>ERZ1370068.6931-contig-5881_pt1 | contig 43787 bp, 52 predicted proteins | sample MGYA00561227_ERZ1370068 | MGnify/ENA primary metagenome ERZ1370068 (study PRJEB38410, sample SAMEA6850437) | metagenome | study: Metagenomic assessment of the ecological functions of the soil: analysis of the soil microbiota associated with the...
AAGCCTTCGTTCAGTTACGTATTGCTAATTCGCCGCCGGCGACAAGCTGATCTCGCTGCAGGAGCCGCACCGGCGGCGTTCCGGCCGCTCACCGTGGTGCGCGAGCTCGAGGCGGAGGCGCAGAAGCAGTACTTCGGCAGGATCCAGGCGCTGGAAGACGAGGTGCAGAAGACCACCGCTCGCAGCTGCAGGCGCTGCAGAAGGCGCCAGGGCCCGGCGCGGCGAAGTCCGCGCAGATCATGCCGCGGCGCCGAGCAGCAGGCCGAGCTCGAGCGCTTCCGGAAGACTGGCGCCGAGAGCCCGGCTCGCGCTCGAGGAAGTGCGCAAGAACCTGCGCCGGGACGCGCGGAGAGCCTGGCGATTCTGGACCAAGGTCGCGAACATCGCGCTCATGCCGCTGCTGCGTGGCGCTCGCCGGGCTGCTGCTGCTCCTGTTCGGAAGAAGCCAGCGCGGCTTGAGCCCGCGCGTCGCGGCGATCCTGGTGGGTGCTGCTGGCCGTGCTCGGCGGCGCGGCGCTGCTCCTGCCAGCGGCGAGGACGCCGCGCGCCGGCCGGAGAACGCGGCTGCGCTCGGCCAGCCGCGTGCTGGCCGGCCTCAGGCGCGCCGAGGTGACGACCGATGCGCTTCGTCGAGCCAGAAGGCGACGCTCACGCTGCAGTCGCAAGGAGGAGGGCTGGAGCGATCGTCGAGCGCGGCGGCTTCCCGGCCGACCTCGCCAGGTGCGCTGAGTTCGTGCTGAAGGCGCCTCGAGCTGAAGGTCGGCACCGAGCGAGCCGATCGGCGGGCAGGCCGACCGGGCGCGCCTGAACCTCGACAGCGTCAGGGCACGTCGACCTGGAGCTCGCGACTGGCGCCGCCGGCAAGGCGCTCGCGGCGGCTCTGCCGTCGGCCGGAAGTACTTCCAGCCGCGAGGTCGATGGCCCCGCAGCAAGCGCGCCACGGCCGACGGCCGCTTCTGTCGGCACGCGCCCGCCGAGGCGCTGGCGGCACTGCGTTTGCATCGTGTCCGACCCGCTCGCGCAGGCGAGCGCGCAGCAGCGCGGACTTTGGATCGAGCGCACCGCGTTCCAGGTGGAGAAGGTGAAGTCGCTGGAGGTGCGCCGCCGGACGGCAGCGGCCACTGGCGCATCGAGCGCGAAGGCCGAGAACGCCGCCGTGGCGGACTCGCCGGCGCAGAAGGCGGGCGAGAAGGTCGACATCGAGCCGCGGGCGAACGCCGCGTCGTACTGCGCTCAGCCTGCTGGAGCTCGCCGACGTCTCGCCGAAGGACTCGCCGGGCACCGGGCTCGTGCGCCGATCGCGCTGAACGCGGTCACTTTCGAGGAGGCCGCCGCTACGAGATCCGGCTCGGCAAGCTCGCGAACGACAGCTATCCCGCGCGCTTCAGCGCCTCCGGCGGCACCGAGCGGCCGCGCGAGAAGATGCTTTCAGTTACGTGCTGCACATTCCCAAGTCAAATTGGACGATACCTTGAAGAAGCGCGCCGAGCTTCTCGAGAAAAAGAAACGAAGAAATAGAAACCCTTCCTGACGGCGCACGGTTTCGCCCTCACCGAGGATAGGGGGTATCAAGTGCTTGTCAACTTACGCTCCCATTCGCCCGATTAAGGAGGGCATTGAAATGGGAGCAAAGCAAGTCGCAGCACTCATCGCAGCACTTTTCGTCGCACCCGTCGCTCGCCGATCCGCTCGACACCACGCCGATGACCAAGTTCTTCGTCGGCATTCCCCTCGGCGCGAGTACCGCCAGGGAGCGTGCCCCGACCTTCGGCGCATCCAGATGCAGGGTCGCAGAAGCCGTACGAGACCGTCACCATCGATTCGCGCCTGGTCAACAGCTGACTTCATCGGTCCGCTCGCCGCGATCGAAGCGAAGTGGGTGATCGCCGGCGCGCTCGCCGCTGGTGGCGTGTACGCAGTTTCGCGCAAGAACTCGAGCGTTCGGCGGACTACGGCGCAGCGCAGAACGCGCTGCCGGGGAAGTGAACAACGCGTGCAGGCGGTAGGTAGCACAACAACAGCAGTCAACGTCTGACGGCGCGCCCCCTCCGGGGGCGTGCCGAACTTCCGGCACCGGCATATTCCACGTACGCCGCCAGCGCTATAAATGTCTCATCCTCAACGGAGGAGGAGGCAACCGTGGCACATTCGATCAAGCGCATCAGGACGCTGGCGCTCGTCGGCCAGGCGGGAGCCGGCAAGACCAGCCTGGCCGAGGCGCTGCTCGCAAGGCGGGGGGCGATCCCGGCGCCGGGCAGCGTCGAGCGCGGCAGCACGGTCTGCGACTACACGCCGCTCGAGAAGCAGCTGCAGCACTCGCTCAAGCTCGCGGTCGCGAGCTTCGATTTCGCAGGAACACCGGATCCACCTGCTCGACACGCCGGGCTACCCGGACTTCCTCGGCCACGCGCTGCCCGCGCTCGCCGCGGTCGAGACCGCGGCGATCGTCATCAACGCGCAGAACGGCATCGAGATGATGACCGGCGCGCTTCATGCAGTGGGCGGCGAAGCGCGGCCTCGACCGCCTGGTCGATCGTCAACAAGATCGACGCCGACAACGTCGACCTCGAGGCGCTGCTCGAGCGCATCCAGCAGGCCTTCGGCAAGGAATGCCTGCCGCTCAACCTGCCCGGCGGCAAGGCGCAGCAAGGTGTCGGACTGCTTCTTCGCGCCCGTCGGGCGAAGTCCGACTTCTCCTCGGTCGAGGACGCGCACCGCAAGCTGATCGACCAGGTGGTCGAGGTCGACGAGAAGCTGATGGAGCGCTACCTCGAGAAGGGCGAGGTGACGCCCGAAGAGCTGCACGAGCCGCTCGAGCGCGCGCTGCGCGAGGGCCACCTGATCCCGGTGGTGTTCACCTCGGCGAAGACCGGCGCCGGCATCGCCGAGCTGCTCGAGGTGATCGTCAAGCTGCTGCCCAATCCGGCCGAGGGCAACCCGCCCGCCTACATCAGCACGCCCGCCGGCGGCGGCGAGCCGACCGAGCTGCACGCCGATGCCCGATCCGGGCCAGCACGTGCTCGCGCACGTGTTCAAGATCGAGATCGATCCCTACATCGGCCGCGCTCGCGGTGTTCCGCGTGCACCAGGGCCGCCTCACGCCCGGCACGCAGCTCTACATCGGCGAAGGCAGGAAGCCGATCAAGGCCGGGCACCTCTACCTGCTGCGCGGCAAGACGCAGATCGAGGTGAGCGAGGCGATCCCCGGCGACATCTGCGCCATCGCCAAGATCGACGAGATCCAGTTCGACCACATCCTGCACGACTCGGCCGCCGACGCGCACGTGCACGCGCGGCCGCTCGAGCTGCCGACCTCGGTGTTCGGCCTCGCGGTGCAGCCGAAGAAGCGCGGCGACGAGCAGAAGGTCTCCGACGTGCTGCACAAGATCATCGCCGAGGATCCCGTGCTTCCGCATCGAGCACAACGCGCAGGCGAACGAGACGGTGATGCGCGGCCTGGGCGAGATGCACCTGAAGACGGTGCTGCAGAAGATGTCGACGCAGTACAAGCTCGAGCTCGACACGCGGCCGCCGTCGATCGCCGTACCGCGAGACCATCGCCGCGCGCGCCGACGGCCACAGCCGCCACAAGAAGCAGACCGGCGGCGCCGGCCAGTTCGGCGAGGTGTTCCTCAAGATCGAGCCGCTGCCGCGCGGCAAGGGCTTCGAGTTCGTCGACAGCGTGAAGGGCGGCGCGATCCCGAACCAGTTCATCCCCGCGGTGGAGAAAGGCGTGCGCGGCGTGCTGCGAGACCGGCTTCGTCGCCGGCTACCCGCTGCAGGACGTGCGCGTCACCGTGTACGACGGCAAGCACCACGCCGGTCGATTCGAAGGACGTCGCCTTCGTCGTCGGCCGGGCCGCAAGGCGTTCCTCGACGCGCTCGGCAAGGCGCGGCCGATCGTGCTCGAGCCGATCGTCAACGTCGCAGATCGTCGCGCCCGAGGACGCGCATGGGCGACATCGCCGGCGAGCTCTCCGGCCACCGCGGCCACATCAAGGGCTCGGACTCGCCGCGGCCGGGCACTGGTGCAGATCAACGCCGCAGGCGCCGCTCTCCGGAGCTCGAGCATTTCCCGGCGCGGCTGAAGTCGCTCACCGCCGGCCACGGCTCCTACAGCCTGGAGTTCAGCCACTACGAGCCGGCGCCGCCGCAGCTGCAGCAGAAGCTGGTCGCCGCGCACAAGCCGCAGGTCGAAGCGGAGTAGTCGGCATGCATTTCATGCGCGCGGGGCAAGGCGCGCCGCCGATCCTCTTCGTGCACGGCTTCGCCTGCAGCCACGAGGACTGGCGATTCCAGCTCGACTACTTTCTCGAAGACCCACGAGGTCGTCGCCTGCGACCTGCGCGGCCACGGCCAGACGCCGGGCCGGCCGCAGGAATGCTCGATCGAGCACTACGGCGGCGACGTCGCCGCGCTGCGTCAACAATCTCGAGCTGCGCGAACGTCGTGCTCGGTCGGCCACAGCATGGGCTGCCGCGTGGTGCTCGAAGCCGCGTCGTCTTCGTTCCGAAGCGCGTTCGCCGGCGTGGTGCTGGTCGACGGCAGCCGCAACGCGACCGGCGACCCGGACGCCGCCGAGAGCGCGCGCGCGCCACGGTCGAAAGCTGGGCTACGCGGCGTTCGCCGAGACGCTCTTCCGGCAGATGTTCCTCAAGCCTTCCGCCGAGGCCGACGCCGATCGTCGCCCGCGCTGTGAAAGCGAGCGCCGCGTTCGGGCCCGAGCTATGGCCGCGCGTGACGCGCTGGGACGCGGGCCAGATGGACGCCGCGCTCGCCGCCGTCACGCGCGCCGGTGCTCGCCATCCAGAGCACGACGCGCAGCGCCGATCTGCAAGCGCTCGCCGATGAAGCCGGGCGACACCTCGCCCGTGGCTCGATCACTCGTAAGAAGTCGCACAGGCGCGAGATCGAAATCGTGCCCGACACCGGCCACTTCACGATGCTCGAGGCGCCGAGACCGTCAACCGCCTGATCAGCGAGTTCGTAGCAGCAAGTCGATGAAGCGGTGCACCTTGAGGGCTTCGCGCGCCGCTGACGCGCGGCTGGACGGTTCTTCTCGATCGCATCGAGGAAGTCCGGCGAGCAGGTCGCGGTGCCAGTCGTGCGGGAAGGCCATCGGGTCGGCGCCGGTGCCGCCGCCGCTCGGCTTTCAGTCTGGAACTCTGCCGTCGCGCCGTCGTGCGATGTCTCAGCGACGAGTGCCTTCCAGCAGCGCGCGTGCCCTTCGTGCCGATCAGCTCGATCCGCTCGGGAAGCCTGGATAGGCCGCGGTCGTGGCGTGGACGGTCGCCGATCGCGCCGCTCCTGAACTTCACCGCGGCGGCGACCAGGTCCTCGGTCTCCATCCTGTGGACCGGCGTGGTCGTGACGAAGCTCTTCACCTCCGACCGGTTCGCCGGCGAGCGACAGGAAGAGATCCAGCGTGTGGATGCCCTGCGTGAGCAGCACGCCGCCGCCGTCGCGCGCCTCGAGTGCCGCGGCCCGGCATGGTCGTAGTAGCTCTGCGGCCGCCAGTTGGGAATCGCCGCCGACGCCGAGACGAGCTGGCCCAGCGACGGCAGCATCTCACGCAGCTTCGCCGCTGCCGGGGCGAAAGCGATGCTGCAGGACGATGCCGAGCTTGACGCTTCGCGCACGCCTTGACGAGCTTCTCCGCCCTGGCGGTGGAAATCTCCAGCGGCTTCTCCAGCAGGATGTGCTTGCCCGCCGCGGCAAATTTCTCGACGAGCTCAAGGTGCGTGTTCGGCGGCGTAAGGATTAGGACGGCATTGACCGTCCGATCGTCTGACGATCGTTGTCGAGCGAATCCGTTAGCGGAAATGGGAACCGCTGGCGCGAATTGCGACCGGCGGGCAGCCCGAAGGGCTGAACGCGTAGGCGACCTCGACCGGTCCTTCAGGTCGACGCAGGCTCTTGGCGTGGGGCGTGACGGCCATACCCAGGCCGACGATTGCATGCGTTGATGGCTGTTCGAGATAATCATGAACTGCCGGCGGGGGATCGCCCGACGTGAGCAGCCGAACCGGCCGAGCTGTGGATCCACGATCTGCTCTGCCGGTCAGCGCAGCCCCGCGGCGACTGATCTGCGGGCGACTGCGCGATCTAACGCGGACCGCGGCGAGGAGATGGGTCGCGAAGGCGCTGCGCCCCCGGGCAGCGTGAGAAGCCTGGCGCCCGAACCCGCGCACGTCGGCCGGCCGCAGGGGCCGGGCCAGCGGCGTATCCCCGCGTAGGCAGGAGGGCTCAAGGGGCAAGAGCACCGACGCGGCGATTCCCGCGCAGGGCGGCCCGCGGGATTTCCCAGGTTGACCGTCGCTGGTAGTGGTGGTCGGGTGCCGCATCTCCGCCGGTGCAGCCGTAGGTATCGGAGCGGCCCCGCACTCGCGGCATTCGCCGGAGTTCGTCGAGCTGTCCCCGCGTCGGACAGCAGCGCGGGGGCGCCCCGCGCGCAGCGCGCAACAGCACGTGGCGAAGGTGACGAGGTAGCCTGGCTGTCGGCTCGAAGCCGAGCTGCGCTCGGGGCATGAAATGTCGGCCGGCAGTAGCCGTCTGAACAGCGCAGCGGCTTCCCCATGCAGCGTGGCGCACGTGCGTGCCCGTGAGAGCGGCAGCGGACCACGCGCCGCGAAAGTCGGGCGACCAGTCAACGTGGTGCCGACGCCCGAGCCGCGGGCGCTTCTCGACGGAGCGTCCCGCGGTCAACCGTCGAGCGCCGCGCGATCTTCGCCCGCACCGGCCGCAGCCGCGCCGTGCTGCGGACGCCTGGGAGCGGGATGGCCCACTCGCCGGGGGCGCCAAGTCGATGCCGCCAGGCGCTCTGGAGTAGGCACTCGCGCGTGATGACGAGTCTCAGCCTGCCCGCCTGCCAGCGGCCATTGCGCTGCGGCAGCCGCTGGCTTTCTCGACCACGGCGATGCTGGACGACCTGCGCAGCGCCGCGAGTCCCGCGCTCATCAGACGTCAGGGGGGTTGTCGCTGAGGATCTTCTTGCGTACCGCGTCGGCGCCCAGTCGAGCGAGCAGGTTCAGCAGCTCGAGGTCGTCGGCGCTGCCCGGCGGCACCGAAGGATGCGGCCAGTTGCGACGCCCACAGCATGCGCTCCGGGCGCGTGCTTCACCAGCGCGCGCGCGAGCTTGCTCACGTCCTCGTACTTCGGCGCGCCGGTCTTGGAGGTCTCGTAAGGCGCGGAGAGCTTGACCCAGCAGCGGCCGGTATCGAGCAAGCTTCAGCAGCGACGAAAGGCTCGGAGCTCGGGCGCCACGGGCTCCAGGAACTTGCCGGTGTGGTCGATGACGAACTTGCCCGGCAGGCGCTTGATCTGCGCCTCGTACTTCGGCAGGTCGCGGCCGTCGAGCTGGATGTTGGCGTGCCAGCCGAAGGGATGCACGCGCGCCATGACGCTCGTCCATGACGTCGAAGCCGAGCATGCCGCCGTGCAGCGTCAATGATGCGCACCGCGCACGATGCCCGCCTTGGTCAGGCGCTCGAGCTCGGCGTCCTGACGTCGGGCTTCACCACCGCGACGCCTCGCGCGCTCTTGCCGAGCTTCTTGCATCGCATCCAGCGTGACGCGTGTTGTCGTCGCGCGTAGGCGTTGGGCTGCACCACGACCACGCGCTCGAGGCCGAGGCGCTTCTGCAGCGCGCGGTAGTCATCGACACGTGAAATGCCCGGGCATGGAGCGTGCCCGGCGCCGGCGGCGCGCTTCGGTCGTAGAAATGCATGTGGGTGTCGCACGGCACCCGCGGGACCTTGATGCTCATTTCTTCTTCCCTTCGCTTTCGTCTCTTCGGCGGCGCCGCCGGATTCGGCACTTCCTCGACGGCGCAGAAGATGCCGCCCTGGTACAGTCTCGGCGATCGGGTCGCCGCCGGCTTCTCCTTCTTCAGCATCTCCTCGGCGTAGGTCTCGGCGTCGTCCTGCGGCTGGTAGCCGAGGCGGTAGGCGTTGGCGTTGTCGTACCAGGCGCGCTTGTTGCGCGAGATGCCGTAGACGATCTCGAACTTGATGCCCGGGCGGTCGATGCCGATCGAGACGAGCTGCGCGATGTCGCGCGGGCTGATCCAGATCGACAGGCGCCGCTTGTCGATCGGCCGCGGATTCACGTTGCCGATGCGGATCATGAACATCTCCATGCCGTACTTGTCGGCGTACAGGCTGCCGAGCGCCTCGCCGAACACCTTGGACACGCCGTAGCGGCTGTCGGGCTTGCGGATAGACGTTGTGGTCGATGGTCTGGTCGCGCCGGTAGAAGCCGACCGCGTGGTTGCTGGTCGGGAAGACGATGCGCTTCACGCCGTTCCGGCGCGCCGCCTCGAAGACGTTGTAGCAGCCGATGATGTTGGCCTGCAGGATCGCCTCCCAGGGCCCTTCGACCGAGTAGCCGCCGAGATGCACGATGGCGTCGACGCCCTTGGTGATGCTGCAGCGCGTCGGCCATCTTCGAGATGTCGGCCTTGACGAAGCTTCTTCTGCCTTCGATCGGTCGCTTGTCCGAAAGGCGCAGCTTGTACTTCCCGGCAAGCTCGCGCGCGAGGTGCGTGCCGACGTCGCCCGGTGGCGCCGGTGATCAGAACGGTCTTCATGGTTTCCTCTTCCAGTGTTCGGCGTTGACCGCGCCCTTTGGGCGCCCTGCCCTTCACGATCTCGCCCGCCTGCGCCACCGTCTCGAGCGACTGGTGCTCGATCGCCGGCAGCGTCAGCCCGGCGGTATGCGGCGTGGCGATGACGTCCGGCCGCGACGCGAGCGTCAGCGACGGCATCTGGTCGGGCGCGCGGCCCACGTCCATCGCGCAGCCGCCGAGATGACCGGACTTGAGCGCCGCCTCGAGCGCCGTCCTCGTCGACCAGATTGCCGCGCGAGACGTTGATGAGATACGCGCCGCGCTTCATTTCGCTTCAATGTTTTCTCGTTGATCAGGTTTTCCGTCTCCGCGGTCGCGACGGCGAGCGGCACGACGAAATCCGACTGGGAAAGCAGCTCATCGAGCGAAACCTGCTCGATGCCTTTGACGCGTAGGGATCGTTGATCAGCACCTGCATGCCGAGCGCCTTCGCGACGCGCACCACTTCCTTGCCGATCGCGCCGTAGCCGATCACGCCGAGCGTGCTGCCCTTCAGCTCGCGGCCCATGCGCGCCGGCGGCACCGCGGTTGTGGTGATAGAAGTGCGTCGCCGGGTTGACGCCGCGCGCGAGGTCCACCATGAAGCCGACCACCAGCTCGGTCACCGAGGTGACGAAGCCGGCGCTCGCCTGCGTCACGAGCACGCCCGCCTTGCTCGCCGCGGCGACGTCGACGTTGCGGATGTCGATCGCGCAGCGCAGGAAGGCCTTCAGCTTCGGCAGGCTCTGGAACAGCTCCGCGGGCCCGGGCGACTGCCGGTAGGAGACGATGAGATCGCAGTCCTGCGCCGCGGCGATCAGGCCTCTCCCTCCAGGGATTCCTTCCTTTCGTTCAGCTTCACTTCGCCCAGCGCCTGCAGACCCGCGAGCGCGCGCGAGCCGTAATAGAGCTTCATCGCCTCCGGCGAATGGGTCAGCAGGATCTTCAAGCTGCGGCTTGCTGCTCTGCGACCAGCTTGCGGTAGCGCTCGAGCGAGCGGCCGAGGTGGCGGCGCATCGCTTCGCGCGCCGCCTTCGGATCGTGCTCGCGGATCGCCTCGACGATGCGGCGGTGCTCGGCCTGCAGGAGCTCGAGGTACGCCCGCTGCCCGCCCATGGTCTGCGGCATGCCGCTGACGATGTGGCGCGGGATCAGGTGGCGGCCGATGAACTGCAGGAAGCGCGGGAACTGCGGATTGCCCGTCGCCTTCGGCGATCGTGCGGTGCAACTCCAGGTCCTCGTCGACCGCCGCCCGGCCCTGCGCGGTGGCGCGGTCCATGGCCTCGAGCGCGGCGCCGATGGCGCGCACCTGCGCGCGCGAGGCGCGCTCGGCGGCGAGCCCGGCCGACTCGATCTCGACGCACAGGCGCAGCTCCATGACGTGCAGGATCTCCTCGAGGTTGTGCATGCGCTCCGGCGTCGATGCGGAACGGCGCCTGCTGCGGCGCGGCCGAGACGAACGCGCCGACGCCCTGCCGCGTCACCACCAGCCCGTCGGCGCGCAGCGCCGCCACCGCCTCGCGCACCACGGTGCGGCTCACGCGCGCCGCGCGCGACAGCTCCTCCTCGGTCGGCAGGCGCGCGCCGGCGCGCCAGGCGGCCGCTCTTGATCTGCTCGGCGAGCTGCTCGAACAGGCCGCGCGAGAGCTTGCGCTCGCGGGGACAGCGGACGGATCTTGACTACAGGCGGAGGCATGGTTGTATGATGACTGAGGAATCTTATCCAGAGGAGGAGTTCATGTCACGCGTATTTCTTCGCGGCGCTCGCCGCCGGCCTGTCTGCCGCCGGCGCTCCGGCGTTCGCGCAGCAGATCATCAAGGCCACCGACGTGCACCCGCTCGGCTATCCGACCGTCGAGGCGATCGTGCGCATGGGCAACAAGCTCGAGAAGGCGACCAACGGCAAGTACAAGCTGCAGATGTATCCGTCGATGCAGCTCGGCGGCGAGAAGGAGATGACCGAGCAGGCGCAGGTCGGCGCGCTGCAGATCGCGCGCATCTCGGTCGGCCCGATCGGCACGATCGTCGACGACTTCAACGTCTTCAACATGCCGTTCGTGTTCAGCGACGAAGCGCAGATGCGCAAGGTGATCGACGGCCCGATCGGCGCCGAGATGCTCGACAAGCTCACCAACAGCTCGGCGCGCCTGGTGGCGCTGGGCTGGATGGACGCCGGCACGCGCAACGTCTACTCCGACAGGCCGGTGACCAAGCCCGCCGACCTGAAGGGCATGAAGATCCGCATGATGGGCAACCCGCTGTTCGTCGAGACCATGAACGCGATGGGCGGCAACGGCATCGCCATGGGCTTCAACGAGCTGCACCAGGCGCTGCAGTAGCGGCGTGGTGGACGGCGCGGAGAACAACGAGCCGACGCTGTTCGCGCAGAACCACTACCAGACGCCCAAGGGCAAGGTCTACAGCCTCACCGGCCACCTGATCATCCCCGAGATCTTCGTCTACTCGAAGGCGAGCTGGGACAAGCTGCCGAAGGCCGACCAGGACCTGATCAAGAAGTACTCGCGCGAAGCGCAGCTCGAGCAGCGCACGCTGTGGGACGCGTACGTCGCCGAGGCCACCGCCAAGCTGAAGGCGGCGGGCGTCAAGTTCGTGCCGGCCGACAAGGAAGCCTTCTTCAAGGCCACCCAGCCGGTCCGCGACAAGTACGGCGCGAAATACGCCGGCCTGATCGAGCGCATCCGGGCCACCAAGTAGCGACCAACCGGAAAACGGGCCGCCAAGGTGAAAGCTACGGCGGCCCTTTTTTTGTCATGAGAAGATCTCTATCGCGCGCGCGATGCAGCGGCTGTACCTCGCCTGCATCGTGCTTTCCGGCCTGGGCATGGTGGCGATCACGCTGATGATCCCTTCGGGCGTCTTCATGCGCTACGTGATGAACGACCCGCTGCAGTGGCCAGAGCCGGCCTCGGTCATCGTGATGGTGTTCTTCTCGTTCGTCGGCGGCGCCGCCGTCTATCGCGCCAACCAGCAGATCGCCGTCGAGGCGCTGATGAAGGCTGTCGGCCCGCGCAGCCGCGCGGCGATGCAGTGGGGCGTGCACGCGTGCATGCTGCTGGTCGCCGGATTCATGCTCGTCTATGGCGCCCACCTGTGCTACGTCACCTGGGGCAACACCATCGCCGAGTTCCCTCGCTGTCGACCGGCGTCGTCTACATGCCGATCCCGATCGGCGGCCTGCTCACGCTTGCTGTTCATCGTCGAGAAGATCTGGCTCGGCGAGCCGCCGGACGACGACGTCATGTACAGCGACGCGCCGCGGACCGGAATGAGCGCAGAACTCGCGCTCACGTACGCATGGACATCCTGGTCCTGCTCGGCGGCTTCACCGTGCTCTGCGCGCTCGGCGTGCCGGTCGCCTACGCGCTCGGGCTCTCGGCGCTGCTCGGCGCGCTGTGGACCGACATCCCGCTCGAGGCGGTGATGCTGCGGATCTCCGACGGCACCGACGATTTCGTGCTGCTCGCGATCCCGTTCTTCGTGCTGGCCGGCGGCATCATGGCCGAGGGCGGCATGGCGGCGCGCCTGGTGATGCTCGCCAAGGTGTTCGTCGGCTTCATCCGCGGCGGCATGGCGGTGGTCAACGTGCTCGCCAGCACCCTGTTCGGCTGCATCTCGGGCTCCTCGGTCGCCGACACCTCGGCGATCGGCTCGGTGATGATCCCGCAGATGGTGAAGCAGGGCTATTCGCGCGTGTTCGCCACCAACGTCACCATCTGCGGCTCGGTGCAGGCGCTGCTGATTCCGCCCTCGCACAACGCGGTGATCTACTCGGTCGCCGCGGGCGGCACGATTTCGGTGGCGAGCCTGTTCCTCGCCGGCGTGTTCCCGGGGCTCCTGTTCGGCCTGTGCCTGATCGGCCTGGTGCTGTGGACCGCGCACAAGCGCAACATGCCCAAGTCCGAGCCGATCCCGCTCAAGGACATCCCGCGCATCGTGCTCGAGGCGCTGTGGGGGCTGGTGACGATCGTGATCATCCTCGGCGGCATCCTGTCGGGCGTGTTCACGCCCACCGAGTCCGCCGCGGTCGCCTGCGTGTACGCGTTCCTCGTCACCTTCTTCGTCTACCGCGACTACAAGTGGCGCGACCTGCCGCACCTCGTGCATCGCGTCGTGAAGACGGTGGCGATGGTGATGACTGCTGATCGGCTTCTCGGTCGGCTTCGGCTACATGATGGCGCTGATGCAGATCCCGGCCAAGGTGACGCTGTTCTTCCTCAGCATCTCGGAGAACAAGTACGTGTTCCTGCTGCTGGTGAACATCCTGCTGCTGCTGCTCGGCACCTTCATGGACCTCGCGCCGATGCTGCTCATCTGCACGCCGATCTTCCTGCCGGTGATCCTCAAGCTCGGCATCGACCCGGTGCACTTCGGCATGATCATGATCCTCAACCTCGGCATCGGCCTGATCACGCCGCCCGTGGGTCCGACGCTGTTCGTCGGCTGCGCCATCGGCAAGGTCACCATCGAGCAGGTGTCGAAGGAGCTATGGCCGTTCTACGGCGCGATGTGCGTCGCGCTGCTGCTCGTGACCTACATCCCCGCCATTCTCTCTGGCTTCCGGGTCTCATGAAGTAGTACGATTGGCGCTGCAAACCCTCTAGGAGGAGGAACAATGAAAAGACGTGATCTGTTGAAAGCCGGTATCGCGGGGATCCTGGTCGCGCGTCAGGCTCCGGTATTCGCGCAAGCCAACACGGTGCACATCCTGCGCTGGAACGATTTCGTTCCGGCTGCGGACAAGGTGCTGCGCGAAGTGTTCGCGCCCGAAGTGCAGAAGGCGCTCGGCGTCAAGCTGAACGTCGAGACGGTCAACGCCAACGACATCCCGGCGCGCGCCACCGCGTCGATCCAGTCGGGCAGCGGACCCGACATCTTCATGCTGCTCAACAACTACCCGCACCTCTACGCCTCGGCCGCGGTCGACGTCAGCGCGATCGCCGACGAAGTCGGCAAGGCGCAGGGCGGTATCTACGATGCCTCGGCGCGCGCTGAACAGGGTCGGCGGCAAGTGGGTCTCGATGCCCTGGTCGGTGGTCCCGGCGCTGATCGCCTACCGCAAGTCCTGGTTCGACGAAGTCGGCGCCAAGGAATTTCCCGAAGACCTGGAAGGAGTATCACGAGGTCGGCAAGAAGCTGAAGGCGGACGAAGCGCCCGATCGGCCAGACGCTCGGCAACACCTTCGGCGACGCGCCGACCTTCACCTACCCGCTGCTCTGGTCCTTCGGCGGCCAGGAAGTCGACGCCAAGGGCAAGGTGGTGCTCGACTCCAAGGAGACCCTCGAGTCGGTGCGCTTCATGGCGCAGTTCTGGAAGGACGCGCACGACGAGGGCGGCCTCGCCTGGGACGACTCGCAACAACAACCGCGCCTTCCTCTCCGGCGACATCAGCGCCTCGCTGAACGGCGCCTCGATCTACGTCGCGGCGCTGAACGGCGCCGACAAGTTCAAGACCGAGAAGGGCGCGCCGCTGCACACTGACATCCTGCACGCGTCGCTGCCCGCCGGGCCGCAGGGCGCGCACGCCTACCACACCGCGTTCAACCACATGGTGATGAAGTACTCGAAGAACGCGAAGGCGGCGATCGAGTTCCTGCGCTGGGCGCACAAGCAGGAGAACTACGAGAAGTGGTTCATGGTGCAGAAGGGCTTCGCCGTCGGGCCGACGCGCGAGTGGGAGAAACACGCGATGTGGAAGAACGACCCGGTGATGGCGCCGTTCCAGCACGGCGCGGCCGCGCAGAAGCGGCTGATGGGCTTCGCCGGCCAGCCCGACAAGAAGGCCGCTGAAGCCTGGAACAAGTTCATCGTCACGGTGATGTACGCGCAGGCCTGCAGCGGCAAGATGAAGCCCGAGGAAGCGGTGAAGTGGGCGGCGGGCGAGCTCGGGCAAGATCTACACCTGATCGCCCGGTCCTTGATCGCAGGGCGCCGCCGTCGCGGCGTCGCGCGCGCGCGTGTCGCGCCTGCGCTGCTGGAGAGCGAGAAGGCTGCTCGCCGCGGCGCTGCTCGCGCCGGGCGTGGCGATCCTCGTGCTGTTCATCGCCTACCCGTTCGTGATGGCGCTGTGGTACTCGCTCACCAGCATCCGCGTCGGCGACGCCGGCGAGTTCGTCGGCCTCGCCAACTTCACGAAGGCGCTCAACGACACCATCTTCCAGATGGCGTTCAAGAACACGGTCTTCTACACGTTCTGGGCGACGATCTTCAAGCTGGCGCTCGGCATGTGGCTCGCGCTGCTGCTCAACCGGCACTTCCGCTTCAAGCGCATCGTGCGCGCCTCGATGCTGCTGCCGTTCATCATCCCGACGGTGCTGTCGGCGTTCGCCTGGCGCTGGATGTTCGACCCGACCTTCAGCGTCATGAACTGGATGCTCTATCACGGCGGCATGATCACCGACCGGCTGCCGTTCCTCTCCGAGCGGCGACTGGGCGATGTGGTGCGCGGTGCTGGTCAACACCTGGCGCGGCATGCCGTTCTTCGCCATCACGCTGCTCGCCGGGCTGCAGACCATCAGCCCCGACCTGCACGAGGCCGGCGGCGCTCGACGGCGCCAACGCCTGGCACCGCTTCTGGCACGTCACCTGGCCGCTGCTGCTGCCGGTGACGCTGGTGGTGGTGGTGTTCTCGGTGATCCAGACCTTCTCCGACTTCCAGCTGATCTACGTGCTGACCGGCGGCGGGCCGGCCAACTCGACGCACCTCATCGCCACCTACGCCTACCAGATCGGCGTCGGCTCGGGCCTGCTCGGCGAAGGCGCGGCGCTGTCGCTCTTCATGTTCCCGGTGCTGTTCGCGGTGGTCTGGGTGCAGCTGCGCTACCTGCAAGCGCATGGAGAAGCGGCTGGAGCGCATGCTGATCGAGCGCAAGTGGAAGAAGTGGGTGTACTTCTACCTGCCGATGGCGGTGTTCATCGTCTTCACGCTGTTCCCGTTCTACTGGATGGCGGTGACCGCGTTCCGCGCCCGACAACGAGCTCTACGCGCACCTGGCGCCAGCCGAACGCCGCCCCGCTCTGGACGCTGCATCCGACGCTGGAACACTTCGTCGGGCTGATGCAGACCACCGCGTTCCCGACACTGGCTGTGGAACACGATGCTGATCGCCATCGTCGCGACCGTCGATCTCGCTCGTCTGCGGCATGTTCGCCGGCTACGCGCTGGCGCGCCTCAAGTTCCGCGGCTCGGAATTCCTCGGCACCGCGATCTTCATCACCTACCTCGTGCCGCAGACGCTGCTCTTCATCCCGCTCGCCGACATCATCCGCGACATGCAGCTCGGCAACACGCCCTGGGCGCTGATGCTCACCTATCCGACCTTCCTGATCCCGTTCTGCACCTGGCTGCTGATGGGCTACTTCAAGACCATCCCGAAGGAGCTCGAGGAATGCGCGCGCATCGACGGCGCGACGCGCTTCGGCGCGATGGTGCGCATCATCTTCCCGGTGGCGATTCCCGGCATCCTCTCGGCCGGCATCTTCGCCTTCACGCTGTCGTGGAACGAGTTCATCTACGCGCTGGTGTTCATGGCCTCGGCCGACCAGAAGACCGTGCCCGGTCGGCGTGGTCTCGGAGCTGATCCGCGGCGACATCTTCTTCTGGGGCCAGCTGATGGCGGGCGCGCTGCTCGGCTCGGTGCCGGTCGCGCTCGTCTATTCCTTCTTCGTCGAGTACTACGTCACCGGCCTCACCGGCTCGGTGAAGGGCTGACGATGGCGATCGTCACCATCCGCGACCTGAACAAGAAGTACGAGAACGGCTTTCACGCCGTGAAGGACGTCAACCTCGAGATCCGCGACAAGGAGTTCGTGGTGCTGGTCGGGCCCTCGGGCTGCGGCAAGACGACGACGCTGCGCATGGTCGCGGGCCTGGAGGAAATCACCTCGGGCGAGATCCGCATCGGCGAGCAGGTGGTGAACGACCTGCCGCCGATGGACCGCAACATCGCGATGGTGTTCCAGAACTACGCGCTCTACCCGCACAAGACCGTGTTCGACAACATGGCCTTCGGCCTGCAGATGCGCGAGCTACGCCAAGGCCGGAGATCGACAAGCGGGTGCGCGAGGCGGCCGGATATCCTCGGCATCGAGATCGCTGCTCGAGCGCAAGCCGCGCCAGCTCTCCGGCGGCCAGCGCCAGCGCGTCGCCGTCGGGCGCGCGATCGTGCGCCACCCGCAGGTGTTCCTGTTCGACGAGCCGCTCTCGAACCTGGACGCGCAAGCTGCGCGTGCAGATGCGCGTGGAGCTGAAGCGCCTGCACGAGCGCCTCGAGACCACCGCGATCTACGTCACGCACGACCAGGTCGAGGCGATGACGCTCGGCGACCGCGTGGTGGTGATGAAGGACGGCCGCGTGCAGCAGGTGGGCGAGCCGCTCGAGCTCTACGGCAAGCCGGCCAACAAGTTCGTCGCCGGCTTCATCGGCTCGCCGGCGATGAACTTCGTCGAAGTGTCGATCAGCGGCGACGGCGCCGCGGGCCGAGACCGAGGGCTTGCGCCTGCAGGTCCCGGAACGAATTCGCGCCCGCAGCGGGCAAGCGCGTGACGCTCGGCGTGCGGCCCGAAGCCCTGCGCATCGCCAATGGCTCCGACGAGGCTACAGCTTCGCCACTACCGTGGACGTGGTCGAGCCGCTCGGCAACGAAATCCTGCTCAACTTCCGCGCCGGCGGCGTGCCGATGGTGGCGCGCGTCGATCCGGCCGTGCGCGGTGAAGATGAACGACGGCATCCGCCTCGCCTTCGACCCGCAGCGCCTGCACTTCTTCGACGCCGACTTCCGGAAGCCGCGCTGTAGAAAAAGCTACAGGGTGATGACGCCCTTGCCGGTCGACTGGGCGTCGAACACCCGGTAGGCCTCGGCGGCCTGGTCGAGCTTCCAGCGGTGCGAGAAGATCTTCTCGAGCTCGATCCTGTTGTCGACGACGAAGCGCGCGCACTCCGCCTGCCCCATGGCGCTGAAGGTCCAGGAGCCGATGAGCGTCAGCTGCCTGCGCAGCAGGTCGGGGCTGACGTTGATCGTGACGTCGCCGCCCTCGCCGACGAAGCACACCGTGCCCCAGGTCTTCGCGCAGCGCACCGCCGCGATCCGCGCCGCCGACACGCCGGTGCATCCGATGGCGAGATCGACGCCCTCGCCGCGCGTCAGATCCTTGATCTGCTTTCGAACATCTTCCGGGCGTCGAGCGCGCACGTCGGCGCCGAACTGCTTCGCGAGCTTCAGGCGCTCCGCGTTGGTCTCGACGGCGATCACGCGCGCGCCCATCTTCGCGCCGAGCAGCGTCGCGCTGATGCCGACCGGCCCCTGGCCGAACACCGCGAGCGTCGAGCCGCCGGCGAGCGTTCATGCGCCGCAGCGCGCCGTAGGCGGTGCCGGTGCCGCAGGAGACCGCGGCGCCCTCGACGAAGGACAGCTCGTCGGGCAGCGGCACCAGCGTGCGCGCCGGCACCTTGAGGTAGTGCGCGTGGCCGCCGTGCGCGGTGACGCCGTAGACGGTGATGCCGGCGCTTGCAGAGCTGCGACCAGCCGACGCGGCAGTGCTTGCAGACGCCGCAGCCGGCGTAGTGGTGGTCCATGACGCGCTGGCCGATCGGCGCCTCCTGCTCCGAGACGCCGGGACCGCGCGCCGCGACCACGCCGCAGGGCTCGTGGCCGGCGATGAACGGCTCGGCGTCGGCGCTGAAGCCGAGCGACTTCTGCGCTTCGCCCGGCGGCGAGCGGTAGAACTTGAGGTCCGAGCCGCACATGCCCGAGGCCTTCATCTCGATCACCACCTCGCCCGGCCCCGGCGTCGGGATCGGGGAAGGTGCGGATTTCGACCTTCCGGTTGCCGAGAAAGACCGCGCCGCGCATGCAAGGCATTCTATGAGCCGGGGCAGGACTTTCTCGGCCATGCCAGCTCCATCGAGCGGCGCATCGCTCGCGGGTCGGCCCAGTCGTGGCCGCAGTAGAGCAGCGCGCCCGAACGGCCCGATCTGCTCGCGGAACGCGAGCAGCTTGTCGACCACCTCGTTCACCGTGCCGGCGATGAGCAGCTGCGAGACCAGATATTCGTCGGTCAGCGCCGCGTCAGGCACCGACGGGCTCGTGCTTGAAAAGCGCGCTGCCGCGCAGTCGCCTGCGCCTTGCGCTGCAGGTTGCGGAAGTAATACGCGAACGGGTTGCCAGGATCGCGCGTCATGCGCCGCACGGTCGCTTCGTCGTCGGCGACGAAGATGCTCTTCGCCACGCGCCAGTCCTCGCCCTGCGCCTCGCGCCCGGCACGCGCGCAGCCCTCGACGTACTTCGGCCAGTGCGTCTTCACCACCCAGGGATGCACGAAGTTGGCCGAGATCGGCGTCCAGCCGCGCGCGCCGCCGCGGCCGCGATGCCGTTCGAGTCCGGCAGGATCGCGGTGACCACGATCGGCGGATGCGGCTTCTGGAACGGCTTCAGCATCCCGCCCATGCCGAGGTCCGGCGATCCAGGTGCGCTCGGTGCTGAGCTGCCAGCGCTTGCCCTTCAGGCGGTACGGCGGATCCTGCGTCCACAGCGCGATCATGTGCTCGATCGACTCGAGGAAGATCGCGTTGCGGTCCGCGTCCATGCGTTTCCATCATCTCCGGCGTCGGAGGGCAGGCCGCCCGGCCCGACGCCGAGGATGAAGCGGCCCTCGAGCAGCGTGTCGACCATCGCGATCTCCGCCGCGGTCGCCGCCGGATGGCGGTTCGCCAGGTTGACGGTGCCGCTGCCGAGCTTGATGCGCTTGGTGTCGCGCGCCAGCGTGGCGATGAAGATCAGGCACGAGGTGATGGTCTCGGCGAGGTCGGTGACGTGCTCGCCGATGAACGCCTCCTCGAAGCCGAGCTGCTCGGCAAGCAGCACCGCCTCGCGATCCTCGGCGAGCGTCTGCCGCCAGTCCCTGTCCGACGGGATGCAGCGGCATGGTGAAATAGCCGAGCTTCATGACGCTCACTTCAGCAGCTCGGGCGCGATCAGCTTCGGCAGGATGAGCGGAATCTCGGGGAACAGGATGATCGCCGCGAGCATGAGCAGCATCGGCACCAGCATGATCATCGTGTCCTTGAGCGCGAACTTGAGCGGCACCTTCGCCACCGCGCAGGAGATCATCAGGCACAGGCCGTAGGGCGGCGTGACCAGGCCGAAGGCGAGCGACACGATGCCGATGATGGCGAAGTGGATCGGGTGCATGCCGACCGAGGCGGCGAGCGGCTGCAGGATCGTGCCGACGATGATGATCGCGGGGATGGCGTCGAGGAAGCAGCCGACCACCGAGAAACACGAAGGCGATGAAGAAGCCGACGCCGGTGATGCCCATGCCCCAGGTCGTCACGTTCGCGAGCAGCGCCTTCGGAATCTGGTAGTAGGCGAGCAGCCAGCCGAAGGCGGACGCCGTGCCCACGCAGAACAGCGCGACGGCCGACAGCCGGCCTGTCTCGAGCAGCGAGTGGTAGAGCTGCTTCCAGCCCATCTCGCGGTAGAAGAAGATGGAGAGCACCGCCGCATAGAGCACCGCGATGCGCGGCCGACTCGGTGGCGGTGAACCAGCCGAGCAGGATGCCGCCGACGATGATGAACGGCGTGAAGAGCGCCGGCAGCGACTCCCAGCCCGACACGAAGAACTCCTTCAGCGTGGCGCGCGGATAGACCGGGTAGTTGTAGATCTTCGCGTAGACGTGCACGGTCGCCATCTGCGCCGCGGCGATCAGCAGCCCCGGCAGGATGCCCGCGAGGTACATGGCGCCGATGGAAGTCGAGATCACGCCGCCCCAGACGATCATCAGGATCGAAGGCGGGATGATCACCGCGAGCACCGCCGACACCGCGGTAATGGCGATGGAGAAGGACAGGCCGTAGCCTTCCTTCACCTGCGCGTCGATGAAGATCTTCGACTGGCTGGCCGCGTCCGCGGTGGAGGAGCCCGAGATGCCGGCGAAGAACACCGACAGCAGCACGTTGATCTGCGCCAGCGCGCCCGGAAAGTGTCCCACCATGGTGCGCGACAGCCTCACCAGGCGGTCGGTGATGCCGCCGATGTTCATCAGGTTCGCGGTCAGCAGGAAGAACGGCACCGCGAGCAGGATGAAGGAGTTGTAGGCGTTGAAGGTCTCCTGCACCAGGTTCTGCATCGAGAGCCGCTCCTCGAAGAGCATCATCGGCAGGCAGGCGAGGCCGAGCGCGAACGCCACCGGCACGCGCAGCACGAGGAGGACGAAGAAGCTGCCGAACAGGATCAGCGCCGCGGTCCCGGGCGAGAGCAGGCTGCCAGCTCATTCCGCGGCCTCCAGGTGCTTCGGCTCGGCCTTGGGCTGCGCGCGGCCGGCGAGGACCATCGCCGCGTCCCACATGCGCTCGCTCTGGAAAACGAACCAGGTCAGGCCCGTGACCGGCCAGGCGACGTGAATCATCCAGAGCGGCAGGTCGGCGAGCTCGGAGACGCGGTTCCAGGCGAAGCGCGTGAACTCCCAGCCCGCCCAGAGGAACACGAAGGCGAAGAGCAGGATGAAGACGCCCGCCGCAAGCTGCAGCGCGGCGGTGGCCTTCGCGCCGAGGTCCGGCCAGACGTCGACCTCGAAATGCGAGCCCTCGCGCACGCCGATCATCGCGCCGATCATCACCATCCAGATGAAGAGGAAGCGCGCCATTTCCTCGGTCCAGATATAGGCCGGGATGAGCTGCGTGTAGCGCGAAAAGATCTGCAGGCTGACCGGGATGATCAGCACCGCGACCGAGAACGCGAGCAGCCAGGACAGCAGCCGCGCGTACCACACCGTAATGGCTCTAACCATAAAAAACGGCGGTGGCTGGTGCCGCCGCCGTCCCTCGCTTTCGTTGTTATTTGATGGCGTTGATCTTGGCGTAGATCTGCGTCGGCGCCGATTTCCTTGGCGTAGGCCGCCATCACCGGATCGGCCAGCTTCTTCATCTGCGCGCGGTCGGTGAACTTCACGCGCGTCAGCTTGCCGGCCTTCTCCAGCGCCATCAGCTTCTGCTCGTCCTCGCTCGACTCGAGCTTGCGGCCGTAGGCGCCGGCTTCCTTGCCGGCCTTGAGGATCGCCTGCTGCATGTTCTTGTCGAGCTTGTTGAAGGTCTTGGTCGAGAAGCAGATCGGCCGGATGGTGATCGCGTGCTGCGTCATCGAGAGCTGCGGCGCGACTTCGTAGAACTTCATCTGCTCGACGCCTGCGGCTTCGTTCTCGCCGGCCGAGATGACGTTGTTCTGGATCGCGTTGTAGATCTCGTTGTAGGCGATCACGGTCGGCGCCATGCCGATCGCGCTGGAACGTGCGGCTCCAGATCGGCGCGCCCTGCACGCGCACCTTGAGGCCCTTCATCTCCTGCAGGTTGCGCACCGGCTTGTTGACGAAGATGTTGCGCGTGCCGCCGCCGGCGTAGCCGATCAGCATCACCTCGGCCTTCTGGTTGATCTCGTCGGCGACCGGCTTGAGCAGGTCGGCGTCGAGCACCTTGTTCCAGTGGTCGAGGTCGCGGAACAGGAACGGCGCGTCGATGAACGGCGCCGCCTTGGAGAAGGTCGACATGTGCGCCGGCGAGACGATGCCGTAGTCGACCGCCTTGCCCTGCGCCATGTACTCGAAGTACTGCTTCTCCAGGCCGAGCTCGCTGTTCTTGTGCAGCACCCAGGTGGTCTTCTTCCCGGAGTACTTGTCGGTCAGCTCCTGGAAGCGCACCAGCGCGCGCGTGAACACGTGCTCGTCCGGGAACTGCACCGCGCCGTGCATCGTCAGCTGAGCGTTTGCATTAGCCGAGAACAGCGCCGCGATCGCGGCAAAAGAACTCTCCTTCATGACGGTCTCCTCTCCTCTTTGATGGTGATGCGCCACAGCGTGCGCGGATCGTTCGGATCGATCAGCGTCGCCGAATGCAGCAACGAGGCATTGTCCCAGATAACCACGTCGCCGACGCCGTATTTCAGGCGCAGCTGGTACTTCTCCTGCGTCGCAGTGGCGCTTCAGCTCGTCGAGCAGATCGAGCGCCTCGTCCTCGGGCATGCCCTCGATGCCGAACGAGCTGCCCGACACCGCATAGAGCGCCGTGCGGCCGGTGACCGGGATGCTTCCGCGCCACCGGATGGCGCACCCAGGCCATCTTCTGCTCCTGCTCCTCGCTCAGCACCGAAGCGACGGTGCGCGAGCGCTCTGTCCTGATCGTCGCGATTGCCGTAGTGGTGCAGCGCAACAAGGCTTTCGATCTTCTTCTTCAGTTCGAAGGCAGATCGTCATAGGCCGCGTACTGGTTCGCGAACAGCGTATCGCCGCCGACCTTCGGCACCTGGATCGAGTACGAGCGTGGTCGCGCGCGCGCGGCACGTCGAGGTACGAGTAGTCGGTGTGGAAGTAGGTGCCCGCGTCGGCGAGGCCGGTCGGCTGGCCGTCCTTCTGCACGTTCGACAGGATCAGGATGTCGGCGTGCTCGGGATGGTGGAACTGGTCGATGACGTGCGGCTCGGGCCTGCCGAACTGCCGCGCGAACTCGAGGAACTGCGCCGGCGCTGAATTTCTGACTGCGGAAGACCAGGACCTGCGCGGCGAAGAAAGCGTCCCAGACCTCGCGGAAATCGCCGGGGATCGCGATCGCGCCTCGCGCGCCGGAATCCGTCGCCGCAGCTTGCTTCACGCCTTCAACCTCGGCACGTCGAGCCACTTCTTCGCTGCTTCCAGCTCTTCAGGCCGAGCTCGGCGAGCTGCACGCCCTTCGCGCCTTCGAGCAAGTCCCCAGCGGAACTTGCCCTCGCCGGCGACGTGCCGCAGGAACAGCTCCCACTGCACCTTGAAGGCGTTGTCGTAGTTCTCGTCGGGCACTTCCTCCCAGCCGTCGAAGAAATCGATCGGCTGCGGAATGTCCGGGTTCCACACCGGCTTGGGCGTATTTGCGTACGACTGAACGAGGCAACGCGCGCAAGCCGGCGACCGCGCTGCCCTTCGTGCCGTCGACCTGCAGCGTGAGCAGGTCGTCGCGCCGCACGCGCACCGTCCACGACGAGTTGAAATGCGCGATCGCGCCGCCGGCGAGCTTGAACGTCGCGTAGGCCGCGTCGTCCGCGGTCGCCTTGTACTTCTTGCCGTTCTCGTCCCAGCGGAACGGGATGTGCGTCGCGCCGAGGCAGGACACCGCCTGCACTTCGCCGAACAGGTTGTCGAGCACGTAGCGCCAGTGGCACAGCATGTCGAGGATGATGCCGCCGCCGTCCTGCTTGCGGTAGTTCCACGACGGGCGCTGCGCCGGCGGCTGCCGACTGCGGTCGCCCTCGAACACCCAGTAGCCGAACTCGCCGCGCACCGAGAGGATCTTGCCGAAGAAGCCCTCGTCGCGCAGCTTCGCGAGCTTGAGCATGCCCGGCAGCCACAGCTTGTCCTGCACCACGCCGTGCTTGACGCGCGCCTTCTTCGCCGCGCTTGTACAGGTCGACGGCCTCGCGCGAGCGTCGGTCGCGACCGGCTTCTCGCAGTAGACGTGCTTGCCGGCCGCGATCGCCTGCTTCAGCAGCTTCGGCCGCAGCTGGGTCGAGGCGGCGTCGAAGAAGATCTCGTCGTCTTCGTTCTTCAGCGCCTCTGTCAAGGTCGGTCGGTCCAGCGCTCGACGCCGTACTTCTTCGCCAGCTCCTCGACCTTCTGCGGCGTTGCGCCCGATCAGGATCGGATCGGGCATGAGGCGCGTGCCGTCCTTCAGCGCGACGCCGCCCTGCTTGCGGATCTCGAGGATCGAGCGCACCAGGTGCTGGTTCATGCCCATGCGCCCGGTGACGCCGTGCATGATGATGCCGACTCGTCTTTTCGCGCCATCGCCTATTTCCCGATGAATTCGAGCGTGACGCCATCGGCGTCGCGCAGGTAGACGACCTTCTTGCCCTTGTTCGGCCCCTGGTCGATCGCGACCGGCGCGGATTGATCGCAGCGACGCCGTAGCGCGCAGCCGCCGCAACTGCGGCGTCCACATCGTCCACGTCGAGCGCGAGATGCGCGGAACCCGGTATCGCACTAGGCCTCGCCTCGACGCGGCCTTTCGAGGCGGGCGCCTTGTACTCGATCAGCTCGACTACGTGCCCCGGGCCGCGCACGAACGCGATCTCCATGTCGGCGCCGTCGACGCCGGTGACCTTCTGGATGATCTTCGGGTCGCGCGGCGCGCGCGAGATCAGCTGGAATCCGAGGCATTCGGTGAAGAACGGGACCGTCCGGTCGAGGCTCGAGACCGTGAAGCTGGTGTGATTCGCGCTCAGCACGCGAAAGCTCATCGCGGCATCTCCTTCATCGAGTTCCAGTCGGGCATCGCGCGCGGCTCGCGTAGCCCGGTGCAGTCGAGCGAGCCGATCGCAAGCATGCCGCCCGTGATCCGCACGCGCACCGCGCCATGGCTGCTGCTCGTAGAGATCCGGGTGCGCGGTCGAGGAACGCCTCCTGCTCGGCCGCGCGGCAGGCCGGCCATGCCGTTCACGTAGTGATGCCCGTTGCGCTCGACGTGCGTGAGGCCGAGCAGCGACACCAGCGCCAGGTCCTGCTGCAGCGCGAGCCCCGGCTGAATCGTCAGGTCCTCGCCCGTCATGAAGTAGCTCGCCGCCCCACGTCGGCGCAGCGCGCGCGGTTGATGAGCGACTTGTAGATGCCCTTGCAGGTCTTGGAGGACACGCCCTTGTAGCCGAGCGCCTTCGCGCGCGGAAACGCATCGAGCGAATCGTCCGACTCGTCGATGATCACCGGCTTGTCGATGCCGGCGACCTTCCGCTCGAGCGCCTGCTGCCGCTTCACCGGCTGCTCGATGAAGATGATGCTGCTCGACCAGCCGCTGCAGCCGCGGCTCGCCTTCATCTTCGACCACAGCTCGGCCACGCCCGCCATGTCCTCGTACTGCTCGTTGCCGTCGAGCGACGCGTGGTAGGGCTCGCGCGATGCGGTCGAGCACCGACGCGATCGCGCGTCAGGCGCTCGACGTCGGCGCTCGCGTCGCCGCCGACCTTCGAGCTTGAACCAGCGCTGGCCGTAGCGCGCCGACCACCTCTTCCAGCGTCTCGGGCAGGCCGTCGTTCGACGCGCTCCTGTCTGGTCGCGCCGCGGTGATCGGATCGACCAGGCCGACGGTGTGGCGGGCGGCGATGCTGTTCGAGCGGTTTCAGGCCGCGAAAAAGGCCGGCAAGATCGATGCCTTCGAACGGCTCGGCGCCGATGACAGTTCTGCTGGATCGCCTCGTAAGAACGAAATGCCGAGCGCGCGGCAGCAGCGCATCCAGCACGCGCGCGATCGACGCAGCGCGGGGCCGTAGTTCTCCACCAGCCCTTTGCCGAGGCGTACGAGTGCCGCCACGCGGTGGTCGATGCCGTGCGCGAGGTACTTGCTCGCGCGCGGCGCGCAGCGACGCGCGCAGCTGCTCGAAGTTGTCCTCGTTGCTGAGCGCCGGGTTCTTGTCGAACCACTTGGGCGCAAGCAGCTCGGCGGCCGCGCCCTCGGCCTCGCGGCCGTCCTCGGTGCGGATGCGCGCAGCGCACGAACGCCTGCGGCGACTCGGTGAGCGTCACCACGCCGAAGCGGAACGGCATGCGCAGGCGCACGTCGCGCTCGAAGAAGCTCGAGCGACGACGACCTTCAGCTTGACGGCACCGAGTGCTGCGTTCCATGATTTAACCGAGTTCGTTACATTCTCCGTGGAGCGCCGATGGCGCCGTCAAGACGGACGCCTGGCTGCACAGGCGGTCGCTATTACGTTCCCAGCGTGCTGGTCATGCTCGGCCTGCTCGTCGCTCTGGCAGCTCGCGGTCGACTTCTGGCGGGTGAAGGAATACATCCTGCCCTCGCCCTGGGCCGCGCTGCAAGGCGCACTGCCGAGCCGAACTACCAGTGGACCGCGAACTTCCTCACCACGCTGTACGCGGTGCTCGGCGCATTCGCGCTCTCGGCGGTGCTCGGCGTCGTGCTCGCGGTGGTCGATCGTCTGGAACGACCTGCTGATGCGCACCATCATGCCGGTGCTGGTGCTGTTCAACACGCTGCCGAAGATCGCGCTCGCGCCGCTGTTCGTGGTCTGGCTCGGCTACGGCGTCTGGCCGAACATCGTCATCGGCACGACCATCGCGTTCTTCCCGATGGTGGTGAACACCGCGGTCGGCCTCGCCACCGCCGAGCCCGAGATGCTCGAGCTGGTGCGCACGCTGCGCGCCAGCCGCTGGCAGGTGTTCATGAAGATCCGCTTCCCGAACGCGCTGCCCTACATCTTCACCGGCCTGAAGCTGAACGCGACGATGAGCGTGATCGGCGCGATCGTCGGCGAGTTCGTCGCCTCGGAGCGGGGCCTGGGCGCGCTGATCATCACCGGGCGGCGTCACGCTGCAGACGCCTTCGATCTTCGCCTCGCTCGATCCTGATCTCGGTGCTCGGCCTGGTGCTCTACGGCATCGTCGTCGCCGTCGAGCAGCGTGGTCGCGCCGTGGGCCTACCGCGCCGACGCGGCGAACTAACACAGGAGGGCATGGCACATGCTTCGAGACTGCTTTCGCTGCTGTTGCGCTCTGGCGATTTTCTGTTCCCTGCAGCGCGCGCAGGACAAGTTCACGCTGCAGCTCAACTGGTTCCAGCTCGCCGACCACTCGCCGATCTACCTGGCGATGAAGAAGGGCTACTACAAGGAAGAGAACATCGACCTGACGATGCGTGCGCGGCGCGGGCTCGGCCGACAGCGCGAAGAAGGTCGACCTGAAGCAGGCCGACCTCGGCATCTCCGGACGCGCCGACCGTGATCACCGCGATCTGCAAGGGCGCCGACCTGAAGATGGTCGCCGTGGTGTTCGACAAGGCCGGCAACAACGTCTTCTTCAAGAAGAGCGCCAACATCACAGAAGCCGCAGGACCTGGTCGGCAAGAAGATCGCGGTGCCGCCGGCCGATTCGCACCGCGTGCTGTGGCCCGCGTTCGCGGCGACTCAACAAGCTGGACGCCGAACTCGGTGACGCTCGTCAACGTCAAGCCCGAGGGCAAGCAGGCGATCGTCGCCGCCGGCGAGGTCGGACGCCTCGTTCGACCTCTACACCAGCTACGCGATCTGGGAGAAGGTGCTCGGCAAGGGCGACGGTCGGCAACCTGCTGTGGGCCGACTACGGCCTGCCGATCTACGGCCACACCTACTTCGTCAACACCGAGACTGAGAAGAAGAACCCGAAGCTGATCGAGCGCTTCCTGCGCGCGACGCACAAGGGCTGGCGCGACGCCAGGCCAATCCGGCGCGAGGCGATCGACGCGATGGTCGGCAGCGGTGCCCGGGCTCGACCGGCGACGACGCTGTTCGCGACCACGCCGCAGATCTACGACCTGTGCATCACCGAGCGCTCGCGCAAGCAACGGCATCGGCTGGATCGAGCGGGACCTGATGCAGCGCACGATCGACATCACGTTCGCGCAGAACGAAGCCCGACAAGCCGGTGAAGGCCGCGGACGTATTCACGAACGCCTACTCCAGCAAAGATCATGCCGGCGAAGTAGCGGCTATCAGAGCTGCGCAAGCGCGTCCGGCGAGCGCGGGGACGCGCCCGCTGGCGCGCCTCAGTCCGCCGCGGCGTTGGCAATCGCGGGCGCCGGCATCAACCACCGGAGCGAACGAGATCGAGTGCCGGCTCGTCAGGCAGGCTCAGCCGGCAGCACGCCGTCCATCGCCCGCCGCGCGAGCCCGCAGCCTTTGTCGTCGACATGGCGCGCGTCGGCGCCCGCATTTCGAGGGAGGAACCGGATGATGGCCGGCCGTAGTTCTCAGTTTCCACTGTAGATGAGCGGCGAACGCCCGCCCTCCATGTGGCTCGATTGACGTTCGCGCCCTTCCGACCAGAAAGCGCGCCGATCGGGAGCCACAGATTCCGGGCCTCCTCCTGGAGTCCTGCTTGCTTCGTCCCGGGCCCTTCGATCGCCCGGACCAGCGGGGCTCGGCCGCGCCGGTCACCTTGGTTCCACATCGGCGCCCGCGTCGACGAGCAGCGTGACAAACCGCCGGCTGCGCGCCATTCACGGCTGCGATGAGCGCCGTGGCTCGTGTAGCGCGGATCGCCCTGGCTCACCGGCGGCGCGCCGTGCTCAAGCAGGAGCCGGACGACCTCGGCGTTTCCGTTCTTCGCCGCCTCGGCCAGAGGCAGGGCGCATAGCCGCGGTCGGGGACCGCGCCAGCGGGCGAGCAGTGAGCTGGCTGATCTCGAGGCTCCGCGCCCGGTGGTCTGCTACGCGCTGCAGCGAACTCTCGCCGACCGCTTCATAGAGGGTTGCCGTCCCGTCCATCGCTGTCCTGGACCTTCGGATCGGGCTTCTCGCGCCGAGCAGCGTCCTCACGACGTCGACGTGGCGGTTCTTTGCGGCTATGGTGCAGCAAGCGGACGCCGGTGTGGTCCGTATAGTCGGGTGCGCCCTGGGCATCGAGATACGCCTGCACCGTGGACGCTCTTCCGTCGCGCGCGGCGAGTACTGCGGATCGAATGTCCACCGCGGCTCTACGCTTAAGCAGGTTTCGGCCGCGAGCTGCGCGGGGTCGTAGTAGAAGCGCTCTTCTGCGACCCGATCGCCGCGCCAGCGCTGCAGCGCGAGCTCGTCCATGCGAGAACGCGTCCCGTCAGGCGCGCGTGAACTCGAACATCCAGCGGATCACCACCTGATCGCCGTCGACGAGCCACGACTTGACCGGCAGCGTGCGAATCTCCTTGTATCCTGCCATCACGCCACGCTCGTGCTCGACGAAAGCGCCTTCAGTCCGACGCGCGGCGTGATTGCCGTTCTCCCGCATCGTCGCATCATCGGCGTAGAACTCCTGCAAGGCTTCCACGTACTTCCCTACTCGACGCGCTCGATGAGCGCAGCGACACGCTCGCGGCTAGGCATCCGGCACGAGCGGCACGAAATCGTATTCGCCGATCCCCGCAGCACGAGAAACGTCGCCGAATCTCTCTCCGCCGTTCGTGACGAGATGCGGGCGCCGCGCCTGGACGGTCAGCGTCTCGCCGGGCGCGAGCCGCAGTTCCTCCTTCGGCTCGCGCAGGAAGATCCGCAGATCGGCTTCCTGGCTAACGCAGAACGATGGCGTCCTGGACGTTGCTGTGGTAGTGCCACGTGCGACCTTCTGCTTCTTCGAGATCTGGGCAGCTCGGTGATGCGGAACCCGCGGCGCCGCGTGCCTCCGCGCGGCGCTCTGACCTCGTAGGAGCCGGCTTCGCGTCCTTGACCGGCTTCGATCGTTCGCCTCCATCAGCTCGCCTCCTCATGAAGCGTCCCGGCCGCGCGCGAGTCGCCGCGCGACATCCCGGCGGTCTGCAAAGCTGCGCGCTGCCGTGGGCGAGTGCGCGGCGAGCCAGCGCGCGGCACGGCGACGAGGATCCGCCGGCCCTGCGCGGTGTCGCCCCACTCGCGCCACTGGCGGACCGCCAGGCCTCGAGGATCTGGAGCGTGTGGAAATCCGCGTCCTCGCGCAGCAACGGCGCGCGCTCGAGCGTCGCGATGAGCGCCTCGCGCCGGATGGCCTGATAGCGCAAGCGCGCGGGCGACCGAGCCGCGCGGCCTCGCGCACCGAGCCCCTGCCGGTCGAGCGGCGCGGTGAGACGCCTCGCCGATGCTCGCCCGCGTCGCGCGGCAGCATCGCGTCAGGGCGTCTTCCTCCGGCAGCCTGCGCTGGCGGAATCGTTCAGGAAGCGGATGAGCCACGGCCGCATCGCGCCGTGAAGACGCCGCGCAGCGCGGCGGGCGTGATCGGGGCCGATGCGCTTCAGCAGGTTGATGCACCGCGTTGCAGCAGCGTGAAGGCGCAGGTGCGCGGCATCCCAGTCCGGAATGCTCGTTCGAGGTGCCGAACCGGGCGACAGCAGCAGCGGCCGCGCGGGCGAGCGAGCGGCCGACCAGTTCGGCGCGCCCGCGCGCCTCCGGGCAAAGCTTCTCTTCAGCCCGCATCGAGGATCGCAGCCGGCTCGGTCGCCGAGTAGGCGCATCCGCGAGCGCGGCATGGCTTCGGCCCACGCCCCGCGCCGCGTTCTGCCCCCGCCGCGAGCAGCGCCGGCAGCTCTTCGAATGCGGCCTCGCAGAGCGGAATGAGGTCGACCGGATGGCAGCCACGAGTCGCTCTCCCGGCCGCGCCGCGCTTCCGCCGAGCGGACCGATCAGGCGTCGGCAGCAGCGCCGCCGCATGCTCCCAGCCAGGCGTGGTCAGAGCAGCTCGAAGCCCTTGTTGATGAAGTCGAGGCGTGGCCCGCCGTCGGCGAAAGTAGCGGTCCGGCGACCGCTGGCAGCGGGACGCGACGCAACTTCGCCGGGCGCGGTGCCCGCGGCGACTGCGGCGAGGCAGCGTGCGCTCCGCGCCGTCGCGGTGCCGCACGCGCGTCCATTCGCGCAGCCAGCGCGCGAGCGTAGCGAGGTCGCGGGCGGGAGTCGCGGCGGGATGCGGCTGGCGCGCGCGCCGCGCGGGAACACCAGCGCAATCGCGGCAGCGACCCGGCGCAACCCCTGGTAGAGCGCGAGGTAGCGCTCGTCGTCCTGCAATGCGGGCAACAGAGTTCGCGGCTGCGGCGAGAACGGTGAGCCGCCGCTGCCCAGTCGTCGCGCGCCGTCGCGCAGAAAGAGCGCCGCGCCGCGCTATCTCGACTTCCGACTCCCCGCGCCAAACGCCAGGCACGGCCTTCGCAGAGGATCAGCCGGAATATTCTGCTCGAGCCCCTCGCGCGAGGCGGTTATCCAGTGCGCGGCGCCGTCGGCGTACCCGGCGCGCGCACCCGACCCATATCACGCCGTCCCGGACTTTCGGCCCGGCGCAGTGGGCACGTCGTCGGCCCACGGATCGAACGTGCCGCCGGTCGCGAGATCGAAGCGCGCATGGTGCCAATGGCGGACGTCGGGATCCGTTGCTCGACCGAGCCGCGATGGGGGAAAGCCTAGGTGCGGGCAGCGGTTGTCAGAGCGCGAAGACGCGGCCCTGGTCGTGCACGGCGACGAGCGGGCCGTGCGGGCCCGATGCAACAACCATCTTCTTTCCGCGCAGCTCTTCGAGCGGGCAGACGCGGATGAATTCACATTCGGCCACGGGGCAAGTCTAGTCCCTGCGAGGCGCTGTGGCTACAATGGATGCGCCATGGAATCTCCGTCGCCCGCTGATTTCACCGCGGTAGTGCGCGTCACCGGCGCAGGCGGCTCGAGGATTTCCGCGAGCAGCCGTGCGCTGGCTCATGGTGCGCGACATCGATGCCGAGGCGTACACCGAGCATCATGGCGAAGGAGTGGCTGGAATGGCGCTTCGAGCCGAAGCTCGGCATTCCGTTTCCGACATTCGTCGCCGCGTCGGGCGAATTTCCGGAGTTGCGCGTCGAAGCCGAATGGGAGCACGGCGGCGTGCGCGGCGCGCGCGGTCATCGAGAACGGCCGCCTCGTCGAGAGGAGCTGACGCGATGGGCGAAGTGATCGCGCTCGTCGTCATCGCAGCGGCGGCGCTGCTCTGGGCCGACAGCCTGCGCGCGCGGGAGCGAGCGGTGCGTGCCGGGCGCGACGCGTGCGCGCGCTACGGTCTCCAATTCCTCGACGAAACGGTGTCGTTTGCGCGCATGCGCCTCGCGCGCGATGGCGACGGGCGCGTGAAGATCGCCCGACCTATACGTTCGAATTCTCCGACACCGGCAACAACCGCCGCGATGGCGCGATCGTCATGCTGGGCGGCGAGGTGCAGGACCTGCAGCTCGAGCCCTACCAGCTGCACTAGCCGTTCCGAAGAGGCGCGAGAAGAAGTTCCTGACGCCGCGCCCGAAGTCGGCCGCGCCTTCCTTGAACCTCGTGCCAGCCCCTCTTCGCTCCCGATTTGGTCTCTTTGGCGGCGTGCGTTGACCTCGTGGCCCGCAGTCGTCGCGAGCCGTTCCTTGACCTCGCGGCCCGCCTTGCGCGCGCCGTCGCCTTGATGTCCTGCTTGACCTCCGAGCCTTGCCGGGCTCCGCCTTTCGCGGGTTCTGCCTTTGGTCGCTTCCTGCGCGACTGTTGCTGCGGGCATTGCGGCCAGCATCACGGCCGCGATGATTGCGATGAAGTCGAGTTCGAATCTGCGCATTGCGCTCTCCTTTCGTGCGAACGGTCCTTAAAACCACCATGAGCAAGGATCAGCCCGCGCGACGCCCGGAGTGAGTCGAGGAATAACAAGCGAGATACCCGGACCGGGAAGCGTGTCGCCGCGAAAAATATTCAGCGCGGTTGCAAGACGCGCTTGGACCCTGCGCCTTGCGGCCAGCTGTCGCCTTCTGCCGACCCGCGGCATCGAAGTTGGACGGATCCAGCCAGCGCTCGAACGCGGCCCGGATTTGCGGCCACTCGCGATCGATGATCGAGAACCAGCGCAGTGTCGCGGTTCACGCCCTTGACGACCATGTGCTGGCGGAACACGCCTTCGAACGTGAAGCCGAAGCGCGCGGCGGCCGCCTTCGACGGCTCGTTGCGGTCGTTGCACTTCCACTCGAAGCGGCGATAGCCGAGCTCGTCGAACGCGTGGCGCGCGGCGGAGGTAGAACGCCTCGGTCGCGACGCGGGTGCGCGCGATCGCCGGACCCCAGCAGGATGTTGCCGATCTCGATGACGCCGTGCGCCGGCTCCGATGCGCATCAGCGCCTGGCGGCCCGTCGCTTCGCCGCTGGTCCGGTCGATGACCGCGCTGAAGAGGTAGTCCTTGTTCTTCAGGGCTCTTCTCGATCCACGCCTTGCACTTCGGCAACGTCGCGCGGGCGGCGGATCGGGCGAGGTAGTCGAACCGTTGCGCCTCGGACGACGCTTTGTAAAGGCCGCCGGCATGGGCGAGCGACAGCGGCTCGAGACGCGCGTAGCGGCCCTCGAGCACGACAGGGGTTGGTTGCGGACGTGGAAGGGTGATCATCGTTCCTGCAAAGCCTCCAGAATCCCACGGACATAGTCCGATCGCGCGCGCGGCAGCGCCGCGGACCGTCCGGGACGTAGTCGAACGGCTCCACCGCGATATCGCCCGCGTAGCCGTGGCGCACCAGCGCGCGCGATCAGCGGCGCAAAGCGCTGCTCGCCCTGTCCGGGGCCGCGCCGGTTGCGGTCGTTGAGCTGCACGTGCGCGATCATGCCCCTGCGGCAGCCAGCGATCGACGAGCGCGGCGAGCGGCGCGGTTTCCATGCGGCCGGCCGCGCTGCAGTCGAGCATGCTGCGCACCGCGCGGCTGCCGATCGCCTGCACCAGCTTGCGCCGCCTCTTCGAGCGTGTGGATCGAGCGGCGTCTGGTCGGCCGACAGCGGCTCGATGCAGTAGACGACGCCCGCCTTCTCCGCGTGCTCGGCGATCGCGGCGAACGATTCCTGCGCGCGGCCGAGCGCCGCGGCGCGCGTGTCGCCGGCAGTCGACGCGGCGCTGGTGCGGCGAGCCGTGCACGAGATAGCGGCCGCCGAGCTCGGCGCATTGGTCGATCAGCGCGCGCATTACGTCCACGGTGCTTGCGTCCGGACTCGCGTCGTCGCGGGTGCTGATCGACAGGCCGGCGGGCTTGATCAGCAGCCAGTGCAGGCCGGTGATCCGGACGCCCGCGTCCTCGGCGGCGCTGCGCGCCGCGGCGATCTGCGCCGCCGCCGAGCCGGTGCGGCTCGTCGGAGAGCGTGTAGGGCGCGATCTCGAGGCCGTCGTAGCCGAGCTTCGCCGCGTACTCGCACTGCTTCGGGAACGGCATCGGCGCGATGACTTCGTTGCAGAGGGCGATGCGCATCAGGCTGCTCTCGTGAAGAGTCTGCGCACCGCGGGCTGACCTGCGAGAGGACCGTGAGAAGCGCGCACGGCGGCGAGCGAACCGGCGATCGGCGGCTGAAAAACGGCGTCAGGTCGCCGTCCGAAAGAACGAGCCCGCGGCGCAGGCTCTTGTCGACGATATCGCCCAGCACGATGCCGAGCACGAACGGCGGCGACCGGAAAGCCCCGGCGGCGCAGGAAGAAGCACACGACGCCGACGACGAGCATGACCCAGATGTCGAAGACGCGCGACGAGATCGCGTAGGCGCCGAGCGTGCAGAGGACGAACACGACCGGCATTATGATCGCGCGCGGCACGCGCATCACCCACATCAGCGGCCGCACCATGACGAGGCCGAAGATCAGGATGCAGATCGTAGCGATCAGCGTGATCGCGACCACGTCATAGGCGAACTGCGGCTGGTTCACCATGAGCATCGGCCCGGGCTGCACGCCGTGGATGATCATCGCCGCCATCAGCACCGCGGCCGAGGGCCGACCCCGGCACCGCGAGCGCGAGCGCCGGGATGATCGCGCCGGGAATGGCCGCGTTGTCGCCGGTCTCGGCCGCCATCATTCCTCGATCGAGCCTTTGCCGAACTGGTCGCGCTCTTTCGAGAAGCGCTTCGCAGCGGCGTAGGACGCCCAGGCACCCATGTCCTCGCCGACGCCGGGCAGGATGCCGATGAAAACGCCGATCACGCCCGAGCGCAGGATTGTCTTCCAGTACCTGCAGGACATCGCTGATCCTCGGCAGGATCGAGTCGACCGCGTTGATCGGCAGCTTTCTTCGCCGGCTCGGCGAGCACGATCAGGATCTCGGCGAAGCCGAGTGCGCCGACCAGCGCAGGAATGAGCGCAATGCCGCCGGTGAGCTCGCTCCAGCCGAACGTGAAGCGCTCTTGCGCATGGATGCCGTCCAGTCCGATCTGCGCGGTGAAGAGTCCCAGGAATCCCATCAGCCAGCCCTTGAGCGGATCGCTGCCGGTGAGGCTGCCCGACATCAGCACGCCGAGCAGCGCGAGCCAGAAGAACTCGAACGCCTGGAACTTGAGCGCAGCTTGCCGCGAGCACCGGGGTCAGCGTCGCAAGGCACAGGACGCCGAAGAGCGAGCCCATGACCGAGCCGGTGGTCGCTATACCCATGGCGCGCCCGGCCATGCCCTCTTTGCCAGCGCATGGCCGTCGATCGTCAGCCGCAGCGTTGGCGGCGGTGCCCGGGATGTTGAGCAGGATTCCGGTGCGGCTGCCGCCGTAGATCGCTGCCGCACGTAGACGCAGATCAGGATCAGGATCGCGTCGGTGTGCTCCATCCTGCACGGTCAGCGTAGTGAAGAGCGCGATGCCGAGCGTGGCCGAAAGCCCGGGAAGGGATTCCGATCAGCGATGCCGACGAGCGTGGCCCCGACGCATAGAAGATCTGCCAGGGCCGAGCAATCCGACGCAGCGACTTGCCCAGAAACGCGAGCCCTTCCATCTACGGGTGAGTCGCACTAGAAACACCTGCTCGAACAGCAGCCGATGACCACCGAACGCAGACTGGCGGCGATTGCAGCGCTCGCGGCGCGAGCTGGGAGAGCGTCGCCTTTGACTTCAGCGTCGCGGTCGAGTCCAGCGGAACGCAAGGATGGCGCTAAACATGAAACCAGTGGAGGTCAGCCGAAGCGGCAGTCCGTGGCCAACCAGCCCGGCGGCGTAGCCAAGGCAACGGAGCACAGCCAACGACGCGCGCGGTACGCCGATGCAGCATCCCGGCTACGATGCACTCGGCGGGGTGGCCCAATGAGCGATTGCCGAGCGCAGCGCCGGCACGCGATCATCAGCGCGCCGAGGACGCCGGGCATCAGTGCCGGTAGCGCGACCAGGGATTGATGTGCAGGCCCTCCAGCCGGTCCATCTGCCACGAACCGGCGAGCACTGCCGCGCCGAACACGATCAGCCGAAGAGCGAACCCGAAGGTCGGCCCGACAAATGGGGTAGCGTCCTGTCCTTTTCACGGTCTCGCGGGAAGCCGAGCTTCTCCGGGCGAGACCTTCGCCATGCCGGCGTCGTTGATGATCCACGAGTCGGTCACGACGGTCGGCCAGACCGCGTCGTAGGCCGCCTTGCCGCCATCGGCGTGAACAGTCACCGAGCGCGCTTTGGCATACGCGAGCTTCTCGGATTTCGAGATGCGCTCGTTCCAGGCCTTCTCGACAGTCGCGGCGACTTCCGGACGGCACGCCCTTCGGAATCACAGATGCCGAGACGCGGTGTCCACCGAGGAGCGCTTCTTGATCCAGTTGGTGATCGGCGGGATCGTGCCGAACCCTTCGATCTCCGAGCGGCTTCGCGCGACGACGGCCAGCGGCCGCCAGGCGCTTTCCCTTGATCATCTCGGCCTGCTCGCTGGCGAGCTGCGTGGTCACCTGCGTTTCGCCGCCGACGGTGGCGATGACCGCGGGGTTGCCGCCGTCATAAGTGACGTGGCGGTACTTGAGGCCGGTCGCCTTCGGCGATCGCCTCGGCACGGCAATATGGCCGCTCGACGTATTGCCGGCGGTCGCAATCGTCACCTGCCGCCGGCCTCGCCTTCATCGTCGTCCAGCAGCTGCTGGGGTTCTGGTACGGCGAGTTCGGGTTGACGCTGACGATCGGCACCTGCGTCACCGACACGAACAGGTGGAAGTCGCTCAGCTTGGTGCCCGCGCGAGACCCGAGCACCGGGTAGGTGCCGAGCTGCTTGGGCGCACCCGCGGTCCGCGTGTAGCCGTCCTTCGGGCGCGTTCATCGCGTTCATGGTGCCGATCGAGCCCGCGCCGCCCGGCTGGTTGATCACCACGATCTTGGTGCCGAGCGCTTCCTCGAGCTCGCCCGCGGCGACGCGCGTCGACCTGGTCGGTGGCGCCGCCCGCCGCCCAGCGGCACGATGATGTTGATCGGCTTGGTCGGCTTCCACTGCGCCTGCGCCGCGAGCGCGACGGCCGAGTGCGGCTGCTGCAACTACGTGCTTTCACTGCGTTCATGGCATCTCCTCCTTGATTCATTTCGACAGATACCCCAGGACGAGCTCCGGTCATGTGCTTCAGGCGCTCGGACTGGCTGCGCGCGGCCAGCAGGTCGCGCTCGAAGATGGTCGACAGCGTATGCCGGTTGCCCAGGTAGAAATAGCCGAGCGCCGGCGATCGGAGATGTAGAGCTGCACCGGATCGACGCCGCTGCCGGAACTTGCCTGTCGCGCGCGCCGCGCTCGAGGCAGGTCGCTTGCAGCGTGGCGATCGAGCGGCGAGTGCATCGCCGGCGATCTGGCGCGAGGCGGCTGCAGGTGCCGGCGCGCGGTGCAGGTTCTCGCTGTTGAGCAGCGTCAGGAATTCCGGGTGCTTCAGGTAGTAGTTCCAGGTGAACGCGATCAGGCGCCGCATGCCCTCGGCCGGATCGAGCGTCGCCGAGCCGCAAGCCCAGCTCGGCGCGGCGGATATGCGCGTAGCGCGATTCGAGCACCGCGAGGAACAGCGTCCTCCTTGTTGCCGTAGTAGTAGTACAGCATGCGCTTGTTCGCGCCGGCGCGCGCCGCGATCCGGTCGCACACGCGCGCCGCCCAGACCGTAGCGCGAGAAAACTCCTCCGGTCGCCGCGCCGAGGAGTCCGCGTCCCTGGTTGCGCGCGGGATCGCGCCGGCTGGTTGCGCGCCGGCATCACTTCTCCATCCGAGCAGCTTGTAGATGCGGCGCGTGTACTCGCCGAAGCGCTCGTGCGTCTTGCATGTCGAGCGTGCGCGGGTGCGGCAGGTCGATCAGGAAGTTGTCGGCCATGCGCGCCGGCCCGGCGGTGAGCACGACGACGCGGGTGCCGAGGAACACGGCTTCGGTGATGCCGTGGGTGACGAACACGATGGTCTTGCGCGCTTCGCTTCCAGATGCGCAGCAGCTCGAGGTTCATCTTCTCGCGCGTCAGCGCGTCAGAGCGCGCCGAACGGCTCGTCCATCAGCATCGAGCTTCGGGATCGTGCACCAGCGCGCGCGCGATCGCGGCGCGCTGCTGCATGCCGCCCGAGAGCTCGTAGGGATACTTTTCCTCGCAGCCGGCAGAGCCCGACCAGCGCGAGCAGGCTCGCGCGCGCGTTCGCGGCTGTTCGGCGATCGGCAAGCCGAGGATCTCCGCCGGCAGCAGCACGTTCTCGAGCATGCGGCGCCACTTCAGCAGCAGCGGCTGCTGGAACACCATGCCGACGTCGCGCGCCGGATCGAACGGCTGCGCCGCCGAGCCGATCCGCACCTCGCCGCCGTCGTGCGGGTGCAGGCCGGCGAGGATCTTGAGCAGCGTCGTCTTGCCGCAGCCCGAGGGCCCGACCAGCGACACCAGCTCGCCGGCATCGACGTCGAAGCGTCGCATCGGAGACCGCGAGATGCTCGCTTCGGCCGCGTGCGGTAGACCTTGCTTGACGCCGGCGAGATGGATGAACGGCTCAGCCTCACGGCTATCGAGTCTCGCGTCTTGCACGACGAGCAGCCGCTCGAGGCCGAGCACCAGGCCGTAGAGCACCACGCCGATGCAGCGTGATCAGGATCACCGCCATGAACATCGCCGGCGGTGTCGAGCGTCACCTGCACCTGCAGCATCAGGTAGCCGAGGCCGCGTGTCGGAGCCGAGGAACTCGCCGACGATCGCGCCCGCGACCGCGAGGATCGCGCGCGACCTTCATGCCGGAGAAGATGTAGGGCAGCGCGCCGGGCAGCTGGATCTTGGTGAACAGCTGCCAGCGCGAGCGCTTGCAGCGTGCGCACGAGGTCGAGCAGCTCGGGCTCGACTTCCGCGCAGGCCGCGCGCCGTGGTCAGCAGGATCGGAAATACGCAGATCGAGAACGCCATCAGCGTGTTCAGGAACGATGCCGTAGCTGAACCAGACGATGATCAGCGGCCCGAGCGCCACCTTCGGGATCATGTTGAGGCGACACCAGCAGCGGCATGAAGAACGACTCCAGCGCCTTCGACCAGCTGAACGACGCAGCGCGAGCGCGACGCCGACCACCACGCGCGAGGAAGTAGCCGCCGAAGATCTCGGTGCGCGGTGACACGCGATGTTGGTCCACCAGCTGTAGTTCGGCTGCAGCAGCGCGTTCAGCGTCGTCGACCGGGCGACGGCATGACGAATCTCGGCACGTTGCCGAGCGCGACGAACAGGTACCAGGCGCAACATCAGGGCGATGTGCGCGAGCGATCGCAGAGCGCGGCAGCGTTGCATGGTGTCGTTCATGCAAATCCTCCGGGAACATCGTTGCGTCGTAGGGCAGCGCCGGGTTCACGAACGCGTTGTCGTTGCGCACGTAGTGCAGCGCGCAGGCGCGGCGCCAGCGCTGCGAATGGTTCCGGGCCCGGACTGGTGCAGCACGCCGCCATGGTGGAACGATACCCCGCCCTTGGGCACCGGCGCGGGCGTCATCGCCACGCATGCGGCGCTCGCCGGAATCTGGCAGGTTGAACGGCTCGCCTGCAGGCGCGACATGCGCGAATCAGCGGGCCGCAGCTGCGAGCCTTCGCCGAAGAACATGCAGCCGTTCTCGACCGTCGCGTCGTCGAAGTGCGACCCAGGCGGTGATCAGCGCCTCCGGGTCGCGCGGGCCGAAATAGAAGTTGTCCTGGTGCGCGGCTTCGGGCCCGCCGCCTTCAGGCGCGCTTGAAGAAGATCTGGCTGAAGTAGACCGACACGCCCTTGCCGATCACGCTCTCCACCAGCGCCAGCCAGGCGCGGGTCGCGCGCGAGCGCGCGGATCGACTCGCGGTGGTGGTGCGGGTTGTCGAGCTTGCGCAGCACTCCATCGCCTTCACGCCGCCGTCGAGGTACCAGCGCCGCTGCTCGGCACGGCAGCTCAGCGCAGGAACTCCTCGCCCCAGCGGCCGATGTCCTCGATCGCCGCATCCATCTCGGCGGCCGCAAACACGCCGGGCACCGTGGTAGTGCCCTGTGCTTCTGAATTCCTCAATGGCCGACTTCAACTGCGAGCCAGTTGCGCCAGATTCTCTCGGACAGAAGGCGTCGTCGTTCATCTCGCGGGTAGGCCGCGTAGACGCGGTCGATCTCTTCGGACCTGCCCCGGCGAGCAGCGCTCTCCTGCGGGATCGAGGCACCAGGTGCCCTCGAGCAGCCCCTGCCGCCGCAGCACCTCGTGGCAGCCGGGGATGCAGCCGGCGAAATCGTGCGCGACGTCGAAGAACGCGCTGTTGCAGTCGGTGACCTTGCGCGTCGAGCGCCAGCAGGTCTGTCGCGATCGGCCGTCGCCGACTGCAGCCTGGATGCGCTCGAGCAGCTCGACGGCCGTATTTCGTCCAGACGCTCCAGTGGCCGAGCAGGCCGCCCTTGATGCGCACCGCGCACTTCCTCTCTGCCGCGCATGCACCGCGAACGGCGCTCACCAGGTCGAGCACGATGTGGTCGTCGTTGCCGGTGTAGAGCGTGACGCGGTCCTCTGCGCGCGCGGCGACCACGCCGCTGCACGACGTCGAGCGTGCGGTAGCGGTTGAACGGCGCGATCTTGATCGCGATCACGTTCTCGATCGCCGCAGAAGCGGCGCCAGAACTCGCGCGGCAGGTGGATGCCGCCGACCGCCGGCTGCAGGTAGAAGCCGACCAGCGGGATTTCGCGCGGCCACCGCCGCGCAGTGCGCGATCAGCTCGTCCATCGAGGCGCCCTTCATGGCGCGCGAGCGACAGCATGCCGGCGTGGTAGCCGAGGCCGCGCGCGATCGCGGCTTCCTTCTTCGCCTGCGCGGTCTTGCCCGACAAGCCCGGCGATCATGAACAGCGGCCGCTTCGCCCAGGCGCGCGCCGCTTCGGCGGCGCAGCTCGAGCACCGGCTCGTAGAGGCCCTGCTCGCGGATCGCGAACTGGGTGGCGTGCACGCCGACCGCGAGCCCGCCCGAGCCCGCGTCGAGGTAGTAGCGCGTCAGCGCGCGCTGGCGGCGCGCGTCGAGCCGCCGCTCGGCGTCCAGCGCGAGCGGGTGCGCCGGGATGACGGTGCCGCGACGCAGCAGCGCGAGCGTTTCGGCGGGCAGCTGGGATCATCGGTGCATGTTAACCGGTTGGTTAGCCTGGCCATGGTAACATCGCGAGCTTCTGACAATCGGAGGAGAGCCATGCCATGCGTAGATTTCTCATCGCCGCCGCTGCTCGCGTTCGCATCGCCGCTCCCGCCGCGGCCCAGCAAAAACTCGACTTCATCCTGAACTGGGTGCCGGGCGGCGATCACGCGCCGTACTACTACGCCAAGAAGCTCGGCTGGTACGCGAAGGAAGGCATCGACCTCAACCTCGAGCCGGGCAAGGGCTCGGCGCTCGCGACGCAGAAGGTCGGCGCCGGCGCCAATCCGATCGGCCTCGCCGACATGGGCGGCGTGCTGCGTGGCCAGGGCAAGGGCGCCGACACGGTCGGCGTGTTCAACGTCTACGCCAACTCGCCGCAGGGCCTGTACTGGCTGAAGAGCTCGCGGCATCAAGGGCATCAAGGATCTTCCCGGCAAGAAGATCGGCAACCCGGCCGGCCGACGGCGCGCGCACCATGTGGCCGGCGCTCGCCAAGGCGAACGGCATCGACCCGAAGTCGGTGACCTGGGTGAACATCGACGCCAACGCGAAGCTCGCGCGCTGAAGTCGAAGGCGATCGACGTCACCACGTCGTTCTACAACATCCACCACGTGTTCCAGAAGGAGCTGGGCGCCGACATGGGCTTCCTCGCCTGGCGCGACGTCGGCACTCAACCCCTACGGCAACTCGGTGATCGTGAACGCGGAGTTCCTGGCGAAGAACAAGCCGCTGATCGACAAGTTCGTCAAGGTGACGCAGCGCGCGTTCGCCGCCTGCGTGAAGGATGCGAAGCCCTGCGTGCAGGCGCTGATCGACGCCAACGGCGCGCTGCAGCTTCGACAACGAACTGCGTCAACTGGCAGCTCGTGGAAGTGCTGATGAGCGACAAGACTCGCGCGAGGTCGCGCTCGGCATCCACGACGACGCGCGCATGAAGGCCGACTACGAGCTGGTGCGCGACTACGTCGGCATCGACAAGCCGTTCGACGTCAAGACGCACCTACACCAACGAGTTCCTCGACCGCTCGATCAAGATGACGAAGTAGGCGATGACGGCCCGCGCCACGCCCCGTTTCGCGCCGACCACGTCGGCAGCTTCCTGCGCCCGAAGCGCCTGCTCGAGGCGCGCGAGCAAGAAGGCGCAAGGGCGAGATCACGCGCGAGCAGCTGCGCGCGGTCGAGGACGACGCGATCGCCGAGATCGTCGAAGTTCCAGGAAGACGTCGGCCTGCAGAGCATCACCGACGGCGAGTTCCGCCGCACCTACTTCCACATCGACTTCCTCGAGCAGCTCGGCGGCGTCAAGACCGACATCCCGGTGACGATCAAGCAAGCCCGACGGCAGCGAGGAGCTCGCGCCGCCGGTGATGCGCGTGATCGACAAGGTGCGCCACGTCGAAGGACATCCAGCGCGCCGACTTCGAGTACCTGAAGTCGCAGGTCTCGCCGGGCGCACGCCGAAGGTGACGATCCCGTCGCCGACGATGCTGCACTTCCGCGGCGGCCGCGCCGGCATCAGCCGCGAGGCACTATCCCGAGCTCGAGCCCGGCGTTCTACGACGACGTCGCCAACGCCTACGGCGACGAGCTGCGCTCGCTCGCCGACGCCGGCTGCACCTACGTGCAGATGGACGACACCAACCTCGCCTACCTCTGCGACGAGAAGATGCGCGAGGCGGCGCGCCGCGCGGCGACGACCCGAACGAGCTGCCGCACCGCTACGCCGGCGTTCATCAACAAGCGTGGTGGCGCAGAAGCCCGCCGGCATGACGCTGGCGATGCACCTGTGCCGCGGCAACTTCAAGAGCACCATGCGGCGGCGCAGGGCAACTACGAGCCGGTGGCCGAGGCGCTGCTCGCCGGAGATGAACCTCGACGCCTACTTCCTCGAGTACGACGACGACGCGCTCGGGCGACTTCCGGCCGCTGCGCTTCCTGCCGAAGGGCAAGATCGTCGTGCTCGGCCTGGTGACGACCAAGTTCGGCGCAGCTGGAGACGAAGGACGACGCTCAAGCGCCGCATCGACGAAGCCGTCGAAGTACGTGCCGCTCGAGCAGCTCGTGCCTGTCGCCGCAGTGCGGCTTCTCGAGCACCGTGCACGGCAACAACATCGCCGGTCGAGGCGCAGCGCGCCAAGCTGCGGCTCGTGGTCGAGGCCGCCGCACGAGGTCTGGGGCTAGGTCACCCAAGGCGCGCTCAGCATGATGTCGAGCGCCGACGCTTGCGAACACCGTCACGCGACGCGGGCACCCCGATGGGAGAGTATTTCCGGCGCTACTGGCTGCCCTTTGCGCTTTCGCGTGAGGCTGGCCGAGCCGGACGGCCCGCCGATCCGGGTCAAGGTGATGGGCGAGGGCTGAAGATGGCAGCAATACGTA
>ERZ1370068.11362-contig-9982_pt1 | contig 43778 bp, 61 predicted proteins | sample MGYA00561227_ERZ1370068 | MGnify/ENA primary metagenome ERZ1370068 (study PRJEB38410, sample SAMEA6850437) | metagenome | study: Metagenomic assessment of the ecological functions of the soil: analysis of the soil microbiota associated with the...
ATTTGTTTGACGAGGCGAAGTTGATCGCGCTGCGGTCAGCTTCAGTCATTTCCAAACTGTCTTTATTCATCAGCGGCGTCACGCGCATCATCGCAGTCGGGAAGGCGCAACCGACCCAGGTATCGATCGATTTTGCTATCCAAGTTTTCTACCGGTGCTGGTCTGCTCGGAATAGACTTTTTCAATTGTGCCACCCGTAGTGATCCACGTTGACCTTCAGCATAGTCAGATTCTTCCTTGCATACCTGGAGTTCAATTTCGGCTCATCAACATCTTAACAAATCATCAGTATCCACCACGTTCCCGCAGAATCACCAAAGTCTGGGGAGGAGGGGGTAGTCTAGTGTCTCTCTTTGCTGACAGGCGCAACAGGAAGCACGGCTGATCTTCTTGAAGAACCGTAGTGGGTTTCGACTCCCGCCCTCGGCACCACCCTTTCAATGAGCCGTCGCAATCCCCGGACCCCATAAATACTGATAAGCGACAGAAACCGATTGGAAGTCACCACCAATCGTGGTGAAAATCCTCTGGAATAGGCAAACTTCAAAGATTGCCGGCGGTCCAGTTTGACGGAGAGCGTGCCGCCGATGCGCGAGTTGCGCTGCAGGTCGTTGCCGCGAACACCGTTTAACGATGTACGACCACCGGCATAGAAGGTGGCGTCGAACGCTACCCATAATTTGCGGTCTGGCGTTGTAGCTCAAATGGAATTGACTGGTGGCGATGGGATTCTGTGTGCGGATGCGGCCCTGCGAATTGTTATTTGCCGTGAATAGCCATGCTCCCAAGGTATAAATCCACAAACATCTTGCGGACCGCTTTTGAAATACCAATCTCGGCTTGAAGGCCCAGCGGTTTCCACCCAGGTTGACCGCTTTCGCCGAATCACATGGTGATTTAGGACTTAAAATCCGTTAACTGTAAGGTCGTGAGGGTTCGACTCCACTCGGCACCAATTCAGAATCAAATAGTTGCGGAGAGCCGATTCAGACGGCCGAGTACGCAATTTCCTTACTGTCTTGTGTGTGGCGGGCCAGCTATACGAAATAGCGGGAATCCTGCCTGTTTGACTCAGAGCATTTCGGCTGAGTCACTGGTGCCGATGCCGACTTTTGTATTTGCGGTGGCTCAAGGCTGCTCTGTCAATACCGCACCGGGACGTAAACGGCAGTCAGGGTGTGGGCGAAGTAAGTGCCTCCAAAGTTTCCTTTGGTTATCCTCGGCGCGAAACAATATAGTGTGCAATGAAAGCGAACCTCGCTGACACGGGGATTACCCAAAAATGGGATGTTCGGCATCTCCTGCCGCTGCTGGTTGTCCTTACCAATTCTCGTGCTTCCTCTTGAAACAACTTGAAGTCCTCGGTTGCGCTTCTTGCCGACTCGGCGTTAAGCGAGGCCGTAACAACACAAACCCACTGGCGGGGAACATTGATCGTGATTGAATCCGGCGTAAGGTTGACCCCGTTGCTGTATTGAGTTCCCAGCCCCGCCGACGGACTGCGAGATACTGGATCCCTGGCATGTTACGGAGTGAAGCATTGCCGGCGAGCGAACAGGTTGCCAGTTTGGCCATCCAGCGTAATGGTCGGATGCCCTCGGTGTTCCACACACAGTCACCTTCCCGGCCCGAGTAGCGTCGTCGCTGGGCCAAACTTCCAGCGAGTTGCTGAGGTGCGTACTGATGCCGGCGAAGCCGTGGTGGTTTGACATTGATGCCGGGGACCAGCGAGTCCCGGCGGAACTGTGAATTCCTGCGGCCACCTGGACCTCCAGGGTGCGCCGGGGGTGGAGGTACTGATGCCGACGTTACCCGAATTACTAATGCTAATCCGGCTGATAGTGTTTGTGAAAATGTCGAGACCGAACTTGTTGCCACCTTCCGTGCGCTTCGAGGCAATGCCCTCGCCGCTGAAAGAACCAAAGGTGATTCCGTGGATTGAAAGACCCATTGTTAAGACCTGCTTTTTTGATCCACATTCAGCGCAGAGTTCACGCTGAGATTCTGTTGTGGACTCGAGGTGCCGATGCCGACGTTGCCGCTGCTGGTTATGCGCATCTTCTCAGTGCTGTTGGTGGCGAACAACAGCGGCACCGAGCCATAGCCCCACAGGTAGTTGTTGGCGCCGTCAGCTTGCATCGTCATTCCACTCGCAGCGCTGCTGCTGGTTGAGGCTTGGATTCCGGCCCCGTTTGAATTGACGACGCTCAGATGATACGGGGGACTCGTCGTGCCGATGCCCACGTTGCCGCTGCTGGTTGCGCGCATCTTCTCAGCGCCGTTGGTGGCGAACAAAAGCGGCACCGAGCCATAGCCCCACAGGTAGTTGTTGGTGCCGTCAGCTTGCATCGTCATTCCACTCGCAGCACTGGCGCTGGTTGAGGCCTGGACTCCGGCCCCGCTCGAATTGACGACGCTCAGACGATACAGGGACTCGTCGTGCCGATGCCGACGTTGCCGCCATTTTCCGTGATGCCTGAATCTCCCAGCGTGCCTGCAGTTGTCGGTCCACTTGGCAATCTGGTTCTGCGTGCCCGTGCCCGCGATGAGCGGCTGCACTGAATCCGCAGTCCGTCGGTTGCCTGAGTGCCGGTCGTAGTCTTGTCACCGCTGGCGAGCTTTGGTTTGACGACCAGAAAGCGCTCGGCCCGAATCGTACCCGCGACATCCAGCTTCGACTGCGGCGTGCTGGTGCCAATGCCCAGATCCCCTGCTTCGGTCAGCCGCATCTGCTCGGTGTCGATGCCGGAGAAGAAATTGCCGATGCGAAAGCGTCAAGGCACCGCGGCCGCGAATCATCTGTCCGTCGGTGCCGTCGTTGGCGATCACGGTCGGAGTCTGTGGCTCGTTCTCTCCGGCAATGGTCCACGACGAGTCTGCTTCCACCGGTCCAATCGCCTGCGTTTGCTGGAGTGATAGCTGTAGTGAGCCTGCCTGCACGCTCGCTGACTTCTCGGCAACTGTCACGGTGCCCAATCTTCTGGGTCGAGCCTGCCGGAGACGCTCTTGGCCGTGACCACGCAGACGTATGCGCCAGGAGCCAGCCGCTGGGCCTGGCCATCCTGTAAGTGCCAGTCAAAGACGTTGCCGCCCCTGATCTCCTGATCGAAGAGTTTCTCGCCGCCGGCCGCATAGACCTCGACGTGCATCTGCACCGGCGAAGAAGGCGCCGCACCCTCACGCGGTCGCCGCTGGCGTTCGCGGTGATGGTCAGAGATGATTGACCGAGTGAACCAGTGCTGGCGCTCGTCCTGGGCCGCACGCTGCGGTTGATACGACAGAGCGAGAACAAGCCACGGTAAAGCAAAGTAGATCGGTTTCAAAATAGGCATCATATCTCCTTGGGATCGCTGAATATTAGAACGTCCGCGCTGTTTTCCGCCTCTACTTATTCACGCCGGAAAACCCGGCAACCTCCATCACGTCAGGTAAAAATTCTTTCGCCTTTTCCGGCAAGCCAAGTGGGCAACCGCAAGGCCCTACTTCGGCTCGGATTGGCGGACGCTCGGCGAAATATTTGTCGCCGCCAGTGAACCTGCAGGCAGATGAGGAGTCCTTCCCAACCGTTTTCGAGAAAGTGAACTCGCGCCTGTTTCGAGCCAGCGATAAACGGTGCGCGTGCTGACTTCCGCAGAGGGCCGCCGCTTCATCAGGTGTGATCATGCCGCTCGGCTCCGTACACCTGTCGCAACGCTGTTGTGGAGAGACGAACGGCCGGTTGATGATGACTACCTGGCGCTTTTGAACGGCGCCCTCAAGCGCCCTTGATTCTTCTTTTTCACGCCTCGTCTCCTTCGTCTCTCTCATTTGCCCGACGCTCGGTCCCGGCACTCACAATCGGCGCGCTCAGATGGCCTCTTGTTTGAAAACGGGCAGCTGTGCGGCTGGCGGTGAAAGTAAGCGAATGACTGGCGGGAAGTACTTAACGAGTTATTGATTAATTATTAGCGAGTTCTTAGCTTGAACATGGAAGCGCGGCCACATCACTTATGCGAGTTCGGCCCTTTCTGCCTCGACACGCGCGAGCGCTCCTGCTGCGCGATGGCCGTCCGCTACCGCTCAAACCTAAAGTCTATGAAACTCTCCTGGCGCTTGTTAGCCGAAGCGGTCACATCGTCGACAAGGGAAGAGCTGATGCGGGTGGGTCTGGCCTGATGTCGTTGTCGAAGAGAACAACCTCACCGGCAACATCTTTGCCCTGCGTCGTGCTTTTTGCCGAGTATCAATACATCGAGACCGTCCCGCGCCGAGGCTACCGCTTCACCGCCGAGGTGAAGCAGGTTACGGTCGAAGATGTAAAACTCACTGACCGTTCAGGCGCTGAGACCGAAGTACTAGATCAAAGAGACCATCAGAACGAACAGAGCAGTCGATTCGACTCTCTGGCGGTGCTGCCATTCATCAACGCCGGCGCGGACCCGGAAGCCGAGTACCTGTCGGATGGGATCACTGAGAGCATCATCAGCAATCTCTCTCAGCTTTCAGGACTGCGGGTGATGGCACGCAGCACTGTCTCCTCGTTACCAAAGGCCGGGAGCTGGATGCGCAAGAGGCCGGGCGGGAGTTAAGTGTCGGCGCGGTTGCTGCATGGGGGAGGGTGCGTGCAGGTCGGAGAGCGCCTGATCATTAGGGCGGAGCTGAGTGGACGCGGGAGACGGGTTCGCAACTCTGGGGCGCGCAGTATAACCGTCAAGCCTCCGACATCTTCGCCGTCCAGGAAGAGATCGCCCAGAGATCTCGTGAGAAATCGCGGCTGCGGCTGACGAGGCGAAGAGCAGAGCGGCTGACCAAGCGCTACACCGAGAACGGCGAAGCGCTATCACTGAAGTATCTGAAGGGTCGCTATTTCTGGAATAAGCGCGTCGACGCGAAGGAGCGAGAAAGGCCATCGAGTATTTCCAGCAGGCGATCGAGAAGGACCCAGCCTACGCTCTCGCCTACGTCGGCCTGGCAGATTCTTACGCCTCACTCGCGTACTACTTGATCAACCCGCTCCCGCCCAGAGAGGTGATGCCGAAAGCGAAAGCGGCGGCGATGAGAGGCCCTGGAGATTGATGAGACCCTGGCCGAGGCCACGCCTCGCTGGGGGCGATCAAGACGTATTACGACTGGGATTGGGCCGGGTGCCGAAAGCGAGTTTCAGCACGCCCTTCAGCTTAACCCCTAGCTACGCGCTGGCCCACTACTGGTACGGCGTATATTTAACGGCCATGGAGCGATTTGAAGAGGGTTTTCGCAGAATTAAAACGGGCCCAGGAACTGGATCCGCTCTCACCGATCATAAACACGGGCGTGGGAACGTCTCTGTACTTACCAGCGCTCGCTATGAGCAGAGCATCGAGGAGTATCGCAAGGTGCTCGAGACAGATCCAACTTCGCGCCGGCCCACTTGCACCTCGGGTTGGCGTATGTACAGAAAGGGATGCTCCGGGAAGCCATCGTCGAGTTGGAGCAGGCGCTAAAAGCTGTCGCGCACGCAACTCGATGATGATGGCCTCGCTGGCACATGCCTACGCCGCTTCAGGAAAGCGGAGCAAAGCGCGCACATTGCTTCACGCCTTAACTGATGAGGCAGGAGGAACCATATTTCATCACTTGATGTAGCGGTAGTCTATGCGGTGATGGGGTCGAACGATCAGGCTTTTGAATGGCTGGAAAGCGGCGTACGCCGGAAAAGTCAGCCTGGTTAATCTTCATCAGAGTCGAGCCGAGGCTCGGGCCCCTGCGTTCAGACTCCCGATTCGCCGATCTGCTCCAGCGTATCGGACCGAGCGGCCCCAGGAGCCCCAAAGCAAATCTCCACGTGTGCCCGGCGGCGGCGAGAAGATCGGTCGCAAGTGAACTTTTAGTTTTTCGTAGTGTCCGTTTGTAACGTTCGCATACGAAATTGACCAGTCCCGGAGGGACGCGATGTTTATAGAACCAGAATCCGCACAGAGTCATCTCAGCTCCTCCGAACGGCGTTGGATCGGTATCGGCTCGCACGCTATAAATATGTCACTCCTACGGAGTGAAGAACCGTCGCGTCACACAGCCCTTCAACCGACCTTCAGTTGATGGCAAGCGGGAGAAGACTATTCAGGATAGATATGTGACAGTCATTACTTATTAGCGAGTTCTTAGCTGTGAACATGGAAGCGCGGCCACACCACTTATACGAGTTCGGCCCTTTCTGCCTGGACACGCGCGAGCGCGTCCTGCTGCGCGATGGCCGTCCCTTACTGCTCAAACCTAAAGTCTATGAAACTCTCCTGGCGCTGGTTAGCCGAAGCGGTCACATCGTCGACAAGGAAGAGCTGATGCGGTGGGTCTGGCCTGATGTCGTTGTCGAAGAGAACAACCTCACCGGCAACATCTTTGCCCTGCGTCGTGCTTTTGCCGAGCATCAATACATCGAGACCGTCCCGCGCCGCGGCTACCGCTTCACCGCCGAGGTGAAGCAGGTGACGGATCGAAGATGTAAAACTCACTGACCGTTCAGGCGCTGAGACCGAAGTACTAATCAAAGAGACCGTCAGCACGAACAGGCAGGCGATCGACTCTCTGGCGGTGCTGCCATTCATCAACGCCAGCGCGGACCCGGAAGCCGAGTACCTCTCGGATGGGATCACGGAGAGCATCATCAACAACCTCTCTCAGCTCTCAGCACTGCGAGTGATGGCCAGGAGCACAGTCTTCCGTTACAAAGGCATGTGAGTCTGATCCGCAAAACGTGGGGCAGGAGTTGAACGTCGGCGCGGTGCTGCTGGGTCGGGTCTTGCTTTTCGGCGAGCAGCTAATCATCAGGGCGGAACTGGTAGATGCGACGGACGGATCGCAGCTTTGGGGAGAACAGTACAACCGCCATTTGACAGATATCTTTGCGGTGCAGGAAGAGATCGCCCGGGAGATATCCGAGGGCTTACGCAGTTAAAGCTCAGGGCTGAAGAAAAACGGCTGCTGACGAAGCGTTACACACAGAACACCGAGGCTTATCATGCCTACCTTAAGGGCCGCTATTTCTGGAACAAAGAGGACTGAGGGAGAGCTGAAGAAAGGAATTGAGTACTTCCAGCAGGCGATTGACATTGATCAAGACTACGCCCTGGCTTATGCAGGTTTGGCCGACTGCTACGCCGTCCTTGGTAATTTTAGTTTCCTTTCGCCAAAGGCTTCGTACCCTAAAGCGAGAACGGCGGCAATCAAAGCGTTGGAGATTGACGATCAGATGGCCGAAGCTCACGCCTCTCTGGCCTGGGTCAAAACGCAGTACGACTGGGACTGGCCAGGCGCGGAGAGAAAATTCAGGCAAGCCATCGAGCTAAACCCTGGTTATGCGCCGGCTCGCTACTGGTATGCGCTCTTCCTCTCGGCCATGGGGCGACATGAAGAGGCCATCGCGGAGAGGCAAGCGGGCGCAGGAGCTCGAACCGCTCTCACTCGTTCCCAACACGGTTCTAGGAATGACTCTCTACTTCGCGCGCCGGTACAAGGAGGCCATCGAGCAGTTAAGGAAAACGGTGGAGATGGAACCGAACCTCTCCTGGACGCGTTGCCTGCTCGGCGATGCTTACCAGGGGCAGGGGATGTACGAGGAGGCCCGCATGGAGTTTATCGCCGCGGTCAACGCTGCGGGAAGTCGCACGCTCTCCCTGGCAACACTCGGCCACGGCTACGCCACATCGGGCAATCGCAGCGACGCACTGAAGGTGCTTGCGGAGTTGGCAGAGCTACAGGAGCGAGAGTACGTCGCGCCTTTCTTCATGGCACTCATCTACACAGGACTCGGAGAGAAGGAACAGGCGTTCGCATGGTTAGACAAAGCCTGCGAGGACCGCTCCTGGGGGCTTCTTTGGCTTAAGGTTGACCCGAGACTGGACGACCTCCGTTCGGATGCGAGATTCTCTACCTTGATGGAGCGTGTCGGTCTCTCTCCTGGCACCGGCTCAAGCTAGCTTTGCCTCAAAAGTCTGAAAGTGGATATCTCTCATTCACACCGGGCTTCAGCCCGGTGTTACGGCGGCGCGAACATAACGCAACCGTTTCAACGGTTTTCCCTTGCGGCTAGTGACGTAACTTCCTCGCATTCAAACGTCTATAGACTTGCGCAAGAAGAAAACCGTTGAAACGGTCCCGCTATTTTTCTGCCTGTGCTCACCGGGCTGAAGCCCGGTGTGAATGAGAGATCGGACTTTTGAGGCAAAGCTGCTCAAGCTAAAGAGCACCCGACCAACGTGGCATCTTCATTCGAGGGTTAAGACTGACGGAATGCATCTCGCTTCTCCTCGATAACTAACAGACTCAAGCAACCTCCAGCAGTAAGTCTGCTGTCCGGCGCGGTGCCGTCACCATCGGAAAGTGGCCAGTCGCTATCTCGCGGTAGCGCCAGCCCTCGCGGCGCGCCTTCTCGGCGAAGCGGTCATAGGGGCCTATCGCTGGATTATTGCAGTAGATGAACGTGCGCGGTATGGGCCCGCGGCCGCTTCATCCTGTAGTCGCACGGGCTGTGAGAAAGCTTTGAAAGGTTGATCCGTCAACTTCGGACTAATCCACAACTTATCCGCTTCTTCCGTGATTCCCAGAACTTCGAGCGGCAAAGGCGGAAGTCTCCAGCCATCTCCATCGACCTGCACCCGCTCGTGGAAAATCGCGGCAAAGTCCGCGCCGATCACATCAATTAGTGACTCTCCGTTTTGGGGAATGAAAGCATCGAGATATACGAGGTGTCGGAGTCGCTCCACGGATTGTTCAGCTACTGCTGTAATGATCATCCCCGCGTAGCTGTGACCGACCAGTATGAGATCGTGAAGATCTTCGTACTTCATTACTCCCAGGATGTCTCTTATGTGGGTGTCGAGGTCGATCTCGGGGCTGAGCAGATGTGCACGTTCTCCCAGGCCGGTGAGCGTCGGCGTGAAGACCTCGTGGCCTGCTTCACGCAAGATAGAAGTGACTCGTCGCCAGTACCAGCCGCCATGCCACCCGCCGTGGACGAGCAGATAAGTTGACACTAGATCTCTCCTGGTCTTGTATCAGCGACGATTACAACATCTTGCGGGCGTACTCGCTGACTGATCTTAATTGCATTGGAAATTTCTCTAATACCTCTCGCATATCAACGACACTTCCCTGAGCGCAACGAAAGCATCAGGCCGGCGAAGGACTCCTGCAATGGATCCGTCGACTGTTCCTTCTGCGCGCGGAGTTGTTCCTCGGAGACATGTTGAAGCGTAAACGCCTTCCCTCCCAATTCTTCAAATATCTTGACTACCTCCAGAGAACTCAATGCTTCAGGGCCGCCCACTTCAATCTCTGCATTTTTTGCCGTTGGATTATCGAGCGACGCAACTGCAAACCTGGCACACGTCCTGATAAGAGATCCAACTGATCTTGTTTTGTCCCGACCCGTAAATCTGTGCAGTGGCATTAGCGGCGTCGAAACCTAACGCCGGACTCAGCCACACTTCCATGAAGAATGACGGCTGCAAGATGGTGTACGTCATCCCGCTTTCCCTTCAGATGCTGTTCCACCTCGCGTTTCGCTGTCTGAAGAGGAAACTCCACATTCATGTTGGGGAAAGAGACAAGGACGAATCGCTCAACCCCCGCGGCCTTCGCGCGCGTCGATGAGCCTGAGTTGTCCCCTCGCGGTCGACGCTCTGGATCGAGTCTCCCTCCTGTCGTGAGAGCGTCGCGGAGGCGGTCGAAATAACCGTTTTGATGCCTTGCGCAGGCAACATTCAGGGATGAACGATCCTTGAGATCTCCCCGGACGATTTCGAGCGCCGAGGCCTTGAAGTCTTTCCACCTTCGTCCGGTCCGAGGTTGGACTTCACGAGAGCCTCTCACAGCTTTACCTTCGGTCACGAGCAGCTGGCATATTTCACTTCCTAACAAGCCCGTTGCGCCGACTACCAGGTTCATAATTTGTCTCCTTCATGCCAGCAAATGCCTTTCGCAATCACAGTCTTCCGTGCTGGCAACCGTGGACCACGATGATAGTATACGCGGGACAAAGACGATGTCCTTAACGAGTTATTGATTAATTATTAGCGAGCGGTGGACGATCAAGGGCATGGGCGATGTAACGCGAGATGCTGATATCCTACGGCCAGGGCGATCGCGCGGCCCTGGACGCACTGCTGCCCCTGGTCTATGACGAACTCCGCGTCATTGCCAGGAGTTACTTGCGGCAGGAACGGTGCGGACCACACTCTGCAGCCCACGGGTCTGGTCCACGAAGCTTATCTGCGGTTGATCAACCAGCAGCGCGTTGATTGGCGCAACCGGGCCCAGTTCTTCGGACTTGCGGCTAGCATGATGCGCGCGTATTCTGGTGAACCACGCCGAATCAAAGCGGGCCGCAAAAGCGCGGCGGCGAACTTGAAAAGGCATCGCTCGATGAAGTGGCGGTGGTCTTCGATAACGATGTCGTGGATCTGATCGCTCTCGACGAGGTGCTGGGCCGCCTGGAGAAGATCGACAAACTCAAGAGTGAGGTGGTCGAGCTCAAATTCTTTGGCGGGTTGACGATTGATGAAATCGCGGAAGTGACCAACACCTCCAACCGCCACAGTCGAACGCGAATGGGCCTTTGCGCGAGGCTGGCTTTACAAGACTCTGACCGAAGGAACGATTCAACCGAAAGCCAATGAGCGAAAGTGTGGAAACCACGAATCCGGGCCAGTGGCAACGACTGAACGAAGTTTTCGCTGCCGCACTCGAGGTTGCGCCGGAGAAGCAAAGCGAGCTTTTAGCAGCAAGCCTGCAATGGCGACGCGCGATTGCGGCGCGAGGCAGAGAGGCAATGTTGATCGCGGCTCGCCAGGCGGACAGACCAGGGCTTTCTCGAAGTCAGATGTTTTCGCCGATGGGGCGCGAGTCCTGGTGGCCAACGAAATCCTCCGGGAACCGTAATTGGACCTTATCGCGTGGTGCGCGAGATCGGTCGCGGCGGAATGGGCGCGGTTTATCTGGCATCGCGCGAAGGTTTTCATCAACAAGTCGCGCTTAAGATTATCAAGCGCGGCATGGACACGGACGCCATCGTCCGCCGTTTCGTCCAGGAGCGCGATGTCCTGGCTTCGCTCAATCATCCGAACATCGCCCGGCTGCTTGATGGCGGCACGACCGATCGGTTTGCCGTTTATCGCCATGGAGTATGTTGAAGGCGAGACCATCACCGAGTTTTGCGATCACGAAACGACTGACCATCGATGAGCGTCTCGTGCTCTTTCGCAAAGTCTGCGCCGCGGTCGCCTACGCGCACCAGAATCTGGTCGTTCACCGCGACATCAAGCCTTCAAATATTCTGATTGCGCCTGATGGCGAGCCGAAACTGCTCGACTTTGGAATCGCCAAACTGCTCTCTCCTGACTGGTTCGGCGTCACGATGGAGCAGACGGCGACCGGAGCGAACCTGCTGACGCCGGAGTACGCGTCACCTGAACAGATTCGCGGCGAGAAAATCACCACGGCCAGCGATGTCTTTTCGCTCGGAGTGTTGCTCTACGAATTGCTTTCCGGTCATCGCCCGTTTCGTTTCAAGACCGGTTCGGCCGGCGAAGTACTGCAAGTCATCTCGGAACGACAACCGCCGGCGCCCTCGACCGCCGCGTTGACGCGGGAAGAAATCGCGGTCGACCGGAGGGCGCCACCAGACGGATTCTGTCACCCGACACGGTGGCCGAAATGCGTTCAGAGAAGCCGGCGCGTCTGCAACGCAAACTCGTGGGCGATTTGGATAACATCGTGCTCATGGCGCTGCGCAAGGAGCCGGAGCGTCGTTACAGTTCGGTGCTGCAGTTTGCCGGAAGACGTGCGGCGGCATCTCGAAGGACTTCCGGTCGCCGCGCGTCCCGGCTACGCGTTTCTTATCGCACCTCAAAGTTTATCGAGCGCAATCGCACGGCGACTGCGTTTGCGACGGTGGCGCTGCTGGCGATTCTCATCGGACTCTCGATTGCAGTCTGGCAAGCCGTTGTCGCCCGGCAGCAATCGGCCGCGCGCCGAGCGACGGTCCACCGAAGTGCAGCCGGTTGACCGAGCACTCTGCTGAAGGACTTGAGGAACGAGGTTGGACGTCCTGCCCGGCTCGGATCAAGGCCCGCGAAAGACTCTATAAAGTTTCAATTGAATATCTCAACGGCCTGGCAAAGGAGACCCAGGACCCGGCGGTTTTGAAGACAGTTGTCAGAGGCCTACGTCCTGCTGGGCAAGCGCTATGGATACGCCAACGGCAAGCCCGACGAGGTTCAGCGCCAACATCCTCGCGGGGATTGGAAATCTCGCGTCAACTCGTGGCCGACACGCCGAAGGATCTGGAAGCAAAGAGACTGCTCGCGATGAACCTCGGTGGAGTACGACTTTTTTGCGAAAGGAGCCAGCGGAAAAATTGAAGCTTAACCAGGAGAGAACGCGACTTTGGGAAGAGCTCATACGCGGCTGCGCCGGACGATGGCGACACTTGTGCCGAACTGGCGAGCTCTTATGGCACGCTCAACTATCTTCTCAATTTGTACGAACGCCCTGACGAAGCGGCGAATTACAGTCGCCTGCTCCAACAGACTCGAGTGCGAGGAGGTTCAACTACTCGAGCAAGAGTCCGGCGTCAAATCACGAACGTGATTTATTGTCCCTCGCATATATGAATTTGGGTTCGACTTATGCTCAGGATTTTAAGGACTCGCAAACAGCCGAAGATTACTATCAAGCGCGCCCTAGCCGTCGCCGAAGCGCTCGTGGCCGAACATCCTGACTACCGCGACTGGGATGGGTTCGTCTTGCCGCAGCCAACCGCGAAATAGCCGATGTTCGATACAGTCAAGGTGATTATCAAACTGAGCGTTGGAGCATTTCCGGACTTGCTTGCGCGTGGTCACGGAAGCAAGCGCGAAACTTAGCGGACGGGCAGATTCGTCGAGCCGCGGAACCGTGCTATATGCTGCGCGTGGCCGACACGCTGTACCGCACCGGTCATGCCGCATGAGGCGACTGCAAATGCTGCACGACGCTACTATTGCTAACAACAAGTTAAGCGATTTTTGGTCAACACCGGCTGCAGGCCGCGGTACGCAATGCCTACTTTCTCAGCTCGTGCGCAGAGTTTACGCTGGTCTTCGGCGACAAAAATAAAGCCCTGGCCTCCTATCGCGAAGCGGAAAGCCTCTGGAAAAAGGTTGCGGAGATTGAACCGCAAAGGCAAGTCGAAGCGGACACGTCCATCGGCAGACTTTGCCTCGTTCAAGGCGAACCTCTACGCATCCAGCCCGGACGGCCGGGCGAAGCTCGCCTCCAGTATCAAAGAGCCATCGACATTCTTTCCAAACTTAATCCCAACAACCAGGTGGTATGGGAAAATCTAAAAATATCTGCAAAGCGAGGCCCAACAAAAGCTGCTGAAGCCCTGTCAGGTTAGCGCCGCGCCTGATCAATCAAGAGACACAGCGACAACACCTTATACCCTACCGCATCGCAGGAATTGTCACGTGCGATGGATAGCGACTGCTGCGAAACACTTTCTGGGTTGCAGCTACATAATCGGAATCGCGCGCGAGAAAGATGTTGTCAACGAATTTTTGCGGGTTGCGATCATAAATCGGAAACCAGGTGCTCTGCACCTGCACCATGATGCGATGACCCTTCAGAAAGGCGTGATTGCTGGTATGCAGATCGATGGCGTATTCGATCACTTGATTCGCAGGAATCGCCTCGGGTTTCGTGAATGAATTGCGATACCTGCCTCGCAGTATTTCGTTTGCAATCATTAACTGATAGCCCGACATCTTCGGGTCTTTGGGATAGGTTTCCGGGTAGACATCAATTAACTTTACGACCCAATCGCTGTCGGTTCCCGAAGTTGAGGCGAAGAGATGCGCCACGATGTCACCCGCGATTACCGTGTCATTCTGCAAAGGCTCAGTTTCCCAGGTGAGCACGTCCGGGCGGCCTTCGACAAATCGCTGATCTTCAAGCAGCCATGTGGACCAGCGCGAGCCACCCAGGTCCGCCGGATTGTAGGTTGGTTCAATCGGGCGCGGCCGGTACGGGACCGGATGCGCCGGGTCTGAAACGTACTCATCAACTTCTGAAGCAGTCCGTTTGCCGTCGGCGGCTCGAAAGACAACTGGCCATTGCGCCTGGAAATAAAGGTTGCGGGAAACCACATTCGTTGCGCGGCGGCCAGGAATCAAACGAGGTCCAGCGATTCGAGCCGGTCTCGAAGGTTGTTGCTTCTGGCTGGCGAAGCTGTCCTTTATCCTTCAAGTAATAGGCGAACCATGGCTGAAAGATATTTGCGCGAAAGTACTGGCTGGCAGGACTGCCAAAATCGATGTTTCCTAATTTGTCGCCCGTCAGGCGATTCCAGCCGCCATGGTTCCACGGTCCAACAACCAGATAGTTAACGATGATTTGAATCTGTCTTCTCCAAAATCTCATACGCCTTCACCGGGCCATAGAAATCCTCCTGGTCCCACCAGCCCGCAACGTGCATGATGGGCACGGTCACCTTCTTGAGCTGATTCACTAACGCCTGGTCTTGCCAGAACTTGTCGTAGTCCGGATGCGCCACAAAGTTATTCCACGTCGGCAGCTTGCCGTGGAAGTATTTTGCATCGGCGTTTGAGAGCGCCCCGAGCCGTAGATACCACTGATAGGTATCATATCGATCAAACTCAAAACTCGACGTCAGCTTTGAAGATTCCAGCGCAAAGCGAGTACTCGAAGCCATAGCTGAGCCGGAAAGCGCCGTTGTGATGAAAATCGTCGCCCAGATACATGTCAGCCGGGGTCGCTTGTTCGGTTACCGCCTTCAGGGCCGGATGCGGCTCAAGCACCGCCATGACTACGAGCCAGCCCGGATACGAAGTTCCGAACATCCCGACGCGGCCATTGTTGTTCGGAACATTCTTGACCATCCAGTCGATTGTGTCGTAGGTGTCGGTTCCCTCATCTATCGCCTTTGGGTCCTGAGATGTGCGAAGCGGGCGCAGCATCACAAACTGACCGTCAGATTTGAATCGGCCGCGAATATCCTGAAAGGCGAAGATGTAACCATCGTCAATCACTTCCTTCAAAATGCCGCTGGGGAAGGCGCGATAAGTGTTGTCGATGCCATAAGGCGTGCGCTGGAAAAGAATCGGCAAAGGCTCGCGATGAGACTTGGGCGTATAGATGATCGTGTGCAGCTTCACGCCATCCCGCATCGGGATCATCTGTTCAGTCTTTTCGAAACCAACAGGCGGATCGGGTGGCTGAGTCTCCTGGCTGTAAAGCGGTGTGCAGAAAACGAGGACGAGCAGGAAAGGAAGATAGATCTTTGATTCTAAGTAACATGACAAGTGATTCCTCAAACTCTGATATTCAACCAGTGTCCTAATCTGGCTTAAATCTCTCTGCATAGTCTCTGTGCGATTCTCTGTGCCTCTGCGGTGAAAATGATTTAGCGAAGATCACCATAGAGACACGGATGGATGCACAGAGACACGGAAGAGTTCCGCTACTTAGTCTTTCCCGGCCCCCAGAGCGCTCGCCCGGGCTTCGTGCCCGTGTGTTCACCGTCTTTGAGCACCTGAACGCCATTCACGAAAACATCTTTGACGCCAACCGATAACTGATGCGGGTTTTCAAACGTCGCGCGATCCGCAATCGTTTTGGGATCAAAGACCACCACATCCGCGAACATTCCCGGCTTGAGAAAACCTCGATGGTCCAATTCAAGATTAGTCGCCGGCAGGCCGGTCAGCCGCCGTATTGCTTCCGTCAGCGAGATTACTTTCTCATCACGCACGTACTTGCCCAGCAGACGAGCAAAGTTTCCGTAAGCGCGCGGGTGTGCTGAAGACCTGAGGACGTTGCCTTCGGGCGCAATCGAAGCGGCGTCAGATCCAAACGAAACCCAGGGCAGGCGAATCTGCTTTTTGATGTTTTCTTCGCTCATCAGGAAATAGATCGTGCCGATGCGCGAACGATCTTCCAGCACCAGATCCATGATCGTCTCGACCGGATCTTTGCCGCGCATCTTCGCGACTTCAGCCAGGGTCTTGCCAGCCAGCGGTTTCAACTTTTCGGTTCGAAAACTTGCCAGCAGCAGCCGATCAGGCGAGCCCGCCAGCATGTAGAGATTCTCCCAATCGTTGGAGGGCGTGCGAATGGCTTCAGCGATCTTCTGGCGCGTCGCCGGATCCTGCAGGCGTTTGTAACCAGCTTCGCGTCCGCCATCCCAAACCCACGGCGGCATCGATGCGTCCAGGCCCGTACCGCCGGCCGGATAGGTGTACATGTTCGGCGGTGATCTTCAACGCCTTGCCGTCGAGCGTCCTCGATCATCTTGATCACCTGATCCATCTTTGGCCAATTCGATTCGCCTGATGCTTTGAGATGGTAGATCTCAGCGGGAGACCGGCTTCGCGACTGATACGAATCGTTTCCTGCACAGCTTCGAGCAACTGATTGCCCTCGCTGCGCATGTGGGTTGTGTACTTGCCTCGGTATTTCGCGGCGACCTTACACAACTCGATCAGCTCGTCAGTCTTGGCAAAGAATGCGGGCGGATAGATCAAGGCGGTGGTGATGCCGAGCGCGCCGGATTCCATCTCACGCCGCACGAGCTCGCGCATCTGGTCGAGTTGCGCGGGCGTGGGCGGCTTGTCCTCAAGGCCGATAACGTGTTCACGAATGGTCACCGCGCCGATGAACGAGGCGACGTTTTGTGAGATTCCACGTTTCTCGAGATAGTTGAGATATTCGGCCAGCGTTGTCCACTCGATCTCAAATCGGCACGTCACCCTGTGTTTCGCGCATCCGCTGCTTCATTTGCTCATTGAGCGGCCCCATTGAGAACTCGCCAAAGATCTGGGTGGTGACGCCTTGCTTTAGTTCGCTCAGCGAACGCGGGTCCACAATCAGCGAAGACTCAGAGTGGGCGAGCATGTTGATGAAGCCGGGAGCAACGGCTAATCCTTTTGCGTCAACGATCGTTTCGGGCGGTGGCCCGACTCAGGTTGCCAATGGCAGCGATTCGATCTTTCAGAATCCCGACATCCGCGCGGCGCGGCGGACGGCCGGTGCCATCGTAGACAGTGCCACTCTTAATGATGATGTCGAATGAATGACGGTTGTGATCTTTGGCGAGGCTGTGATTGCGCCACCGCGATTACGCATAGCGCCAGCACGAGTATCGAAGCCAGAGCTTTCGGAGGTTGGTTCTCATTTTGTATGCTTCGATGTGGCACGCGTATTCTGTGCGTGATTTCACGGTTCTGTGGTGACAGCTGCCGAATACTTCACCACAGAGACTCAGAGGACGCACAGGACACGGAATACCAGCAACCTATCGCTTCACCGTCGTCGCTTTCTCTGTACTGCTGTACTTCTTCATCAAATCGATCGCCTTATCTGCCAGCTTGAACAGGTGAGGGTGTGCGCGATTGCCGTTAGTCAAAATTGCAAAGCCTAGTTTGCGATCGCGGTTGCCAAGCAGGAAAGCGGTGTAACCGGGAACGCTGCCGCTGTGCGCAAAATAGCGATCGCCGTCGCGCACCTGGTTCCACCACGTCAAGCCGAACCCGGCAGTCTCATTTCCCCAGATGCCTTCGATTGTGCCTTTGAATTGGTCGTATTGGCGCGTGAACATCTGCTCCAGCGTCGCCTCGCTGATTATTCTTTTGTCCTTGAATGCTCCGCCGTTGAGATTGGCGATCAGCCAATTCGCCTGGTTACCCACCGTGCCATAGACCAGGCCCGCGGGCCACACTGATGCCTTCAATCGAACAGTCCCCACCTGCGCGCCCGTCTTTTCATCGACCGTATAAGGAATCGACAGCCTCTCCTCCATATCGGGACGCGGCTCGAAGGCGGTACTGGTCATCTCCAGCGGCGTAAAGATACGCTCCTGAATGTATTGCTTGTAAGGCATGCCCGAAAACTTTTGCACCAGGTAACCAATCAACGTAAACGCCATGTTCGAATAAGTGACCGATGTCAGTGGCGGCTTGGTTACCTTCAAAGACTTCCGCAAATATTCGTCGAGCGATGGCGGTACCGTGTCGCCCCAAACCGGAAACGGTCCGAAGTCGCCGGGCAGCCCGGACGTATGTGTCAGCAGATGACGAAACGTGACGGGATGCTGTGGATCCTCGCCTTGAATCTTAAAGTCGGTCAGATAATCGTTGACGCGATCATCCAATTTGAATTTGCCCTGCTCCATCTGCTGAAGCAGAGCAATGGTGGACATCGCCTTAAACGTCGAGCCGATCAGATAAACAGTGTTCGGCGCCGCCGGGGTCCGCGCCCAAAGATTCGAGTAGCCATAGGCGCCAGTCCAAACCACCTGGTTGCCTGAAACTAATGCGATGCTGGCTGAAGGAATATTCCCCGCGAGCAGCGTGCGTTGAATCTCGGGTTCGAGCTCGGCGACGACACGGTCGATGTTTACGGTCTGCGAACGGCCGATGGTGGGAGCAAACAGAACGATCGCCGCGAAGATAAGGCCGACGAATAGGCATTGACGTTGAGTTAGTTTAGAGCGTGTTTGATTCTATTCATGGGTCAATTTTGATAATCAGAAATCCAACCTCGGTAAAGTCGCGCTGCTGGTGTGGTCAGATTACTCGCTGAGCAGTCAGCGACCGGATCAAGCACTGCATGGGAAACGTTAAACGTTTCGATCGTTCGGCATCACTTGTCATCCGGCTAATGCACGGTGCGCATACATGAGCATCGCGGTTGCTGACAACAGTACGACCTCTATCTCGTTCGAGGTTTCGAAACGCGATCGATGGGCGCGGGCCGCGGCACCCGTCGCACCGGGTTCTGCTCGAGCAGCCTCATTCCCTCCTGGACGGCCCGCTCGAGTTGCGGATCGGTTCCCTTGATGACTGCGGCCGGAGAGTATTCCACTTCGATATCGGGCGCTACGCCTTCGTTCTCTACCGCCCACTTGCCTGACAGATCATAAAAGGCGAGATTGGGGGCCGTGATGCCGCCGCCATCAATCGTTGAGGGAAAGCCAAGCGTGCCTACAAGTCCACCCCACGTTCGAGTCCCGACCAGTGGGCCAAGTTTGCGCAAATGGAACATATAGGGAAGAGCGTCGCCACCAGATCCGGCGGACTCATTAATAATCATCACTTTCGGACCATAGATGCCCGCGATCGGAGAGGTTGCCGGTTCACCATCGCGCTGCGCGAAATAGCCCATGAGTTTTCGGTCCAGTTCGTTGACGATGTAATCGGCTACCTGGCCGCCCTGATTGTAGCGCTCGTCAATGATCGCACCCTCTTTGTCCTGCTGCGCATAGTAATAACGAGTGAAGTAGGTGTAACCAGGTCCGCCGGTATTAGGAAGCCAGACGTACGCCAGTCTGCCGTTTGAAAGCTTGTCGACAGTCCGGCGGTTGTCTTCGATCCAGGCTCGCGTGCGCAGACCATCTTCGCTGGCAACGGGAATCACGGTCACCACGCGTGACCCTTCCGTCGACGGAGTTTTACTAACGCGAATCAAGGTTTGCCGGTTAGCGGTGCCTTCAAACATGCTGTAGATGTTGGTCGGCGGCGTGAGCGGACGGCCGTTTACCTCCAGGAGATAATCTCCTTCGGCAACTTGAATTCCCGGCGCGCTCAGCGGCGCGCGCAGTTCGGGATTCCAGTTCTCGCCGGTGTAAATCCGTTTAATCCGGTAGCGTCCATTCTCCAAAGCGAAGTCGGCTCCCAACAAACCTACCGATACGGGATCTTCGCCCGGCATGTCGCCCGTGCCCTGTAGGTAGGAATGTCCCACCGTCAGCTCGCCGCCGATGGTGGCAATCAGGTAGCTGAGGTCGGTCCGATGGCCGACATGCGCAAGTAGCGGGCGGTACTTTTCATAGACTGCCTGCCAATCAGCGCCATGAAACTTCGCGTCGTAAAAATACTCCCGCTGAATTCGCCAGGTTTCACGATAAATCTGTTCCCACTCAGCGCGCGGATCGACGCGCATTTCCAACTGGGCCAGGTTCAGAGGTCCATCGCCTACTCTAACCGGCGCCGGCCGATCCGTCGGCACGACGCCCCAGCTGGTTCCGCCGCCGGCAGCGCTCTGGTAAAGGAGTTTCTTCTTGTCGGCCGAAAGCGAGTAGGAGCGAATGCCTTCGAGGAAGGGCGCAGCGGTGCGCTCTCTCAGTTGATAGCGCTGCAAACGCAGAGCAGCTCCCGGCGCCGTTGAAATCGGCTCAGTGTAAAAGAAACTCCCGGCCGCGCCGGCTGCCAAATTGCCGTAATCACCGGGCGGTATATTCACCGAGATTATTCGCTGTCCAATTTGATCAAAGTCTATGCGAACGTTTACGGTTCGCGGGCGGCTGGTGGCGGTGTCTGAGGCGGGGCTGGTGCGCCTTCCGGGGGCGCGGGAGGCTTGGGCGGTTCATCGCCCGTCTCGGGCAACAGCGGCGACGGTTCACTGGCGCCGAGTACGGCTAAATAGATGGCGCGGCGGACCGGCCGATCAATCGAGCTCATCTCGAGCCATCCGGTGCTCGGCCCGAAGTTCGTGCTCGCCATGAAATAGAGATACTTGCCGCCGGCGTCGAAGGCCGGAGAGATTGAATCTGCCAGACCATCGGTAATTTGATGGCTCTTACTATCAGCCAACGAATAAATGAAGATGGCGCGCAGACGGCTGGGCAAATTCTTTGAGTAGGCCACCCATTTGGAATCCGGCGCCCAAATGGCGTCGAATGAACGACCCGGATCGGGATAATTGTCGGTATCGATCTTGTTTGCTTTGCCGCCGGCTACTTCGATCATCCAAAGATTCCGGTGATTGTCCTGGAGCAAAATGCTTTTTCCGTCCGGAGACCAGGCAGGTGCCGAGAAGAACGCCGTCGAAGGCAGCGCAATCGTTCGCGGCAGCGGTCAGCCCTAACGGATCGCCGACCATCAATTGATATTCTCCGCTGGCGTCTGAAAGCCAGGCGAGTTGCGCGCCATCGGGCGACCATGCCGGACTGCGATCATGCGCCCCGGACTCTGTGTGAGATTGCGGTAATCACCCTTCTCTGTCGGCACAGAGAAAATTTCACCCCGCGCTTCAAACGCTGCGCGCACTCCCGTCGGAGAGAGCGTCGAGCTGCGAATCATGCTTACTACTTTCTTAAACTGTGGGCGCGCCCAGGGAAGATCTCCGGTCACCTCGATGTTTACGTTGTTGCGCCTTGCCAGATTTGGCATCGAGTAGATAGATGTAACCCGCCTGCTCGTAAACGATCGCATCCGGACCTGCTGATGCCGTCACGACGTCAAAGTCGTCGTGATGGGTCAGCTGAGATACCTGCTTCGTGTCGGTACGATAGGCAAAGACGTTGGTCGGTGTAATTGCGATCAGAGAGGAAGTAAATCGTATTGCCGATCCACATTGGGAGGGTGTCGTTACTATTGTTCCACGGAAGCTTCTCGACCGAGTTGTCGTTCAAATTCATGACCTGGACCGGGTGAGTACGGCCTCCGCGGTAATGACGCCACATGCTCGGCCTCGTACCAGGCGGGGATGAACGCCGTGGTGATCTCGTCGTAGGCGATGCGCCGGCCGTCCGGTGAGTAAACTCCGCTGAACGCGCGGGGCATTGGCATCGGGTCGGGCAGTCCGCCATCCAGGCCGACGGTCCAAAGACGAAAGTACGCCTGTTGTGGTGCGCTGGTCCGGCCTGAAGCAAAGATGACGCGCTGACCGTCAGTCGTCCATCCGCGTGCGCGATCCACACCCGGATGGTAGGTAAGTCTTTCGGATTGCCGCCGGCGGACGGAACGACATACACATCCGTGTTTCCCGCGACCGTTGACGTGAAAGCGATTTGAGAACCGTCGGGTGAAAAGTACGGATCAATCTCAGCCCCCGCGGTGGAAGTGAGCCGCCGCGCCTGGCCACCGCCTCGTCCCACGATCCATAAGTCGCCGGCGTATTCAAAAGCGATCGAGTCACGACTCACAGTTGGATGACGCAATAGTCTCGTACCCTGAGCCAATGCAATTTCTGATATGAACAAAGAAAGCAGAAGAGCGACAGTTAGTCTTAGGCTATTCATAGATCATCCTCGAAAGAATTCGGCAGAGCATGCCGTCCGGTTTAGGAAAGATCACAGCTTTGCCGCGAGAGTCCGAATTGGCGGCCTTCATTCACACCGGGCTTCAGCCCGGTGTCGGGCGCCGCAAAAAACCACGAAACCGTTTTAACGGTTTTTCTTGCTGCTACAGTTGACGTAACTTGCTGATATTCAAGGCTTCATTTTTCGCACCGAAGAGTAAACCGTTAAAACGGTTCTTCGTCTTAATCTCGTGCATCACCGGGCTAAAGCCCGGTGTGAATGAGACATCAGAGCTTCTAACTTTGAGGCAAAACTAAAGGTCACAGCAAAAGAGCAGGCCTTGTTTACCGCAAGCGCTGCAAAATGTCAATCATGTCCTCAGATGCTGCAAAACGATCCTGATCCTGAGCTTTTACCATCAGCGAGGTCCGTATGCCTGGGACGTCTATCCCGAAATCGCCTTGGCGAATTTTGTTAAGGGCGATTTGCAGAACATCATCTTCTCGCGCGATGCAAAAGCGCATATGGTCGTCGAACAGATCAGAGTCGGCAAAGGCGCTGCCCGGTACGCCTGCCACGCCGGCGCGGCTGATTAGCATTTCATTGAACTGCATGGCGTTCCCGAACCCTTTCGGGATGCGCGCCCATAGATAGAAAGTGGAGCCGGAGTCATAAACCTCAAAGCCGAGCCGCTCCAGGACATCAGTAGCCTCAAGCCGCTTGCCGGATAAAACGCGCTCGCAAGTCGGCGTAGTATTCCGGGTCTGACATCAGCACCTCGGCCAGCGCTCGCTGAAGCGGTGTTGGCGAGCAAACATAAAAGACGTTGTTGGCGTTATTGAGCGGGGCGATCAACTTGCTGTTGCCGTAGGCATAGCCAAGTCGCCAGCCGGAGATGTTCCAGGACTTGGAGAATGAGTTGACTGTAATCGTACGCTCCCACATGCCTTGAAGTGTCGCAATGGAAACGTGAGCGTCTGCTCGCTCGACATAATGCTCATAAACCTCGTCGGCGATGCAGAGGAGATCAAATTCCTGACAGGCGTTCGCGACGACCTCCAGTTCCCTTCTGGTGAATACTTTTCCGGTGGGGTTTACCGGAGTACAGAGAATAATCGCGCGCAATGGAAACGAGCGGGCATTCTTAAGATCACGGCAACGAGCGCGCAGTTCGTCTCCATCCAATTCCAGGTTCTGGCCATCCAGGCGAAGCACTTCTGTATGCCCGCCCAACTCTTCGAGGATGCGACGGTGATAGGGGTAGTACGGTTCGAAGACGATAGCCGAGGCATTCTGCAAATATGTGTGCGCGACGGCGATGAGTCCGCCCGTTGCGCCCGAAGTGATGAGTAACTCGGGCGGCGTAGCAATCGGCATCGATCTTAATGCCATTCAACCAGACTGATCTTCTGAGCTACCGCCTCACGCAGATCGCTGACACCTTCGGCGGGGCTGTAATGATTTTGACTGGCGTTGATTACCCTGCTCGCCGCGTTCGCCAGACGTCGGGTTGATAGCGAGTTCCGATTGACCCTGGACCAGATTTCCGCTGGGCGGAACCAGCCGGGTGATCAATCTGATATCCGGTCGGATCTTCGTTGACATGTCTCGAATTACCTTAGCGTTTGTCGACATAAGCCAGCTAACCTCGCCATAGCTGCCGCGAGTGTTGACCTACTTCAGTTTTCTCTGCGGAATCTTGCGACCTCTGCGTCTCGGCGGTGAGTATGCCTAGAAAACTCAACGCAGAGTCGCAGAGAGCGCCGAGGAAGCGCAGAGATAACTCACATTAGGCACTACCCTGCCGGCAATCAAGAACCGTTGAATCTCTGATGTGACAATGCCAATCGGGCAGAGTTCGGAATTGTCATGTTACCTCAACACTGCTAATCAAAGCGTCGCGACCAGACCTGCCAATAACGCGCCACGCCGCGGAATGTCGCTAACAATGATGTGCTCGTGCGCCGCGTGTGCTCCGTCACCGTCAACTCCAAGTCCGTCAAGCACCGGTACGTTTAAGGCGGCCGCAAAGTTGCCATCCGACGCACCGCCTACCGAAAGCTCCCCGAGATCAAATCCCAGCAGCGCGGCGATCTCGCTGCGCGTGCTTGAAAAGCCTCGCGACGCCCGGAGTACGCTCGAGTGGAGCTCGGTTGATGCCTCCTTTAACCTTGAGTTGCACCCGCTCGTCGAAGGGTCGAAGCGTGCTCATCAGATCTTCCACGCGGCGAGCCTGCTTCGGCCGTACTGAAGCGGACGTCGACCTCAATCTCAGCCTGAGCCGCAACTACGTTGCTGCGCGTTCCGCCTCGAACGATACCGACATTAAAACTCGTGTTGCCTGCAGGGTCGCTGAGTGAGTGCAGACGATCCGTTTGTCGCGCCAACTCAAGGATAGCGCTGGCGCCAGCTTCAGGATTTAAGCCCGCGTGCGAGGCAATCCCTGAGCTTCAATCGTCCACATGCCAACTCCCTTGCGCGCCGTCTTTACGCATCCTCCCTGCCCCGGCGGTTCAAGCACCAGAACCTGCGCGGCGCGGCGAGATTCTTGTTCCGACCAGTGGCCGACCCGTCAGGCTGCCGGTTTCTTCGTCGCAGGTGAGCAGCAATGTTACCGGGCGCGACGGTGTAAGTGAAAGAGCATCCAGGCAGCGCAAGACTTCGACGGCCAGCACGCACGCTGCCTTCATATCGAAGATGCCCGGACCAAAGAACCGATCTCCATCCGCGCGGATTGGGTTTGAGTGATCCGCAGTGCCGACCGGATGAACGGTATCCGTATGACCCAGCAGCAGCGTTGTACCCTTCCCGTTTTGGCCCCCGAATGCACGAATTAGAAGATGCTCACCGTAACCCTGGCTGGTGATGCGCTCAACCGAGTCGATGGCAGGGATGCTACGGCTTAGCTCCGCCAATAACTGGTTCACCGCGGAACTCCGCATCGGCGTCGCCTGAAGGAGACTCATATTCCACCAGACGGCGGATTACTTTCAGGATCTCATTCTGCCGTTGCGCAAAGAACGCTGCGCGCGGCAACGAGTTTCGAAGAATCCAGTTCGCTGGTCATCGCAATTGTCTTCTATGGCAGTTGGCCAAAGGCTCGCGAGCTTTCATCTGGAGTGCCCAGCCACGCGGCTACCTGAAAGCGTTTTGCGCATCTCTCAACCGGCAAATGAAGCCCGGAGGCTTCAGCGCTCGTGCGGAATAGTCGGAAGTTCTCAGCTCGCCATCGATGCGGAAAAGTCCGCTTTTCCGACGCCGTCGGAAACTTGCGGCTCGCCGCGATGATCTATACGACCGATTCATCCCCGATCGCGCAGGCGTCGTAGCCGCAGAAATACAGCGTTACGGAAAGCACTTTCCGCACATCAACGGCGAAGCACCGGTTCGCTCGCGAATTTCGCCGCTCACTCGAATCTAGAACTCGAGCCTGAACCCGATCTGTCCTTCGCGGCCCGGCAATCTTTGTCTTAAACCTCCGAACGGCACTGCCGGATTCGTAGTTCGATTCTCAACTGCGGCAGGATTCTGGCGGTTGAAAATATTAAAGAATTCGAACAGCACCTGGGCTTTGAATCGCTCACCGATATTGAAGCGTTTCGCAAAGCGCATGTCCAAATTGACGTAAGCAGGCGCGGTAAACGCATTACGACCCGGCAACCACGTCGATGCCGTTTAGAGTTCCATCTCCATCCGGGTCGGTAGTCGCGTTGTTTCGGCTGAAATGAAATCCACTTTGGGCCCGGAAGATCCCGCTTAGTTGTACTTGCCAGGGAAGATCCAGCAATCCGTTGAGCTGAAATGTGTGATCGAGAGACAAATCGGAGGGGCCTTTGTCCAAATCGGGACCATTCACAAAGGTGTTAGCCTGGGCCACAAATCTGCCGTTGGCGCGAGTGTAGGGCCCGCCGGCGTTGGTCATCGAGCACGCCATTCTCAGTGCTGGAAACCACCGGTGCGATGCCGACGAAAGCTGTCTGACGGAAGCGAGTTTATGCCGAGCTGATTATCCGTCTCTCTGGCGTAGGCATAGTCTCCATTCAGCATGAATCGATGACTCAGCCGTTTGTTAAAGCCAATAATCAGCGCATCGTATTTGCCTTTGTACCACGGACCGAACGTGTTGATCGCGCCGGCCGCGAAAGGTGGCAGGAACGTTCGCGCACCGGAGCGCGAGACAAATGAAATATTTGATTCTCGCACTCCCAGCAGATTATGCATGGTGCGATGATAGTAATCTGCCGAAACGACCAGATCCCTTCCGATCTCGCGTTGCACGCCAAGGCTGAAAGCATTGGTAAATGGAATCTGAAAGCTCTCAGTCGATGCTGGTCGGCAGGAGCTGAGCAGGAATAGCGGCATGTGTTAATGCTCCGAACGGCCCCCAGAAAAAGAATCCCGCCGCTTTACCGACTGCCAGGCTGGCAGCGTCCGCATACTGCTGCGGACTCAACCCCGACAAAGCTTTGAATGTTCGAGATGTTGATGACGGCGTCAGCCGGGATCAGAGCATGCCCGCCTGCCACGACCCGGTTGAGTCGATCTCGGCCAATGAATTGGTTTGCTGGTCCTCCGCCGAAGGCCGGACACCTCGCATCCGCTGGCCGTGATCTCAGCGTCAGTCAGGTTCGGTGAAACGCATAACCCTCCGACAAACAGAGAAGCGCCGATGTGCCGCCGGAGCAATAGTCGGAGACGCCATAGAATCCTCTTGGATATGAAAACGGTTGGACGACTCTTCTGGTCTGCGCCGCCAAACGAAGGAACGTCGCGCGCCAGGCCCAGCCGGAATTGATCATAGAATTTTCCGCCATGGCCGCGAATTACCGTCTTCGGCGTCGCCTGCCAGGCAAACCCGATCCGCGGAGAGATGCTGTCCTTTGATCGAAACTCAGAGTCGTAGTCCCAACGCACTCCGAAATTCAGTGTCAGGTTGTGGCGAAACCTCAAGTCGTCCTGGGCAAACAGACCGTTGTAATTATTTCGCAGATGGATCTCGTTCGCCCGCGGATCGAGACCTGCAGCCGTGGTAACGGTAAAGAACCCGGCGTTCGGCGGTCCGAATCTCACGAAGTCGTCTACCGTGGCAAAGAGCTGCATGTTTTGTATCAGCGACTCGTTGCCGTCGACTACGGTGCGCAGGAAGTTCCAGCCGAACTTAAGGTTGTGATCGCCAAAGAGCCGGCCGGCGTTAGCCGATAAGGAAGTATATTTCTGGTCCAGATTAGTGGGCGATACCGGATTGCCGAAAGCAACCGCGGCAAAACCTCCGACCGCACCGGAGGTGAAATTATTGAACATCTGGAAAGTTGTGCCCACGCCGGCTTCCGGATGGGCCGGCGCCGCATTCGCGAGGTCACCGCGATAACCTCCGCGCAGATTCAAAATCCATGGATTTGCCTTGATCGCCGAACAGCACGGTGTCGGCAAAACCGAGGAGCAGGCTGCGCGCCGCTGGTGTCGTTACGCCGCGACGGCAAACTGTCGGCCTGCGAAAGCGGCAGAAATTCCTTGACCACTCCATTCGTATAATTCACTTCCTGCGACAGGCGATGCCGCCCCAGTTGCTCTTCGACTTTGAAGAAGCCACGAGTCTCGCGAGTCAGTGAGGGATTATCGAACGGCGCTTCAAAGTTGCGGAGAACCAGATCGGCCTGCGCATTTCCGGTGGTGGGGAAGGTGAAGTTGAGCACCCGGTCCTCATGTAATGCGTTCAGCAGAGCCAAAGAAGAAAACTCTTGTTCTTAACTATCGGCCCTCCCAGAGCCAGACTGTAATCGTAACGGCTCAGGGTCAGGCGCCTCCGGCAGAGAAGGATTGTTTGAAGAGTCAAACACATCGTTCCGATAAAACAACGAACCAACTCCGTGATAACTGTTCGTGCCGCTCCTGGTGATCACATTCACAATGGCGCCGGATGCCTGACCAAACTCGGCTTTATAGCCGGCCGTCAATACCTGAAACTCCGCTATTGTCTCCTGATTGAACTGCGCGGCGGCGCCACCGTTGACCGTGTTCTTGTTCGGCTGGCCGTCGATCATGAAGTTGTTGTTTCCGGCGCGTTCGCCCAGCACCGGCGTCGAATTGTCAGCGCCCTGATTAGCCTGGCGATTTACGACGACGCCAGGCACGAGCTGCATCAAGTCCAGATAGTTGCGCTTCCATTTACCGGCATATCGTTGAATTTGCCGAGGTGTAACGGTGGCGCCGGTCGCGGCCGTCGTCGGATCTATTACCAGCGCTTCCGCAGTAATGCTGACCACTTGTTTCACGCTGCCAACTTCCAGTTGGACATCCAGCGTCAAAGTGCGATTTAGCGTAAGCTCGACATTTTCTAACGTGCTGCTTGCAAAGTTCGGAGCCGAGACGGTGATCAGATAAGTCCCTGCTGGCAGCGCGGCCAGCCGATAAAATCCATCCCCATCACTGGTCGCAGTTCTTTCTACGGATAAAGCCGCGGACGTAGCTTTGACCTCGGCGCCGGCGACGACCGCGCCCTTCGCGTCTTTGACCGTGCCTTGAATGTTAGAGGTCGTTTGCGCCACGACCACCGAACTGAAAAAGAAGACACATCAAGCCCAAACAACAAACCATCAGGATTGTTTTCATCGCACCCTTACCTCCGTATTTGTAGTCGGTCCGATTAGTCTTATCGGAACAGGGGTTCACTTCCAAAAGGAGACCAGCGTCTAAAAATCAGGCTCTCTTTACCGCAAGCGCTGCAAAATGTCAATGGCCGCCTCAGATGCTGCAAACTGATCTTGCGCTGACGTATTTCGATTTGGTATCTTGCGCGCCCATGCAAACCAAATCGGTCAACGTCGCTTCCTCTCACGCAGTCGACGCCGCGCCAGTCACCATCTCGAACATCGAGATGCGGACAGTGCGACTGCCACTGCATGAGCCTTTCGAAACCAGCTTTGGGCGGATTGATTCGCGGCTTGATTTTTCTGGTCAGTGTTACCGGAGAGGGCTTGACCGGTTGGGGTGAAGTAGTTGCCGCGGAAGAGCCACGTTATAGCTATGAAACCGTCACGACCGCTCAACACGTGATCCGCGATTTTCTCGCGCCGGCATATGCTGTCTCGTCCCGTAAGCGATCTCGCTGATCTGACGGAGAGGTTCAATTCTTTTCGCGGGCATAATATGGCCAAGGCGGGATTGGAATTGGCGTACATGGACCTGCTCGCACAAACCAAAGGGAAATCCTTATCCGATTTGATTGGTGGAACACGCGCGGTGGTGCCGGTCGGAGTCAGCCTGGGAATCCAGCCATCGCTGGATCAGCTGCTCGAGAGAGTTGATAGCTATCTCGCGCAAGGGTTATCAGAGAATCAAACTAAAGATCAAACCCGGATGGGACGTCGATGTGGTGCGAGAGGTTCGTCGAGCGGCATCCGGACATCATGCTGTCAGTGGATGCCAATAGCGCATACACACTTGCCGACTGAAGACATCCTGCGGGCCCTCGATGATTTTGGGTTACTGATGATCGAACAACCGCTGAATCACGACGATCTGCTGGACCATGCGAAGCTGCAAGCAAAGTTGACCACATCGATTTGTCTCGACGAAAGCATCACCAGCCCAGAGAGAGCCAAGCACGCGCTGGAGTTGGAAAGCTGCCGGCTCATCAATATCAAGATCGGGCGGGTCGGCGGGTATTCACAGGCCCTCGCTATTCACGACATTTGTTACTTCGCGAAATGTGCCCGTCTGGTGTGGCGGAATGCTGGAGTCGGGCATCGGTCGCGCTCATAACATCGCGCTGGCGAGCCTGCCGGGTTCTCTCTTCCCGGCGATATCTCGGCCAGCTCGCGCTACTTTGCCAGAGATCTCATCGTGCCTGAAGTGGAGGTCGCGCCTGACGGCACCGTGAAGGTCCCCACGGATTCGGGACTCGGATTTATGGTCGACTTGGACTACATTAAGTCGCGAACCCAGGACTTTGAGCGGGTTGCATCCACATCCTAAGATGGCAGGTTTGATTCAAGCTCATGAAGCATCGCTCACAGAAGAGATCCCCAGATCATAGTTTAGAGGATGGCCACGGCAAGAACTCGCCGACCGATATCGACCAGCGTTTTGCGGCGGCCGCCTCAAAACTCAACGCTCGCCGGCAGCGTTTGGTCAGGGCCATTCTCGATTCCTCAGATGAGACCTGCTTTCTGTCGTCCCGCGAGATGGCCAAGCGATACCACGTCGACGCGACCACGATCCTCCGGACCACGCAGGTGCTCGGCTATAAAAGCTTTGCAGAGTTCACGGCGGATCTGCGCCGGCACTTCGTATCACGCATTACGCCTTACACCGTACTAAAGGCTGCCACTCGCGAAAAACGCAGTGTCGAAGATCACATTGATCATACTTTGGATAAGGGCGCTCGGAGATCTCGATATTTTGAAGACCGAGTTGGATCGTCGAGCGAATCATCGAACTGGCCCGGCTGATCAACCGTTCGCGTCATGTCCTGGTAGTAGGTTTGGACTTTGCTTCTTCGCTTTCATACTACCTGGCTTATGGATTGTTAGCGATGGGCTTCGATGCCGAGGCTCCCATGGGAGGCAGCGGCAATCTCCAATATAAGGTTGAGGTGCTAACCTCAAAAGATGTACTGATCGCGATTAGCTTCGGCCAATGTTTGCAGAGATACCGTCGAAGCCGCCCTACGGGCCAAAAAGCAGGGCGTTCCCACCTTCGGCATCACCGATAGCCACACGTCGCCCGTCGCTCGCTATTGCGATGCGCATGTGATCGCGCCGGTAATCGGCCCGTCGTTCGTCAATTCCTACGTTGTGCCGATGGCGGTGATTAGTGCAATTCATGTTGCCTGCGCTCACATTGATCCCAAGCGCGCCCTGAAGCGCCTTAGACCAACCGACAAGGAATACACGTCCGGCGCACGTTGGTATCGCGAGCCAAAAGGGTCCAATGGAGATCCGCCGTAAGCAGTGACCGTCAACCACCGACATGACACCGCGGCGATTGTCATCCGCGACATAGAGTCGTTCGACGAAATGCGCGCGGTCGAAGAACTCCAGAAAGAAGTCTGGGACGTTCGCCGATCTGGACGTCGTGCCCCGGACAATACTTGTCGCCAGTAGAGAGGTAGGCGCGGTTCTGGTAGGTGCGTACGATGGCTCCGGCGCTGGTCGGCTTTGTATATGGGTTCCCCGGCTTTGAAAATGGACAAGGCGTGCATCATTCGCACATGCTTGCGGTCAAACCTGAATACCGGAGTTCGAACTTAGGCTACAAACTCAAACTGGCGCAGACGCGAACGGGTCTTGGCCCAGAACATCAATCAAATAACCTGGACGTTTGATCCGCTGCAGAGCCGGAACGCATATTTCAATCTTTGTGAAGCTGGGAGTGATTGCCGACAGTTACCGAGTCGACTTCTATGGAGAAGCTACCTCCAGTTTCTTACATCAAGCCGGCACTGATCGACTTTGGGTTAGCTGGTTAATCCACAGTGAGCGCGTGCGAGAGCGACTGAAAGATGCCAGGAAGCTCTCGATCCTGCCTGATGGCACCAGGCCCCTTGTCGAAGTCGGCACTGATCTGGCGCCCAAAATAACCCGAGTCGCCGGACCTCCGGGGCGAATATCTGGTCACTGAAATCCCGGCAGACATTAACGCCGTGCTGGTGGAAAAGCCAGGCCTGGCCGTCGCAGTGGCGTGAAGGCGACACGTTGGGCATTCTCACATGCCATGACTCAGGGATACATGGTGGAAGAGTTCTGTCGCGGGACTCTCAGAGATCAGTCTGTTGGGAGCTACCTTCTCAGTCGCGCGTAACCTCGCAGCTCGTAATCTCACTTGGTCGCAATCGAGAAAAGTGACGGATCAATCGTGGAGTTAATGACGGTCTTGGTGAAATGAATCACTGCGCCACGCGTTGGGTCGCCGGCCGAACGGTCGGACCTCGGTCTCAAACTTGATTCCATCTACGGTCTGGTATGAACCGAGTGTTACCGTAATCGTCTGTTTCCCCTCCTGGTGCACCATCGTTTTTGGCAAGGAAGTCTGTGGATCAAGCGTCACGCGCCATTCAACTCCGCCTTCAGGCTTTAACACAATTGTTCCGTCTGCTTCGATGTCCACACTGCCGCGGCGCCGCTCAGGAAAGAAGGCAAAAAACATGGCGTTCGCATTCGCAAAGCGTCTTCCGGTCGCGAGTTCAGATTCAGCCTGGGTCATCTTGTGGGGCGGCGCGTCTCCTTGTTGTGAGGCGCCGTTAACGCCGTCGAAGGTTTCCGATTAGCGAGTAGGTGGCGATTCGTTCCTCTTTCCGATATTTGCCATCAGCCGTGTGCCAGACCTTAATCGTTCCCTGCGTGCCGGCATATTCGATCGTGCCCTCGCGGTAAATCGATTTGATTGCGCTGATTCGCTCGCGACCGCCAACCGCGTTGGCCCACCGGTCAATCGCACTATCGCCGGCGAATGCTACCGAGGCAAAAAGAGGAATAGCTACCAGGACGATTTTGCGGATTCGGTGTTTGCGAAACATTTGTCTTCTCCTTCTATGCCTTAATTCCCTATGCCTTAATTCCAACAGTGCGTTTCATCTGTCGCTCGTTGCTGCCCTCCGATTCGAACTGCCTCTCGGAATGCCGGTGAATTGTCATCGCGATTGTTTCGATCAGACCCAGCGTCCAGCACATCGGGCATCCTTTCAAGAGATAAAGCGCGGCCGCGAGGAAGATCAACGAGCGCCATGTTGTTCCGCGCAGAGTGGAAAGCGAAATGTAAAGCGCAGTAATGCCCAGCGCCCCTCTCAGCAGATGCCGACCAATTGTCCGGTTGCCGAAAATCAAGACAGTTCCCTTCCTGACTCCCAGCCGCATTCCGCCTTTATTGGACTAAGCAGCTGTGACCGCACCATTTGTCTGGCCCGGTGAAGTCTGCTCTTCGCCGCGCCTAACGGAATATCCAGTGAGGTTGCAGCTTCTTCCGACGAAAGCCCGCCAATGTCGCGCAGCATGAGGATTTCGCGATAATGCTGCGGCAAGCGCGAGATTGCGTTGCTCAAGTCGATTCTGAGATCTTCGTCTGAAGGCGTCTGATCAACGAGCGCTGGATACTTCACAGTCGTCCCACTCAAGCGACGCGCGTCGCTGGCGCGCTCGTCGCAAACACTCTCTGCGAATAATCTGGAAGAGCCACGCGGAAAAAGCTCCAATCGCACGCAGTGTTCCCACGCGCCGGTAAAGCAACCAAAGCGCATCTTGTACTGCCTCCTCCACGTCGTCGGAGGCGCATTGCCGGTTGGCATAACGCCGAAGTTGCGGCCCACAATGCCGCAGTAGTTCAAGCAGCGCTTCCTCATTGCCACCTTGTGCTGAGGCAATTAAGTCAACGGGCAGGCTGTCCATTCGTTCGGCCATCCACAACCTCGCAGGCGTTATCGTCGTCGTATCGCCGAGCGCCAATTAGTCTGGTACCGCGCTCATAAGTAAAAGAGTAAACCCGACGCTAAAACGGTTCGCTTGAAAAACTTTTTCTTAAAAAGCCAGCGCAGTCCACCTGAGCAGTTCCTTTGTACGCTTGAGGCCAGGGTTCCGCACAAAGTCAATTACGCGTCCTGGACATCAAAGTTCCTTAAGAGGCGAACTGCTCTCGGCTTGTGGGTGAGCAGATTCATATGTCAGTTACCTGTCGCGATGAATCCTTCTTTCAGGTTGGAACCGCGAGCCATTGGCAAAGATGAGTCAGGCCGATTAGCACCGGCGTGCCCATCGCTGGCAGTCGTTCGATATTAGACGTGAACCTTCAACAGAGCTGCGGAGCAGCGGTCAGAGTTAAGCCCAAGGCGAGGCTTTGCGAGCCTTGGGTCAACGCCCAAAGATTATTGAGCCCCGAAGGGGCGATAGCGATGATCGGTAATCGGCGGACTCCTGGTTACGAACTCTCTGTCGCCCCTTCGGGGCTCGATCATCTTAGAGTCGTTGACCCAAGGCTCGCAAAGCCTCACCTTGGGCTTAAGTCTGACCGCTGCTCCGCAGCTGGTTGATTTCTTTTACATGAAATTAGGAGTGTGGAGCCGTGAAATTGTCTCGGCCTGATCAATCGTAAAACCTGCGTGTTCGAGTCGCTTTATGCGACTTGAGTGCATAGTCTCCAGCAATGCCCTGAAGCGTTCGTGACCTTGAGCTACTTTGCGCGGTTCGGTGCCGCCGGCCGCGAGAATTGTCAAAGCGTCCTGGAGCGGGGCCGGAACACCGTCCGTGCCATGCAGCATAGCGGCGCGGCGTCGTACCGCCGATTCAAGACGGTCATACAGCATTGGATCGTTTGCTAATCCGTGCCGTACATGGGCGAGTCCAAAGTGAACATGCCGCGACTCGTCCGCTTTCGCGCGACGCGTTAGCTCCCGCGTGGCTTCATCCGGCGCATGATGTTCGATGAATCCCAATAAATCCAGGAACGTTCCTTCACCTAAAACTGAAAGCAGAAAAGATGCTTCGGTGAAATCATCCGTCTGCAGCAGAGACAAGAGTGAACGCGAAGTTGTTACTGACGAGATCCCCAATTCCCGGCCGCATAATCGAGCTCGCTTGAGAAACACATCGATGTGTCGCGCTTCGTCATTCAGTTGGGTGGCGAGAAACATCGCAACTTCTGCGAACGCCGGATGCAAACGCGAGATGAAGCGCGAAGGCAAATAAAGAGCAGACAGTTCGTTCTCGGCCAGAAAGGTCATTACCTGGACCAGCGCATTGGAGAGCGGCAGAGGCAACGGCTCTGACCGTCTCCCACGGCACATCAGTCATCGCGTTCCACTGTCCGGCAATGGCTTGATCGTAGAGACTGGCAATCTCTGGCGGCGCAATTTGATCCCGATTGTTAAGACTGAAAGGGTACTGAGGTCCGCCGGGCTCTACACTGGCGCCGCGGGGAGCGAATCCGGTAGATGGATCTGCGGCAGCGGGCATCGGAGAGTGCCGCAGCATTTCCGCCGCCGTCAACCTGCCCTGGCTCGAAGTGATAAGTTGTTCGTGAGGTGAAGGTTTGATCGCGGATGAGAACTTGCCGCGCGTGATCAAATGACGATCAGTTCCCTCGCCCAGCTGTTCACATCCGAGATATTCATGACGCTCACTGCGACACCAGGAAGGCAGATCGTGCCGCAGTCCCTCAGATCGCGAGACGACCGCCAGCATTCCCTCCGGCTCAAGCGCGCCCAGCGCGGGTCGGATCAGCGCCAGGAGCCCACCGCCAAGCGAAAGCTCGCCGCCATCCACTGCAATGACCGCTAACTCCTGGACCATCCTTGTTGCTTCAGTGCCTCGATCAGACTTTGATAGCCGTCTTCGCGGGGCGGCATCCACTCATGCAGTCCTTCAAGCTCAAGCAGTCTGCGATGACGCGGATTCTCCCACTTCATTGCAAACAACGCTTTTTTGAACGACTCAGCTTTTGCCGGCGTGCAAATCCGGACGGCCGTCGAACATGCAATGATCGAACGGCGGAGTCGTCCACAAAACCTTAATCCGCGCCGCATCGACGCGACCCGCTGCCTGTTCGTTTACCCAAACCAGATCCCCGATCGTGCCGGCGTCTGCTCTGCCTTCATGCAAAGCTTTCAATACATCGAGTTCACTGTTTCCGGTGTCGCCATGCTTGCCCTGCGTCACCTTCAAAGTTGAGCACCTTGACCAGCGAAACATCCACATCTTCGCAGCCCAGAAAATACAGCGGCAAGATGCGAGCTTGCGTGGAATCAGCCGTGCCCACAGCCAGGGTTTTGCCCTCGAGGTCTTTCAGATTTTGAATTGCCCGGTCATTGCGAACGATCACCTTGGCCTGAAAATCACGATCGCTGTCGCGCATGCCCAGGGAAAGCGATTCTCCCGCTGGTCCTTTCTCGCACTCGCACATGTGCCAGCGGCGTATTCCAGGCGATGTCAATGTGTCCTTTCAATAGCGCTTCCACCTGCCACTCATAATTTGAAAACAAGGTGAATTCCATCGGCACGCCTTGTTCGGCAAAATGCTCGCGAATGCCTTCCCAAATCGTGACGACCTTCGCGTCATAGGCAACCGCGCCCAGCAGAATCGTTTTATCAAGATCCATACGTCCAAGCCTTTCGATTTCTAATAACTGAAGATGATCAGAACAGCGGTAAGCCCGTGAGAGCTTTGCCAATAAAGTCTCGCAGATGGTCGGCAGTCGGGGCCATTACCCAGCCGGCTCTGGCATCCCGAAACAGACGCTCGATTGCGAGATGGCGAGAAAAAGCCGCGCCGCCACAAGCTTTCATCGCGAGATCGGTTACGTCCAGAGCTGCTTCCAATGCCGCCAGCCTCGACTGTAAAACGAAAAGAGGAGTTACCTCGCTCGGCTCATCGATCTGATGCGAGCGTATGGCCCAATAAAGCCCGAGACTGTTCGGTACGAGTGCTCATCTCGGCCACGCGGGCGCGCAAATTTGGCAGGTCGCGGAGTTTCGATCCATCGTGTTCAAAACCGGTTCCAGTTAGATGCTCGATAGTTCGTTGCACTGCCGCGCGGCATAAGCCATTAGCCATTGCTGCGGTTCCGATCGCAAACCACGGAAGTACTACCTGCAGAATCACCGTCGGGCCGTCTCCCGGATTCGAAATCAGATCGCCGCGCTTAACCTCTATTCCCTCCAGGGACACGGGCGCGGAATCGTTTCCGCGCAAGCCGAGTCCGTTGAATGCGCCGGTAACACTCACGCCAGCGGCTTTGGCGCGAACAAAGTAGACCGTCGATTCTAATGGCGACGCGGCATTCGGTTTCTGCGCGGTCGAGACATACGAGTCTGCATGTCCCGCTGCCGTCACCCAGGATTTCGATGCGGAGGTCGTGAAATGCCCGTTCGTCTCTTCGAGCTTTGAAGTCGGCGCCCAAAATTGTGAGCGCGAACCTGCCTCGGAGAATGCCAGGGTCGTAAGATGCTTTCCGGAAGAAATTTCCTTCAAGACCGAAGCTCGTTCAGCGAAAATCGACGATGACGCGATTGCCTGAGCGGCAGCCGTATGCATCACGTAAACCATTGCGGTCGAGCCACACGCCATCGCCAATTCCTCGGTCACCGCGGCAAACGTTCGCATGCCTTCGCCCTGGCCGCCGAACTCTTTCGAGAGGCAGAGACCCATCAGGCCGCTATCGGCCAGACTCTTCATACTTTCAACGGGAAACCTTGCGAGCTCGTCAACTTCAGCGGCGTTGGCTGATGCCACTTGTTCCGCGATCTTGCCGGCAGCGGACAGATACTCCTGAGCCGGCGCGGACAAACCATAGCTGTGGACCATCTATTTAACTGACTCCTTTTCGAATTTTCGAAGAGTTAATCAGGTGATTTGAAGTCAAGTCAAGCACAAGTCAATTCCCCTCTCCTGTTTAATGCGTATTTTCTTTTCTTGAGGTAGGGTCAACCCTGATCTCGTAGATTACGCAGATTACACAGGATTCAAACGAACAAATTGTGAACATCTGCGAAATCTGCGGAACTAAGTTCTTACGGGCCGAACCGGTGTCGATATTCGATCGATGACAGAAATGCCTTGACCATCTCGGCGTTGATGTAGTTACCGTTGAACTGATTCAGCTTGGTTAACCAGAAGTCATAGCCCGTGTAATCCAGGTCCTGTGGATCGTTCGATTGCGGCGGCAGCCAAAGTATTCACCAGCACGAACGCCCGATTGAACTCGGCGTTATATAAATCCTGGTCCTCGGCGACTAATCGCACGGCCTGCGCGCGGGCGGTCGGATTGCTTAGTCACCTGCGCCACTAAAGACATTGATGGCTGCCGCGCGTTCGCTCGCCGACAAGACGTGACCCGCATTCTGATCCGTACTGGTCGACAAACTGCGCCGGCGTCATCGTGGCGGGAAAGGCCGTAATGAACCGTGAAGTTTGAAACTGAACTCTGTCCCATAGGCCTGCTTGTTGCTTTCCAACAGCGTTCCCGTAACCCGGCGCCAGGACGATGACCCCGCGACCGATGCGTTGACTGTCCTCAAAATTGATCGAAGCGAACTATCGGAACCGGCAGCTGGTGATTACCCCAAACGTCGATGTTCCGGTCGCATAGCTTACGTGCGCCAGGAGGAACAGGTAGAAACCGTCTGGGTCACAAATTGCCACCGGCAGTTCCGTTCAAACTTTGCTGCCATCGCGCGAAGGTTATCGCTCGCTGGCGTTCTCTTCCGATGCCAGGTACTTGTTCTTTCCGCGAAAAAGCAGACCACGCAGACATATATCAAACACTCAGCTTTCGGCGGGGCGCCGAAGAAAGTTGCGGTTGATGTTTGGAGCGATTTCAGCATCTCTCCTGATAGCCGGCGATTCGCTTATTCGCCGCGATATCAAACGCAATGTCACCTGCTGATTCTGCTCGAACATTGACGGGCAATGGCGAAAGCGAGTTGAGTCGTAAGAGAATTCTCGCTGAATGATGGCGTGATTGCGCCTGCCTGGTCGCCCGACGGCACAAAATTAGTCGTCACGGCCATCCCACCGCAAAAGCCTCTCCCGTGCTCATGACAATTGACGTCGCTACCGGGCAGGAAACAGAGTTGAAGACCCAGAGCTGGCGCGTTATCAATGGCATTTTGTGGTCACCGACCGGCAACCATTTAATCATCTCGGCGCGCACGCCCGACGCGTTATATTCGCAAGTCTGGATGCTTGATTACCCTGGTGGTGAAGCTCGTCGCCCAACCAACGACCTCGACGGTTATTTCGGCTCAGCCGTTCCGCTGACGGACGGATGTTAGTTACGCGGCAGCAGCGGACGATTTCGCGTCTGTGGCTGGTGAAAACGGCGACCTGAAGCAAGCCAGGCAGCTGACCGTGGGCGAACGCAGCCTGATGGGTTCGTCGACTGGCGTGGACGCCGGATGGCAAGATTGTTTTCAGCAGTTTCAGGCAACATCACAAACCTTACTCAATGGAAGCGTCCGGTACTAATCGAGTCCAACTGACTGCGAACGCCGGACAGGAAAAATACCTGGTCCGACAGTCTCGCAAGACGGACGCTATATCGTCTTCACCTGATCGCACGGGCAACACGCAGATATGGCGAATGGACAGCGACGGCCGCAATCAGAAACAGTTGACTTTTTGCCGGAGCACAAAACCAGAGGACAATCGGCGGCATTGGCACACGATGACACGGAAGTCTTCTTCATCAAACGCGGTGCCGGGCCGGCAGCGATTTGGAAAGTCTCGCTTGAAGGCGGAGCAGCCGTTCAGATTTCACCTCTGACCGACGCCGCTCCCGAAGGTTTCCTGGCAATCTCGCCTGACGGCAAGTGGCTGGCTTATCGTCGGGTCTCGGCCCAGCCGGCAGCCAGAGGCGAAAACCGGAGTTTGCGAATCGGCGTGCTGCCAGTAGACGGGAACGCCGATCCCTAAATTGTTCGATTTAGAAGTGAGCCGGCCGATGATTCAATGGGCAGCGGATTCCGCCGCATTTTATTTCGTGGGAGGATTGTTCAATTCTTCCAGCCTGTCGCGCCAACCGCTGGCCGGCGGCGAGCCGCAAAAGCTTCTGGACTTTCCTGACCGCATTTTCAACTTCGCCTGGTCGCGCGACGGCACAAACCTCGTCGTCTCACGCGGGAAGACGGCAGGGCGATGCCATTCTGATTACAGACCTTCCTGAGTGACGTAAAACTCATCGCTTTTGCATTGGTCAGAATATCCGAAGGATTCGGCGTTGTTCTCTCAAGGCCATGAGAGACGGCTTTGCCCCAAAAATTCGGAAGAGTTCGCCTTCTCATTCACACCGGGCTTTAGCCCGGTGATCGGCGGCAGGAAGAGGTGTGTGAAACCGTTTTTAACGGTTTTTCGTCTTAAGTGATCATTGAGTGGTTGAACCCAAAGACGTTCCACCTCACGAGTCACCCCTGGAAACCGTTGAAACGGCAATGACCTACTTGACGCAGCGTTCATCGGTTTCCAGTCCGGGCGAAGCGGACGTCAGCATGAAGCCCGGGGCGTCAGCCCCAGGATCAAAGAACAAAACTGGACTGGAGCCCGCGAAGCGTGGCGATAGCTGTCGCGCTTGACGTCAATCCAGATCATCTAGGCGGCCGCTGCGGCTTCGCGGGCTTGGTTCAATCTTCCGACGCGATCCTGGGGCTTACGCCCCAGGCTTTATGCTGACGTTCGCTCCGCGGACTCGTGGACTTAAGGTCGTCAGCTGAATCGCGCTAACGTTCGTCCCGCCGGCTATTTAGTAATTACCCCCGCAGGCGATCCGATCGCCTGAGTTTCCCGACGGATCGGTCTTCATATCATCAGCTGTGGCGTGAATCACCAGGGCAGTTCCACCATTAGTGAATAAGGAAGAACTATCATTTCCGAGGTTAACGTCGTGGGTCAGTGATGGTCAGACGCGCTGTCCCATTGGCACTAACCGTGAAGTTTTTCATGTCCCCGGCGTGCGGTCCCAACGGATTCTGCAAGCCATGTTGCTTGCTGCCCGGATTGAAGTGGGAGCCCGGCCGTTTCGAACTTGGGCCCTTCACATTTGGCCATTTGGTGAATATGGATGCGCATGTTCACCGGGCGGAAGATTCTTCAGATCAAGCATGATCCGCACCCCTTTGCCACGTGGGAGAAATCTTAGCTGTGCCGACGCTTTCGCCCTGGCCATTCTTCATCTCAACAGTAACCAGTCTGCTGTGCGCTTCCGTAAGATAGAAGCAAGACAGCGAGCATTATCGTCACCAACCAAACAAACAATTGTCGCTTCATCATTCTCTCCTCCATGCAAGTCAATTTTCGTCAACTCTGTTTCTTTCGGGTCTGGGCCGCTTTCTTCGCTGAACGTGATCGAGCCGCCGCCGATCTTTTCCTGGCCGCGCTATGCGCCTGACGCGAGAGCGCGCGCTTCGAAGCCGCGCTCCGGCCTTCACGCTTCAGCGCGCGCGATGTGGCCCGCGAACGCTTCGCTGATTTCTTCGCACTCTTTTTCTTTCCTTTCTTCAGGTCGGCGCGCCGCTTGCTTGCGCGTCTTCTTTGATCCCTTCTCAGGCGGCGGCAAGTCCACTCCCGCTCGTCGCGCCTTCGAGAGACCAATGGCAATAGCCTGCTTGGCCGAACGCGCACCGTGCTTACCCTCGCGCACGTGCTCGATTTCTTCGCGGACAAATTCCCCTGCCTGAGTACTCGGAGCTTTTCCTTCTTCCTTGTCTTGTTCCGCTTTTGTCGAGTGTTTCCTTTTCCGGCATCCATTTCTCCTTCCGCTCGTTCAGTGACCTCGCGCTGTCTTCAGACGCTCGTCAGTTGAGCAACAGGAATGCCAATGTCGACCTCGCCGAAATAGGATCGTTTCCTGGCTTCCCACCAGGCACGAACTTTCGGTCGCTTTTGATTTTGATTCATGCCCGCAGAAACTCCTAGACTTGCTGCGCATCAACTTGGCGAAGCCATTTGCGGTGCAAACCGTTCACGCCTTGCGTCCGGTCACAATAATCACGTTGGCCGGCAAGCTCGTTTGATTATTCGAGAAGAACTTGCGTGCCGCTTCCTCCACCTCCTGGGCAACCAGATCTCTCTGCTGCTGAGACAAAGTGGCTAACTTTTCTCGCAGCGTTCCGGAAGTCTCGGATCGCATCTCCCAAAACTCCTTCGGCGTGAAAGGCGCCACGATCTGGAACTCAAGCGGACGGTCTCTTACTTCAATCGCTCCGGCCGTGCTGAAGTATTCCGCGCCAGATTACCGGGCTCGGCAAAACCGAAATGCTCCCGGCGCGTCCGGATCCGGAGGCGCCGAAGCGGCGGCCTGTCGTTCGAGCGCATCTGTGAACAGAGAGAAGAAAGGGTTCAGTTCGCTCCGGCCCCAAACGGCCAGCGCTATTACGCCTGACGGCTTCGTGACCCTGCAACATCTCGCGCAGACCCGCCAAAGGATCCGGGAAAAACATTGCTCCCAGGCGACAAACCACGACGTCGAAAGAATCGTTCTCAAATGGCAGAGAGTCAGCGGCACATTGCCGAAACTGCTATGTTGGTTAATCCAACTCTGCTGCGCCTCGCTTTGAGCTCCGCTGACCATTTCTGCCACAACGTCGCTGCACAGATTACGGATCCGTTTGGTCCAACTCTTTCGGCGAATAGTAAGCGACGGTTCACCGGAACCGCCGGCAACGTCGAGGACTGACTGCCCCTGGACAATGCCCGCGTCGTCGATGAGCGCCTGCGTGATGGGCGCGAACATCGTTCGAATCGGGTCGCGGTGCTTTTGCCAGTAAAGAGGCGTTCTCGCGCCACTCGCGCAGAACCTCGTCAGCCTGGTTGTCGTCATGCTTTGGATTGGAAATGGGCATCGCGGCTTTTCTCAAAAGTCGGCAAAGCCGACGAATGATAATAGCCCACCGATTCATCGGTGGGATTGGGATGGAGACATACATGCAGTCCGTGAAACGGACGGCTGAGTCTTAAGTGTTACAGGTTCATAGGTTTGTTCAGTCGTCCGCTTCACGGACTCCAAGGAACCTACCGCGTCACCCAGCGCTGAAGCGCTGGGCTATTCTCTTTCAGTCCGCTTCGCGGACGAGGACAAAAACATCTTTGAGGCAAAGCCGGGCATCGCTTCAGTAGCTCAGCCGACCAGTGGCCGTGCGTTTATTTACGGGCTCTGCGAATAGTAAGCGAAACAACCTGACGAACCCAGCGCGCCTCGCGTTTCTCGTCAGCCACGACAATCCGCAATGGTCCTTCCTTTTCCGCCAGGGGTTTGCCATCGCGCCGATCTGCCAGAATGACGATCCGATCAGTGTAAGCGTGATCTAACTCGGGCAGGGCGAAGACGGCGCGATAGCCATCGGCAGCTCCCGCTACGAGGAAAAGGGCACAGCTCCTTCCCGCGCAGCTGCTCGCCGAACTTTACACCTGCCAGCTTTAAGACATCGCCGAGTTCAATCCCGTCAAACGTTGCCTGCTTCCCATCGTGTGTCTTCGCGGTCAACGATCGGTGCGTCAATTTGGTCAGATCCGCGGCCGTTAATTTAAGCGGCGTCGCGACCTCTCCCTCGACGGTGAGGAGAACCTGATTAGCAGCCGTCGCGGCGCCGGTTTGGCCGAAAGCTATGGCTGATCCAAAGACGACCAGCAAGAGCGTGGACTGCAGCGCTCGAATAATCACTTGTCGTTACCTCTCGTCTGACGATGGATGAAAGATTTCAGTAGGGCGTCGCTATCTGCTTCACGCCGCCTTCATGCAAAAACCACGACTTGCGTTCCCAATCGCGTCGCTTCGTCAATGTTGTGTGTGACATAGATGAAAGGAATCCCGACTCGCTCCTGCACCGCGACAACTTCGTCTATTAGTCTGGCGCGGGTCTCCCCATCCACCGCCGAAAGCGGTTCATCAAGAAGGACTACCGCCAGGATCGGACGCCAGCGCGCGAGCCAAAGCAGTGCGCTGCTGCTCACCTCCAGACATGTTTTGCGGATAGCGATCCGCCACGTGTTCGATCTTGAAGAGACTCAACATCGCCTTCGCGCGTTCCCGCCGCGGTGGGCCGGACCATCTTTGTCCTTTATTCCGTAAGCGATGTTCTGCGCAGCCGTCATGTGAGGAAACAGCGCATAATCCTGAAAGACATATCCAACGCGTCGCTTTTGAATCGACAGGTTCGTTCCCCGAACGGCGTCGAAATAGATCTCTTCGCCAATGCTGATTCTCCCGCTGTCGGGAGTGATAATTCCGGCGATGGCCCGGAGAGTGGTCGTTTTTCCCGAACCTGAC
>ERZ1370068.8198-contig-7071_pt1 | contig 43777 bp, 52 predicted proteins | sample MGYA00561227_ERZ1370068 | MGnify/ENA primary metagenome ERZ1370068 (study PRJEB38410, sample SAMEA6850437) | metagenome | study: Metagenomic assessment of the ecological functions of the soil: analysis of the soil microbiota associated with the...
CGCCGATGCGAGCACCCGATTCGGTGATCGAGTGCAGGTACTCCTGCATGCCGATCTGCTGGGCCGCGTGCTCCAGCTTCAGACGGTAGCGAGCCAGCGCAGGTGCGCCGCGGTCCAGGAGCACTTGCCGGCGTACGGCGATGCCGTTGCGCAGCAGCAGTGCCTTGAGGCGGTGGCGGCCATTGCGCTGCTCGCGCACGGCGTCGTCGCGGGCGCGCACCAGGTCGCGGACCGCTTCGTCGGCGCCGTCGGGCAACGCGTACGACTGCCAGGTCGTTGGAGCGCGCCAGGCGTGCCAGCTTCATCGCGTCACGGCGATCGGTCTTGATGCGCTCACCGCAAGGGGCGCGGGATCGACGAGGGGCGACCACGTCGCAGCGCCAGCCAAGCGCGCGTGAAGTGGCGCTGCAGCACAAAGCCGCAGGGGCCGGCTTCGTAGACGATGTGCAGCCGGTGACCGGCGCTCACGAGCCTGCGCATCGACTTGCTCACTGCGGTCACACCGCCGGCAACGCTTCCCAGGTGTCTGAACCTCGGCGTCGCGCGGCGCGTCGGCCACCGCGATGTCGATGCTGTCCTTGTGAACGTCCAAACCGACGTACAGAGTGCTAGATTTGCTCCATGGTCCGTCCCCTCGCGAACTTCGCAACGACCCGACCGCCCATCGGTCCGGTGCGTTGGTGTAGCTCGGCACGCCTTCGGCGCGCAACCTACGGTGTCGCAGGGGACGGACCGCCCAGACCTCACGAAGCCATTCTCCTGCCTGCAGAGTCCGCCGGACACGACACCCGGCGACTCCCATGATCAGCTATCCCTTCGACGCGTTCGGCAAGCCCCTGGCTCAGGTGCTGCGCGAGACGCCGCAGTCCCGCGGCACGCGAGGTCGTCGTGCGCGTCGGCAGCTGCGGCCTGTGCCACAGCGACGTCCACCTGCACGACGGGCTACTTCGATCTCGGCAACGGCAACGAAGCTCGACCTGAGCCGCGGCATCGCGCCGCCGCGCGTGCTCGGCCACGAGATCGCCGGGCACCGTGGTGGCCGTCGGCCCCGACGCCGGCGGCGTCGCGGTCGGCGACCGTCGCGTCGTCATTCCCGTGGATCGGCTGCGCCGGCCTGCGGGCCGTTGCAAGGACGGGCCACGAGGAGCTGTGCACTGCGCCGCGCGCCTTGGGCGTGAACCGCGATGGCGGCTTCGCCGACCATGTGCTGGTGCCGCATCCGCGCTACCTGCTTCGCCTACGACCCGCTGCCCGAAGCCGCAGGCCTGCACCTACGCCTGCTCCGGCCTGACTGCCTACAGCGCGCTCAAGAAGTGCCGCGCCGCTGGTCCCCGGCGACACGCTGCTCGTCATCGGCGCCGGCGGCGTCGGCCTGTCGGGCGTGCGCATGGCGGCGGCGGCGCTCGGCGTCAAGCCGGTGGTGGCCGAGATCGATCGCGGCAAGTGGGATCTGGCCCGCGAGGCCGGCGCCGCCGACTGCCTGGACCCGAGCGATGCCGGCGGCCACCAAGGCCTTCATGAAAGCCAGCGGCGGCGCGGCCGCGGCGATCGACTTCGTCGGCGCGGCGGCCACGTTCTCGTTCGGCCCTGTCGGCGCTGCGCACGGGCGGCAAGCTGGTGCGGTGGGCCTGTTCGGCGGCGCTGGCGCCGGTGATGCCGGCGACGCTGCTGCGCTGCGCGCGGTCACGATCACCGGCTCCTACGTCGGCAGCCTCGCCGAGATGGGCGAGATGATGGCCTTGGCGCGCCAGGGCGAGCCTGCCGGCGATGCCGGTGACGACGCGCCCGCTGGCAGAGGTCAACGAGGCCCTGGCCGCGCTGCGCAGCGGCGCGATCCGCGGCCGCGCCGTGCTGCAGCCCTGAGCGTCGCCCGATGACCTCATGACTATCGATCCGGGCAAGCCAGACCCCGAGCTGCTGCGCCGCCTGCTGCGCGCGAAGGACCGGATGGACGCCGCCTCGCACGAGGACTGGCCGGTGCGGCGGCTGGCGCGCGTGAGCGGCGTCTCCGAGGCCCACTTCGCGCGATCGTTCAAGCAGGCCTTCGGCGTCCCGCCGCACCGCTACCTGCTCACGCGGCGCATCGAGCGGGCGACGGCGCTGCTGCGCGACACCGACCTGGCCGATCACCGAGATCGCCTTCGCACACGGGCTGGGAGAGCCTGGGCACGTTCGGACGCACCTTCCGCGACGTCACCGGCGAGAGCCCGAGCGCGGTCCGGACGCGCGCGCGGGCCGCGGCGACACGAGCTCGGCCGCGTGCCCGCCTGCATCGTCAGCGCCGCGCACCGGCCCGACCTCACGATCGCAGTTTCGGAGAAGCGGCGGCGCGGCGGCGGACGGTACAAACGAGGCCTCAACCAAGGAGGTCCGACGATGATCCAAGGTGTTCGAAGTGGTGGGTCTGTACGTGCGCGATCAGGACGAAGCGCTCGCGTTCTACGTCGAGAAGCTCGGCTTCCGGCGTCCACACCGACGTGCGCAACGGCGACTATCGCTGGCTCACGGTGCAGCACCCGACCAGCCGTCGTTCCAGCTCGGCCTGTTCACGCCCGGGCCGCCGGTGCACGACGCGGCGACGGCGCAGACGCTGCGCGCGATCGTGGCCAAGGGCGCGATGCCGCCGCTCGTGCTGAGCGTGGCCGACTGCCGCGCCGCCTACGACCGCATGCGCGCCCGCGGCGTCGAGTTCACGCAGGAGCCCGTCGAGCCGCTACGGCAACGTCGACGCGGGCTTCCGCGACCCGTCGGGAAACGGCTGGAAGATGATCGAAGCGCGCCGCTGACGACCCGCCGCGGCCGCTGAAGCCCGGGCCCACCAACTCGGCAGGCCGCCGCGTCGCGCCTTTCGCCCGCGAGCAGGGATCTATTGCGCCGCACCGGTCTGCCGGCGCTCCTTCGTGCGCTTGCCAGGCAGCTTCCTCGGGGCTTGCGCGGCGCCGGATCTCGGCGGCGTCTCGCAGCCGGCCGCGGCGAGCCATGGATCCCGGTCCTCGCCACCGAAAGTCGCGACCAAAAGTCGACGAACAACGCGGGTGCGCGCCGGCACGTACTTGCGTGTCGGCATCCCGGCGTAGAGCGTGGCGCTCAGAAGGTGCCAATGGGGCAGAACGCGCTCGAGCGGCGGCTCTCGAGCAGCGCGTCTGGCGGCGATGAACGAGGGCAGTTCCGTGATGCCCATGCCGGCCAGCGCCGCCGCGTAAAATCGTATCGGTGTGGATCGTGTTCAGCGCCGGTCGCCGGCCGATCGATGCTGAAGGTCTCGCCCGGGCTCGACGCCGTGCCGTGGAAGCCCGTGCAAGCGCCTACTTCCTGGCGAAAGAAGCCGAGCACGATGACTTCATGGTCGGGCGAGCCTCTCGGGTGGGTTGGCCGGCCACGCTGGTCGAGGTACTCCGGCGCGGCGCAGAGGCGTGATGACTTCCGATCGCGCCAGCCGCCGGGCGATGAACGCGCCGTCCAGCGGACGCCCACCTTCGGTAAGGATCGTGACATCGAAGCTCTCGTCGACGACGTGAATCGGCGGGCCGGCCACTGACAGTTCGATCGACACCAGCGGATATCGATCGCGAAACGACTTGAGGTGTTTGGCCAGCTGGTGCACGGCGAACGACGGCGTGCAAAGAATGCGAGCTGGCCGCGCGGCTCGGTCGTTCGCGGCGCTGGCGAGCGCGTTCGGCCTCGTCCAGCTCGGTCAATGCATGACGGATGCGTCCGAGATAGGCCTCGCCGGTGTCGGTGAGCGAAAGACGCCGGGTGGTGCGATTCATGAGCCTGGCGCCCAAGTGCTCTTCCGAGATCGGCGACGAGGCGCGTCACGACCGCGGCCGACAGATCGAGTTGCCGGGCAGCGGCGACGAAGCTGCCCTCGTCGACGACGCGGGCGAATACACGCATGGAATGGAGTCGGTCCATGAGCCCTCACTCTTGCGATTCTGGCAATGCAGGATTGAAGAATAGGCCCTTTGTTGAATCCACCGCAATGACTAGATTGACTTCATCGGCGGGTGAAAGCTTCGATCTCGCGCTGATGGAGGCCCGGATCGTCCGGGGCCAGGCATGGAGTCCACATGAATCTCAAACAAGTCATCACTTCAGCGCGCTCGCGCTCGCTGCCGGCGCGGCGCTCGCCGACGAAGGCCCGCGCACTCGCACCGAGGTCGAGAACGAGGTGCTCGCGGCGCGCGCCGCCGGTACGCTCCACGCCGGCGGGCGAAGCCGCCCAGCCCTGGCTACGCGACGTCGACACCGTCGACCGTCGCGCGCTCAACAGTCAAGGCAGAGGCGCAGAAGGTGTACGCGACGAAGGCACGGGCCATCCCCGAGTTCGAGTCCGCCGGCAACAACACCCAGGGCCTCGACTACGCGCGGCAGCAGCCAAGGCGCCTCGACCATCACCCGTGCCGAGGGCAAATCGGCCACGCTCGCAGCCCGCTCCCAGGGCGAGTTGATGAGGGCCGGCGAGGCTGCGGCTACCCGGCCGACAACCCGGAATTGCAGGCGAGCCGCCCATCGGCGAAGGCGAGCGGTTTCTTCGCTTCGCTGCGCAGCAAGTTCTGATGCGCGAAGGCGCCCGGGTGCCTTATGGGCGCACCCGGGCGGGCCGCTTTCCCCTCTACCTCGATCGTCGACGCAGACGATCGGCCGCTGCTCGGCGGCACATTCGCCTCGAGCACGGCCAGGCTTCGGGCGACACCCGCTAGCCTTGCCGCATGGATTCCCTGATCGCCGCCGCCGCGCGTGCGCTCGCCGCCGGCGACGCGCTCGGCGCGCTCAAGCGCGTGGCGCTGCGCGACGACCCGCCGGCGCTCGCGCTGCGCGGCATCGCGATGGCGCAGCTCGGCGAGCACCCGCGCGCGCGCGAGCTGCTGCGGCGCGCCGCGCGCGGCTTCGGCACGCACGAGGAGCTGGCGCGCGCGCGCTGCGTCGTCGCCGAGGCCGAGGTGGCGCTGGCGATGCGCGACCTCGGCGGCTCGCCGCGCACGCTGGCGGCCGCGGCGGCCACGCTCGAGGCGCGCGCCGATCGCGCCAACGCGCTGCAGGCGCGCCTGATCGCGGCGCGCCGGCTGCTGCTGCTCGGCCGCCTCGACGAAGCCGCCGCTGCGCTGGCCGCGCTCGCGCGACTGGCACGCATCGCGCGCGCTGCCGCCGTCGCTGCGGCGGTGGCCGAGCTGGCCGCGGCCGAGCTGGCGCTGCGGCACGCTGCGCATCGGCCGCGGCGCAGGCGGCGCTCGCCCGCGCGCACGATGCGGCCGAGCGCGCGCGCGTGCCGGCGCTCCTGGCCGAGGTGGCCGAGGCGCGCGCCGCGCTCGATCGTCCCGCCGCGCGGCGCTCGCACGCCGGCCGACGAGCAGTCGCTGCGCCTCGACGCAGGTCGCGGCGCTGCTCGCCTCCGACGCGCTGGTCGCTCGACGCCTGCCGTCGCGGCCTGCGCGCGCCGGCGCCGCGTGGCTGCCGCTGGCGCGCCGGCCCGGTGCTGTTCGCCCTGGCGCGTGCGCTCGCCGAAGCGTGGCCGGGCGACGTCGATCGCGAGGCGCTGATCGCGAACGCCTTCCGCACGCGCCACCCCGACGAGACGCATCGCGCGCGCCTGCGCGTCGAGATCGGCCGCCTGCGCGCGATCGTCGCGCCGCTGGCGCGGCATCGAGGCCACGCGCGCGCGGCTTCGTGCTCACGCCGCACGGCCGGGCGCGGCGTCGCCGTGCTCGTGCCGCCGATCGACGGCGACGCAGGCGTCGCTGGTGGCGCTGCTCGCCGACGGCGCGGCCTGGTCGACCTCGGCGCTGGCGCTGGCCGCTCGGCGCCAGCCAGCGCACGGTGCAGCGCGCGCTCGCCGAGCTCGAGGCCGCCGGGCCGCGTGCGCTCGATCGGGCGGGCGCGGGCGCAGCGCTGGCTGGCGCCGCCGCTCGGCCGGATTCACGACGATCTTGTTACTCCCCGCTGCGCTGCCACTCGACTAGATTGCGCTTCACCGCGCCGATCCAGGCGCATGACAAGCAAGGAGTCGAGCGATGAGCCTCAAGTCGAGCCAGCAACAGGACGACCCCGAAGCGCCGGTTCGTGCGGCCGAGATCGTGCGCGAGTACGGCCCCTTCGCCGGAGTCGAACAAGGTCGCCGGCGTCAGCTACGACGGCCGCCGCGTCTGGGCCGCCACCGGCGCGACGCTGGTCGCCTTCGATCCCGCGAGCGGCGAGACGACCCGCACGCTCGACCACGCCGGCGACGCCGGCACCGCCTTCGACGGCAAGCATCTTCTGCGCAGATCGCCGAGGCGCGCATCGACAAGATCGATCCCGACCACCGGCGACGTCGCTGCGCGTCGATCCCCGCGCCCGGCCACGGCGCCGACTCGGGCCTCGCCTGGGCCGAGGGCAGCCTGTGGGTCGGGCCAGTACCGCGACCAGCAGATCCAGCAGATCGACCCGGCCACCGGGCAATGTGCTGCGCACCATCGAGTCGAACCGCTTCGTCACCGGCGTGACCTGGGTCGACGGCGAGCTCTGGCACGCCACCTGGGAAGGCGACGAGAGCGAGATCCGCCGCATCGACCCGAAGAGCGGCACCGTGCTCGAGCGGATCGAGATGCCGCACGGCGTCGGCGTCAGCGGGCTCGAGTCCGACGGCGGCGACTCTGTTCTATGCCGGCGGCGGCGAAAGCGGCAAGGTCCGCGCGCGTGCGCCGCTCCAAGACCGTCCATTCGTAACTCGCTGCCCGAGCAGATTCACATCCAGGAGAAAAGACATGAGCGCGGCTTTACAGCGGCGGGTGTGCGCCTGCGGCGCGATTCGTTTCGAGATCGCCGGCGAACCGCTGTTCCAGAACGACTGCCAGTGTCGAGACTGTCAGCGAAAGAGCGGCACCGGGCACGGGTCCTACTTGACCTTTCCGCGCGAGGGCGTGAAGCAAAACCGGTGCAGCAAGGCTCTGGGACATCGTTGCCGATAGCGGCAATGTCAAGACTCGCGCCTTCTGCCCCACCTGCGGCTCGCCGGTCTACATGACGTTCGCAGCGATGCCGGACGTGTTCACCGTGCACGCCGCCAGCCTGGACGATCCCAGTCGATACACGCCGCAAGCGGTGACATACGCCGTGCGCGGCCACGCTTGGGACCCTCTCGATCCCGCGCTGCCCAAGTTCGACAGGATGCCGCCGATGTGAATCGCAACCCGCAGCGGCAAGGACCGCGCCGCGCGTCCGTTGCCAGACAGCGATCCGCAATCAATCCAAGGAGATCCATCATGACCGCCATCGTCGAAGCCATCGCGACCACCGCGAACCATTCCGTCGTCCCCACAGACCTCTGGGTCGCCGAGCGCAAGGCGCTGCTGGCGCGCGAGAAGGAGCTCGTCCACCTGCGCGACGAGATCGCCCGCGCGCGCCGCGCCCTGCCCTGGGAGCGCGTCGAGAAGGACTACGTCTTCGATGCGCCTGAGGGCCGGCGCTCGCTCGCCGATCTGTTCGGAGAGCCGGCGCCAGCTGCTGGTGCAGCACTTCATGCTCGGCCCGGGCTGGGCGCAGGGCTGCCCGAGCTGCTCGTTCATGGCCGATCACACCGACGGCATGACCGTGCACCTCGACGCACCGCGACGTCTCCGTTCGTCGCCGTCTCGCGCGCCGCTGGCCGACCTCGAAGCGCTTCAGGCGGCGCATGGGCTGGAAGTTCAGCTGGGTGTCGTCGTCATCGAACGACTTCAACCGCGACTTTCACGTCAGCTTCGGGGCCGAAGATCGCATCGAAGGCTCGGTCTACTTACAACTACGGCCTGACCCGCTTCCCGAACACCGAAGCGCCCGGCATCAGCGTGTTCTACAAGGACGACGCGGGCGAGATCTTCCACACCTACTCGACCTTCGGCCGCGGCGTGGAAGTGATGATGGGCACGTACAACATGCTCGACCTCGTGCCCGAAGGGCCGCGCCGAGCGCGACGTGCCGAACAAGATGGAATGGGTCCATCACGATCGCTACGAGCCCGCGCCTGCGGCCGGCGCGTCGCAGGCCCGCTGAGCGCGATCCGGCTCGGCGAAGGAGCACGTCATGGCGAGCCTCTGGCCCTGGCTGGCGGTCGCGGGGGTGGGCGCCCTGCACGGGCTGAACCCCGCCACCGGCTGGCTCCCTCGCCGCAGCTTAGCGTGCGCGCGCGCGATCAGCGGGTGCAGCTGCTGCGCGCGCTGCTGCCGATCGGCGTCGGCCACGCGGCGTCGGGATCGCGCTCGTCGCCGGTGCGGTGGCGCTCGGCCTGGCGCTGGATCGCGCCGTGTTGCAAGCGGCGGCCGGCGGGCTGTTGCTCGTCGCGGCGTCGGTTCATCTCTGGCGCCGCGCTGCGCCACGCGAGCAGCGCCGGCCGGGCACGCCGGGCTGGCACTCTGGTCCTTCATGACATCCACCGCGCACGGCGCGGGGCTGATGCTGGTGCCGGCGCTGATCCCGATCTGCTTCGGCGACGCGCCGGCGCGGCAGATCACCGCCTGGGGCTCGTTGCTGCCGGCGCTCGCGGCCGTCGCCTTGCACGGCGCGGCGATGCTCGCCGTCACCGGCGCGATCGCCGCCGGCGTTTGCTGCGGCGTCGGCGCGATGCGGCGATCGCGCTATGACGACGTCCGCCGTCCGCGCCGCGGCTGCCCCGGGCGCCGCGCGCCACCGCCCGCGCCTACCTCCATGGCGTGACGGTCGCCGTGACGATCATTCGCGGCGTCTTCACCATCGCCGAATCGCCCAGCCCGGCGCTCGGCACGTCGCGTATCGCGAGCCTGACGGGACCTGAATCCAACGATGCTGCCGCGGCCATCCGCCGGTCATCGGCCTGGGGCTGCGACGCTCACCAGGGTGCCCATCCGTCGCGCTCGCGCTCGATCGCATCGAGGGTCGCGGCGATGTCCAGACTCGCCTCGGCCGCACGTTCGGCCGCCGCGAAGTCGCGCCGGGCGATGACCGCGGCGAATGCTTCGGCGGCAAAGCGGAAGCCGCCGCCGGTCGGCTCGCGACAGCGACTCGACCGGCCCGTTGCCGCTGCCGCGGCGCGAGGCGCAGCTGGCTCGGCTGATAGCCTCCCATGGGTGTGCGGTTCCGGCGTCGGCGGTGTGATTCAAGAACTCGGTCGTGATGAAGCCGTCGCTGCCGACGACGACGGCATGACGGCTCAGGGCGATGTCCATCGCGCAATGGAGCTGGGCGACCGCGCGCGTCGTCGAACTGCAGCGTCGCGCTGGTCGCGATGTCGACGCCCGTCGGTCCTCTCGGCGTGAGATCGCTTGCACGCTTTGCGGCGCGCGTCCCATCACGAGGCGAATCAGGCTCAGGCAGTAGCAGCCTGCGTCCATCAAGGCGCCGCCGCCGAGGTCCGCGACCAGAGCGGATGTTCTTGCCTTCCGGATCAGTCGAGCGTGAATCCGAAGCTGACTTGCGCCGCGCGCACCGAACCGATGGCGCCGCCGCCATGCAGCAGCTCGAGCATCGGCGCCCGTCTGCGGTTGGAACCACCACGGATAGGCTTCGAGCAGGACCACGCCGCGGGCGCGCGCCACGCGGTGCATCTCGCTCGCCTCGGCGAGGTTCATCGCCAGCGGCTTCTCGCAGAGCACGTGCTTGCCGTGTCTTGCACAGGCAATCGCCCACTGCGCATGCAGGCTGTTGGGAAGCGGGACGTAGATCGCATCGATCCGGTCGTCAGCCAGCAGCGCCTCGTAGCCGGCGTGCGTTCTGGGAACGTCGAGCTGTGCAGCGAAGTCGCGGGCCTTGGCCGCGTCGCGACTGGCCACGGCCTCGACGCGCACCAGCGGACTCGCCGCAACGTCGCGAACGAACTGGCGCGCGATGTTGGCGCAGCCGAGGATGCCCAGGCGCAGCGGAGCAGGCGAGACGGACGTCATGGCGGCAATGCGGTCGTGTATCGGAACGCCTCGATCCTACGTGGCGCCCGCGGCGGCCTCCCCGTCATTCGCGGTCACATCGAAGTCGTGCGCCTCGCGCCGCACGGACGTACCACCGCATGAGAATTGTGCCGCGGACGCTGCGCGCGCGGCCTGCGCGAATTCCCGTTCTGCCAGTCGGGTCAGAGTTGAGACTGCGTGCGGTCCACTCAGTTAACTTCGCGCACCACAAGAAGGAGAACACGCGATGACTTTCACTTCCAACTTCGTCGCCTCGTCAGCAGCCCCATGGGCGCGACATTTGCTGGCGGCGCGCTGGTCGTCGCCGCGACCGGCGCGCAGGCCGTGCCGTATCGGCTGGACTACACCGGCACGTTCAACACCACCGAGTCGCTGAACCTGGCTTCGGCGTCGGGCCGCACGTTCTTCAGCGGGACGACGCCGTTCACGATCACGGGCCTTCTTACGACGACAGCATGCCCGGAACGTCCTGCCGCCGGCATTCCCGTTCCTCGGCTTCCACGCCTACGTGCCGACGCTGGCGACGATCCAGATCGGCGGCACCACGTACACCATCGAAACGGCCGCAACCAATGCGACCGCCGGCGTCACGGTGTCGATCTTCGACCGCAGCCAGATCTCTCAACCTGGGCCGCTACTGGCATCGGCCTGATCGCCAACGTGCTGAGCGATCGGCGCCGGGCATCGTCGGCCTGACTTCTCCGGGGCGTCGCCCGAATTCACGGTCGGTGCGCTGACGCCGACGACGTTCACCGACTACTTCGGCGTCGGCCACGGCTCGGGACCGTGCATCAGCGGAAACCCGCCGGCCTGCCCACACCTCGACACGCCCTGGGTGCTGCGCGACAGCGCCAACGCCGCCTGGAACCTGACGCTCGGCAACTACGAAGAAGACTATCCGGCCCTGCACCCGGGCAGCGCTGCCACGACGGTCGGCGCCTTGAATACCGCCGTGATCACCGCCGGTGCCCGAGCCCGCCACCGTGGGACTGATGCTGGCCGGGCTGGCAGGCGTCGGCGCCATGGTGCGCACGCGGCGCAGCAAGACAAGCCTCAGGCAGGACCGCATCGCCCGGCCCGGCACGGCGACCGACCGGAAGCTGGATCGCCGTTGACCGCCGCCGCCGCTGGCACGAAGTATCGCTGGCGTCGGCGCTCGTCGACGACCTGCTCGCCCTCGGCGTCGAGCAGGCGTTCGGCGTCTCCGGCGGAGCGATGGCGCTGCTCTGGCACGCGATGTCGGCGAGCCGGCTGCGCGTGCGCCATTGTCGTCACGAGAGCGGCGCGGCGTTCGCGGCGACCGAGGCGTCGCTCGCCACCGGCCGCCCGGTGCTCGTGTTCACCACCACCGGACCCGGGCTGACCAACGCGATCACCGGGCTGCTGGCCGCGCGCGACGAAGGAGCGAAGCTGATCGTCGTGTCAGCGTGCACCTCGGCGGGAATGCGCGGCCGCTTCGCGATCCAGGAGAGCGGGCCGCAGACGTTCGCCGCGCGGGCTGTACGAGAGCGGCGCTCTGTTCCATGTCGCGCATCGCCTCGACGACGAGCGCGACTGGCCGGACGTCGCCCGGCAGCTGGCGCGCGGCGTCGAGGGACGCGCGGTTTTCGTCGCGCACGTCGTCCGTGCCGACGGCGGTGCAGTCGGGCGTGTCGAGCGCCGCGAGCGCTGCACGAGGCGGCGACGGCGGCGCCGACGCGCGGCACGGCAGTCGCGGCAGCGCCACCGGCTCGATGAGCGGTGTCGGTTCGGCGAGCGGCGAGGCGCGCGTCGTCCGACGCCGTGCAGCCTGCCTGCGTCGCGCTGGTCGACCAGCCCTTCGCGGTCTGGGTCGGCTTCGGTGCCCGTGGCGCGCCGAACGAGATCCTGGCGCGCTCGAGGCGCACCGGCGCGGCCGTCTTCTGCACGCCACGTGGCAAGGGCATCGCCGGAAGCGCATCCCCAGTTCATCGGCGTCACCGGCATCGGCGGCCACGCAGACCGTGCCGGCATGGGTGGCCGAACACGCGCCGGCGCGCAGTCCTGGTGCTCGGGTCGCGCCTCGGCGAGCCCTCGTCGCTGTTCGATCCGCGTTGTTCGTGCCGCGGCGCGGCTTCGTCCATGTCGACATCGACGCCGAAGTGCCGGGCCGCGCGCTTTCCGGAAGCGGCCACGCTGCCCGTCGTCGCCGACGTCGCCGCGCTGCTGCGCGAGCTGCTGTACCGCGGATGCCGGCGCGCAGCGACTGCCGCCTGCCCTGCCGGTCCCGCCACCCAGACATACACCGGCCGATGCGCCGACGGTCCCGGGACGCATCCACTCCGGCGGCGCTGATGGACGCGGTGCAGCGCCAGGTGGTCGAGGGCAGCGACGCGATCATCCTCGCCGAGTCGGGCAACGCCTTCGTCTGGGCGACCCATCGCCTGCGCTTCGCTGCGCCCGGCCGCTACCGAGCGAGCACCGGCGTCGGCGCGATGGAGCCATGCCGCTGCCGGCGTCGTCGGCGCGGCGCTTGCCGAGTGCGCGCCGCGCCGTCGCGGTGGTCGGCGATGGCGCGATGTTGATGCACAACGAGATCAACACCGCCGGTCAAGTACGCGGCGCGCGCGGTCTGGATCGTCCTCAACGACGGCCGCTACGGCATGTGCGAGCAGGGCATGGAGATGCTCGGCCTGATGTCGCCGACGCGCGCTTCCCGGCGGTCGACTTCGTCGCCTTCGCGCGCGCGCAAGGCGCCGACGGCGTTCGCGTCGACGATCCAGCGCCAGCTCGACGCGGCGCTGCGGCGGAGCGCTGCGCGCCGACGGCCCGTTCGTCGTCGACGTGCTCGTCGACCCGACCGCCGCTGGCGCCGGCAAACGCGCGCAACCGCGGGCTCGCGCGCCAGCTCGCCACGAGCGGCGTCGCCGAGGTTCTCGTTCCCGGCCCATTCCACGCGCGCCTGTCATCGGCCTGAGTCCATGGAAGCCAACACCTTCGCCACCACCGTCTACGCGCGCACTTCGGCGGCGAACGCCTTCCGCCTACCTGCGCCAGCCTGCCAGAACCTCGACGAATGGACGCTCGGCAGCCGATGCGAACGCGCATCGACGACGACACCTACATGGGCACGGCGTCGGGCTACCAGACGATGCTCTGCTACCACGTCAACGCGCTCGCGCATCCCGAGTTCCTGGCGATCGAGTGGCGAGTCGCGGCTACCGCTGGCGCGAGTACTTCAAGCAGTACCCGGTGTTCGTGTTTCCGTCGGCGTACATCGACGCCGCGCGGCGAGCGAGGACGGCAGCTATATCCACTGGGTCAGCGTCATCGATCCGGCGCGGCGCACGCCGATGATCATGCAGGGCATCGAGGCGGTGCACCGCTACGAGGGCCGAGGCCTGAAGGCGGCGCTCGAGCGGCGCGCCGGGCTCGCGCGCAGCCGGCGCGCAGGCCGCTGGCGGATCGAGACCGACACCATGTACGTCGACGCGTCGATCGAGCTCGCCGCCGCCGAGCTGGGCGACCCGGCGCGGCTGCCGCTCTGGGCGCCGCTGTTTCGCGCCGACCCGGGAGCGCCGACGGCCGCGACTTCCGCGACGAGTACGACCGCCGCGTGCGCGTCACCTTCGCGCGCACCGGCTCGACGACTACGTGCTGGTCGAGCAGGACTACGACTACCCCGAGCTCGGCGTGCGCGCAGCGCCACCCGGCGGTGCTGATTCCGTCGCGCGCGCGTTCTCGACCACCGCGTCGGGCTTCCTGCTGCATCGCCTCGGCTTTCGCGATCGCGCCGAGGCGCCTCGCTGCGGCCGCCTGGGGCGCGACGAGCTGGCGGCCGAGAACATGGCGCTGAAGCGCCGGCTCGAGGCCGAGGCCGGCAACTTCGCGGCGTTCGCGCGCGGCATGAGCTACGTCGCGCGCGCCGAGCGCCGAGGCCGGCCCACGGCGACGGCCGCGACGCGGTGCCCGACATCTTCTCGCCCGTCTTCGCCGACGACCCGTACCCGGCCTATTGCGCGATGCGCGACGCGCATCCGCTTACTTCCACGGCCCGTCGCAGGCGTGGATCCTGAGCCGCTTCGACGACGTGCACGCGGCGCTGACGAACCCCGTCTTCACGACGCGCAGCTACGCCGCGCAGACCGAGCCGCTGCTCGGTCGCACGATCATCCAGCTCGACGGGCGCGAGCACAACATCCAGCGCAACCTGCTGATCCAGCCGCTTCGCGCAGCGCAGCATCAGCAGCGCTGGAAGGCGGTGATCGAGGCGTCGTCGACGAGCTCGTCGCCGGCGTGCTCGAGCGCCCGGAGCCTTGCCTGGTGCGCGACTTCGCGGCGCAGCCTGCCGGTGCGGATGATGGCGGCGATCCTCGGCCTGCCGGCCGAAGATGGCGAGCGCTTCCGGCGTTGGTACACCGGCGCTCATCCGTGGCGCGCTCAACCTGCGCGGCGACCCGGAGGTGGCGCGCGACGGCGAGCGCGCGCGCGACGAGCTCGACGCCTACCTGCGCCCCCTGATCCGCGAACGCCGGCGTCGCCCCGGCGACGACCTGATCTCGCAGCTCGCCACGGCCGAGGTCGACGGCACGCAGCTCGGCGAGGAAGAGATCGTCCGCTTCGGCATGCTGATGGTCTTCGCCGCCGGCGAGACCACCGAGAAGGGCCTGTCGACCAGCCTGCGCAACCTGATCGCGCACCCCGACGTGCTGACACGCGTGCAGGCCGATCGCTCGCTCGTGCGCGCGCGCGGTTGCCGAGTCGTTCCGCTACACCGCGCCGACGCACATGGTGCCGCGCCGCACCAGCGCGCCGGTGCAGGTCTCGGGCGGCTGGCTGCCGGCCGAGGCCGAGGTGATGTGCTTCCTCGGCGCCGCCAACCGCGACCCACGTCGCTACGCGGAGCCCGACCGCTTCGACATCGACCGCGCCGAGGCCGACCCGGAACGCGCCTTCACGCCGAAGGCCGATCACCTCGCGTTCGGCGGCGGCCGCCACTTCTGCCTCGGCGCGATGCTGTCGAAGTTCGAGATCCTGCATCGCGGTCGAGCGCCTGCTCGATGCCGTCGCCGACCTGCGCTTCGCCGGCGACGACGTGCCGCCCGACCTCGGCCTGTTCCTGCGCGGACCGGCGGACCTGCCGGTGCGCTTCACGCTGTTCCGGCGCTGAATCGCCGTTCCGAGCATCGCGATGCGCCTTACCGCCGCCGTCGACATCGACGCCCCGCCGGAGACGGTGTGGCGCTGCATCGACGAGCTGGCGCTGATCGTTCGCTGGGTCGAGGGCGCTCTCGAGCACCGCTACCTCGATCCGCGCGCGACCCGGCGCACCCGGTCGGCCAGCGCTTCGATGCAGCGGCTGCGGCAGGGCAGAAGGTCAACGAATTCACCGGCACGCTGATCGCGTTCGAGCGGCCGCGCCATTTCGCCTTCACCATCCCCTCGCCGGCGTACTCGAGCGAGGCGCACTTCCGGCTCACCCCGCTCCGGGGCCGCAGGCACGCACGTCGACTACGCGATCGACGTCGCCTTGCACACCGCGACGGCGAAGGTCGCGGCGCGTGTTGCTGCGGGTGCCGCTGGCGTTCTTCGTTCCCAAGCAGATGCGCCGCCTGAAGAGGCGCCTCGCCGGAGAGCATCGCCGGAGAAAGAGCATGAGCGCGGCGGGCGACGATCCCGGCCGGCAGATGGCCCGCCTGCAGGTGCGGCGACTGAGTGGAAGTACACGGTCGAAGGCAGCGTCGCGCGCGCAGGCCGCACGATGGCCTTGCGCGGCGAGGTGCGCGTGACGATCGAGCGGCGCGACGCCGGTGGCCGGCTGCGCGATGCGATCGTCTTCACGCCGAACCACCGCATCGTCGGTGTCGACGGCCCCGCAGTGCGTTGTTGCCGATGCCGACCGGCGTGTTCTACATCGAGCAGGACGCGGCGACGAACGCCGTCCGGATCGCCGGCGACAACATGGGGCCGGAAGGCAGCGACCGTTTCGCGCCAGGTGCCGCAGGTCTTCTACCCGGGCGCGTTCGACGCCGACACCGCCTACGACAATGTGCTCGACTTCGGCCCGCACGGCCGCGTCGCCAACACGCGCTGCGCACGGTCGGCATCGAGAGCGTCGCCACCGCGCTCGGCCGCTTCGCCGCGTGGAAGGCGCCGGATCAGTTCGACCAGCGAGCAGTTCGGCAGCGTCGCGGGCTGCGACTGATGGCGCCCGCGCTCGGCGCGCCGCTCCGCTTCGAGATGGTCGCGACCGGGCCCGACGGCTCGCGCCTGCAGACCGCAGCGGTGCTCCGCGCCACGAGCCGCGCCCTCGCGTGAAGCGCGCTGTGCGGCGCCTGGCCGCGGCGCTCACGGTCGTGCTGGCGATCGTCGTCGGCGCGGTGGCGATCCGCCTGGCGCGTGGCTGCCTTCGCCGCGGACGATGCGCTTCGAGGTGCCGCGACACGACGTCGCCGTGCCGAGCGACGCCGCGGCGATCGCGCGCGGCCGCCATCTCAGCGGGCGGTGGCCGTTTGCACCGTCTGCCATGGCGACGACCTCGGCAGCCGGCTCGCGTTCGAGCATCCGCTGCTCGGCCGCGGCTACACGCCGAACCTTACCCGCCTGGCCGCACGCGGCATCGGCGCCAAGCTATCAGGTAGCCGACTGGGAACGGGCGTTGCGCCACGGCGTCGATGGCAGCGGGCGCGGCCTGCTGTTCATGCCGGTCGATCACTACCGGCACCTGAGCGCGACGCCGACCTCGGCGCGATGATCGCGCTACTACCGCAGCCTGGCACCGGTCGACAACGGTGATCGCACGCGGGCTCGAGCTGACCCTGCTGGCGCGGGCGATGATCGACCTCGGCTGTCTCCAGGTCGGTCGTCCGCGCGGCGCAGCACGACCATTCGGCGCCGCCGCCTGCGCCGCCGCGAGGCCAGGCGCCAGTACACTGGTCGAGATTGGCGGCTGCACGTTCTGCCACGGTGCGGCGCTGAGCGGCGGCCGGGGACTCGAGCCGGGGCGCCGCCCGGGCTGGCCCTCACGCGCGGCGAGCGCGGATCGCTGCCCAGGGCTTCGCTGCCTTCGTCGCGCCGCGCTGCGCACGGGCACGCGCCGCCGACGGGAATGCGATCGATCAGAAGTTCATGCCGCGCAGGGCTAAAGCCCGACGCCTGACGGACGACTGAGCTCGCGCTCGATCTGAGGCCTACCTGCAGCGCCTTCCGGCACCAGCGGGCAACGACGTCGCGGAATCGAAGTAAGCGGCAGACTCGTGCCTGTCACGTCCATGGCCGAACATTCTTGCCAGGGCTTGTCGAATAGCGCTCGGGCTGGAACGTCATCACTCGGGAGGCCTCGGGTCCGGGGCTTCCATCCACTCACCGGAGATACACCGTGGCCAATCCGTTCGTCCACGTCAGAGCTCAACACCACCGACCTCGCCGCCGCGAGAGACTTCTACGGCCAAGCTGTTCGACTGGACGCTCGAGGACATGCCGATGCCTTCCGGCAGCTACACCATGATCAAGGTCGGCACCGGCACCGGCGGCTGGCGATGATGAAGCACCCAGTCCCCGGCGCGCCGTCGGCGTGGCTCGCGTACGTCGAGGTCGCCGACATCGCGGCCCGCCACGAAAGAAGGCGCAATCGCTCGGCGCCAAGGTGATGCAGGACGTCACCGAGGTCATGGGCGCCGGGTGGCTCTCGATCATCATCGACCCGACCGGTGCCGCGATCTCGGCCTCTGGAAGTCAAGGGCTGAAGGCTCTCCTCGCCGCCGGTGGTCGCCGGCGGCCGAGGAACGGAATCGGGCGCTTCCGGGGCGGTGCGCGCGGCCAGTCCGCAGGGCGTGCGCCCCATCCGGCGAAGCGCGCACTTCGTCGCACCGCGCTGGCCGCGTCGGCGGGCGGCTCGTAGAGTGCAGCCATCGTCCCTCCCCAGGAACCATGCGATGGGGCATCACCAACGACCTCGAACGCCTGGCCGAGCTGCACCGCAGCGGCGCGCTCTCCGACGCGGAGTTCGCGAGCGCGAAAGCGCATGCGCTCGGCAGCACGCCGAGCGCCGGCGAAGACCGCGTGATGCACGGTCTCCATGCGCTGGCGCCGCAGCCGCGCCGATCGATGGCTCGGCGGCGTGTGCGGCGGCCTGGCGCCAGCGACCGGGCTGCCCGCGTGGCTGTGGCGCCTGACCTTCCTCTTGCTGGCTTTGTGCGGCGGCACCGGCCTGGTGCTCTATGTGCTGCTCTGGATCCTGCTGCCGAAGGAGGACTCTGGTCTCGACCGCGGCGCGGGTTCAAGTTCCGTTCGACCGGGACCACGTCATGAGAACCCTGTTCGCGCCGGTGCTGTGGTGCCTCGCTGTTCGTGCTCTGCTGGCCGCTGCGCGCTCGCCGCGCTGGTGCTCTGGCCGCTGGTCTGGCTGATGACGCTGCCGTTGCGCCTGATCGGCATCGCGTTCGAGGCGCGTGTTCGCGGCGCTGCGCGGTGCTGTTCCTGCCGGCGCGGCTGCTTCGGGGCGCGGCGCTAGGCCGCGCCGTTCAGCGAATCGGCGCCGCCGACCGAGGCGGGTTCCGCAAGGCGATCGCGGCGGCGCTGAACGCGAGCACCGCGCTCCAGTCGCCTCGGCCCAGCCGAAGCGCTCCAGACAGCGCCAGACGCCGACGCCGACCGCGATCACCGGGCTGACGAAGGCGTAGAGCCCGGCGCGAAAGGCGCCCCAGTCGCGCAGTAGCCGCATGTAGATCGTGAAGCCCGCGAGCAGAGCCGGCGACGACGAGAGAGGAGCGCCGGCAAGGTCGGCCAGGTCGCGAGCACGCGCAGGTGCCGGGCCCCGACCGGCTCAAGCGCCAGCGACACGGCGACAGGCCGATGCCGCCGATCAGCGTCTGCCAGCCCGCGAGCGCGAGGACCGGCATCGGTCGTGGCGATCGGCCGCGACAGCACGGCGCCGACGCAGTAGAGCAAGCGTGCCGAGAGCGCGATCGCGGCCAGCCCCACAGCTCGGCGGCAACCGCGGGCGCCGCGCCGAGGCGCGCCCAACGCGCCGCGTCGCGAACAGGAGCGTGAGGCCGAGGCTGCCAAGCGCGATCGCGGCGACGTGACGCTCGGGCGATCGGCTCGCCCTCGAGCCAGTGGCTGGCGAGCAGCGAGAAGACCGGAATCGTCGCGAAGTTGACGATCGCGGCCGAGCCGGTCGGCGCGCGAGCGACGCCCCAGAACAGGAGCGCGTAGTTGCCGGTGCTGATGATCAGCGCCGTCGTCACGGGCGCGCGCGAACGCCGATCGGGGAACCGCCAGCGCATCGCGTCCCGCCCAGGCGATCATCAGCGCGCCCGCGATCAGGAATCGCGCCGCGCGAGAAAGATGGGCGGCACGTGAGCGGCGCCGACCTTCACCAGGCCACGAGTCAGGCCCCAGACCAGGCACATCAAGCCGAAGAGGGCGGCGTTTCTGTTCATGGCCACAATCTAGCCCGAGGCGATGGCGAGATCGGCTTCGAGCTCGCGGATCACAGCCTCGGTCTTGTCGTCGAGGGCGGCGACGACCTCGACGGGGTTCTCTCTCGCGTAGTGAAGAGCCAGGCAGCCGACGCGAGATCGACGACTTCATGACCGTCCCACGCTCGCGCCCAGGGTGACGAGAAGCTCGTCCAGTTGCTCGAACGTCTCTCCCATCGCATCCGCCGCCCCGGTGCCGGCGGCGTCGAGAGCTTCCTTCGAGGGATAAAGCTCGTGCATGACCAGCAACGTCTTGCCGCCTTTTTCCGCGAAGGTCACCGTCGTGACGGAACCCTCGTCACTTTCCTCATTGGTCCAGACGAGGCGCGAGTGCGGTGTTACTTCCTTGTACGTGCCGAAGAACGCCGACTGTGAGTCCCCGTGTGCGAACTCCAAACGGTACCTGCCCCCGACACGAACATCCATTTCGCAGGAAAGCAGGGACATTCCCATCGACTTCGGCACCCACCACTGCCTGAACAGCTCGGGCTTGGTCCACGCCTCGAACACGAGGCGCGCCGGGCCGTTGAAAGTTCGCGTGACGACGAGCTCACGCTCGGACTTCCGCTCCACCGTCGTACGGTTCTTCATGGGGTCAGGCTCACTCTCTCTTCTTGCGTCCATCGACCTTCTCCTTCCGTTTCAGTTCCTCGACAACCTTGTCCAGCTCGTCGAAGCGTGCGTCCCAGAGCTGGTGGTACCTCTCGATCCATGCCGCCTCTTCCTCCAGTCGGCGCAGGCCGAGCTTGCAGGTCCGCACGCGCCCGACCTTCTCCGTGGTGACGAGCCCCGCCTGCTCCAAGACGCCGACATGCTTCTTCATGCCCGTGAGGGTCATGTGGAACTTCTCGGCAAGGTCCGTGATCGAAGCGTCTGCACGCCCGAGCTGCTCCAGAACGCCGCGTCGGGTGGCGTCCGAGAGCGCGGCGAACGAGGCATCGAAGCGGGTCTCGGCTATACTGAACCATGAAGTTCAGTATACCAGATTGGGGCATGCAAGGGGAGGCCGAGCGTGCGCTGCGTTGTGCCGGCCGCCCCTCACTTCACCAACGACCGTTAGCGCGGAGAGCAGCCGCCCGTGCAGCTGCAGTGTGGGCTTCGGAACGGGCGGTAGGCGGCTAAGGCGCTTGGCTAGCAGCGGCAGGGCGATCCGCCTCGCCGCCTGAGCAGCGGCGCGACGATGTCCATCGGCAACGGAAAGACGATCGTCGAGTTCTTGTCGGCGGCGATCACCGTCAGCGTCTCCAGATAGCGCAGCTGGATCGCCTGCGGCTGCCGCGCCAGGATCTCCGCCGCCTGCGGCCAGCTTCTCCGCGGCCTGCAGCTCGCCCTCGGCGTGGATCACCTTTGGCGCGCCGCTCGCGCTCGGCCTCGGCCTGGCGCGCGATCGCGCGGATCATCGCTTCGTTGAGGTCGACGTGCTTGATCTCGACGTTGGTGACCTTGATGCCCCAGGCGTCGGTCTGGCTGTCGAGGATCTTCTGCAGGTCGAGGTTGAGCCGCTCGCGCTCGCGACAGCATCTCGTCGAGGGTGTGCTTGCCGAGCACCGTGCGCAAGCGTGGTCTGCGCGAGCTGGCTGGTCGCGGCGAGGAAGTTCTCGACCTGGATCACCGCCCGCTGCGGATCGACGACGCGGAAGTACAGCACGGCGTTGACCTTCAGCGGTGACGTTGTCGCGCGAGATCACGTCCTGGCTCGGGACGTCGACGACGACGATGCGCAGGTCGATGCGGACCATCTGCTGGATGCCGGGAATGAGGATGACCATGCCCGGACCCTTGACGCGCCAGAAGCGCCCGAGCTGGAACACGACGCCGCGCTCGTACTCGCGCAGGATGCGCAGCGAGCTGGCGCACGAGCAGCGCACAGGACCGACGAGGAGTCGATCGGGACTGCGAATCATCGCGAGCACTCCTGCGTGTGTCGGCGCTTCGGCGACCGGGCTCACTTCCAGCGTGAGGCCGTCGACGCGCGTGATGCGCACGCGCTGCGCCGGCGTGCAGCGGCTGCGCGGCGCGAACGCTGCCAGCGCTCGCCATCGACCGTCGGCCCAGCCTTCGCCGGCCGCCGAACTCGATCGATCTCGCCCGACGGCGCCGATCATGCGCGGCGTGCCGCTGACGACCGGCCGCCGGCGCGCCTTCGCCGCCATGCCGGCGACGCCGATGACGAACGCGGCCGAGACCAGCGTCACGGTGACGATCAGCGACAGCGGAATGCCGAAACCCGGCAGCGTCGCTGTCGATCAGCAGCAGCGCGCCGAAGGCGAACGCGGCGACGCCGCCGATGCCCAGCGCGCCGTAGCTCGGCACGAAGGCCTCGGCGACGAAGAAGACGATGCCCAGCAGGATCAGGCCAGCGCCGCGCGTAGTTGACCGGAAGCATCTGCAGCCCCCACAGCGCGAGCAGCGAGCGCCACGCCGCCGATCACGCCCGGCGCGACGAAGCCCGGGTTCATGAACTCGAACAGCAGGCCGTAGACGCCGATCATCAGCAGGATCAGCACCAGGCTCGGATTCGCTGATCACGCGCGAGCAGCCGGCCGCGCCAGTCGGGCTCCAGCGTCACGACGGCGGCGTGCGCGGTGGCCAGCTTCACGCTGCGCGGCGCCGGGCATCGCCGATCGGCGAGCACGCGGCCGTCGAGCTGGCGCAGCAGGTCGCTCAGGTCGACGGCGACGAGGTCGATGACCTTGCGGGCGAGCGCGTCGCTCGCCGACTAGGCTGACCGACTCGCGCACCGCCTGCTCGGCCCACGCGACGTCGCGGCCGCGCAGCTGGGCCAGGCTGCGGATGTAGGCGGCGGCGTCGTTGATGCGCTTGGCGGCTCGACGTGTCGTGGCCCGCCTCGGAGTGCCGAGGCGGCGCTCGCCGGCTCGACCGCCGGGCTCCGGCTCTCCTCCCGGCGATCGGGCAGGCCGATCGCGATCGGCGTCGCGGCGCCGAGGTTGGTGGCGGGCGCCATCGCCGCGACGTGCGCCGCGTAGAGGATGTAGGTGCCGGCGCTGCGGCTCGCGCGCCCTGCGGCGCCACGATAGGCGGCCACCGGCACCGGCGAAGCGACGATGTCCTGATGATGCTGCGCATCGACGTGTCGAGCCCGCCCGGGGTGTCGATCTGCAGCACGACCAGCTGGGCGCGCTCCTGCGCGCCGCGTGCTCCAGCGAGCGGGCGACATGTATTCGGCCGTCGCCGGCCCGATGGCGCCGTCGATGCGCAGCACGAACACGGGCGGCGCAACTCGGCGCTTTCCGCTGCCCGAACAGGTGCGACGACGGCGGTCAGCAGCGAGTGCGCAGAAGCACCAGACAGCTGCGGTTCACGAACGGCTCCCTTCACCATGAGCGGTGAAGCGAGAGCACTAGAGTACACCCGTCCCGGACGAGGAGCGCCGAGATCGCGCATTGCTGTCCGTCGCATGCCTGAGCCGTAACGCCCACGAAGGGATGATGATGAGGCAGGACCTTGAGGGCGCTAGGCTTCTGGGGCAACCCTCGCTCTTGTCGTCTGGAACGTGCCAAACGCCGCCAGAGCCGCCGACGCGCCAGCTTAAGGTGCTGAGGATTGGGACCTTCTCGGTCTTGCCCCCGCACGCATTCGGCGTGACCGCCCGCGTCGATCCGCGAAGAGCTGCGAAAACTCGGTTACGTCGAAGGCAAGAACCTCGTCATCGGAGCATCGCAGCGCCAACGGTGATCCGGCGCGAATGCCCGAGGTGAGCAGCCGAGATCGCCTAGCTGAATGTCGATCGTCATCCTGGCCATCGCCAGCTCAGGCGGCTCGGTCGCGAAAAACGCAACTCGGACTATTCCTAATCGTCGTCTGGGGCGCCTACATGGTGCCCGTCGAGATCCGGTCATCTGGTGAGCAACCTTCGACGTCCCTGGAGGGCAACCTCACCGGCACGGAGAGCCTTGCGCCCGAGGTTGACGCCAAGCGGGTCGAATTGCTCAAGAGAGAGATCGTGCCCGGTTTGAGCGCGGCTGGCCAGTCCTCTGCTGACGCGCCGGCGACCTCGGATCGCCAGTCCATCTGAAATCAGCGCGCAGAGTGCCGGGCGGGCACTCGGCGTTGCCATCTCCACTTTGGAGGTGCGTCGCGCCGAGGACTTCAACACCGTATTTGCGGCCGTCGACGGACAGCCGCTGGGTGGACTGCTTTACCTTCACGAGCCCGCTGGAAGCTTTCCCCAGCTGGCGGCGGATCGCAGAACTTCGCGTTGGCCAATCGCCTGCCGACGGTCTGCGAGTGGCGAGAGCTGGCCAAAGCCGGATGCTTCTGTTTTCCTATGGACCGAACATCGTCGAATACTCGCAACGCACCGCAGCCCCAGATCGACAAAGGTCTTCAGGGGCACACCGGTTGGTGAGAGTTGCCGCAGTGGAACAGATGACGCGGTTCGAGTTGGTTGTCAATCTGACTACCGCGAAGGCACTCGGCATCACGATTCCGCAAAAGCGTAATATTGCTCCGTGCGGACGAAGTTATCCAGTGAGCATCACTCACGGCTGGCGATTTGCCCCTGGTCGAGAAGCTGAACTACGTCCCGAGGTACCGAATTAGCGGCCAGTGCCGCAACGACCGACGTGGACATCGCGCCGCCACGATTCGTACCGCACAACGACCGCCGGAGACATTAGGGCTAGAAGCCTGTTTGACCGCCCCCCACGGAAACCTAGAATCTGGAATCTTGTTCTGACTAGCAGAACGTGGAACCGTGCGGCGCGCTGTTGCTGTCATCACCTTTGTTCGCATACCTGGAGAAGACCATGAAATCGAAATTGATCCAGCTGGCCGCGATGTTCTCGCTGCTCGGCCGCCGGCGGTGTGGCGCTGGCCCAGGACATTCAGGAACGGACGATCCGGTTCGGTCACCTGAACAACACCGACCACCCGACCAGCGCGGGGGTCAAAGAAGTTTGCCGAGACTCGTTGCCGCCAAGAGCGGCGGCAAGATCAAGGTGCAGGAATACGCCAGCAGCCAGCTGGGCAACGAGCTGCAGCAGCAATCGGCGCTGCAGGGCGGGGTGCAGGAAATGCTCGTGGCGTCGACGACGTCGCTGGCCGGCATCGTCAAGGAATTCGGCCTGTTCGACTTCCCGTTCCTCTTCAGCAACGCGCAGCAGGCCGATGCCATGGTCGACGGCCCGCTGGGCAAGATGCTCAGCGCCAAGCTGGCGGACAAGGGCGTGGTCGTGCTGGGCTTCTTCGACCTGGGTTTCCGCAACGTCACCAACAGCAAGCGGCCGATCACCAAGGCCGAGGACCTCGAGGGCCTGAAGCTGCGCGTGATCCCGAACCCGGTGTTCCTGGAGACCTTCAAGACCTTCAAGGCGAACCCGATCCCGATGCCCTTTGCCGAGCTGTACGGCGCGCTCGAGAGCAAGGCCGTGGACGGGCAGGAGAACCCGTACTCGGTGATCCTGTCGAGCAAGTTCTACGAAGTGAACAAGTACGTCAGCGGCACCAACCACGTGTACGCGACCAACCCGGTCCAGATCAGCAAGCGCTTCTGGGACAAGCTGTCGCCGGTGGAGCAGAAGCTGCTGCAGGACGCCGCCATCGAAGCCCAGAACTACCAGCGCGTGGTCAGCCGCGAGGCCGCCGGCAAGGCCGTGGCCGAACTCAAGGCCAAGGGCATGCTGTACAACGACATCGCACCCGCCGAGCTGGCCCGCATGCGCGCCGAAGTCAAGCCGGTCCACGACAAGTTCGCCGCCTCCTACGAGCCGGCCGTGATGACCCTGTTCAAGAGCGAGCTGGAACGCGTCTCCAAGCTCTGACCTTCACCCCGCCGCCAAGGCGCGGCACCGGGCACGGCTGGCAGCGCGCCGCCGTGCGCTTCGGCCCTATCGTCCAAGCATCTGGCGAAGCGCGTTGAAGAAAAATGCATTGCGCTTTCAACTTTGAGACCTTGAACTACCTTTACGAGGAATGCACCCAGGAGAGATGTCGGGCGAATAGCCCCGGCGGGTATCTCCTGCGCCCTTGAAGCAAGCGATCAAACGCTGGAGACTTTCTTTTCGCCCCCGTGAATGTGGGGGAGCGCGGGTTTGTGCGCAGAGCCGTCCGTTCCTCCGATGAAAGCATGTTGAGTTCCCGAGTGACTCAAGGTCAAGGGACTTCCGACGTCAACTGGAGCAAGGTATGAAGCATTGTTCATTGCGGCAGCTACCCGTCATCGGCCTTGTCAGCTTCTTGGGCAGTCCCATCGCAGCCGTTGCAGCAGCCGTCGTGGCGCCGATGGTCGATGGCTCAAGCGCCAGCGCGACTGCGCTGGCCAACTCGCTTCTGGCGCCCGCGAGCGGGATTAGCGTGGTCGCAGGTTCGGCTTTTTGCGTGGGCGCGCCGACCGCCTCGGGAACGTTCACCAACGGCGGCACCGGTGCGGCCGGCGTCGGCATCGACAGCGGCGTCGTGCTGACCACGGGCGACGCCCGGTTCATCGGCAGCAGCGCAGCCTTCGCCGGTGACAATCTCCAACAAGACCGGCGATTTCACCGCCGGCGTCGGCAATTCGCTGACTCCCAACAACTGCGCCGGGAAATGCGCTGTTCAACAGCCTGACCAGCGCCGGGACGGCCAATGCGTCGATCTTGAGCTTCTCGTTCATTCCTCAGGCATCGTCCCTGCGCCTGAGTTTCGTGTTCGCGTCCGAGGACTACAACGATCTCGTGAACGCTGGGTTTTCCGACCGATGTCTTCGGCATCTTCGTCAACGGCGTCAACTACGCGCTTGTACCCGGGACATCGACGCCGATCTCGGCGTCGAGCGTCAATTGCGGAGGCCCGACGTCGGGAGCTGCCCTCGAACGTCGGAGGGCAGAACTGCGGCCTGTTCCGCGACAACCCGCCCTTCTTCGACCTCATCGACAGCGAGGTGGACGGGTTCACCACCAAATTCACTTTCGCGATCGCCGTGAATGCGGGCTCCGTCAATCTCGTTGCAGCTCGGTATCGCCGACAACCTCGACTCTTTCGGTGATTCCGCCTTGCTGATCCAGGCGGCCAGCATCGCTGCGGTGCCCGAGCCGTCGACGTACTGCACTGATGGTGGCCGGCCTCTTGGCGGTCGCGAACATGGCTCGGCGTCGGCGCGGTGCACGCAGCTAGAACGCAAGACGCAAACCCCCACAGGAGAGAGACAAGATGGAACGACGTAGCTTTCTTTCGGCTGCAGCCGCAGCGGCCACAGCAGCACTCACCGCCAAGGAAGTGATCTTCCCCACCACGGCTTCGGCGCAGGCGGCTCCTGCGCAAGTGCTCATGCCGTCGATCTGGTCGCGCCACGTGCAATGGGTCCGCACCCGAAGCCCAGACCGATTCCGACCCGTATGGCACGGGCGTCGCGGTCGGCGAAGCCATCCAGGGCGGGCGGGTATACGGCGGTCGATCTCACCGTGCGCGACGACGGCCACGTGCGGCCGCCGCTGGTCGCCACGAACCTGCCACTGATGCTGCAGGGCATTCGCAGCACCGGCGCGATCTGCACCATGATCGGCGTCAATTTCGCGCCGCCTTCCAACGGCGCGGACACGACCTGGATCACGAGCCAGTTCGTGCACGAGATCCTGTCGGTCGCCGGCGCGAACGGCATCACGAAGTACCGCTACAACAATGCCGGCAACACGGTTCCCAGCTTTCCGGCGAACACGTTCGGCGCGACGATGACGGCGCAGCTCGATCAGGTCCGGCTTGAGTCATCGCCGCCTGGCGGCGATCAATGCCATGTACGGGGGCATGCAGGGCGTGGCCCATACGCACGGCGAGCAACATCGGCACGATGGTGGAGCCCTATGCCTATTCGATGCAGGGCATCTCGCCCGAGCCTGATCGGCATCAATTTTGCGATGGACCACGTGGCGACGGCTGCGCCGGGCGGCTGGCAGATCCTGCTGCGTCGCTGGATGCCGTATGTCGGCAACGTGTGCGTCGAGGATCTGGGCGCGACGGTCAATGCCACCACCGGCGCGCTCAGCATCGGCGAACGTTCGCCCCCGGTGCGACCGGCCTGGGCGGGGCGTTGTCAACTGGGCCAACTTCTACCAGCTGCTGCTGCTGCTGGGGGTTACAGCGGCTTCTCCGAGTCGCAGCTCGAATACTCGATCATCGGGGGAACAGGTACCAGCGTCAGTCTCAACAACGCGGCCTTCGCCGACAGCGCCCAGTTCACGAGCGGCCAGCTGACGCCGGAGATCATGCTCGGCGAGTTCAAGGTGAACTCCGACTTCATTCGGGCGCGGGCAATCGCCGGCGGCTGGACTCGCGGCGCAGGTCATCTAGGGCAGCGCGGCGCTCTGGCTCGAGGCTCGAGCCAGGCAGCGACGACCAGGCGCGCGCGCCTTCAGGCGGGCGCCCTTTTCGTTTGACCAGCAGCGATGGGTGACCCGGCCGTGATTCGACATCCCGCGATGGTGATGAGCGGTGTCGGGCTGGCCGCAGCGCTGGCGCTTTGGATCGGCTTGTCGGCCGACGACGAGGTGGTCGCTGTGGCCAGCGGCAACGCGAACGCAGAGCCGCGCCTTCCGTCGGCCGGCTCGCCCGCTTCGCTCGACCGCGCGGATGCAAGCCACGCCGGCGAACACCGACAGCGGCCTCGCCCGTGCCGTTGTCGGCGCTGCCGTCCGCAGCGACGGGCTTCGCCGTTCCGATCGCGGTCACGGCACCGCAGAAGGTGCTTGTCGGCGAGATGAACGAACTGGTCGTCAGCGTCGGCGCGAACGCGGGTTTCAGCGAGATCGGCTTCACGGTCCAGTTCGATCCCAATGTGCTGCAGGTGCGCGCCGGCACGCAAGGCAGCTGGGCCGTCGCCGTCGGCGTCAACCCACGATTCACGCGGCCGAGATCTCGGACGCCGAAGACCGCGTGCAGATTCGCAGCGCCGTGTCGGGCCAGCGGGCAGGCCTGGCAGGCGGAAGCGTGGCCACCGTGCAATTCCAGGCCCTCACGACGGGAACGACGTCGGTGCTGATCACCGACGTCGTGATCAAGGACTCAGAGGCAGGTCGATGGTGCCTGCGGTCTCGGCATCGAACCTGCAAGTGACCGTGCGACTCGGTGCCGCCACGGCAGCCTGCAGCGGTCGCAAGCGCGCTGACGGGCGCCGGCGCTGACACGCCCGCTTGCGCTTCCTTCAGTTCGACGGCAAGCGGCGCCCCTTCAGCTGCCGAACTTGACCGCGTAGCCCCACGAGTCGAGGCCGCCCGGGATGGCGTTGAACGACATCGTGATGCGGCGCTCGCCCTGGTTGGGCGGCACGGCGTGCATCAGATAGCTCGGAAACAGCACCAGGTCGCCCGGCGACGGCGGCGGGCTGATCCAGCGGTCGCCATTGAACGGCGTCGGCGTGATGTTGGCGTGCTCGTTCTTGAAGGCGAAGTCGGTGCCTCCGGGCGACTTCAAGAACACGGTTTGCGATTCCGGGTGCGAGCTTGTCAGATAGACGACGCCCGAGACGAAGCTGTTGGCGTGGTTGTGCATGGCCTGGACGACCGCCGGTGTCCAGCACGTTGACCCACATCTCCTTGATCGCCCAGCCGAGCCGCTCGCCGAACATGAGCGCGCCCATGTCGACGATCTTGGGCATGATCAGCGTCGCCGCTTCGACGAGCAGCGCGCTGTCGTCGGGGCGAAGCATCGCGGTGTGCGGCAGGCTGTCGGACACCTTGTTGACGCTCACCGCATGGGCGCTGAAATGCTGCACCAGACCGCTCGACCAGGCGCGCGTTCAGCGTCCCGGCGCACGCAGGAAAGGTGTGGGAAAGAGGCCGAACACTTCATCCATGCTGCTCATTATCAACACGAGGAAAACCAGGTCCAATCCCTACCGCGCATCAGCTCCGACGGCCTGGCCCCATCTCAAATTGGAGATTGCATGGGCCTCAAGAGAAAGGCCCAGCAGCCGTCACCGGCGCCGAGCCTGGAACCCGCCGTCGGCACGGCGGGGAGAGACAACTGCGGTCAGGTCGCCGTTCGTGACACCGGCGAGGCACGCTTCTTCACTGCAGCAAGGGCCCCGAGACCGATCAAGAGGAGGAGAGCCGTCTCCGGCTCGGGCACGGCACTCGCGATCGTGACCAGGCCGAAACTGGAGGCGTTGCCAAGCTCCTTCTGGAAAGCCGACGCTGACCTCGCTGGTGAGCACCAGGTCCAGCACGCCAGTGGCTCCCGGACCCAGGTTGTCAGCTGAACGGTCCGCTGACGAGGTCATCGAACAGCGTCTTGCCGCCGCTTGTCAAGGTGATGAAAAGCGAGGTCGTCGAGGTACCCGACCCGACAGCGAAATCGAGCGGGTCGAAGTCGACGTTCAGCACCGGCTCCAGGATACTCATCAGGAAGGAGCCTGAGAAGTGAGAGGTCGAGACGGCGTTGGCGATCCCGCCGCCCCCGGTCACGTCGGCAGACGTGGTGAGCAAGCCCGGGCCTCCGATCGCTCCTGCGGTGGCGACCTCCGTCGTGCTCGTGGAGTCCGCCGAGGCGGACACCGGTGTCGCCGACGGCGGGCCGGACTGCGAGTCGAATCCAGGCGTTCCGCTGGTGACAGCAAGGGCGGTGACATCGAACTGGCTATTGGTGAACGTGACCGCGCCGGCGTGGGAGCAACACGCCAGGGCGACCGCAAAGGTCGTTAATGCTCTCTTGATCACTTCAGCTCTCCCTTGGGTAGGTGGTTGGGCGCGTGAAGAAACGCGCCCAGTGTGGCTGCGAACCTATCTTACTTTGCAACCCGCACCATCGCGGTGGACGTGAGCTTCTTCTGCACACCCGCATTGATGAAGTTGGCCGAGATGGTCAGCGGGACCGCGTCACCGGCGGGAATGTTGTTGTCGAGCAGCGCCTTGTCGAACGTCAGGATCAACGTCTGTTGCGTCATGTTCGTCGTCACGGGTGTGAAGGTTTCGGTCGTCAGCGGCGTCGTCAGTTGCACGTTGCCATCGAGCGTGTAGCCAGCCGGGACTTTGAACATCGCCGTCATCAAACCTTGGACGCTGGTGAAGACACCCGACGCTCCGCAGGTTGAGGACGTTCGGGATGAACTGCAGGGCACCGGGCATGTCCAGGGGCGTGAGCGTGACGAGCACCTTGCCGGCTGGCCGTGGATCCGTGCAGTCGTTGTAGAAGTACTCGCCTTCCCGGTCGAACGTGTACTGCGCCGTCTGGCCCGGTTGCAGCCTGAAGTTGAACTTGCCTTCGAAGAACTGCGGTCGCGCAATGCTCCTTCAGGTTCGGCGCGGTCGGGAACGTCTCGATGCCCGGGTTGCGGAACGTCACCGTGGTGCCGACCGGCACCGTACGCGCCGACGGAATCATCGACGCGGTCAACACGGAGTCACCCGTCGAGGTGGCGGTGCCGTTCGAGCGTGCCATCCAGATCTCGTTGGCAGGCACGATGCCCGCCGCGGTGTTGTCCACCGGACGACGCCATGTTCGGGATCGGCAGCGGAGCCGGGGCTTCGCTGCTGCCCGAGACGACGACCGGAGCCGAGCGCGGGCCGCGTCGTAGTACTTCGCCGTGCCGCCGAGCTTGAAGGCCGAGACACGACATCGACCGTTGCCGCCTTGCGAATACGGCTGGCTGCCGGCCATGTTCGTCGTCGCGATGTACTGCTCGCCGTTGACCATCGTACGAGATCGTGCCGGCCTGGCTCGGCGCACCCATCTGGAAGCGCCACAGCTCCTTGCCCGGTCGCCGCGTCGCGCCCGACCAGCCAGCCATCCATCTGCGTGTGGAACAGCAGGTCGGTGGCCGTGACCAGCGGGTTGTGCTGCCGCGAGAGGTCGAACTTCAGTCGCTTCGTACCAGACGACCTCGCCGGTCGAGTTGTCGACGCCGAGGATGGCACCCGACTGGTACCCGCCGATCATCCGCAGGCCGTTGCCGCCTTGCTGCAGCGGATGTGCGCCCGGCATGAACGAGAGCCCGACGTAGCGCATGTTGAGCTTAGGGCTCATCGACGTGTTCGTCATGTCGTTGCCGCCGTTCTGGCTGGGCGGGAACAGGTACACGAAGTTCTCGTACGACCCGTCGTACAAGCAGCCGTCGCGAGGCGGCCCCGACCATGAACGGCTCTTGAGCGGACAGGTAGTTGGGCGTGCTTGATACACGAGCTTCAGCTGGCCGGGGTTGGCCGGATCAGGCTCGGCCTGGTAGCCGTTCCAGTTCGGGGCCATCGCGGTTCTGGTCGCCGGGAACCTCCTGAGCCCAGGTTCTGCATATGACCACGCACAGCGGGTTGTAGCGGCTCTGCAGGGGCCAAGGCTGCGTCGGCGCGGGGAAGTTGCGCGAGTCGCCCGGGACTGGACGCATTTCGATGGGAAGCGCCGGCTTGCCGTTGGTGCGATCCAGCGTGAACTGGAAGGCCGACTTGCTGCCGTAGAACATGACCTTCCTCGTCTGACCGCCGATCACGACGTCGGCGAGCACGGGCGTCAGGGCATTGTCCATGTCCCAGATGTCGTGCCGGACCGCCTGGAAGTGCCACTTGTAGGCCCCGGTCTTGTAGTCGAGCGCGACGACCGAGCTGCCGAACAGGTTGTCGCCCGGCCGGCCTTCGCCGTTCTGCGAGCCAGTGCAGCTGCGCACGTTGCCGAAGGGCACGTAGATCATCCCGAGCTCGGGGTCGATCGTGCCTGGCTGCCACGGCGCGGCGCCGCCGGTGAGGTAGCAGTTGTTCGGCGTGTCGTTCGGCGTGACCTTCGTCGTCCAGGTGTCGCCGGCATCGAAGGTGGTGCCGTTGACGTCGGTGAACGACGTGCCGTGCGGATAGGCGCTGTAGAACGTCCAGACCAGCGCGCCGTCGCTGGCGCGCAGCGCGAAGGCGGCGCCGCGGCCGTTGTCGTTCGATCCCCATGAAGACCAGGCCGTCGTGGTAGCGCGGAGCGACCTTGGAGACTCCGGAAGTCGCCGTGCCGTTGACGGTGGGTACCACCGCCCAGACGACCGCGCCGGTGTCCTTGTTCAGCGCGACCATGCGGTTGCCGGCGGCGGTGGTGTAGACCTTGCCTTCACCGACCGAGACGCCTCGCTGCTGAGCGGCGGGGCCGTAGCCGTTCGGCTGCGGTCGACGGCACCCACTTCCACTTCACCACGCCGGTCGCGGCGTCGAGCGCAACCACGCCGCCGTTGGGCGGGTTCACGTACATCACGCCGTCGACGACGATCGGGATCGTTTGCTGCGCCGTCGCCGTGCCGCCGGGACCCGGCACCGGCTGCGTGACCGGCTCGGCGGACAGGTTGGTCAGCCACGCCGGGCCGAGGTTCTTGACGTTCGACTTGCTGATCTGCGTCAGCGCCGTGTACCCCTGGCTGCCGAGGTTGCCCGTGGGGTACGGCCAATCCTTGGTGGCCGGAGCAGTCGCTGACTGCGCGAACGTCGTGGTCGGTACCGCCGTGGCCGCGATGGCGAGCAGCGCCGACGCGACGGGAAAGAAAGCAGTAGCTTCATGCGGATATCTCCTGCTTATTTGCTCTGTCTTGGAAGGAGTGGGGGTTCGATCGGCCCCCGACTCCTCGGTGGCGGGGCCCGTCGCTCGCCAGCGTTGCTGGAATACGCGCAGGCCTCTGGAAGACCACGGCACACGATGCCACCGCGTCAACAAAAGGACACGCATGCTTCTTTGGCGCAGCTCACGCGCGACGGCGGGAGAGCGCCGAGCCTTTGGCGCTGATCCGCCCGGGCCGGTTTTCAGACGGCTCGCTGCCGGCCCGCGCCCGTAGCGCTCTCGCGCGGCAGTCCTCGCCGTCTCCGTCCGGACCGCTCAGATCACGCGGCGTCGGCCCGGTGATCCTCAGCCTGAGCCGCCGCCGCCGGGCGCTTCGAACGCGCCGCGATCACCGCTTGACGCTGCACCGTCCGCCGTGCGCCTCTCGGCGATGGGAGCGTCGATCATCCGGCCGTCGAGCGCGACCGCGCCTCGGCCCGCCTTCCGGCAGCGGTCAACGCGTCGACGATGCGGCGCGCCGCGTCGACTTCCTCCGGCGAAGGCGCGAAGAGCTCGTTGAGGATCGGCACCTGCGCCGGATGGATGCAGGAGGCGCCCGAGAAGCCGAACCGCCGCGACCGTCGGACCATCTGCCCGAACGCCGCCTCGTCGCCGAAGTCGGCCATGCTGCCGACGACGCCGAGCGGAAGGATCCCGGCGGCGCGGGCGGCGAACACGACATGCTGCTTTGCGACCTGCAGCGCTTCGGGCGTGGCCTCCATGCGCGCAGTCGAGCGCGAAGTCCTCCGATCCGAGGTTCAGCGCCGACGATGCGCGGGCTGGCCTTCGCGATGTCGGCCATGGCCAGCCACGCGGCGGCGGTCTCGATCAGGACGACCAACCGGGAATGGCCGACGACCGTGCCGCGCGCGCAGCTCGGTCTCGGCGATGTGGTCCTCGAGCAGTCGAACATGGTCCGCGCTGCCGACCTTCGGCAGCACGAAGCCGTCCACCTCGGGCGCGACCGACGCCTCGATGTCGCGGACGGCGAGCGAGAGCGGACGATTGATTCGCACCGAGCGACATCGGCGCCGCCGCGCCGGACCAGCGCAGCGTTGCGCTGGACGGCCGATCGCGCGGCGTCGCTCTCGCCGCGGCCGGCACGCTGTCTTCGAGATCGATGCTGGATGCAGTCCGCGCCGCGCTCGTGGCGCCTTCGCGACGAAGCGATCGACGTGGGCGGGGACATCAGCAGCGACCGCCACACCGGCAGCAAGTCGGTCATCCGGACGGCGTTCCTTCGGCCGCGGCCGCCTCGCTCACCACGCCGGCGTCGAGAAGCTGCGTCGATAGGCATCGCCCTTCGATCCCGACTCGCTCAGGATCTCGCGGTTGTGCTGCCCGAGCCATGGCGCGGGCAATGCTGATCGACCCCGGAGTACCGAGCAGGCGGGGCACGACGTGGTGCATCGGCACGAAGCCCATCTCCTCATCGGGATAGTCGGCGAGCAGCTCACGCTCGACCACGTGAGGATCGACCAGGATCTGTGAAATATCGTAGATCGGACCAGCCGTGACCTGGGCGCTGGTCGAAGATCGCCACGGCCTCTGCCTGCGTGTGCTGCGGCAATGAAGGAACCGATGATGGCATCGAGCTCTGCGGCGTTGCGGACCCGATCGCGCGTTCGTGCTGAAGCTTGGGATCGTCGATGAGATCAGGACGCGCCTATCGGCGCGCAGCGTCCGCTCCGCCATCTTCTGCGTTGAACCCGAAAGACTGACATAGCGTCCGTCCGAAGCCAGGTAGGCGTTGCGCGGCGCGGCGTTCATGAGAGCGGCTGCCGGTCCTCTTCGCGCAGTTCGGCCGGTCAAACGATAGTTCGCGGCCTGGGGTCCGAGCATGGCCAGCAAGCGGGTCCAGCAACGGAAGGTCGATGACCTGTCCAGCACCGCCGTTGTGCTCGACCTGGCGAATCGCGATCAGCGCAGCGGAGGCCCCGAACAGGCCAGCGATGCCGTCCGCCAGGTACATCGGTGGCAGCACCGGCTCGCGGTCTTCAAAGCCGTTGATGGCAGCAAAACCGGCCATGCCCTCGATCAACGTACCAAAGCCGGGGCGCTGGTGGTACGGCCCGTGCTGGCCCCAGCCCGAGATACGCATGATGACGAGACGCGGATTTGCGGGCCAAGCAGGACATCGGGGCCCAGTCCCATCTTCTCCGAGCGCGCCGGGGCGGAAACTCTCGACAAAGAGGTCGGCACTGGCGGCGCCAGTTCGAGCAGCAGCTCGCGCGCTCGCGCCGTGTGAAGATCGAGGCACAGACTCTTCTTGTTGCGGCCGTAGACCTTCCAGTGCGTGGACACTCCCTCGGTCTGCCAAGCACGCAGCGTATCGCCTCCTGGCGGCTCGACCTTGATCACCTCGGCGCCAAAGTCGCCGAGGACCTGAGTCAAGACGTTGCCCGCGAACAGCCGCGACATGTCAAGAACGCGAAGTCCCTGCATCGGTCCAGAGGCCGCCGGCACATAGTCACGGCGTTTCAAGACGCTTGGCTGGAGCGACTTCTGCCGCCTCGAGGCTCGGATGCGAGGCGCGGCCTCGCGCCAGAGTGCCTTCAGACCGTGGGGTGGTGGCCATTGCCGGTCCTCATTCCAGGACGTTGCCGCCTTTGAGGAAATCGGCGATGTCCCAGAAGCCGGTGCGTGGCATCGGGCAGGTCGCCTCGCGTGCGGACCTCGAGCAGGAACGGCCTGTCCTGTGCAAGCGCATGACGAAGACTGGCGTCCAGCTCGTTCGGGTTCGTCACGAGCATCGAGTCGATGCCGAATGCCTTGGCGAGCAGCATGAAGTCGGGGTTGTATGCCTCGCCGTCCGGGGCGAGTGAATTGGGTGCCCGTATGTATTCCCGAAGTAGGTTGCACCAACGGTCTGAATGGTCGAAAAGCAGAAGTTGTTGAACAGCACCCACAGGACCGGAACGTTGAGTTCGACGGCCGTCGCCAATGCGCCCAGGACCGATGTCAGGCCGCCGTCGCCGACCAGCCCGATCGACCTTGCGGTCGGGGCGCCGAGCTTCGCGCCGATTGCGGCTCCGGGAGAAAAGCCCATCGTCGCCATGCCGCCGCTGGTGATGAACGAACGCGGCCGCTTCGTCTGCAGCTGCTGGCCAGCACCGTTCTTGTTCCAGCCGACGTCGGTGACGAAGATGGCGTCGTCAGGTGCCGCATCTGAAAGAGCTCGCGCAACAGGCGCGCCGGGTGGATGGGGGTACCCGGCGTCGCTGCTGGGATTGCGAGACCTCGGCCTGCCAATCGCGCTTTCGCCGCGTCACGTCCTGAAGCTGCGCGCGGGTATGAGTACCGGACCGCGGTGAATTCCCCAGTCGATCGATGAGCGCCCGTAGAGTTGCCTTGGCGTCGCCAACGATTCCGACATCGACCGGATAGCTCTTGCCGATCTCACCCGGGTCGATATCGATCTGCACCAGCTTCGATCCGGGGATCGCGAACGTAAATTCCGGACGCCAGGAGCTGCAATCGGCTTCGCCGAACGCGGGTGCCCACCGCCAGGATGACATCGGCGTCGCGCGTCGTGTCGTTCGCGGCGCGCGTGCCCCAGATGCCGGTGGTTCCAACCGACAGCGGGTCCGTCTCGGGGAAGAGCCCCTTGCCCATCAGGCGTGGTGGCAACCGGCGCCTGAGAGTGCCTCGAGCGAGCTCGGCAAGCTCCTCGATAGCGCCCGACAGTGCGACCCCGTTGCCGGCAAAGATCACCGGGCGCTCGGCCTTGGAAAGTAGGGCTGCGGCTGCGGCAACGCCATCCGCGGCCCCAGTCATTGCGTGTGAAGGCGGGACGGCGGCTAAGCGTTTCAACCTCCGGCTTCGACCGGCGCTGAAAACACGTCCATCGGCACGTCGACCAGGACGGCGCCCGAACGACCGGTTCGTGCCAGGCTGAGACAGCAGCGGACGACACTCCGAGCAGCAGGCTTGGCGTCGTCGACCCGCCAGACGCGTTTGCAGATGGGCCTGAAGATGTCGCCCTGCGAGGCGTCGGCGTGCGAGCGCGGATCTCGCTGGTGGCGCTTCGCGCGCGGTGGTGGTACGACGGCGTGTTGCCAGAGATCACGACCATCGGCGTGCCGTCTGGCAGCCGCGGTCGCCACACCAGTCGAGCGAGTTCGTCGAGATTACGGCCGGTGACAGGTGGACGTTGACGACCGGCGAGCTTCCCGTGACGACGCGGTAGTAGGCATCGGCCGCATTACGCACCGCCTGCTGCTCGTGCCGGAAAGAGACGTACTCGATGCCCAGGCGGTGGCAAGAGTCGATCAGGCGCGTAGTTCTGTGTGGCCGCACTAGGCCGAACACCTTGGTCGACGCCCCTCCTGTTGCAGGCAGCTGCGATGGTACATCGCCCCGGTCATGCGCGTGTGGTTGTCATTGTCGTCCCCTGGTCTATCACGGACAGGCTGGCGGTCGATCAGGCGCTCTTCGGTCATCTCGCGCATGGCGTAACGCGGGCCTTCGGTACCGACGCCGCTGTCCTGACGCGCGGAAGGGCATCAAGTCGACACGGCTGCTCGAAGGGCTCGTTGATATGCACTACTCCGACGCGGTAGCTGGCGTGCACCATTGACGGGCGCGCATGACGTCCCTCGCGAAGATGCCCACGGCGAGGCCGAAGGGGGTCGAGCTGACTCCGAGCGACCGCATCGTCGAGGTCATCCACTGGGATGATCGACACCGCCGGAGCGAACGCCTCCTCGCAACACAGCGACGGCGTAGCATGCTCGGCGTCACCTCGGCAAGGATTGTCGGCTGCAGTAGCGCCCCCTCGCCGGGAGCCACCCATGAGGAGATGGGCCCCTTGCTCGACGGCCTCCTGGACCCAGGCTTCGGCCCGCGCCGCGTCCCTTTCGCGCTGATCATCCGGGCCGATCACCGTGGCCTCGATCGTGCGGATCGCCTCCACCTTCAGTGCCCGTGTGCGGCCGTGAGCAAAGCGCGGCACGAACGCGTCCATCGGGGAACCTTGCGATCCCACGAAGAGGCGCTGGACCGACGTGCACGCCTGGCCAGCGCGGCGGAAAGCCGACTGCACGCAGCGAGTCGCGGCGCGCTCAAGATCGGCGTCATCGCAGACCACCAGAGTCGCGTGCCGATGGCGCTTGCCAGAAGCTCGGGGGCGACAGGTCGAAGCACCCGACGGTAAGCCGGCGAAGCTGCTTTCCCACCGGTGTGCCGCCGGTGAATGATGTGTAGAAGGGAAACGTCGGGGTTGGCCACCAACCAGCCCGCCCACTCCGCTTCCCGGTCCCTGCACGAGATTGATGTGGGCGGGCGGCAGGCGGCCGGCATCGAGCAACGACCTCGAGCCAGCAGCGCAGCGCTGAGCCGGGCGTGACCTGCGGTGGCTTGATGACCACGGCGTTCCCGGGCGCGAGCGCGGGCGCCGCCTTGTGGGCCACCATGTTCAAGGGCGCGAGTTGAACGAGGTGATACCGCAGAACAACGCCACGCGGAACCCGAATCGTGAACGCCAATCCGATGCTGGGCGCTGCCGGGCGCCGCTTCGATCGGCACGACTTCGCCGACGGGACGCTTGCCCTCTTCCGCGGACGTCGACCGATGAGTCACGAGCGGCAACGCCGGACCCGCCCTTCTGCGTCGATATTGAAGGAGCGAGACCGCGCCCCGGCAACGACTTGTCTCCGGCCAGCAGATCGCCACGCTCGATGATGATCAGCTCCAGACGCGCGCATGAGGATCTCGTACCGCTCGTACAGGGTAGAGCTCTCTTTTCCTCAAACGAGCGACGATGGTCGATGCGGCGGCGACGAGCCGCGTCCGACCTGCCCCTTCGAGGCGCGCTCGCCAATGGGGCGATTTGCGGTCGCTGCGCCGTTGAACTTGTCGAGTACGGCGAACCCGTCGATCCCCTGAGTCCACTGGCCTCCAATCAAAAGCTGCGCCGTGCGCAGCGTCCCCGGTGCAAGAACGTCGGGTCGTCATGCAAAGCTCCTTCAAGTTGGCTGCTCAATGGATCGGTACCTCGAGTACCGCTGACTGACCGTCGATCGACTACCCAGCTGGCGCGGCAGTGACCCGCGATGTTGCAGCCGCCGGGCATGGCCGTTCCAGGCGCCACGGCTCGATGCGATCGAAACGCCGCCAAACAGCGCCTCCTCTGGCGCATTGGCACCTGGCGGTGCGTGGTCGAGAGCGGACCAACGAGCCCACTTCGCGACTTGGAACCGGTGGACCTCAGCGGCAAGCATTCTCCGACCTCCGCCAAGATCGAGTTCGCCCCGTCCAGCAGCATCCACGCGCGTCGCAGCCAATGGTCTCGACGAGCCACGACGCAGCACGCACGCTCGTTGGTCGGGAGATGAAGATCGCCTCTCCGAGCGGAAGAAGTTTCCTCGCCGCAGGCCAGAAACGCACTGAAACCCCCGACAGAAGAGCCAGTCCAGATCGTCCCGGTCCGACGTTGCCGCCGGCGACTCGTTGCGCACGCAATAACTCCCGGTGCGACCATGCATCCGCTTCCGGGGGCGCAAGGACGGAAGAAAGAGATCGGCCGCTCGCCCGGCAGCGGCCTTTCGTGGGAGTTTTCGAGCACGTCGCACATGTCTCCAGACGGTCGCGACCGTATTACGACCTGCCAGCTCTTGCCAGTCATTAACAAAAACATAGGGTTTCCGCCTCAGTCCGAAACGCGTTGTCTTCCGACTGGCAACCGCGGATAGTCTAGCGACGCAACAAAAACGGCCCCCAAGCGACGTTTTTTGTTTAGCGACAGCGGATAGGAAAACTCATTGAAGCTCGAGTTCCCGGAAACGCTGGACGCGATCTTGCGTCGCGCGGCAGCTTTGCGGGCGCCGCCGACGAAAGTGGGCTTACACCTGCTGCCGTAAGCCTTCAGGTGAAACGGCTCGAAGAGCACTTCGGGCAGCTGCTCTTCGTCCATGTCGCCCGGCCCGTGCCGCCCAGCCGACGCCGATGGCTCGTGAGCTTGCGCAAAACCATGCGTGATGCGTTGTCGGCGATGGAGGCGATGCGCCCGAGATCGACGCCGCTGGTCGAGGGCCGCATCGTTCTCGGCACGATTCGAACCGTCCAGACCAGCATCCCTTCCTGCCGCACTGCTGGAAGCGTGCACCGCCGCTATCCGAAGCTCTCTTCGTTCGCGCCGTCCGGGGCGACTCCGGTGGCTTGATGCAGCACCTCAAGACCGGCGTACTGGATGCGGCCGTCGTTGTCAGGCCACCGACCGGTGGAGAGGGGGCGAGCCGGTTTACGCGCCATGGACGCCGCTGGCACACGAACGATTTGTCTTGATCGCCCCGCCGAAGAGCACGGGCGACTCGCTGACTGAGCCATTGCGAACGCACGATTGGATTCAGCTGACCTGGACGCTCGTCAGCGGCCGGATGGCCGCTCACTCTTCGATCGTGCCGCCCCCGCGGAAGCGGGGAAGCGTGTCGAGGTTGATCTGATCGACACGGTGCATGCCCGTTTCCGCGGGTCGCGGCATCTGTCGTGCCAAAAGCGCAAGCATGTCATCAGCGAGGTGCTGCCCGTGCGTAGATCGCGCTCGACAACGGTTCTCACTACCGCGAGATCGCGTTCGTCAGCCGCCAGTTGATCGCGGGATGTCAACCGTCGCGGTGCTCGCGCTGCAGGCGCGTTTCAATCGGCCTATTTGCAGTCTGATTCCTGACGAACTGCGTCCTGTGCCGCGCCACGCCCCGCGGCGAGGTCCAAGACCTGGTCAGGCGTTGGGCAATCCACCTCTTCGCTCCAAAACTGAAGTGCTCTACCACGGCGGACGCGCCTGAGATACCCCCGCGACCCGGTCGTTTGTCGATCCTGCGGATTGGTCGTGAGCGCGTCATTCAACGAAGCTGCAAAGATCCTCGAGGACCTCACCTTTGACCGCCCTCACGGAAACTTGTGAATCTGGAATCTGCCTCGACTAGCAGACGGAACCGTGCGGCGCGCGGTGTTGCTGTCATCACCTTTGTTCGCATACCGGAGAAACCATGAAATCGAAGCTGATCAGACTGACCGCGATGCTCTCGCTGCTGGCCGCCGGCGGTGTGGCGCTGGCCCAGGACATTCAGGAACGGACGATCCGGTTCGGTCACCTGAACAACACCGACCACCCGACCAGCACGGGGGTCAAGAAGTTTGCCGAGCTCGTTGCCGCCAAGAGCGGCGGCAAGATCAAGGTGCAGGAATTCCCCAGCAGCCAGTTGGGCAACGAGCTGCAGCAGCAATCGGCGCTGCAGGGCGGCGTGCAGGAAATGCTCGTGGCGTCGCACGACGTCGCTGGCCGGCATCGTCAAGGAATTCGGCCTGCTTCGACTTCCCGTTCCTCTTCAGCAACGCCCAGCAGGCCGATGCCATGGTCGACGGCCCGCTGGGCAAGATGCTCAGCGGCCAAGCTGGCGGAGAAGGGCGTGGTCGTGCTGGGCTTCTTCGACCTGGGTTTCCGCAACGTCACCAACAGCAAGCGGCCCATCACCAAGGCCGAGGACCTGGATGGCCTGAAGCTGCGCGTGATCCCGAACCCGGTGTTCCTGGAGACCTTCAAGACCTTCAAGGCCAACCCGATGCCGATGCCCTTTGCCGAGCTGTACGGCGCGCTCGAGAGCAAGGCCGTGGACGGCCAGGAGAACCCGTACTCGGTGATCCTGTCGAGCAAGTTCTACGAAGTGAACAAGTACGTCAGCGGCACCAACCACGTCTACGCGACCAACCCGGTCCAGATCAGCAAGCGCTTCTGGGACAAGCTGTCGCCGGCGGAGCAGAAGCTGCTGCAGGACGCCGCCATCGAAGCCCAGAACTACCAGCGCGTGGTCAGCCGCGAGGTCTGCCGGCAAGGCCGTGGCCGAACTCAAGGCCAAGGGCATGCTGTACAACGACATCGCACCCGCCGAGATGGCCCGCATGCGCGCCGAAGTCAAGCCGGTCCACGACAAGTTCGCCGCCTCCTACGAGCCGGCCGTGATGACCCTGTTCAGTGAGCGAGCTGGAACGCGTCTCCAAGCTCTGACTCTCATCCCGCTGCGAAGGCGCGGCACCGGAGCACGGCTGGCAGCGCGCTGCCGTGCCTTTTTCTTGACATCAGCCGGCTTGCAGTTGAAGCTGGCGGCGGCGTTCGCATCGCCTTCCCGGTAGCGCGGCAGCGCCGGCCACTGCGCACAACGGGCGACTGCGCAGCGTGGCGAACGGAGGCTTCGCGTTCTGCTCCAGCAGCGTCAGGCCGGCCGGTGCGCTGCCCTGCTCGACCCAGCTCACCAGCGCGCTGCAGGAAGTCGGCGTTCGCCGGCGCGCCGGTGCCGACGTGGTCGACGCCGGGCGCGGTGTACGAGCGCATGAAGCTCGGCGGCCGTGTCGCGACCGAGTTTCGGCTTCACCACGACTCGTAGTAGCCGATGCCGGCATACGGGCTCTGCGCATAGTCGCCCAGGTTTTCCAGCACCATGAGCTTGCCGCCGCGCGCCGCGGAAGGTCGAGAGGTCGGGGTTGGTCGAGTCCATCAGCGCCGAGACCTCGCGCACGCGGGCGGCGTGGCTCTGCCGGCTTGTAGCTGCGCACGTCGGCGCTCGGGTCGCGGGCGTAGAAGTACTGGATCGCGCCGGCGCCGTAGAACCAGGCGATGCCGTTGTCGGGCTTGCGGCGGGAACGCGGGCGCGGCAGGCGCCGAGTCCACCAGGCCATCCAGCCGCCGGTGGGCCCGAACGGCGGCGAGGTCCTCGCCGCTCGGGCCGCGGCCGGGGTATCCGCGCAGCGCCGTTGGCCAGCTCGACATCGAGGCACGCTCAGGCGCGTGCAGCGTCTGCACCGCGCGCACCTGCGCGTCGCTGAGGCAGCTGGTCGCTCGGCCGCGCCGGTGCAGCGCAGCCGCGTCACGTCGAAGCGGCTGGCGGCAGCCCACGGGGTCGCTGACGATGCCGTCGGCCACGCCGTCGGCCGCGTCGCAGGCGGCGAGCACGGCGTCGTGCACGAGCTTCACCTGCGCCGGCCGGATCCAGGCCGTCGCCCATCGATGCGCGAAGCCATCGCGCAGGCCGGCGTGCTGCAGGCCGGTCCAGTGGATCACCGGCACGCGGCTGAAGATGCCGTCGAAGTCGTTCGGGATAGCGCTGCGCCATCGTCAGGCCCTTCGCGCCCGCCTTCGCTGCTGCCCACGAAGTACAGCTTTGTCGGGTGCGCGGCCGTAGGCGCGCTTCATCAACTCCACCGAGACGTCGCGCACCTTCTTGTACGACGCATGGGCGAAGTTCAGCAGCGCCTCGTCGTTGAGCGCAAACAGCCTGCGGCGGCTGGTTCGGCTGGTTCTGGTGGCCCGAATCGGTGCCGACGGTGACGAAGCCCTGCGCCAGCGGCGCCGGTTGCTCATACGGCGCCGCGGGCACGAGACCGAGGCCCGGTGATCAGCACGCCGTTGAAGCCACCGCCGCCGTACTGCACCGAGCGGCCGTTCCACTGCGTCGGCAGGTTGACCTCGAACTGGATCGGCGGGCGCCTTGGGGTCCACCGGGCGCGATCGCGACCCAGCACCTTGCAGTACTGCGGCGCCGCCGGGCGTGATCGTCGCCGCCGGCGTCGGCCCGCGTTCGGTCGACCGACAACGCGGCCGCATCGACGAGCGTTGCTGACTCCGACCGTCGCGGCGGCGTCGATGCTGGCGCCGGCGAGCGCGCGCGCATCCGGTCTTGGCTTCGCCACGAGTCAGCACACCTTGCGACGCGCACCCCGACCAGCAGCGTGCTGCAGTCGCCAGCGCCAGAACGTTCTTCATCGTGTCCCTCGCGGCCAGACAGGCTGCATCGGATTGCCTCGCCTGCGTCCGGCGCTGCGGTTCGACCGTCACCGCTGATGGCGGGATGAACTCGCCCAGAAGCCGTCAAAGGATAGTAAGTTCAATGTCCACCGCGCCCGAAGTACGCCGCACGGGCGAGTTGGGACTTGCAAGGCTCAGAGCAATACGTAACTGAACGCTATTAC
>ERZ1370068.8537-contig-7381_pt1 | contig 43775 bp, 55 predicted proteins | sample MGYA00561227_ERZ1370068 | MGnify/ENA primary metagenome ERZ1370068 (study PRJEB38410, sample SAMEA6850437) | metagenome | study: Metagenomic assessment of the ecological functions of the soil: analysis of the soil microbiota associated with the...
CGAAGGTCTACTGGGTCGACCCGACCCACCCGCATCCGCACAAGCACTGACGGGCGGACGCTTCGCGCGTCTTCTTTCTTCCTCGTCAGCGCTTCTTCTCTTCCTCCTCTCCCCGCCAGAGAGAGAGGCTGGCGTAATGAGGGTTGCGCACGGCCTTCGATGATACCCCCTCACACCTGGCCTCCTCCCCTGCTGGCGGAGAGAATATGAAAGGCGAGTGTCACTTCGGAACGCGCTTAGCCTAGCCATCCCAGATAAATTGGGCAGCTCGCGGTTGGCGTAGCCCGACACGAACTCGCTCACGGCGCCGGTCGCCGGATCGAAGCGGCGGCGGCGCATCGCACCGATATTTGCCGCCATAGACGTGGATGCTGAGCGAGACTGCCGTCGGCGCAGCGCATTCGCCACCTGATGGATGTCGCCTCGGCCGGCGACAGCACTTCGACCTCGCCCGGACCCAGGATCGGCGCGGCTGCCCTTGGCGAGCGCGCCGCTCGCCGGATCGCGCACGAAGCGCTGCGACGTCTCCGAGCCGCGCGGCGATGCCGACCAGACCCCACACCTGGATGATCGTTGCACCGGCGTCTCGGCGCCCGGCGCCCACGCAGGCTCGACGACCGAGAAGCGCTCGAAGGGATCGCACCACAGCAGGTTCGCGCGCATAGCCGTGCGGCGGGCACTTGGCCATCGACTTCGGGCAGCCAGTCGTCATGCTTCACGCAGGTCGGCCAGCAAGCGTCGCGGCCGACCTCGACGATCGCCGCGTCGTCACTGATCCTGCCAGGCGCCGCCGACCAGCGACGTCATGTCGGCGATGGCATGGCGCAGGCGGGCGATGTCATCGCTCTCTCCTCAGCGTCGGCGCATCCTGGCGGTGCAGCCTGCACGGCCAGGCAGGCAGTGGACGGTCGGCGGTCAGCAATACTGCGTCCTCGGCCAACGCCGTGGCAGCGATGATGCGATCAGACCGGATCACCGTGCAGGTCCTCGAGTTCACGCGCTGCCATCGCGATCTCGGCCGACAGGCTGATCTCACGCACGCCGAGCGACAGGATGCGATTGCGCCAGGCGCGAACGTCAGCCAGGTCCTTCGATGCGTCCGCGCTGCAGCGCCCAGCCGATTCGAAGATGGCGACCGTCGGGATTGCGAGCTCACCAGCGGCGAGCGCGGCGTCGCAACTTCGTCTTGCCGCCCTTTCGAGCCTTGGCCTATGTCCCGGTCATCCATAGGATCGGTGTGCGTATCGAGCAGGAGGGTCATCGAATTGCCCAGTGATAGTTCCGCCATTCGCGATCTTCGTCCCGTAGTCTGTCAGTGCAATCGGACCGACGATGTCGCCGACGATCTCGAAATGCGTACCCTTCGTAGCGCCGACGAGCGTCTTGGGCTTCTCGCGCACGGCGACGACCTGCACCTTCGCCTTGCCGCGCTTGGTGACGGTGATGGGCTGGCCGCTTTCGGCGACCTCGTCGATCAGGGCGAGGCACTGCGCCTTGAAGGCGGCGGCGTTGATCTTCCGCTCCATGGGCCCGCTCCTATGTGACCATATGATTATGCGTCACTGTTGCCGAGACGTCAACTAGGCCTCGCACGTCTCTCATGCTCCTCATCACGCCTAGAGAGGCTGGGTGAGGGTTGCAGGCGACCTTCGGACCCCTCACTAGCCTCTCCCCTGCTGGCGGGGTAGAGGAATAACACTGCGCCCCTCAGCGCCCGTGTCCTGCGGCGTGTAGCGCGGCCATTCGTGGGCGGCGATCTGGTCGAGCGACGGCGTCGGCTGGCCGAGCCGGATCTGGTACATCCAGTAGTTGGCCAGCACGCGCTGCACGAAGTCGCGCGTCTCGTTGAGCGGGATCGAGGCGATGTAGAGCAGCGGATCCGGCCGAGCGCGTTCAGCGAATTGTCCCAGCGCATGACGTTGCCCGGCCCGCCATTGTAGCCCGCCACGGTGCGCACCAGGTTGTTGTCGACGTCGCCCAGCAGCGAGGCGATGTAGGCCTGGCCCAGCGCGATGTTGACCGGCGGATCGTAGGGATTGCGCGCCGGCCTGGTCTCGGGCATGTGAGCTTGTTGGTCGACGAGCCGCGCGGTGCCGCGGCATGAGCTGCATCAGGCCCATGGCGCCGACATAGGAGCGCGCCTTGGGATTGAACGCCGATTCCTGGCGCATGAAGCCGCAGACCAGCGCGCGGTCGAGCGAGAAGCCGCCAGCCGGCTGCCACGGCGGCAGCGGATACATCGCGCCGTCATAGCCCGTGATGTTGTGGCGCTGGTCCCAGTTGGCGTTGCCGACCCGGACCGACGAGGCCGGGCAGCGCGGCCTTCTGGGCGAGCGCCAGCACCGCTCTCGATGATATTGCGGATCGGCATCGATCGAGGCGGCGAACAGCTCGCGCTCGGCGGCGGTCGCGGCGCCGAGCTGCAGCAGCGCCAGCGCGCGGCGGCCGGCGCGGTCGTTGCGCAGCATGTCGCGCGCGCGGCGATCGAGCGCGCGGCACGTTCCAGTCCGGCTCGATCTGCATGCCGAGCGCCTTCTGGGCGATCAGGCCGTGGAAGGTGCGGCCGTGCAGGGCGGCGCGCTTGAGATAGGGCGCGAACTTCTGCGGATTGCCGGCCAGCAGGTTGGCGCGCGCCGCCCAGAACGAGCCCGCCGGCCAGCGTCCAGGACGAGGCCTGGTCGGGCAGCGGCATCGGCCACCAGCTCGAAGCGGCGCGCCGCCTCGGCCATGTTGCCGCTGGTGAAGGCCGACAGGCCGGCGCGTCCAGTTGGCGTCGGGCGGCAGCGCTGACATCGACCGGCACCTGCACGCCGCGCTGCGAGATCGGCCTCGAGCGCGCGGGTGCGCGGATGCGGCCGCGCCACAGCTCGACCTCCTGCGGCCCCAGCAGACGTCGACCGTCGACTTGCGGTCGAGCAGGGCGAAGGCGGCGTTGAAGCCGCCATCGTCGGCCATCTGCTGCAGGCGGCGCGCGCAGCTCGGCGGCGCGGGCGGCATCGGCGCCGGTCACGGTGCGGGCGGCGGCGAAGGTCGGCGACGGCGGCGCCTGCCGACGAAGCTCGCCGGCGTCAGCTCGCCCGAGCCGGGCGTGCGGCGCGCCAGCGCCAGCTTGTAGATCGCCGGCGCATCGGGATGGTCGTTGTATTCCTGCAGCCAGGCGGCGAGCTCGGTCGTAGCGCGCGGTGATAGCCGTGGCTGAGCAGGCGCTGGGCGCCGACATAGCCCATCAGGGTCTTGTCGCTCGAGCCGGGCGATCTCGGCATCGGCCTGGCGCGCACTGGCCGGCGCGCCTGGGCCTGGAAGATGCGGCGGTAGCGGTCGCGCGTTGTCGTTGTCGAGCACCGTCGGCAGGTCGGCGACGACGGCGATCTCGTCGAGCTCGATCACCGGCGGCGGCGGCACGAAGACCGGCCGGCGCGGCGACGATGGTCGGGATGCGGCGGCCGGGCGTGGCTGGCCGCGGCTGGCGCGGCCGCCGGCGGCGCCGGCTGGCGGCCGCGGCGGTCTGGCTGTGGCGCGGGCTTGGCGGCGGTTTGGTCGCGGTCTGGGCCAGGCTCGAAGCAGCAAGCATCGTCGCTGCTCCCAGCAGGACGACCGGAACGAATGCTTCATGCTGCCACCGTAGTTGACTTGGCGCCAGCGGCGACAAGCGCCAGACGCCGGCTCGCTATACTGCACCAAACGGAGGACCAACATGACCCTGCATCAGGAGCGTGCCGCGGCGTGCGGCAGCTGGTCGACCAGGCCGCGCGAGATCGAGAAGGCCGGCGTCACCTACCGCCACGCCTCGAGAAGATCGGCGGCCTGCTGGCGACGCTGGCCAGCCGCGCCGAGCTCTTTCCGCAGGACGAGTTCCCGCTCGGCGCCGACGGCGGCATCTATCGCCTGAGCGAGGATCCCGACCATCGCTTCGCGCTCTACGCCTCGGCCGGCGGCGCCGGCAAGAAGGTGCCGCCGCACAATCACACGACCTGGGCGATCATCGCCGGCGTCCACGGCGCCGAGCGCAACGTCGGTCTACGACCGCCTCGACAACGGCGCGCAGGCCGGACGTGGTGCAAGCTGCGCGAGGCGCCGGCCAAGGAGAAGACGCTGCGCAGCGGCGACTTCATCTGCCTACCTGCCGGACGACTTCCATCACATCGAGACGCCGGCCGGCTCGGGCAACGCGCTGCACCTTCACTTCTACGGGCTCAGCCTCGAGCACCTGCCCGACCGCGTCGTCGGTCGACATGGCGAGCGGCACGGCCAAGCGCTTCATGGCCAAGGCCAAGATCCTGACGCCGCTGCTGACGGTGCAGCAGGTCAAGGCGATGCTGAAGTCGGGCGAGGTCTTCGCCTTCTTCGACGTGCGCGAGGAGGGCGAGTTCTCGACCCAGGGCCATCCGCTGTTCGCCACGCCGCTGCCGCTGTCGCGTCTCGAGCCGCGCGCGCTTCGCCCTGCTGCCCGATCCCGACACGCGCATCGTGCTGATGGACAGCGGCGAGGAAGGCCACGATCCGCAATGGGCTGGCCGCGCCAACCGCGCCGCCGCGCGGCTCAGCCGAGCTGGGCTACACCGACCTCGCGGTCATGAAGGGCGGCCTGAAGGCCTGGCGCGACGCGGGCTACGAGGTCTTCACCGGCGTCAACGTGCCCAGCAAGGCGTTCGGCGAGGTGGTCGAGCACGACAACGACACGCCGCGCATCGACGCCGCCGACCTGCAGAAGCTGATCGACGCCAAGACCGACATGGTGATCCTCGATCCGCGGCCGATGCCGGAATTCAACAACATGTCGATCCCGGGCGGCATCGACTGCCCCGGCGCCGAGCTGGTCTATCGCGTCAAGGACCTCGCGCCCGATCCCGAGACGCTGGTGGTGGTGAACTGCGCCGGCCGCACGCGCTCGATCATCGGCGCGCAGTCGCTGATCAATGCCGGGCCTGCCCAACAAGGTGATCGCGCTGAAGAACGGCACCATGGGCTGGCACCTCGCCGGCCTGAAGGTGGCGCGCGGCGAGACCAGGAGCTTCGGCCCGCAGGGACCGGAGGCCGCCAAGTTCGCGCAAGCGCGCGGCGGCGAACATCGCCAGCAGGATGAAGCATCAAGAAGATCGACAAGGCGGGCCTGCGCGCGCTCGAGGCCAAAGGCGGCCCGCTCTACCGGCTCGACGTGCGCGATCCCGCCGAATATGCCGCAGGGCCATCTCAAGGGCTTCCGCCATGCCGCGGGCGGCCAGCTCGTGCAGGCGACCGACCAGTATGTCGGCGCGCGCCACGCCACCATCGTGCTGCACGACAATGACGGCGTGCGCGCCACCATGACGGCGCACTGGCTGATGCAGATGGACTGGAACGAAGACCTATGTGCTCGACCACAAGCCGGTCGCGAGCGAGCTCACGACCGAGGCCGAGCCGCGCTTTCCCAAGGGCTTCACCGCTGCCCGCGCCGACCACGCGTCGACCGCCGGCCGAACTCAACGCAGTCGCTGGCGCACGCACGCTGGTGATCGATCTCGACACCAGCCTGCGCTACCGCGACGGCCATGTGCCGGGCGCCTGGTTCGCCGTGCGCGCCAGCCTCGGCAAGACCATTCCCGAGATGCTGGCCAAGCAGAGCGGCGTGACGCGCATCGTGCTGGTCTCGCCCGACGGCGAGATCGCCGCACTCGCCGCGCCGGAAGCCGAGGCGGCGGCCGGCGGCCTGCCGGTGGCGATCCTGGAGGGCGGCATGAAGGCGTGGCGCGACGCCAAGCTCGCCGATCGAGACCGGTCACACGCGGATGGCCGATCCGCCGACCGACGTCTGGTACCGGCCCTACGACTTCAAAGAGGATGTCGAGGCCGCGATGCGCCAGTATCTCGACTGGGAGGTCGATCTGGTGCCGCAGGTGACGCGCGACGGCGACGCCGGCTTCTCCGTGCTTCAAGCGCTAAGCGAGCTTAACTACCTGATAGGTAAGGAATCACGTCCATGACAGGGTCCGACCCAGACCCTGGACATCCGGCGCCGATCCGAGGCGACCGACGGCGGATCGAGGAGATCGACGCGCAGCTCAGAGGCAGCGCGCGGCGACCGTCGAAAAGCCGAGCCAAACGAGCCGCCGAGCAGCGAATGTCGCAGCCGCCAGACAGGCGTTGCCTATCGCGTTTTGGTGGATATGATCGCGGGCCTTTTGGTCGGGGGTTTCTCGGCTATTGGCTCGACCGCTGGTTGGGTTGGGCGCCGTATTCGCTGGTGATCGGCGCCTCGATCTTGGGCTTCGTCGCCGGCGTCAACAATGCGTGGCGCGCCATTCGGGTGTACTCGAAGGATGCGGCCAGGGGCGACGACGGGATCGTCGCCTGCCCTGAAGCGGTCAGGCGTTGGATTGAAGTGGGGACGAGGTAAGCCAAATGCACAGCCCGATGGAGCAGTTCGAGATCAAGCGGCTGCTCCATTTCAATCTCGTTCGGCATCGACGCCTCCTTCACGAATTCCGCGACTCTGGATGATCATCGCCGTGATCCTGGCGACGGCGGTGTTCGTCGTGGGGCATGCGCCAGCGCGCCCTGGTGCCGGGCCGCCTGCAGTCGGTCGCCGAGCTCGGCTACGAGTTCATCGCCGGCATGGTGCGCGACAATGTCGGCGACGGCGGCAAGAAGTACTTCCCGTTCATCCTGACGCTCGTTCATCTTCATCCTGTTCTGCAACCTGCTCGGGCATGGTGCCCTACTCGTTCACGCCGACCAGCCACATCGTCGTGACCTTCGCCATGGCGGCGGTCGTGTTCGTCGGCGTCACCATCATCGGCTTCGCCCGCCACGGCGCTGCATTTCCTGTCGCTGTTCGTGCCGAAGGGCGTGCCGTTCGTGCTGCTGCTGCTGCTGGTGCCGATCGAGATCATCTCCTACTTCATCCGCCCCTTCAGCCTGTCGATCCGGCTGTTCGCCAACATGCTGGCCGGCCACACCATGCTGAAGGTGTTCGGCGGCTTCGTGGTCATGCTGGGCATCATCGGCGGCTGGGCGCCGCTCGCCTTCATCGTGGCGTTCACCGGCCTCGAACTGCTGATCGCCTTCCTGCAGGCCTATGTCTTCGCGATCCTGACCTGCCTCTATCTCAACGACGCCATCCATCTGCATCACTGACATCACATCGACGAAAGGACTTCGAACCATGGACGCCTCTGCAGCCAAGCTCATCGGCGCCGGCCTCGCCACCATCGCCCTCGCCGGCGTCGGCGTCGGCATCGGCAACATCTTCGGCAGCTTCGTCTCGGGCGCGCTGCGCAACCCGGAGGCCGCGCCGCGCGTGTTCGGCAACGTGCTGCTGGGCTTCGCGCTCACCGAAGCCGTGGCGCTGTTCGCGCTGGTCATCGCCTTCATGATCCTGTTCGTGTTCTAAGCCCGAGGCGGAACGACCATGCGCAAATCGGTCTACGGCGCGTTGGCGGCGGCCTCGCCGTCGTTGGCGGCGAGCGGCGCGGCCTGGCGAGGCAGCGGCGGGCGGCATGCCGCAGCTCGACTATCCACGACTTCGCGCCGCAGCTCGTCTGGCTCGCGATCGCCTTCGTGGCGCTCTACCTGGTGATGTCGAGGCTCGCGGTGCCGGCTGATCTCCGGACACGCTCGACAAGCGGCAGGCCAAGATCCAGGGCGACCTCGACGCGGCCGAGAAGGCCAACGAGGACACCCGCGCCCTGGTCGCCGCCTACGAGAAGCGCCTGGCCGACGCCCGCGAGGAGGCCCGCCGGCTGCACGCGCGAGCGGGCGGAGGCCGACAGCGCCGCGGCCACGGCGCGGCTCACCGAGCTGGCACGACACGGCTGGCAGCGCAGATCGACGAGGCCGAGAAGCGCATCGCCGGGCAGCGCGCCGACGTGCATGGAAGGCCTCGAAGCAGATGGCGCAGCGACATCGCGCCGGACGTCTACAGCCAAGCTCGCCGGCCAGCCGGCCGACGCAGGCGCGCTCGCCGGCCAAGGTCGCCGCGGCGCCAAGGGAGGCAGCTGATGATCGGCACGGCATGGGCGGCCGACGCCGCCGGGCGACTCACGGCGGCTTCTTCTCCGATCCGGCCTTCTGGGTCGCGCGTCGCCTTCGTCCTGTTCTTCGTCGCTGGCTGGGCAAGGTCCTGTGGAGCCGCGTCTCCGAGCATGCTCGACAAGCGCGTCGGCCGCCATCGCCAAGGCGCTGGCCGACGCCGAGCGCCTGCGCGACGAGGCGCTCGCAGGCCAAGCAGCGACGCCGAGCGCACGCTGGCCCAGGCCACGGCCGAGGCCGAGCGCCATCATCGCAGCAGGCGCGCGAGGAGGTCGCAGCGCATGCAGGCCACGCGCCGCGGCCAGCCTCGCAGACCGCCGTGGCGCTGCGCGAGCAGCAGGCGCTCGACCGCATCGCCCAGTCCGAGGCCGCCGCCACCAAGCAGGTGCGCGACACCGCCGTCGACGTGGCGCTCGGCGCCACCCGCGCGCTGTTGCGCGAGCAGGTCGGCTCGGCGCAAGTCGCAGCGACCTGGTCGACCAGGCGATCGCCGAGCTGCCGCGCCGCCTGCACTGATCTTCCGAATTCGAATCGCCCGCACAAAATCAATCGCGGGCTACCTGGCGCCCCCGCCGCAAGGCGAGGGCTTTTCTTTGTCATCCTGCCGCGGAGCCGATCGTCGGAGCGTGCTGCATGCGTAGCGCGTCGGGATCTTCGCGAGGTCCTGCAGCAGGTCGGGCGGCAGGTCGGACGGCTTGGACGAATTGGCGCTGGCGCCGATCGAATCGACCAGCCCGCCGAAGCGCTCGGTCGATCGCCTTGGCGATCTGGTCGTGCCGGCCGACCGCGGCGAACAGGTGGACGACGTCGTCGGACACTTCGCTGGCCATCTCGGTTCCACTGGCCGGCGCGCGTCATGGCGTTGAGCTTGCGGCCGAGATCGCCCAGCCCGTGCACCTCGAAGCACCGGCCAGTAGGCCGGCGTCGAGCCGTAGAAGGCCACGCGATAGCGCACCCAGTCGAACAGCCTGGCGACCGCTTCGTCGTCCTTGCCGGTGACGACGAAGCCGCCGCCCGAGATCTCGAAGCTCTCGCGCGCGCGGCCCGCTCTTGGCCAGGCCCGGCGTCGAGGATCGGCATGCATGTTCTCTGCCAGGTATTTGCGCGTGCAGAAGACGTGGAGCTTGACGTCGTCGGATTCCTCGGCCGCCACCTTCAGCATCGACGGGACCGACCGGCGGCGACGCCCGACGCGCGGCGGCGGGCCGTCATAGGGCTCGGGCACGAAGTTGGGCGTCATCAGGGTGAAGCGATAGTGCTTGCCCTCGTAGTTGAGCTTGCCGTCGCCCTTCCACGCCGCCCAGATCGCCCGCACGGCCTGCACGTACTCGCGCATGCGCGGCGCCGGCGCCGATCCACGGCACGGAGAAGCGCCGCTCGTTGTGGGCGCGGACCTGCGAGCCGAGCCCCAGCGTGACGCGCGCCCGCCGGTAGCTCGCGGCGAGGTCCCAGCCGACATTGGCGCACGGCCATGGGCGAGCGGGCGAAGGCGATGGCGACGCCGGTATGCAGCTCGATGCGCCTGGTCGCGGCGCCGGCGACGGCCAGCGACAGGAACGGGTCGTGCTTGTTCTCCTGGGTGCTGACGCCGGTATAGCCCGCCGCCTCGATCGCCTGCGCCGGCCGGCCCGACCTTCTGCCAGATTCTCCTGCGGCAGCGTCGTGAATACCGCATGTCCCTCCCCCTGGCCTTACTCCGCCGCCTGCTTCACTCGAGGTCCTTCGGGCGGGTTGTTCGAGGGCCGCCAGCGCAGCACCGGCTTGCGCGCCGCCAAGGTCTCGTCGAGGCGGCGGCGCGGCGCAGAAGCGCGGCGCGGCCTTGAACTCCTCGGCCGCGGTGCCGCTCTTGGCGCGCTCGGCCAGCGAGCGCAGGCGCGGCGATGAAGCAGGTCGAGGTCCTCCTTGGCCTGGCTCTCGGTCGGCTCGATCAGCATGGCGCCATGCACCACCAGCGGGAAGTACATGGTCATCGGGTGATAGCCCTCGTCGATCATCGCCTTGGCGAAGTCGAGCGTGCTGACGCCGGTGTCCTTCGAGGAAGCTGTCGTCGAACAGCGCCTCGTGCATGCACGGGCCCGTCGAAGGCCGGGCTCATGACGTCCTTCAGCGCGGCCATCACGTAGTTGGCGCTGCAGCACCGCGTCCTCGGCGACCTGCCTGCAGCCCGTCGGCGCCGTGGCTCATGCATGTAGGCCAGCGCGCGGGTGAACATGCCCATCTGGCCGTGGAAGGCCTTCAGCCGGCCGAGCGGCGTGGCCGTCGACCTCGGCGCCGTCCTCGACGATCGCGCCAGCCGTCGCCGTCCTTCACGATCCAGGGATAGCGGCGCATAGGGCGCCAGCGCCGCCGACAGCACCACCGGACCGGCGCCCGGCCCGCCGCCGCCATGCGGCGTCGAGAAGGTCTTGTGCAGGTTGATGTGCATGCAGTCGACGCCGAGATCGCCCGGCCGCACGCGGCCGACGATGGCGTTGAAGTTGGCGCCGTCGCAGTAGAAGTAGCGCGCCGGCCGCGTGCACCGCCTCGGAGATCTCGACGATGTCGCGTCTCGAACAGGCCGCAGGTGTTGGGGTTGGTCAGCATGATCGCCGCGACGTCCGGGCCCGAGCTGCGGCCTTGAGCGCGGCGAGATCGACGCGGCCGCGGTCGTTGGCCGGGATCGGCTTCGACCGGTGAAGCCGAGCGCGCGCCGCCGTCGCGGGATTGGTGCCGTGCGCCGATTCCGGCGCCAGCACGACCTTGCGCTGGCGCGCTCGCCGCGCGGCCTCGAGCGCGGCGCGCGATCGCCATCATGCCGCACATCTCGCCATGCGCGCCGGCGGCCGGCGACATCGCCACGGCCGGCATGCCGGTCAGCGTCTTCAGCCAGTGCGCCAGGCGGTCGATCAGCTCGAGCGCGCCCTGCACGGTCGAGACCGGCTGCAGCGGATGGAGGTCGCCGATGCCGGGCAGCCGCGCCACCTTCTCGTTGAGGCGCGGGTTGTGCTTCATGGTGCACGAGCCCAGCGGATAGACGCCCATGTCGATGGCGTAGTTCTTCTGGCTGAGCCGCGTGTAGTGGCTGCACCACCTGCGGCTCGCTCAGGCCCGGCAGGCCGATCTCGCCGCTGCGGCGCAGGCCGTTCGAGGCGGTCCTCGACCTTCGGCGGCTCCGGCAGGTCGACGCCGCAGCGGCCGGCGCTGGCCCATCTCGAAGATCAGCGGCTCCTCGATCTGCAGCGCGCGGTTGCCGGTGAAGGTGGTCCGGTGCGCTGGTCGCGTCCGCGACGATGCCGCCAACGGCCCTGCGAGCGGTCGAGCGACTGGACCATCACAGCACCTCCTTGAGCGCCGGCGACCAGCGGCGCCATGCCGTGCTCGGTCGCGGTCTCGGTGGCGCGACCAGCAGCAGCAGGTTGGCGACCGACGGATCGTCCGGGATCAGAGCCGCGAGACCGGCACGCCGCCGAGGATGCGCCTGGCGGCCAGCGCCTCGACCACCGGCGCGGCCGGGCTTGGGCAGGCGCACGCGTGAATTCGTTGAAGAAGCTGTCGTTCAGCAACTTCACGCCCGGCACCGCGCGCGAGCGCGATCGGCCAGCTCGCGACGCCTTGGCGTGGTTGAGCTCGGCCAGGCGCGTGAAGCCCGCCTCGCCCAGCAAGCGTGAGATGCACCGTGAAGGCGAGCGCGCAGAGGCCGGCATTGGTGCAGATGTTGGAGGTCGCCTTCTCGCGGCGGATGTGCTGCTCGCGCGTCGACGAGCGTCAGCACGAAGCCGCGCTTGCCGTCGGCATCGACGGTCTCGCCGACGCAGCCGGCCCGGCATCTGGCGCACGTACTTCTCGCGCGTGGCGAACAGGCCCGACATAGGGGCCGCCGAAGCCCAGCCCGTTGCCGATCGACTGGCCTTCGCAGACCACGATGTCGGCGCCCATCTCGCCCGGCGGCTTGAGCAGGCCGAGCGACACGACCTCGGTCACCACGACGATCAGCAGCGCGCCGGCGGCGTGGCAGGCCTCGGCGAGCTTGGCGAAGTCGCGCACATGGCCGAAGAAGCTCGGGTTCTGCACCACGACGCAGGACGTCTCGTCGTCGATCTGCGCGATCAGGTCTTCCGAGCCCTTCGGCGTCGGCCTGCGCGGCGGTCGGCGCTGAAACCCTCCCAGCGCGCGTGCGGTCTCGATGATGCGCGCGGTAGTGCGGATGCAGGCCGCCCGAGATACAGCGCCTTGTGGCGGCGCGTGACGCGGTTGGCCATCAGCACGGCCTCGGCCGCGCCGGTCGAGCCGTCGTACATCGAGGCGTTGGCCACCTCCATGCCGGTGAGCAGCGCTCACCTGGGTCTGGAACTCGAACAGATACTGCAGCGTGCCCTGCGTGATCTCGGGCTGGTAGGGCGTGTAGGAGGTCAGGAACTCGCCGCGCTGGATCAGGTAGTCGACGGTCGCGGGCACGTGATGGCGATAGGCGCCGGCGCCGATGAAGAACGGCGCCGAGCGCCGGCGACACGTTCTTCGCCGCATAGGCCTGGAAGGCGCGCTCGACCTCGAGCTCGCCCTGGTGATCGGGCAGGCCGGCGATCTTGGCGGCGAGCCGCGCCGACGGCGGCACGTCGCGTGAACAGCTCGTCGACCGACCTGGCGCCGATCACCGCCAGCATGTCGCGGCGGTCGGCGTCGGTGAGGGGAAGATAGCGCATCGATTGGCCTCCTCAGCCCAGGCTCTTCACGAAGGCTCGGTAGGCCGCCTCGTCCATCAGGCCGTCGAGCTCGCCTTGTGTCGGCGAGCCTGAGCTTGAAGAACCAGCCCTTGCCCATCGGCTCGGCATTGACGTCGCCCGGCGCGTCGGCGAGCGCCGCGTTGGCCTCGGTCACCTCGCCCGAGACCGGCGCGTAGATGTCGGACGCGGCCTTCACCGATCTCGACCACGGCGCAGCGCCTCGCCCTTGGCGACCTTGCGGCCGGCCTGCGGCAGCTCGACGAACACCACGTCGCCCAGCTGCTCCTGGGCGTAGTGCGTGATGCCGATCGTGCCGACGTCGCCTTCGACGCGGATCCATTCGTGCTCCTTGCTGTATTTGACGCTCGCCATCAAGGACTCCCTATCCGCGGTAGTAGGCGTGTTTGACGAAAGGCATGGGCACGATCTCGGCCGGCACGGGCTTGCCGCGCACGACGAGCTCGACCTTGGTGCCGTTGGCTGACTGAGGGCGCGTTCGACGTAGCCCATGGCGATCGGCGCGCCCGAGCGTGGGCGCGAAGCCGCCCGAGGTGACCTTGCCGACCATCCTTGCCGGCGATGGCGATCTCCGCGCCTTCGCGCGCGATCGCCTTGCCCTCGGGCAGGAGGCCGACGCCGCTTGCGCGGCGCGCCTTCGGCGATCTGCTTCTGGATGATCGACGCGCCGGGAAAGCCGCCCTGCTGCGCGGCGCTCCTTGCCGATGCTCCACAGCAGGCCCGCCTCGATCGGCGTGGTCGTGGTGTCGATGTCGTGGCCGTAGAGGCAGAGGCCGGCCTCGAGGCGCAGCGAATCGCGCGCGCCGAGACCGATCGGCTTCACCTCCGGCTGGGCCAGCAGCTTGCGCGGCGATGGGCTGCGGCTGCGTCGGCCGGCGTCGAGATCTCGTAGCCGTCGCCGCCGGTGTAGCCCGAGCGCGTGACGTAGCAGCGCGCGCCGTCGATCATCGACGAAGGCGCCGGTCATGAACTTCATGGCTCGCGACCTGCGGCGCGAGCCGCGCCAGCGCCCGCGCCGCCAGCGGGCCCTGCAGGGCCAGCAGCCCGCGGGCAAACATCGGCTCGACCTCGCAGGTCGGCCGACGAGATGCTTCTGCAGGTGCGCGAGGTCGGCGTCCTTGCAGGCGGCGTTGACCACCAGCAGGAGATGATCGCCCGTGCTGGTCACCATCAGGTCGTCGAGGATGCCGCCGGTATCGTTGGTGAACTGGCGTGTAGCGCTGCTGGCCGGGCTGCAGGCCCGCGATGTCGCCCGGCACCAGCGTCTCCGAGCGCCTTGGCCGCGTTGTGGCCGGCCTGGCGGTGAGCCGCACCTGGCCCATGTGCGAGACGTCGAACAGGCCGGCCGCGGTCGCGCGTCTGGGCATGCTCGGCCAGGATGCCGGTCGGGTACTGCACCGGCATCTCGTAGCCGGCGAACGGCACGATGCGCGCGCCGAGCTCGCGATGCAGCTCGTAAAGCGGCGTGCGCTTGAGGGGGCCGGCAGGCGTTTCGGTCAAAAGATCTCCGTCAGAGTCGCAGTTCCCCGACGCAAAGACTGCGCCGCTCGCGACCCCTCTGTCCGGAGACCTGAAAGATCCGCCGGCTGCTGCCGGCTTACTTCGTCGGTGGGCGCGCACCGATGGCGCGCGCCACTTTCCAGAGACCCATCCTCCTGCGGTCCGTTTGCCTGAGAGTTTCCGGGGCCGGTTGCTCCTTCGGCGCCGCCTCTCGCGAGAAGAAGCGGTCTCTCCCACAGGGATCGTCTGGGTGGAGCGACCTTAGGGGCGGTCCCTGCCCCGTCCACGGGGAAAAACATCGCGAAAACAGGCATTTGCGGAATCTCTTGAAATTGAGTGATCGCTCACTTACATTATGAGCGTTCGCTCATTTCATGGGAGGGTTCGCATGTTCATCCGCCGCGCCTTCACCGTCTTCCTCGAAGTGCAGAGCGAGGCCGCCGCCGCGCCAGCTCGTCGCCGACTGGACGCTCGACTGGCGCTGGTTCTGCGAGGCTGGAGACGATCCGACTTTGCCAAGTGAGCGCTCCCTCATAGACTGGCCGTCATGGGCAAGGCCGAGGACACCAAGGCGCGGGTCGAGCGCGCCGCGCTGACCCTGTTCGTGGCGCGCGGCGTGGCCGAGACCACGACCAAGGAAATCGCCATGGCGGCGTCGATCGCCGAGGGCACGATCTACCGCTACTTCCCGAGCAAGGAGCAGCTGGCGCTGCGACCTCTTCCTGCGCCATCACCGCGCGCTTGCCGAGGCGCTGGCCGAGGCGCAGCGGCGCGGCCAAGGGCCTGCGCGCCAAGATCGACGCCATCGTGCGCTGCTACTGCGAATGGGCCGACCGCGACTGGACCCTGTTCGCCTATCACCTCGCTGAACCAGCACTCCTTCCTGATCCAGGTGCCCGACGACACGCCCAATCCGGTGACCGTCGTGCGCGAGGTGATCGCCCAGGCGATGAAGGCGGGCGAGATCCCGCGGCGCAATGCCGACCTCGCCGCCGCCGCGGCGATCGGCGTGGTGATGCAGCCCGCGACCTACAAGGTCTATGGCCGCTTCACCGGCCAGCTGTCGGCGCCATCGCCGCTTCTTCGCCGACGCCGCCTGGGCGGTGCTGGCGGTGAAGGAGAGGTGAAGCGCTAGCCTTCCTTCGCCAGCGCCGTGAAGGCCTGCGCGAAACGCCTCGCGTGAGCCGGCGAGCCCGGTCTCGTTGAAGATGTCGGCGGTCAGCGACTGCACCGAGGCCTCGTCGATCCGCACGCCGTTGTTGGTGAGGAACGTGCGCGCCGCCGCGACCGCCTCGTCCATCGCGCCGCCCGCCTTGTAGAGGCGGTAGTAGTCGGGATGGCCGCCGCGGCCCAGCGCCTCGGCGATGACGTCGGTGAAGTTCACCACCTTCAGGGGATAGACCGCCTCGGCGCCGGACAGCGCGCGATGGCAGGAATGGTACATGGTGACGATGGTGTCGGCGCCGGCCGCGACCGCGCCTTCGGCCAGCCGGCGATGGATCGCCTGCTCGCGCTCCTTGAACTTGGCGGCCTGGCCGCCGCAGGCATAGGAGAAGCCGGAATCCTGCGGCAGCTCGAGCAGCTCGAGGTTGGGCACCGCGCGCAAGCAGCTTGGCGATGCTCGCCACCGTGGCGCCGATGCCGAGATGCTCGTGGATCACCACGCGGCGCTGCGGCTGGTCGGCCACGAAGCGCGCCTTGCAGCGCGTCGAGGTTGGCGGCCAGGAATTCGCTGATATGGCCCAGGTCGAACGACGGCGCCTCGACGTCCTTCTCCAGCTCGTCGAAATTCTTGGTGCAGGTCGGGCACCAGGTCAGCACCTTGGCGGCGCCCGACTGGCCGAAGCGCTGGAAGGTGCGATGGCCCATGCGCTCGTAGGTCGGCAGGTCGGCCTCCTGGAACTGGTAGACGCCGCAGCAATGGGCGGTGCCGCCGACCACGTCGAAGTCGAGCTCGAGCGCGTCGAGGATGTCCATGACGTTCAGCACGATGTGCGGCGTGCGCAGCACGTTGCAGCCGGTATAGAACAGCATCGTCCGCGGTGCGCCGCTCGGCCGGCGCCAGGATCTTCTTCAGCGTCTCCGACGGAAGCTGCATGCTGGCGAGCAGCCGCACCGCCTGCGCCATGTGGCGGAAGCGGCTGGCGGCGTTGGCGGCGCCGACCTCGCGCGGCCGGGCCGCCTCCGAGCGCCTTCATCTTGGCGATGGTCACCCACTGGCGGACGTTGATGTCCTCCGGGCAGGCGTCGCTGCAGCGCGCGCTGCCGTCGCAGGCGCCCAGCCACTTCTGCAGGCCGTCCGCCGCCGCGCCGCCGCCGCGCGTCAGCGCCGCGAAGCTCGCCGACGCGCTCGCACGGCCTGGCCGGCGTCGAGGCCGATCTCGCGCGCCGTCGGGCAGACCTCGAAACACTTGCCGCAGGCCGTGCAGCGGTCGGCCGCTTCGGCCGCCAGCGCCTCCAACCGTTCCGCATAGGCGCTCAAGACAATCCTCCAGACGATTCGCCTGCGCAGTGGACCGTCGCGGCATCAAGCTGCTGTCAAGTCTTCGGCTCCGGCCGAAGCATCGACCGGCCGGCAAGCGACTAGGCTGAGCGCCGGCATCCGATCGGAGGCCTCCATGACCGTCACCTGCGCCATCCGCTACGTGATCGACCCGTTCAAGCGCGACGCGTTCGAAACCTATGCCCGCAACTGGCTCACCATCATCCCGGCCTGCGGCGGCGATCTTCTGGGCTATTTCATGCCGCACGAGGGCACCAACAACATCGCCCACGCCCTGATCTCGTTCGACAGCCTGGCGGCCTACGAGGCCTATCGGGCGCGGCTCAGGGCCGACAAGGCCGGCATGGACAATTTCCGCTTCGCCGAGGACCGAGCGCTTCATTCTCAGCGAGGAGCGCACCTGGCTGCGCCCCGTGACCGCCGGCCTGAGACGCTGCCGCGCGGCCTGCTCACTGCCGGCCCACGCCGCTGACGATTGTAGTTGAGCTCTTCCTGCGTGGGCTTCAGCCCGACGGCGATGCGGTAGCCGGCGAGGTCGCTGATCTGGCTGTAGGGCAGCCGCAGCGACAGTTCCTCCTGCGAGGCGCCGCGCGGATTGGCCGGCGACAGGCGGAAGTCGGCGGTGAATTCCTGGCCCTGCACGACGGCGCCGCTGCTGTCGATCACGCGCACGAAGTAGGGCACGCGCGTCGTGCCCGGCGCCGACCGACGGGCCCGGCGTTGACCGAGATGCGCATGACCAGGTTGACGTTGAGCTGGTTGCGACTGAGCTTCGCAGGCCGTGCCGAGCGCGGTCAGCGCCGCCTCGAAGACGATGTCGCGCGGATCGCGGCCCGGCCCGTCCTTGAAGCGGGTGAGTCGCTGGGCGTCCTGCGACGGTGAGCGGCGCCGGACAATAGACGTTGCTGGCGTCGGTCGATGCCGCTGCCGCCGCCAAACCAGCCGCAGGCGCCAAGCGACAGCGCCAGAGCGAGCGGCGCCGAGAAGAGCAAGTTTTCTGTCGATCATGCCAGGGTCTTGTGCGTACCGTCGCAAAGCGGCTTCTTGTCGGAGTGCTTGCAGGCGCAGAGCCAGTGGTCGCCCGCCTTCTCCGGCGTGTATTTCATCGGCGCGAAGCCGGCTGCCCTTGTGGCTGCCGTCGCAGAACGGCTGGTTCTTGCTCTGCCCGCAGGCGCACCACCAGTAGTCCTTTCCGGCCTCCAGCGTCACTTTCGCTGGGCGCCCTCGCCGCGACAACCGGCTCGGTCATGTTGCTTTCCCCGTTGCGGCGGCTTTGTTACGGTGCCGCGCCAATCCGTTGTCCAGGCGGAGTTCTAGGCAATGGTCCGCAGGCCTGCAAGCGAGCGGGCCGGCATCCGCGCTGAACGTTTTCGCATGACCGAGTCCAAGAAGCCGCTCACGATCCTGCTCGCCAGCCCGCGCGGCTTCTGCGCCGGCGTCGATCGCGCCATCCAGATCGTCGAGCGCGCCATCGAGCGCTACGGCCGGCCGGTCTATGTCCGCCACGAGATCGTGCACAACCGCTACGTGGTCGAGAGCCTCGAGGCCAAGGGCGCGATCTTCGTCGACGAGCTCGACGAGGTGCCGGACGACCGCCCGGTGGTGTTCTCCGCCCACGGCGTGCCCAAGGCGGTGCCGGCCGAGGCCGGCCGTCGCAACCTGCTCTATCGTCGACGCCACCTGCCCGCTGGTCTCCAAGGTCCATCGCGAGGCCGAGCGGCATCACGACGCCGGGCCGCACCGTCGTCCTGATCGGCCATGCCGGCCATCCCGAGGTGATCGGCACCATGGGCCAGCTGCCCGCCGGCGCCGTGCTGCTGGTCGAGGACGTGGCGCAGGCCGAGGCGGCTGGAGGTGCGCCGATCCGCACAACCTCGCCTACGCCACGCAGACGACGCTGTCGGTCGACGACACGATCGGCGATCGTGGCCGCGCTGCGCCGCCGCTTCCCGCCATCCAGGGCCCGAAGATGGAGGACATCTGCTACGCCACCACCAACCGCCAGGCGGCGGTCAAGGCGATCGCCGAGCGCTGCGATGCGCTGGTGGTGATCGGCGCGCCCAATTCCTCCAACTCCATGCGCCTGGTCGAAGTCGCGGCGAACTACGGCTGCGCCAAGTCGCGCCTGGTGCAGCGCGCCGCCGACATGGACTGGAGCTGGCTCGGCGGACGCGCGGCGGCTCGGCATCACGGCCGGCGCCTCGGCGCCCGAGCTGCTGGTCGACGAGCTGATCGCCGCCTGCCGCGAGCGCTACGACGTCACGGTCGAGGAAGTGCGCACGACCGAGGAGAGCGTCGTGTTCAAGCTGCCGCGCCGTAGCTGGTGGCCTGATGGCGGTCTACACCGAAGTCGGCGACACCGAGCTCGAAGCCTTTCTCGCCGAATACGACATCGGCGAAGCCGATGTCCTTCAAGGGCGTCGCCGAGGGTGTCGAGAACTCCAACTACCTGCTGACCACGACGCGCGGCCAGTACTTCCTCACGCTCTACGAGAAGCGCGTCGACCCCGAGGACCTGCCGTTCTTCCTCGGCCTGATGGATCATCTCGCGGCGCGCGGCATCAACTGCCCGCAGCCGATCCATGGCCGCGACGGCAACGCGGTGCGCACGCTGCGCCGGCAAGCCGGCGGCGATCACGACGTTCCTGCACGGCCTGTCGCCGCGCCGCATCGAGCGTGCAGCATTGCGGGCCGGTCGGCGAGGCGCTGGCCGGCGCTGCATCTGGCCGGCCGCGACTTTGCGCTCAAGCGGCCCAACGCGCTGTCGGTCGCCGGCTGGCGGCCACTGTTCGACGGCTCGCGCCGCCACATCGACCAGGCGCTCGGCCAGCGAGCTGGCAGGCCGAGCTCGATTTCTTCGAGACGAACTGGCCGCAAGGACCTGCCGTCCGGCGTGATCCATGCCGACCTGTTCAACGACAACGTGTTCTTCCTGCGACGACAAGCTGTCGGGCCTGATCGACTTCTATTTCGCCTGCAACGACGCCTTCGCCTACGACGTCGCGATCTGCCTCAACGCCTGGTGCTTCGAGGCCGACAAGCTCGTTCAACGCCACCAAGGCGCGCGCCCTGCTGCAGGGCTACGGCCAGGTGCGGCCGCTCGGCGACGACGAGCGCGCGGCGCTGCCGCTGCTGGCGCGCGGCTCGGCGCTGCGCTTCCTGCTGACGCGGCTCTACGACTGGGTGCACACGCCGGCCGACGCGCTGGTCAAGCGCAAGGACCCGCAGGAGTACCTCGCCAAGCTGCGCTTCCATCGCGGCGCGGCGTCGATCGCGGACTACGGGCTGTGAGCAGACGCCCGACGTCGAGATCTTCACCGACGGCGCCTGCAGCGGCAATCCCGGACCGGGCGGCTGGGGCGCGATCCTGCGCGATGGGCGACCGCGAGACGCGAGCTGTCCGGCGGCGAGCCGGCCACCACCAACAACCGCATGGAGCTGATGGCGGCGATCACGGCGCTGGAGGCGCTGAAGCGGCCCTGCGAGGTGCGCCTGCTACACCGACAGCAACTACGTGCGCGACGGCGTCACCAAGTGGATCCACGGCTGGAAGAAGAACGGCTGGCGCACCGCCGACAAGAAGCCGGTGAAGAACGTCGAGCTGTGGCAGCGCCTCGATGCCGCGCGCGCGCCGCACCAGGTCGACTGGCGCTGGGTGAAGGGCCACAGCGGCCACGCCGAGAACGACCGCGCCGACGCAGCTGGCGCGCGCGGAGATCGACAAGCTCCGGTCGGCAGACCGCTGACTCAGCTGCGTTTCGGCTGCGTCGGCACCGGCTTCTTCTCGACCGGCTTTTCGTAGACCAGATCGAAGTTCTCGCGCGTGCCGTCGCAGGGATTGTCGCCCTCGGCGAGGCGCCACACCTGCGACTTGCCGGAGCGGCGGAAGTGCAGCAGGCCGCGCCACCTTGCAGGGCGTGCCCTTCTCGACCTTGGCGACGCGGAAGCGCGACCTCGCCGCGGATCTGCACGATGCCGGCCGCGATGCGCTCGACGACGCCGTCGATCGACGCCCAGTCGCCCTCGCTGCCGGGCGCCACGCTGTCGATGCGGCCCTTCACGATCCAGAGCGTTGCCCTGCCTGGTCACCGCGACGTCGCCCGGCTTGGCGCCCTTCAGCTTGGCGTAGCGGCCCCACACGATCCTGCGGGCGTCGGCGAAGAGCTGGGCCTCGGCGTCCGAGGCGATCTCGGTGCGCTCGATCTTGGGCGCGCCGCCGGCAGCGGCGAGGACAGGCCGCTGAGTCGGCGCGCCCTGCTGGACCGTGCGGCGCCTGCACGGGCGGCGGCGCCGGATAATAGGACGATGGCGGCTGCGTGCGCCGGCCGGCGGCGGCGTCTGGGCAACGGCCGGCGCCGTCAGCGAACAGGACGGCGATCAGGAGGGCGATCGACGATGAGGTTCGGTTCATTGCTGTGGCTCTTACATCGAGTGATCGCAGCGATGCTACCGCTTGCCGCCGGCCTTGGGCGGCCGGCCGGCGGCGGCGGCGCTCGGCGCGGGCGGCACCGGCTGCTCGCCGCGCAGGCCTGCTTCGGCGCGGCGGGCCGCGTCCGAGCCCGGCGGCACGAGACGCAGCACCTTGTTGAAATCGTCGTTGGCCTGGCTGCGCTCGCCGCGCGCCAGGCTGGCGAAGCCGCGCTCGAGCAGCGCCTCGGAATGGTCCGGCGCGATCCTGCAGCGCGCGCTCGGCATCGTCGAGCGCGCGCGCCGGATTGCCGGCATTGCGCCAGGCCGCGGCGCGCAGCACCAGGATCTCGACGTTGTTGGGCCGCAGCCCGAGCGCGCGGTCGAAGTCGGAGATGGCGCGCGGCCAGGCGCGCATGGCGGCGTAGCTCAGCCCGCGATCGACCCACAGGTCGGCGTCGTTGCCCTTGAGCTCGAGCGCGCGGCTCTGCGCCTCGGCGGCCTTGTCGGCCGCGCCGGCTTCCATGCAGGCCTGGCCGGCCTGGCCCAGCAGCTCGGCGCTGCAGGCCGGGCCGATCCTGGCCCATGTCGCGGGCGATCGCCTCGAACTGCGCCGCCGCCGGCACGTAGCGGCCGGCCTCGAACATGGCGACCGCCACGCAATGGCGCGCCGCCAGGCCGCCGCCCTCGGCCTGCCACTTCTCGGCCGACCGGCAGCGCCTTGAGCGGCTCGCTGCGCGCCAGCTGTCATGCACTCGGTGTAGCGCCGCAGATGATCGGGCGTCAGCTCGTCGAACGGGCCGAGGCTCTGGCGCAGGCGACCGGCGCAGCGCGGCGAGCAGCGCCGAGCAGCGAGCAAGGCACGCGGCGAGGCAACAACATCCTTGAAAAGAACCGCGCCGCGGCGATCCTGACAAGATGACAGGACGTCTTTTCATTTTCGGCCTGGGCTATAGCGGCCTTGAAATCGCCAGACTTGCCAAGGCCGCCGGCTGGAGCGTGGCCGGCACCGTGCACCGGCGGCGACAAGGCCGCGCAGCTCGCGGCCGAGGGCATCGAGGCGCACCTGTTCGACGGCACGGCTGCGCCTGCCGGCCGCGGCGGTCGGCAGCGCCTAGCCACGTGCTCTGCACCATCGCGCCCGGCACGCGCGGGCGATCCTGCGCTCAGGACCTGCTGCCCGCCTGCTGCGGCGCGCGCGCTGGCTGGGCTATCTCTCGACCACCGGCGTCTACGGCGATCACGGCGGCGGCTGGGTCGACGAGGACACGCCGCCCGAGCCCGGCCAGCCGCGCAGCGTCGAGCGCCTGGCCGCCGAGCGCGCCTGGCAGGCGATGGGCCTGGAGGCCGGCGCCGCCGTCGACATCTTCCGCCTGCCCGGCATCTACGGCCCCGGCCGCAGCGCCATCGACCAGGTGAAGGCCGGCACGGCGCGGCGCATCGACAAGCCGGGCCAGGTCTTCTCGCGCATCCATGTCGAGGACATCGCCGGCACCGTGCTGATGGCGATCACGCCAGCCGCACGCCGGCGCCATCTACAACGTGGCCGACGACCTGCCGGCCTCGACCGCCGAGGTGGTGGCCTATCGCCTGCGAGCTGCTGGGCAAGCCGGCGCCGCCGGTCATCCCGTGGGAACAGGCAGCAGCCGACGATGAGCGCCATGGCGCGCTCCTTCTATGCCGAGAACCGGCGCGTGCAGGAACGACAGGATCAAGAACGAGCTGGGCGTCGTGCTGCGCTATCCGACCTATCGCGAAGGGCCTGCGCGCCATCGCGGCGCGACGGCTAGAACGCCAGCTCCTCGACCGTGGCGATCAGGCGGGCGATGTCGGCCGGCGTGCTGAGCCGATGATCGCCGCCCTTGATCAGGGTCGTGATCACCTCGGGCGCTTCGAGGTGCGCGGCGATCTGCAGCGAATACTCCCACGGCACGTCGGGATCGCTCTGGCCGTGCAGCAGGCGCACCGGACAGGGCAGCGACAGCTTCTTGTCGAGCAGCAGATGATTGCGTCCCTCCTCGATCAGCTTCCAGGTGAAGACCGACGGCTCGGGCGAATATTGCGACGGCCGCTCCAGCCTGCCCGTCGCGCTCGAGCGTGGCGCGATCCTCGGGCGACAGGCCCTTCAGCAGCATGCGCTCGGTGAAATCCGGCGCCGCGGCGATCAGCACCAGCCCGGCCAGGCGCTCGGGCCGCGCGCGCGCCACCAGCAGCGACAGCCAGCCGCCCATGCTCGATCCCACCAGCACCAGCTTGCCGGTGGTCAGCGTGTCGATGGCGGCCAGCGAATCGTCGAGCCAGCGGCCGATCGTGCCGTCCTCGAAGCGGCCCGACGACTGGCCGTGGCCGAGATAGTCGAAGCGCAGGTAGGCGCGGCCGGTCTGCTCGGCCCAGGCCTCGAGCGCCATCGGCCTTGGTGCCGGTCATGTCGGAACGGAAGCCGCCCAGGAACGCCACCGTCGGCGCGCGGCCCGGCGGTCGTCGCATAGGCGACGGTGTTGCCGTCGGGCCGCGGCAATCGCTGCACTTTGGCGTCATCGTTCATGCCATGTTACCTGCCACAGCAACAAACCCACTGCCAAGCTCACGTGCCTGCTCCGACGCTCCTGCAAATCGTCCCGACCCTCGCCGGCGGCGGTCTGGCGCGCGCCACGCTCGACGCGGCGCAGGCCGTGATCGCGGCCGGCGGCTCGGCCATCGTCGCCTCGCCGGGCGGCGCCATGGTGCCCGACCTGCTGCGGCTGCGCGCCACGCATCTCGAGCTGCCGGAGAGCAGCCATCGCGCTGTGGGCGCGGCTCACCTTGCCGCGCAAGCTCGCCGCCAGCCTGCGCGACGCCCGCGTCTCGCTGATCCAGGCGCGCTCGCCCGCCACGGCGTGGGTGGCGCGCGCGCTCGCCCGCCGGCTCGAGATCAAGTGGATCGCCACGCTGCACGCGCCGTTCATCGCCAGCGAGCCTGGCCGAGCCGCTTCGTCGAGCGCCGCCAGGCGCGCGCCGACGCGGTGATCGCCGTGTCGGAGCATGTGGCGCGCGACGCGCTGCAACGCTTTCCCGCGCCTCGGCGACCGGCTGGAGACCATTCCGCCCGGCATCAATTTCGACCGCTTCGATCCGGCCGTCGTGCGCGCCGACCGGCGTGATCCGGCTGGCCGGCGAGCTGCGCGTGCCCGACGGCAGCCATCTCATCCTCTGCCCGGCGCGCTTCGACGAGGATCGCGGCCAGAAGATCCTGATCGAGGCGGTGAAGCGGCTCGGCCGCGACGACGTGTTCTGCCTGCTGCTGGGCTCGTCGGGCGCGCCCACGCCGTTCGAGAAGGAACTCGAACGCGCCGATCGAGGCGGCCGAGCTGCATGGCCGCGATGCAGATCGGCCCCTATGTCGACGACATGCCGGCGGCCTACATGCTGGCCGACGTGGTGGTGGCGACCGGCGGCGCGCGCCAGGGTTTCAGCCGCGCGCTGGTCGAGGCGCAGGCGATGGGCCGGCCGGTGGTCGCCGAGGATGGCGGCGGCGCCGCCGAGACGGTGCGCGCCGGCGTCACCGGCTGGCTGGCGCCGGCGGGCGATGCCGGCGGCGCTGGCCGAGGCGCTGCAAAGCGCGCTGTCGCTCTCGGCCGAGCGCCGCGCCGAACTGGCGCGCGCGGCGCAGGAGCAGGTGCGCAGCCGCTACGATCTGGCACAATCCAACCGCCAGTTGCTCGCAACTCTACGAACGGCTGTCCCGGCGATGAAAGCGCGGCCTCTCGTTGCCCTTCCTCGCAGGCGGCGTCCTCGACCGCCGCAATGCACGGTCCTGGCGCTGGCCCAGATCGCGCGTCCGCCGACCGGCGGGCGTGGACAACCGCTTCCTGGCGCCGCCATCGGGCCTCCAACAAACCTTCCTCGGCACCTGGGACCTCACCTGGGACGACCCCGGCGACCCCAAATGCCCGTGCCACGGCACGCTCACGATCGACGACCCAGGCCGACGGCAGCCTCAAAGGCTACTGGTCGATCAAGAATCCCCCGGTGATCCTCCAGGGCGGCATGGCGTTCGACAACAACGTATGGGCCGGCCGACTTCGCGCAGCCCGACGACAACGTCGATTTTCCTCTAAAGGTCATTTCCGGCTCGAGACACGGGGCGGGACCGCGCTCACCGGCTCCTATCAGCGCGACGGGACGGCGATTCCCACCGTTGGAGCGCCATCCGACGGTAGGACGCCAGCTTGACTCAAAGGCCCTCCGCAACTATCTCCAGCCTCATGGAACGCCGGTTTTTCACCGCTCCAGACGCCGACCACCGTCCGAACTTGATTCGGCCGGGCGCGCGCACTCGTGCCGCTTCCCGGCCTCTCGCCGCCGACACTTCTGTGTCGGCCGATGAGCTGTGTTCGGAATCTTCTCAAGCGGTGGTAGCCATGATCAATATTTCCTTACCGGACGGTTCGGTCCGGTCGTTCGATAAACCGGTGAGCGGCGCCGATATCGCCGCCTCGATCGGCCCCGGCCTCGCCAAGGCAGCCCTGGCGCTGCGCGTCGACGGCAAGATGGTGGACCTCTCCCACGTCGTCGATCACGACGCCAAGATCGGCATCGTGACGTCGCGCGATCCGGAGGCGCTCGAGCTGTTGCGCCACGACGCGGCGCACGTGCTGGCGCAGGCGGTCCAGGAACTCTATCCCGGCACGCAGATCACGTTCGGTCCGGCGACGGAGGACGGCTTCTACTACGACTTCGTGCGCGCCGAGCCCTTCTCGTCGGAGGACTTCGCCAAGATCGAGCAGCGCATGGCCGAGATCGTCGACCGCGACCTGCCGATCACGCGCGAGGTCTGGGACCGCGCCAAGATCAAGGACTACTTCAAGCAGCACGGCGAGAGCTTCAAGGCCGAGTGGGCCGACGAGCTGCCCAAGGACGAGGAGATCTCGGTCTACAGGCAGGGCGACTGGCTCGACATGTGCCTGGGCCCGCACCTGCCCTCGACGGGCAAGCTCGGCAAGGCGTTCAAGCTCACGAAGGTGTCGGGCGCCTACTGGCGCGGCGATGCCAAGAACGCCCAGCTGCAGCGCGTCTACGGCACGGTCTTCTTCTCCGACAAGGACCTGAAGGACTACCTGCACCGCATCGAGGAAGCCGAGAAGCGCGACCATCGCCGGATCGGCCGCGAGATGGACCTCTTCCACCAGCAGGAAGACGCGGCCGGCATGGTGTACTGGCATCCCAAGGGCTGGACGTTCTGGCGCACGCTCGAGAGCTACCTGCGGCGCAAGCTCGAGGCCGGCGGCTATGTCGAGGTGAAGACGCCGCAGCTCAACGACCGCAGGCTGTGGGAGGCGTCGGGCCACTGGGAGAAGTTCCGCGAGAACATGTATCTCAGCGAGAACGAGGAAGGCCTGCGCGAGTTCGTCGCCGATCCGGCACAGCGCATCTTCGCGCTGAAGCCGATGAACTGCCCGTGCCACATCCAGATCTTCAATCAGGGCCTGCGCAGCTACCGCGAGCTGCCGCTGCGCATGGCCGAGATCGGCTCGTGCCACCGCTTCGAGCCGTCGGGCGCGCTGCACGGCATCCTGCGCGTGCGCGCCTTCACCCAGGACGACGCCCACATCTTCTGCACCGAGGAGCAGATCGAGAGCGAGACGATCCGCTTCTGCAAGCTGCTGGGCGAGGTCTATCGCGACCTGGGCTTCGACGTACTTCGTGAAGTTCTCCGACCGCCCGCCGGTGCGCATCGGCTCCGACGCGGTCTGGGACCAGGCCGAGGCGCGCTGAAGTCGGCGTCGAAGGCCGCCGGCCTCGACCTGATCCTCAATCCCGGCGAAGGCGCGTTCTACGGCCCCAAGCTGGAATTCGTGCTGCGCGACGCGATCGGCCGCGACTGGCAGTGCGGCACGCTGCAGGTCGACTTCATGCTGCCCGAGCGGCTCGGCGCGACCTATGTCGCCGAGGACGGCGCGCGCAAGGTCGCCGGTGATGCTGCACCGCGCCATCTTCGGCAGCTTCGAGCGCATGATCGGCGTCCTGATCGAGCACTATGCCGGCCGCTTCCCGCTCTGGCTGGCGCCGACGCAAGCGGTGGTGGCCACGATCGTCAACGACGCCGACGCCTATGCCAGCGAGGTCGCCGACAAGCTGCGGGCGGCCGGCCTGCGGGTCGAGACCGATCTGCGCAACGAGAAGATCAACTACAAGGTCCGCGAGCATTCGCTGGCCCACGTGCCGCTGATCCTGGCGGTCGGCCGGCGCGACATGGAAGGCCGCACGGTGGCGGTCCGCCGCCTCGGCTCCGAGAAGCAGGAGGTCCTTGAACTCGGGGCCGCCGTCACTAAACTTTCCGAGGAGGCCCGGCCGCCCTTCTAGGGCGGCCGCGGTCTCGATACCCGCCCCCGATCGACGAAGGAAAAGGGGGCTTCAACGAAGGAGAATGAAGCCATAGCCAGACCTGCTCAACAAAGCGCGCCCACCCGCGAGGGTCCGCGCGTCAACGGCGAAATCAGAGCGCCGCAAGTCCGACTGATCGACGAGAACGGCGAGATGGTCGGCGTCGTCAGCACCCGCGAGGCCATCGAAATGGCCGAGGAGGCCAGTCTCGACCTGATCGAGATCTCGCCCAACGCGGTCCCGCCGGTCGCCAAGATCTCCGACTACGGCAAATACAAATACGAAGCGCAGAAGAAGGCGCACGAGGCGCGCAAGCACCAGAAGGTCGATCGAGGTCAAAGAGATCAAGATGCGCCCCAACATCGACGACCACGATTACGAAGTGAAGATGCGCGCCATGAAGCGGTTCATCGAGGAAGGCGACAAGGTGAAGGTCACCCTGCGCTTCCGCGGCCGCGAGATGGTCCATTCCGAGCTCGGCCTGCAGGTGCTGAACCGCGTCCGCGGCGAGATGGACCCGCTCACCAAGATCGAGTCGATGCCGCGCATGGAAGGCCGGCAGATGATCATGGTGCTGGCGCCCAAATAGGCGCGCCCAGCAGCGCTCCGCGTCCGCTCATTTCGGCTGCTCGGCAGGCGCAGGCGCAGCGTCACGGTGCCGGCGCTGCGCGACTGCTCGGGATCGAAGCGGCCGTTCGCCGTCGAGCCGTCCGGCCAGCGCACGCTGTAGACGGTCTCGCCGGCGAACGACATCGGCCCGTCGGTCTTGCCGTTCATCCAGTAGTCGCAGCGCACCGGATCGTCGGCATCGAGCTGCTGGGCCTGGCAGATCTGGTGCAGCACGTAGGGAATGAACCGCGCGCGGCCGTCCTCCGGCGCGCGTCGTGTAGTTGAGGCCGAGCGAGCGGTCGCTGGCGCTCGCAGCGCTGGATCGCGCGGACCTGCGCCGCGCCCGGCGCGCGTGCGCCTGATGCCCGTCGAGGTCGGTCACCAGTCCGTCGAGCGCGCGCGCGCGCGCAGCGTCGGTGAAGCCCGCCGCCACCAGCGTCGCCTCGTAGCGGCCGATCGCCTCGGCGACCGGCGTCGGCGGCGATAGCCGGCGCGCACCAGATCGCGCTGCCAGGAATGCGTCTCCAGCGCCCGCACGATCATCTCGCCGGTGAGTCCGGCGCGCTCGGCCCAGTCGCCCAGCACGTTGGACGGCCGTCCAGCAGTATTTCAGGAGATTGTAGCCTTCCGGCTCGACCGGCCGTGCGCGCGCGTCGATCGACGCCGATCACCTTGCCGACCACCGTCTTCACCAGCACGTACTGCGTCGGCCGGATTGTCGCGCACCTTCTCGGAGCTCGATTGGGTCGACGACGGGCGTGCTGGCAGGCTGTTTGCGGCGCGCCCGATGCCTGCGCAGCTGACATCTGCGCCCACGATGGCTGAGCCGCCAGCAGCGCCAGAAGTGCAATCGTCAGCGGTCCTTGTCATCGACGGGATGATTAGCCTCTCCAGTCTGAGGTAACGCATGAAAGGCCTGATCGTTGCGCCGTTGCGAGTCGCGGCGGCTACGGCATGTACGACCCGCCGTTGACGTGCAGCACCTGGCCGGTCGTGGCGTTCGAGTCGTCGGAGGCGAGGAACACCGCGGTGCGCGCGATCTGGTCGGGCGTCAGCAGCTTGCCGCCGAGCGGGATGGTGGCGCGCGCCATCTCGATCAGCTCGGCGTCGGTGTTGCCGTAGCGCGGCTGGGCGGTGTCGGTGGTGCCGGGCGCGATGGCATTGACGCCGGATGTTGTGGGGCGCGAGCTCCAGCGCCATCGCGCGCGTCATCGAGACCACGCCGCCCTTGCTCGCGCTGTAGTGCACGCCGCGCACCGCGCCGCGGATGGCCTGCGAGGAGAGGTTGATCACCGAGCCGCCGGCTTGCCGGCCGCGATCAGCGCCTTGGCGACGGCGATGGTGGCAAAGCAGCCGGCCTTGAGGTTGATGTCGAGGACGTAGTCCCAGTCGCTCTCGCGCATCTCGAGGAACGGCACCCGCGGATAGACGCCGGCATTGTTGACCAGGATGTCGGGCGCACCCAGCACGGCGCACGGTCTCGGCCATCATGGCCTCGATGTCGGCGAGCTTGGCGACGTCGGCCTTGATGAGATGGGCGCGCCGGCCTGCCTGGCGGGCGTAGTTCGCGACCGCTTCGGCGCCGGCCTGGTCGTCGAGCCAGCTGTCAGCGCCACGTCGGCGCCCTCCGCCGCCAGCGCCCGGCCGATCGCCGCCCCGATGCCCTGCTGCGCGCCGGTCACCAGCGCCACCTTGCCTGCCAATTTCATGCGAAAATCCCCCATTCCGAGGGCCGACTTTGCCATATCGCGCCCGCGCTTGCGTGGGCAGACCCTCGCCGCTATAAGCCCCGTTCCTTCGAGCGGCCTGGCCAATAAGGGCATTGCCTCGGCTGCTTCGTAAGGACTTTCCGGCCTTGAGTCGGGACCGGCGCGCAAGCGCTAACCCTTTGAAAAGGAACAAAAATGCCCAAGATGAAGACCAAGAGCGGGGCCAAGAAGCGTTTTCGCTTCACGGCCACCGGCAAGGTGAAGCACGGCGTCGTCGGCAAGCGCCACGGCATGAGCAAGCGGGCAACCGCTTCCTGCGCCAGCAGACCGGCATGACGCTGGTGTCGGAGCCCGACACCCGCATCATCAAGCGCAACTTCTTCCCGTACGAGAGGTAGGCCATGGCACGCGTCAAGCGGGGCGTGACTGCACACGCTCGTCACAAGAAGGTCCTCAAGCTCGCCAAGGGCTATCGCGGCCGCGCCAAGGCGGCGTTCCGCGTCGGCATCGAGAAGGTCGAGAAGGGCCTGCAATACGCCTATCGCGACCGCCGCAACAAGAAGCGCGCGTTCCGCGGCCTGTGGATCCAGCGCATCAACGCCGCGACGCGCGAGCATGGCCTCACCTACTCGCAGTTCATGAACGGCATCCTGAAGGCCGGGATCGAGGTCGACCGCAAGGTCATGGCCGATCTGGCGGTGCGGGAGCCGGCGGCGTTTAAGGCCCTGGTCGAACAGGCCCAGGCCGCCCTCAAGTAACTCTGTCGCGCCGCATCGAGGCGGCACGGCCAAGAAATCGAAAGAGGGAGCCTGGACCGCAGGCTCCCTTTTTCGTGTTCGGTTCGGAGTAGCGACGGATGGACGATCTTTCGACGATACGCAGCGAGGCGCTCGGCGCCGTGCGGCAGGCGGCCGATCTGGCCGCGCTCGAGGCCGCGCGCGTGGCGGCGCTCGGCAAGAAGGGCAGCGTCACCGGCCTGATGAAGACGCTGGGCGGGCTGGCGCCCGAGCAGCGCAAGGAGTTCGGCGCGCGGGTCAACCAGCTCAAGGGCGAGATCGAGGCCGCGCTCGAGGCGCGCAAGGCGACGCTCAGCGCCTCGGCGCTGGCCGCCAGGCTCGTCAACGAGAAGGTCGATGTCAGCCTGCCGGCGCGGCCCGAAGGCCAGGGCACGCTGCATCCGATCGGCCAGGTGATGGACGAGCTCGCCGCCATCTTCGGCGAGATGGGCTTCACCTGGGCCGACGGTCCCGACATCGAGGACGACTGGCACAACTTCACCGCCCTCAACATCCCGCCCGACCATCCGGCGCGGCAGATGCAGGACACCTTCTATCTGCCGCCGCGCGCCGACGGCACGCCGATGGTGCTGCGCACCCACACCTCGCCGGTGCAGGCGCGCACCATGCTCGACAAGAGCGTGCAGAAGATGCTGGCCGACGGCGGGTCGCTGCGCATCATCGTGCCGGGCCGCACCTTCCGCATCGACAACGACGCCGACGCACACGCCGATGTTCCACCAGGTCGAAGGGCTGGTGATCGACCGCACGACGCACATGGGCCATCTCAAGGGCTGCCTGGTCGATTTCTGCCGCGCCTTCTTCGAGGTCGACGACCTGCCGCTGCGCTTCCGCCCCTCCTACTTCCCCTTCACCGAGCCGTCGGCCGAGGTCGATATCGGCTGCTCGTGGAAGGACGGCGAGCTCAAGATCGGCGCCGGCGATTCTGTGGCTGGAGATCCTGGGCTCGGGCATGGTCCATCCCAACGTGATCGCCAATTGCGGCCTCGATCCCGCGATCTACCAGGGCTTCGCCTTCGGCATGGGCATCGACCGCATCGCCATGCTGAAATACGGCATCCCCGATCTGCGCAGCTTCTTCGACGCCGACCTGCGCTGGCTGCGCCATTACGGCTTCTCCGCGCTCGAATGGCCGTCGCTGACCGGAGGGCTGGGGCGATGAAGTTCACGCTGTCCTGGCTGCAAGGAGCATCTCGACACCGAGGCGACGCTCGCCGAGATCGCGCGACACGCTCGACCATGCTCGGCCTCGAGGTCGAGGGCATCACCAATCCGCGCCGAGACCCTGAAGGGCTTCGTCGTCGGCTACGTCGTCGAGGCGGTGCAGCATCCCAACGCCGACCGGCTGCGGGTCTGCAAGGTCGATACCGGCAGCGGCATCGTGCAGGTCGTGTGCGGCGCGCCCAACGCGCGCACCGGCATGAAGGGCATCTTCGCGCCGACCGGCAGCTACATTCCCGGCACCGGCATGCATGCTCAAGGCGAGCAAGATCCGCGGCGAGGAGAGCAACGGCATGCTCTGCTCCTCGCGCGAGCTGCAGCTGGGCGACGACCATAGCGGCATCATCGACCTGCCGGCCGAGCGCCAGGACCGGCGCGCCGGCGGCCGAGGCGCTGGGCCTCGACGATCCGGTGATCGAGATCAAGGTGACGCCCAACCGCGCCGATTGCCTGGGCGTGCACGGCATCGCGCGCGATCTCGCGGCGGCCGGCCTCGGCACGCTGAAGCCGGTCGAAGGCCGACAAGATCGCCGGCAGCTACAAGAGCCCGATCAAGTGGACGCACGGCTACGAGCCCAAGCCCGACAGCCCCTGCCCCATCGTGGTCGGCCGCCATTTCCGCGGCATCAAGAACGGCCCTCGCCCGACTGGCTGCAGCGCCGGCTGAAGGCGATCGGCCTGCGGCCGATCTCGGCCCTGGTCGACATCACCAACCTCGTGACCTTCGACCTCAACCGGCCGCTGCACGTGTTCGACGCCAGGAAGCTCTCGGGCGATCTGGTCATGCGCCAGGCGCGCGAGGGCGAGCAGATCCTGGCGCTCGACGGCAAGACCTACACGCTCGATCCGATCGGTCGCCGTCATCGCCGACGCCAAGGGCGTGCACGGCATCGGCGGCATCATGGGCGGCGAGGATACCGGCGTGCGCGAAGACACGACGGAGGTGTTCCTCGAGGCCGCCTACTTCCAGCCCATCGGCATCGCCGCGTCGGGCCGCAAGCTCGGCATCCTGTCCGACGCGCGCTATCGCAACGAGCGCGGCATCGATCCCGAATCCTGCTGGTGGGGCGCCGAGGTGGCGACCCGCCTGATCCTCGAGCTGTGCGGCGGCGAGACCAGCGAGATCGTGTCGAGCGGCGTCATGCCCGCACTGGCAGCGCAGCTACAGCCTTGCGCGCCGATCGCGTGAAGACGCTGACCGGCGATCGACGTGCCGGCGCGAGGAGACGGCGGCGATCCTGGGCAAGCTCGGCTTCACCGTCGACGGCAACGGCCCGTGGACGGCCGCGGTGCCGTCGTGGCGGCCCGACATCGTCGGCGAGGCCGACCTGGTCGAGGAAGTGACGCGCGTCTGGGGCTTCGACAACATCCCGACGACGTCGCTGCCGCGGCTCTCGCGCGACCTCCCGGCCGGTGCGCGATGCCCGATGCAGCGCCGCGTGCCGCTGGCGCGCCGCGCGCTCGGCGCGCGCGGCATGAACGAGGCCGTGACCTGGTCGTTCCTGCCGCTGCAAGCAGGCGGAGCGCTTCGGCGGCGGCGGCGCCGACCTGCGCCTGCTGAACTCGATCGCCGCCGACGCTCGACACGATGCGGCCCTCGATCCTGCCCAACCTGATCGACGCCGCGCCGGCGCAACGAGGCGCGCGGCCTCGCCGATCCGGCGCTGTTCGAGGTCGGCCCGCAATACAAGGACGCCACGCCCGACCGGCCAGCGCACGGTGGCCGCCGGCATCCGCCACAACATGGCGGTGCCGCGCAACTGGGCGGGCCCGCCGCGCACCGTCGACGCCTTCGACGCCAAGGCCGACGCGCTGGCCGTGCTGGCCGCCATCGGCGCGCCGGTCGAGCAACATGTCGGCCCAGGCGGCGCGCCGGACTGGTATCACCCCGGCCGCTCGGGCGCGATCAGGCTCGGCGACCGCGTGATGGCGCATTTCGGCGAGCTGCATCCCGAGATCGTCGCCGCCGCCGACCTCAGCGGGCCGGTCGCCGCCTTCGAGGTCTTCCTCGACGCGCCGCCGCTGCCCAAGGCCAAGGCGACCAAGGCGCGGCCGACGCTCGAAGCTGTCGCCCTTCCAGCCGGTCGAGCGCGACTTCGCCTTCATCGTCGATGCCGACGTCGAGGCGGAGAAGACTGGTCGCGCGCCGCGCGCAACGCCGACAAGGCGCTGATCGCCGGCGCGCGCGTGTTCGACGTCTATGCCGGCAAGGGCGTGCCCGGCGGCAAGAAATCGCATCGCCATCGCCGTCACCCTGCAGCCGGTCGAGCGCACGCTGACCGACGCGGAGATCGAGGCGGTCGTCGGCCAAGATCGTGGCGCAGGTGGCGAAGGCCACCGGCGCGGTGCTGCGTGGTTAATTAGTGATAGCGCCGTCATCCGAGCGCATCGAATGACTCGCTCTGACGCAGACCTCGCTAGTGTACAGCTTTGAGTGAGCACATGACCGACCTGTCGTTGATCCGCAATTTCTCGATCATCGCCCATATCGACCATGGCAAGAGCACGCTGGCCGACCGGCTGCTGATGCGCTGCGGGGCGGTGACCGAGCGCGAGTTCCACGACCAGATGCTCGATCCGCATGGACATCGAGCGCGAGCGCGGCATCACCATCAAGGCGCAGACCGTGCGGCTCGACTACACGGCGCTCGACGGCAAGACCTACGTCCTGAACCTGATGGACACGCCGGGCCATGTCGACTTCGCCTACGAGGTCAGCCGCTCGCTGGCCGCCTGCGAGGGCTCGCTGCTGGTGGTCGATGCCAGCCAGGGCGTCGAGGCGCAGACGCTGGCCAACGCCTATCACGCGATCGAGGCCAACCACGAGATCATCCCGGTCCTGAACAAGATCGACCTGCCGTCGGCCGATCCCGAGCGCGTGTGCAAGGAGATCGAGGACGTGATCGGCATCGACACGTCCGACGCGGTGCGCGTCTCGGCCAAGACCGGCCTCGGCATCGACGACCTGCTGGAGGCGATGGTCAAGCGCCTGCCGTCGCCCAAGGGCGATCGCAACGCGCCCCTGAAGGCGCTGCTGGTCGACAGCTGGTACGACCCCTATCTCGGCGTCGTCACCCTGGTGCGCGTGCAAGGACGGCGTGCTGAAGAAGGGCCTGCGCATCCGCATGATGGCGGCCGCCGCGTCCTACGACCTCGACAAGGTCGGCGTGTTCACGCCCAAGCCCAAGCGACGTGGCCGAGCTCGGGCCCGGGCGAGATCGGCTTCATCATCGCCGGCATCAAGACCATCGCCGACTGCAAGGTGGGCGACACCATCACCGACGACCGCAAGCCCGCGACCGAGATGCTGGCGGGCTTCAAGCCCTCGGTGCCGGTGGTGTTCTGCGGCCTGTTCCCGGCCGATGCCGCCGAGTTCGAGCAGTTGCGCGAATCGCTCTCCAAGCTGCGGCTGAACGACTCGTCGTTCCATTTCGAGCCCGAGACCGAGCGCCGCCCTGGGCTTCGGCTTCCGCTGCGGCTTCCTCGGCCTGCTGCATCTCGAGATCGTGCAGGAGCGGCTGGAGCGCGAGTTCGACCTCGACCTCGTCACCACCGCGCCCTCGGTCGTCTACAAGCTCAGGATGACCGACGGCACGGAGACGCGAGCTGCACAATCCGGCCGACTATCCCGACCCGATGCATATCGAGAGCATGCAGGAGCCGTGGATCAAGGCCACGATCATCACGCCCGACGAGCATCTCGGCTCGGTGCTGACGCTCTGCCAGGAGCGGCGCGGCCAGCAGATCGAGCTCACCTATGCCGGCACGCGCGCCATGGCGATCTACCGCCTGCCGCTGAACGAGGTGGTGTTCGACTTCTACGACCGGCTGAAGTCGGTGACGCGCGGCTATGCCAGCTTCGACTACGAGATGGCGGGCTACGAGGAGGGCGAGCTGGTGAAGCTCACCATCCTGGTCAATGCCGAGCCGGTCGATGCGCTCAGCATCATCGTGCACAAGAACCAGGCCGAGAGCCGCGGCCGGGCGCTGTGCGAGCGGCTGAAGGACCTGATCCCGCGCCAGCTCTTCAAGATCGCCATCCAGGCGGCGATCGGCGGCCGCATCATCGCCCGCGAGACGATCAGCGCGCTGCGCAAGGACGTGCTGGCCAAGTGCTACGGCGGCGACATCAGCCGCAAGAAGAAGCTCCTGGAGAAGCAGAAGAAGGGCAAGAAGCGCATGCGCCAGGTGGGCGACGTCGAGATCCCGCAGTCGGCCTTCATCGCCGCGCTCAAGATGGACAGCCGCTATGCCGATCTAGTTCGTGTGATTGCCTGGCGCTTGCCACCGATGTCATCCTGGCGAGCAGCCTTTAGCGCGACTGCAAAAGGGCGTTCTCGCGCCGGGATTTCGCGCCAGTTTGCGCCGAGGCCCCTGCGCGCCGTAAGGCGCGCGGCTGAGCGGCACGGAGGGACCTTGATATCGTTGATGAATTCCGACCCGCCGATTGTTGCAGGGGGTTTCCGCCCTTTCGCGCCCTTTCCGCCGGCGATTTTCGGTCTGGGCCATCCTGGAATTTCCGGTATTTCCGGTAGTGCGGTAGTCGTTTTCCTGTCGCCAGCCATGGACTGGCGTCGTTGCCAGCATGAACGCAGCGCTCCGCATCGCCCGAATCGTCGACGTGACTGACCACGATGGCGCTCCTCTCGGCTGCCTGGAGAGAAGATAAAGCGGACTTAAGTGTAAGTCAAGTAATAGGATTAGTGAAAATTAAGTCAGAGGGAGGCAGGCTCAGGAGAGCCCGCGGCTGCGCCGGCGCCGCGGCCGCCGCGGGCCGATGGCGAAGCCGGCATCGACGTCGCCGCCGCTGCGGTTGCCGAGCCACAGGAAAACGAGACCGAGGGCCAGGAAGGCCGGCAAAGCCGGGATCATCAGGATCGGCCGGACGATCCAGTTCCACAGCGCCGTCGACACGTGACGCTGCACCGCGCTCTGCGCGTCGCTGAGCGAGCGCACGTCGAGATGCGACCACAGATCCCCCAGGCCCAGCAGGTGGAACGACCCCTCGGTCCACCAGACCAGCCCGTCATGCACGATTGCTGCAACGGCCATGGCCAGCAGCAACCACCCCAACTCCACGAAGCACCACCATCTAACCCCCAAATGGCGGCGCACCCTAGCCAAGCCGGCCGTCCGGGGAAGATGCCGTTGCCCAAGCCATCCACCGCGCTATAAGAGCGGCCGATTTGCCCTCCGAAGCCCTGGCGTAGGAGGGCCGCTCTCAGGACAGGTGGCCGAGTGGTTTAAGGCACACGCTTGGAAAGCGTGCGTGGTGTAACAGCCACCGCGGGTTCGAATCCCGCCCCGTCCGCCAGTTCTATCAGAACCGATAATCCCGCTGCGTACGGAAACCTCCTGTGGCAGCAACGAGCAGTTGCGCCTTTTCAGCTCCGGAGTCTGAGCCAGGTGGCAGACTGGCGGCGCGCTCAACAGCCGAATGACGCCCACACGCATCACCAGATCTGGTCAGTTCCACATCAGCGCGGCAACGCAAACGCGTTGTCGCGTTCTTTAGCGTGCAAGCTCCTCATGGTGGCGGTTCGAGACCGGTATGGCATGACTGAACCGCGCCGGCTCGTACTCCGGCCGCCACCTGATCTCTCGTCGCCACACGATCCTGCCACACCGCGTCCGCACGTGACGCGTCTCGTCCATGCCGCCGTCTTGATGAGCTTCCCAGTGGGAAGAGCAAGCCGGCATGTCCGACATCCTACGTGTTCTATGGACCGTTGTTCCTCGAAGCGCCCCCAGCCTTGGCTGAATTGCAACCGGTGCCGCGGTATCCGGCGATTCCGAAGCAGCGGAAAAATCAGGGTCAATGCCAACGGCAAGCGCCTGGACGCGTGGCTGATCTACAAATGTACGTGCTGCGACAGCACCCTGGAACCGCCCGGTCCTGGAGCGCCGTCACGTCCGGACGATCGAACCCGCACTTCCTGATGCGTCGCTCAGCACCAGCGAGTCGATGCTGACCCGTCGGCTCGCAGTTCGATGTCGAGGAGCTGAGGCGCAGCGCCGGACGCGTCGAGGAATTCGACGATGCGCTGGTGACCAGGAACGCTGCCGGAGGGCCCGGACGCCAACGCGCCGGCTGGAGATCTCTGTGCTCGGTCCCGGAGCCGGTCGGGCTTAGCGTGATCGCCTTCTCGCGACGGAATCCGCACTTCTGTCGCGAGGCGGCCGGATCCAGCACCTGGCAACGACCGGCGACCTGGGTCGCCTTGCCGCGGCGGATCAAACCTGCGCCGGCCGGTGCGGACGGGATGGCTGGTCGTCAACCTTGCTGGACCTTGATGGAAGGCGCGCCTGTTGTGCTGGATGGCCTTCTCGCCATCCTCCCGAAGTTCCGGCGAGGGGTGGCACGAAAGACTTCATGTGTTTCGGCCAGCCCCGGCTTTCTCGCTCTGGCCACCGCCGTTGCCACGTTCCACCGGAGCGTCGCGACATCACCCGTCCCCAGCTCCAGCGTTGCGCAAGCGCCTCGGTGCTGAACGCGAAAGCGCCGTGCACCATCGGCGTCATTCATGACCACCATCACCATCCGCGAGATCAGGCGTCAGACAAGTCACGTTGGGAAGCTGATCCACCTCGCTTGAATGAACCCGCACCGACCCCGGCCGGATGAACCTCGCCGAGTGCGCCATCAGGTAATATCCGGGATTTCGCTTGATCGTGGCCCCGACGGTAAAGCCGCCCACGGCGCCGTGGCTGCGCTATCGTGGCCTGATGGTAACGCCGCCCAGGGCTCCCACGGCGCCGAGGCGCGTGTGCAAAGGCGTACCTGGGATCAGAGGCAAGATTCCACTCCAGCGCGGTACGGCTCCAGTTTCTCAGGGTGCCGATGACGACATTCTTCGTATGCCAGCGCAGGGCGCCCATGAAATCGTCATGGGCGGAAACCCATTGTTCGGTGAAGTACACTTTTTGCTCCGGATACTGCGCCCGCACTTGGCCGACATCGCCTCCGGCGATCCGCTGTACAAATGCCAGGCAACGCCGCCGATATAGGCGCGCGCCTCCGCGTCCGCCAGCACCGTGAGCGGATATTCCGGTACGTCGCAATTGTGGTCCCAGCAGAGTATTTCCGTCTCGGGCGCGCCTTTGCGCAATTCCGGTCCAAGGTATCCCTTGATGAAGTCCGCCTGTTCCGTGGCGCGTCATCACCATGCTCGGCTCGTTCCTCGCATTGAGCGGCTCGTTCTGTGGCGTCACCGCGCTGACATGAATGCCATGCCCGCGCATCGTCTCCACGTATTTCGCGAAGTATCGTGCATACGCCGAATAACATTCCGGCTTCAGCCGTCCGGCCACGTAGCTGCCGTTGGTCTTCATCCACGGCGGTGCCGACCACGGCGACGCGATGATCTTCACCGCCGGATTGATCGCAATATCTGCTGCAGCACGGGAACGACCTCCCGGTCACCGGCGGAAAGATTGAAGCGCGCGAGGTCAGGGTGCATCGTTCCGCGACGCAGGCCCCAATAGCTGAAATCCTTCCGGCCGAGATCGGAGGCGCCGATGCTCAGCCGCAAGCAGCTCAGCCCGACCGAAGCATCGGTCAGACCAAACAGCTCCCTGCAGCAGGTCCGCGCGCTCTGCCGCCGCAAGCCCCGCCAGCAAATACGCACTGCCGCCCGTCAGCGCAAACCCGAAGCCTTCGATCGGCTGAAAGGTCCGGCTATCGTCGATTTCGATCGTGGGAGCGCCTCTTGCGGCACCGATCCGGAAAATGCCACCGGCTGCATGGGTTGCAGCAGCGAATTGGCATCACGCGTAACCCAGCCCTCGATCATCCCGTCGTCCGTTCTCCGGGCCTGTCACGCGTGATCGCCAGGCTGCTGCGCCGGATCAACTCGGCAAACCAATCGAAGGACGCTTTGGGAACACGCCTCTGGGTCGCGTAATCGACGTAGACGATTCCAAAGCGGCTTCGCAAAGCCGGAGCCCCACTCGAGATTGATCCAGAAGCGACCACGAGAAAATAGCCACGCGACATCCGCGCCGGACGCAACAGCTTCCTCCAGCGCCTTGGTATAGGGCGAGATAGGCAATGCGCCCGCCGTCGTTCACCCCGCCCGCTTCATCCAGCGTCTCGTGTGCTCCGTAGCCGTTCTCCGTGATGTAAATCGGAAGCTTGTAGCGCCGGTGCGTGGCGATCACTTCGTTGCGGAACGCGTGCCGGGTCGATGCGCCAGCCGACGCCGGTCAGGGGCCATCCGTCGGCGCATCGGCCCAGGCAAAACCGAGCGGGCCTGATCGGCGCGCGCATAGATCGGGCAATAATGGTTGAGGCCGAACCAGTCGATCGGCTGGGCGATGCGCGCCATGTCTCCGGCCTGCATGAATTCCTGCAAGCCTTCGGCCAGCTCGGGCGGATATTCGGCGAGGCATTGCGGGTCGGCATAAAGCCGGTTCCAGCAGGCGTCCAGGATACCGGCCGCCACCGCGTCCTGCGGCGCGGCGCTGATCGGCAGACAAGCCTGCCGATTATAGATGGCGCCAAGAAGAGCCCCCGGCGCCAGCGCCCGCAGCGTGCGGACCGCTTCGCCATGCGCGAGATTCACATGGTGGGCCGCCTGCAGGAAACTCCGCCGGTCGGCAATGCCGGGTGCATTCCAGCCCATGCCGTAGCCGAACAGCGTGCACACATTGGGTTCGTTGAAGGTGGCAAAATGCCGGACCCGGTCGCCATAGCGGCGCGCCATCAGGGCGGCATAGTCGGCGAACCAGAAGAGCGATATCGCGATTCTGCCAGCCGCCGAGATCATCCAGCGCCTGCGGCAGATCCCAATGATACAGGCACAACCAGGGCTCTATGCCGTTGCTGCAGCAGCTCGTCGATCAGGCGATCGTAGAAGTCGAGGCCCAGGCTGTTGGCCTGGCCGCGCCCCTGCGGCAACACGCGCGGCCAGGCCACGGAAAACCGGTAGACCTGCGCGCCGAGGCGCCGCATCAGCGCCACGTCTTCCCGATAGCGATGGTAGTGGTCGCACGCCACATCGCCGGTATCGCCATTGGCAATACGGCCCGCCTGTCGGCCGAACAGGTCCCAGATGCTGGGTCCGCGCCCGTCCTCTGCGGCAGCCCCTCGATCTGATAGGCCGCGGTGGAGACGCCCCACTTGAACGATGCCGGCAGCGCCAGGGCGGAAGGCACGGGGGCCCGGCACAGCTTCACTATCGGTTCCAGCCGATCCCACGGGCCACTTCCCAATATGCGTCGCAACACGCGTTTTGCCGAAGCTACGCCGTCCATTAGCGTGACAATTACCCGGACGCGGTCTCTGCCTTCGACATGCAGCACGCGTTGGAAAAATCCGTCAAACAATCCGAGCTCGACCAGCGGCCACGACCGTTGCCGACGGAAATTCCTCGACCAGCAACTCGGCCATTTCACGCTGGGCCGCTGCATCGAGCGCATTCGTTGTTGCCTCCGCCAGGAAAATCCAGTCGGGCCGATGAAGCAGCATGCGCGCAAAACTGAGCCTTTGCTGTTGCGCCACGGAGAACACCGTGCTCCCAACTCTCCACCACGCCAAGATGCCCGGCCCAATCGCCCAGGCCCGACGCGACGCAACGCCGAATTGATGTCGTCCGGCACACACACGCCAAGTGTCATCGGGTAGCAAACGGCTTCGCCCAAGGCTCCCACGGGCAAATAGGGCCGGTCACTGGCGATGAAGATGTTCGCGCCCGCCGGCAGCGTCACTTTTCCGGCGCCCCATGGCCAAAGCCCCGCAACGGCAAGGATGAGTTTGTGGCATACCTGCGTGTCGCCTTCGATCAGCACATGTTCGCGTGGGCCGATCTCGGCAGTTATTTCGTGCATCAACGGCACCCCATCGTGCTGCATCACGCGCACGCCGGCGAGCTGCAGCGAATTGCCCTCATGCTTCACCTCGATGCGGTTCGCGCCGAGTTTCTCCTCGAGCCCGCCCAGTGCATCCTGCAGCGCCATCACGCGTTCGACGGAGGCCCGCCATAGGGCGATGCCGGAAAGATTGTCGACAGGAAACGCCAGCGCGGCGGTGACTTGCGAAAACGCCTGCGCCATCTGCATCAGCGTGCCGAGCGAGATCAACCCCATGATGTAGCGCGGCGCCGCGACAAGAAGCGGAAACGGGTTTGCCAGCACGCCGTACGCCGTGGTGAACACGATGATGCGCACCAAACCATAGGTCTGGCGCTCCCAGCCGCGTCTCACGCCACGCAGCAACTCCTGAAGATGCGTTCGCTCATCGGTATCGCCGCGGATCAAGGCGATGCTTTCCGAATATTCCCGGGCACGCGCCAGGCCAAACCGGAAATTGGCTTCCACCGTCTGCCGCAGATTGGAGGCGCCGACCAGCGGGAACCCCGCCCATAGCGCCAGGCTGGTGCCGATCGCCGAATAGGCAAGCGCGACGAAGACCATGAAGCCAGGGATGGGAATGACCGTCCCGCCGATTTCCACGTGGATGACACCGGAGAGCTCCACAGCACGGTGACGAATGTCGCAAAGAGCAGGATGCAGTAGAACAAGGCCTGGCCCAGCTCGACGGCCGACTCGGTCGTCACGCGAATATCCTCGGCGATTCTGCCCGTCCGGATTGTCCGCCGTGCTCGCCCGCGATCAGGCCGAGCTGATAGTGTCTGCCTTGCGCCATCCAGACCGATAACGTGTTTTTGGTGATCCAGACACGCCAGGCAAATTGCAGGCGTCGCTTGGTGTAAAGCGTTATGGAGAACACGAGGATGCTTGCCAGAAGCAGGAGCACGAAGGTCGCGATCAGCCCCAGGAACGCTTCGAGGTGACGGCCTTCTATCGCGTTGTAAAGCCGCGCCGACCAGGAATTCAGGCCGACCTGAACCGCAACCTGCGCAACCGTCAGGGCCGCGATCAGCGCCAGACGGCCGCGGTTCATCCATTTGTGCTCCGCCGACCAGAAGGGCAGGGCAAAAAGGACAAAACGCCATAGAAAGCCGCGCGTGATCGCGCATCCCTGTCTTGGGACGGGTACTGTCGGCCGCCGTATCCTGCGTCATGGGCTCAGCTACCCAGTATCTGGCGCAAGTCTTGCCGAAAGGTGCCAGAGCGCCGCGTGACCCAAGGTGCAGTTCGGTAACTGGTTGCAGGCAACCTCCGACACTCGACGATTGCCTTGACGCCGGACGAGCGTGCACGGAAGTAGTTCGTGAGCACTCGTCAATGTCGATGGCCAATTCCATTATTAGGCGCATCCTGAGCCCTCACATGGCCAATGAAGCGCCAGAATGATCATCGCATTTGGGCGTAAAACTGATTGTCGATTGATAACCGCTGGCTTGCCGAGATCAAGACAAATATTAACGATCAAGTAGGTAATCAATGGTTTATCGCGCATTGGGAGACCATTGCTATCCAACTGATATCTACCAAGAGCATATGTCGGGGTCGGCCAAGAGCCGGCAGTATTGTCAGCGGCCAAAACAAGCCTGTTCACGCAAGGGTGGCTCGTGGGCATCGGGTAAACAAGTGCCTGATAGGTTGGGTTTGATTGCTTGATTACATACATACTTCCTTGAGATAAAGGCACAGGAGTAAGTCCGGTCAAAAACGACTGAACGCGATAACCACCAAATTTTCCTCCTGACTCAGGAGAGCTCAAATTTGTTCCATCTGTCTGTATTCCTACTTCACTAGATAGCCAGTTGCTTGCAAATATTAGCGGCCGAGATGGAAGGCTTCCGACATCCGACGGATTCTGGCTTATGTTTTCTTGAGCTAAGATCATATCAATGGCATTTGAAAGACCTTGTTGCGCTGAAAGGAATGTCTGCAAGTCAGTATTGGGATTGGGAATTGTGAATTGCCCATTTACATTAAGCTGAGGGATTAAACGCATTAAGCCTTCCGGGCTGCACAACAATTCTGACTGCGCGGATAAAGTAGCTGCAGCAATACGTACACCGAACGAAGTACA
>ERZ1370068.8725-contig-7557_pt1 | contig 43774 bp, 71 predicted proteins | sample MGYA00561227_ERZ1370068 | MGnify/ENA primary metagenome ERZ1370068 (study PRJEB38410, sample SAMEA6850437) | metagenome | study: Metagenomic assessment of the ecological functions of the soil: analysis of the soil microbiota associated with the...
AATCGGCGTGAGATAAAGGAAGTCAGCATCGTCGCCCGCCTAGCCTGACAGAGCTCGCTGCCACCCGGTTCGAACCAAACATCACCTGCACGCGACCAGGAGGACTTGATCAAAGAACTGATCTCGCCAAACTCAGGATTTGCTGGCGGAAACCGACCGCCAGGAAGATAGTCAACCATCAGCTGAGGTCCTCGCGCGGATGTAGTAGTTGAGCCCGCCGGTGATGGAATGGAGTCCATCGTTGCCCTCTGTCCGGGATTTAAATCCTCCCACTGACTGGCGTGCAGCCCAGCTTCTTCGGGATCAGGAAGTAGCTTCCCGTTACATGATACCCGTTCGTCGTTGTAGAAGTTGGCGAACCCTGGCGGCACGCCGTTCACGGTGCGACCGTTCACTTTTTCCTGAAGATATTCACCGATTAAATCAAACTGACCCAGTTTGAGCCGGGCGTCCACAGCTCCACGCCGTTCTTTCATCCGCGCCCGGGAGCGACAAACGGCGAGAGGAACCGTCGGCGTTGACCAACAGGTTCAATGTTTGCGAGATATTTGTGCCCTCGTCATCGCGGCTGTTGAGCACGTCAGCCGCCAAGCTTCGAGACTGGACTCCTGACCGAAGATTTTGCCTTTGAACAGGCATCAACTCCAGCCGGCCGACATACATGAAGTTATTGTTGTCGTTGACGCTCGATGTTGCGTCCGTTCCCGTTGAAGATGCCGGCGTAATACGTCAGCAAATCCTTTTGGTCAGGCCAGACGTTCGTGAACGGCTTTCCCCAGACGTTGAGCGCCGATCTGCCGCTCCGGCGTGATCGCGCCCGGTAGGCAAACTGCGTCTCGATTATGATACAGGGAAGGGTCTGGAGTAAGCTGCTCCAAGCCGAACGGCGCTTCCATTGCCCGATCTTTGATTTGCGCTTCCGGGACATTGATGCCAGTTGACGAAGATGTCTGTGCCTGAAAAGCCGGTGCGGTTAGAATTGAAGGCCATCGCTCTGCTCCAAAGTCGCCTTCGACTTTGAAGTCGAAGTTCTCCGCGAAATCGCCGGTTAGATTGATCCGTGCCCGGCGCAGCCGGAAACGATCTTTCAACGCAGTCTGACCAAAGCCGGCCTTCGAACGCGGAGACGTCGCCGTCTTCAAAGTTGACCTGAATGTATCCGCCCAGCACCAGCTTTAGTTCCGGTCCGCGCTGTATGGACGTAAACCGGCGGTTTCTCTCTTCGACGACCGCCTTCTCAACGCACGACTTCCCGTCGTAAGTGACTTTGGTTTTCATTTTGCCCTCAGGGGCAACCGCAGCCTGCTTCTTCAAGCTGCCGACTTCCTGTTCCAGCTCGGCGTTGCGTTTTTGCAACTGCTCGACCGCGCGCTCGAGCTTCTGGAGCCGCTCGACTCGACGGCGTCTGCGCGCCAAGCCGTGGCGCTGCCAGCAAAATAATTGCAAGCCAGGCTCCGCCCGCTGCCCGTAAGACGAACTTCTTTGATAAACATTAGGTTTCTCCTTTTTGTCGCGTTTTTCGCTTCTACTAATTTTCTTCGGTCAATTTCTTTGAGTTTTGATTTCCTCTGTCTCCCGGATACTTGCCTGAGTCTTCAACTTCGGCCGGCCATGACCCATGCCGGTTAACCGCTGGCGGCAAAATTGATACCAGAGCGGCTTTGATGGTTGAAGAAACAGCGGCGTGACCTTGTCCCGGCGCAGCTTGCGCAACGTGATTTCAACAATCTCGGCGAGCGTGTATCGATCGAGGATCTTTGCGATGGCATTGCGCACATCGAGCATCAGCATCCGCAAAACCGCAATGGACCTCATCCGGGCAGGTGCAGCGCACGTAGGATGTTTGGCTCACGCACGGAATGGGCGCGAGTGGTCCGTCGATCAAACGAATGACCGGGCCGAACTCTGATTCGGTCCATTCTCTTGGCCAGCGAATAGCCGCCGAATTTCCCGCGTTTGCTCTCCACATAACCGGCGGCTTTTAGCTGGGTAAGGATTTGTTCGAGAAACTTGACCGGCAGTTTCTCTTTCGCGGCCAGTTCGCTCACCTGCAACCTGGGCCGCCCGAGCTCGGAGGCGATGCCGATATCGATGAGAGCGCGCAGGGCGTATTCGCCGCGTTTAGACAGTTTCATCGTCTACTCTGGCTAGTAGGAAATCGTGGAAAATCCCTACTGCGCAAGTATGAATTGACTGCCCGGCAAATAAAATGACGTAGTAGACCTATGCTCGGCGCCTTCATCCAGTGTGGTCGCGTCTGATCGCGCCTGTTCTCGTCCGGCTAGTAACCGAAGCGAGAATCGAGCTTGGTTAACGCCTCAGCGGCATGATCGTTGATCTTCGGCTGAAAGATACTCGCGATATCCGCCAACCTTGCCGCGGCGCACTTTGAACGACTCCGGATCGCGCACATCGCCCGGTCGCAGGATTTTCGAATCAAACGCGCCGGCTGCCTCCAACTTTTGCATGATTGTCGAACCGCGAAAAATCGAGCGCGTCCTGAAAGATCGACATGTCAGGCGCCGTTTCGCCAAGAAAGGCGCAGCAGCGTCCGGAAATGTTTCTGCGGGCGCTTCGCGCAGCGATTCATAACGGATAATCGTGAAATCGTCGCGACCGGAGAACTCATTGAGCCAGGCGTTCATCGTTCTGAATGATGGCGCGGATTCCGAATCTTTTGTCGCGCAGGAGATCGCTGACCGTTTTTCGCTTGAACTCGGCGGGCGCGCCAGGATCGCGCCGCGTCATCTGCACATAGAGAGAAACGAAACAATCGCGTGGATCGCGCACGAGCAGAATGATCTTTGCGCGTCGAAGTTCCCTTCTTCGGGACCAGGTATTTGCCACGGGATTCTGTCCCAAAGGTCGCCTTTCGTCCGGTGCTCGAAATAGATCATGGGAAAAGATGAGCCGGGGATACCCGGCTCGCCGTAGCGTTCCGGCTCGAGGGTGAACTCGCGGCCATAACGTTTACAGAAGTAAGCACAAAGAAATGGTTCGAATCCAGGTGCGCCCGCTTTTTGGAATGGAGAGGATGATTGCCTGGCCGCCGGAAAGTTCGAGCGCGCGACTGCTGAAATTGCGGCGCATCAACCGCGTGACTGCTCAGTGCAGATAGAGATCGAGAAATCGATTTCCCGTCGGACTGGCGGCAGCCTGGCTGGATCTCCTTGTAAAGAGGCGGCCTTGTCCGGCGACTTCAAACAAAGATCGAGATGTTATTTCAATTGCCATTCGGATTGCTCTTCATAGAACCCGCAGACGTGCGAAAAGGTACGCAAAATCGTTCAGCCAAGCTTGCATAAGACCTCAACCGACCGTATTTGTTCAAGCTACAAAATAGGGGGCGCACTGGCTTCCGACTCATCGTTGGAAGCGCGGGCGGCATGTCGAGGATGGTTCGTTGGCCTCGTTAAAAACCGGACCAAAACAAATAAAACGCAGATCACGAAGATCTCGCTCTCGCGGCTTAATTGACCGCGACGTTTCGGAGCTGACGCCTGCTAGCGTCGGCAAACGTGGACAGCAGGCTGGCGAATCGGCGGAGCGACCGCGCCGGTTGGTGAATCGAATTTCGCGGACGCTCGGGAGCCGGCAGTGTGCCGGTGCAACGTTCGGCTCCTTAAAACTCATCACCGGATAAACATGTAGATGTTTGCGTGGATAGCGACGAGGACAGGGGTTCAACTCCCTCGCCTCCAGCCTCGCCTTTGAAGCGCAGCGCAAAAACCAAGCTGTCATAACGGTGAGGATGAAGGTGTTTTTGACTTTTGTTTATTTTATCCCTGACTTCAGCCACTCGCTCCAAAGCTGTGGTCGACCGGCAGGATTGGCAACGAGCGTAATCGTAGAAGGCACGGACGAAAGCGATCCGGTCGTCAGTATATGGGGCCTTCCAGCTTCCCGGATCCGCCGGGCGGAGCACATCATAATCGTAGCCAAGCAGCCGCTGGCGACGCACAATATCCTCTCAGCGAGACGCGGGTCGCATTTCGCAACGTGTCGCATACAGCACCATGAACGTGGTCGTCCGGCCCCCGGCCGGCTTCGCAATGAAATGCGCCCAGCCATTCTCCGGAAGCGTCGCGTACGGCGCAGAATAAATCGATCGACCTCGTCGTCGAGCGGACGCGCATGGTCCGTCACTCGTAAGGCGCACATAGGCGGCGCGATTGGCCTCGACAATGTCACGTTCGATACTCGCATGCTCGACTAAGTCACGTTCTCCGGGTGCGCTCGAGGTAGCACCGGGTTTTTTGATAGCGGCTCCTGGATGAACAACGATTTTGCGTCCCGGCCTTGAGCGATTTCACGCGCGCAGCCTCGTCTGCTTCGATCTCATCGTGAGTCCGACCGACGTTGGACCCAATCGTGCGTGGCAAACCAGCTAATGGGCAAACCGTTGACAAATATATGCGTCTCCTGCCGCAAATCGAAAACGGTAACAGGACCACGCGTGTCGCCCCAACAAGAGCTTAAGACCATCGGCCGTGAACTCTCCTCCGCCAGAAGCATGGAGATCGGCTAAACCTGTGTTCTGCGGGAATTTTTGGCCGGTATTCACTTCAAGCTGGATCGTCAGTCGTGCGGAAGTTCCGCGGCAGACTCTTGGCCAGCTTTGGATCGACATCCCAAATCAATACCGGCGAGTCCGCATCGGCCGGCCGCACCGGCGGATTCTTCTGCACGAGCGTGGCCGAGAAGCAGCGCTGCGGGCGATGACGAGCAAGACTGACAGCATATACCGAGTAGCCAGATGGGAGAGACATCGAGATTCATTACGCGCGCCAATTGCACTCGCACACTTTCGAGCAGGCAAGAAATTTCTGGCGATATTACGAACTCGCAATTGGCTTTCACTGATTGCAAACTGGAGCGATGGCGGACGTACTCACTCCCATGATGCAGCAGTATCGGCGGCTGCGGGGCAGCATTCCTGCCGACACGCTCTTGCTCTTTCGATTAGGAGATTTTTACGAGCTGTTTTTTGAGGATGCAAAGGAGGCAGCGAGCTCTGCTCAACGTCGCGCTGACCAAACGCAACGGCGTGCCGATGTGCGGCGTTCCGTATCACGCGGCGCCAGAACTACATTGCCAAGCTCATCAAGGCCGGCCGGCGCGTCGCGATCTGCGATCAGACCAGCGAACCGCAGCCCGGCAAAATCGTCTCGCGCGATATCACCCAGATCATCAGCGCGGGTACAGTGAGCGACCTCGATCTGCTCGAAGCGAAACGCGCGAATTATCTCGGCGCGGTTTTCGCCGATGGTGACGTTTTTGGCTTCGCGTATGCCGATCTGAGCACAGGCGAGTTCCGACTGACGCAGCTGCAAGATCGACAATCGCTCCTCGACGAATTGGCGCGTGTTGCGCCGTCGGAACTTCTCGTCAGCGATGAGCAGAAGCAGCAGTTCGCCGAAGATCGCCGGCGCGCTCGCGCTACGACAGTTACGCCTTTCTGCCGGAACAGGCGGCCTTCACCTTGTGCGAACATTTCAAAGTTAAATCGCTCGACGGTTTCGGCTGCGCGAAATGCCGCAGGCGATCGCCGCTGCCGGCGCGATCGTTCATTACCTCAAGCATCAGCTTCGGCGAAATATCGATCATCTCACGTCGTTGCGCTGCGATGCGCCGAGCGATCACGTGGTGCTCGATGCTGCCACGCAAACCAATCTCGAGCTGGTCGAATCGCGCAACGCACGGGACACCAGTTTGCTCGCAGTGCTCGATCGCACGATCACGCCAATGGGCGGACGTAAATTGCGCGCGTGGATTTTGCAGCCGCTGCGCAACCTGACGGAGCTGGAGTGCCGCCAGCAAATGATCGCGCGATTTGTTGCAAGAGCCGGATTTGCTCGCATCGCTGCGCGCTTCGCTCAAATCGATCCGCGATATCGAGCGCGCGGCTGGGCGATTGAGCCAAGCCTCGGGCAACGCGCGCGATCTCGTCGCGCTCAAAACTTCGCTCGAACAAATTCCGAAGTTGAAAAGCGAGCTGCAAAAGCTACTCGATCGACTCGCGTTCGGCGCGACACGCATAAACGAGAATGGAAATGTCGAGTTACTTGCGCAAGCAGTTGCAGAACGAGTTGCGCGAAATGCCGGAGTTAGCAGAAAAGCTAACTCAGCGCGGTGGTAGATGATCCGCCGCTGGCGCTGAAAGAAGGCGGAATCTTTCGCGATGGCTACGATGTCGATCTTGACGCGTTGCGGCAGGCTTCGCGCGAGGGCAAGGATTGGATCAGCCAATTACAGGAACGCGAGATCGCGAGCCACCGGCATCAAATCGCTCAAAGTGCGCTACAACTCGGTCTTCGGCTATTTCATCGAGGTCGACGAAGTCGAATCTGGCGAACGTGCCTGCGCATTACACGCGCAAACAAACAACGGTCGGTGGCGAGCGTTTCATCACGCCAGAATTGAAGGAGATGGAGGCAAAAATTCTTGGGGCGGACGAACGGGCGCGCCAGCTCGAATATCAACTATTTCAAAAATTGCGTGACGAAACTTTGCGCGAGCTCGGAGCCGATTCAGCAAACTGCCGACGCGATTGCGATTCTCGACGTTATCTGCGCGCTGGCGGAGACGGCGCGACTCTTCCGTTATTGCCGGCCGGCGCTGAACGAGACGCTGCGGCTTTGCGATCAAAGACGGGCGGCATCCGGTGCTCGATCAGAATCTGGCGGAAGAAAAGTTCGTGCCTAACGACACCGTCGCTCGATGGCGAAACGCTGCGGCTGGCCATCATCACCGGGCCGAACATGGCGGGAAAATCCACTTACATTCGGCAGGTCGCGCTGATCGTGCTGATGGCGCAGATCGGCAGCTTCGTTCCGGCGGAAAGCGCAGAGATCGGGCTGGTTGATCGCATTTTCACCCGCGTCGGCGCGAACGACGATCTTTCGCGCGGTCAATCAACGTTCATGGTCGAGATGAATGAAACCGTCCAACATCGTGAACAACGCGACGGAGCGAAGTCTTGTCATTCTCGATGAGATCGGCCGAGGGACATCGACCTTCGACGGACTTTCGATCGCATGGAGTGTGGCGGAGTTTCTGCACGACAAAATCAAAGCGCGCACGCTGTTCGCAACCCATTATCACGAGCTGACCAAACTCGCGGAGGAGCGCAGCGGGCGTCTGCAATTTCAACGTCGCGGTGCGCGAGTGGAACGATCAGATTATTTTTCTGCGCAAGATCGTGCCGGGTGGCGCGGACAAGAGCTACGGAATCCAAGTCGCGCGGCTGGCCGGTTTGCCGAAGGAAATTCTCGATCGAGCAAAGACATCTTATCGCACCTTGAGGCGCCCAACGGCGCCCTGGCGCAGCCGGGGAAAACGAGAAAGCGAAGATCGACAAGCGAACACGAAAACGGAAAGCCACAGTTGGATCTGCTGTTAGGGGGCACACGCGCGCAGCCTCTACAGTTTTTCGCTGACTAGCAGCGCGGGTGAAATTATAATCGTCTGTTAGGCGGCTCATCTATGGCAATCAAAACCGAGAAGGAACTGAGCGAGACTCAGCGCAGTCATTGGCTGAAAGCCGTGGCGGCGATCGAGCTGCGCAATTTCGGTTACGCGATTTCGCTCTTGCAGGGAATCCTGAAGCAGGAGCCGCAGTTTCTAACCGGCCGGCAATTGTTGCGTCGCACCGAGGTGACAAAAGCAAATCGGCGAAAAAAGTTTCTTCAATATCTCGACCGCGCCGATTGCGGTGATGAAAGCGCAGCGAGAAATCAAAAAAGATCCGAAACGCGCGATGGAAATGCTGGAGAAAATTTTGGAAGAAGAGCCTTACAATCGGCAGGCGAATCTCGCTTTAAAGGAAGCGGCAGTGGCGGCAGGCTGGCCGGAGATCGGCGTTTTCGCGCTGCGGACCTTGCTGGAGGAAAATCCGCGCGACGTCAAAGTGCTGCACGAGCTTGGACGCCTGCATCACGAGCTCGGAGAAAGCGAGCAGGAGGTCGAAATTTACAATCGAATCACGGAGATAAATCCACTCGATGCCGAAGCGCTTCGGCTCGGTAAAGACGCTTCGGCCCGCGCTTCGATGAAAACCGGCGGCTGGACGCAGGCGGTAAGTTATCGCGACTTGATCAAGGACAAAGAGATGGCGATTTCGCTCGAGCAGCAGAGCCGGATGCAGATTGACTGGCGAATCACTCGATCAACAAATCGCGGAAACATATGCGCTTCACCAGGCGGAGCCGGCGAATATCGATCTTGCACGACGCCTGGGCGCACTAAACGAGCAGAAGGATGATATCGAGGCGGCTGATCGGCTGGTATCAATACGCCGCTGATCTGACAAAAGGCGCCGATGCCGGATTGATTCGAAAAGTCTCCGATCTAAAAATGAAAGGCTTCGAGCGGGAGATTGCTGCGCACGAAGAATTTCTGCCACTCACGACGCCGGTCATGAACTGTATGCGAAAAAGTCTGAGGAATTGAAGGTCGCGAAAAAGAAGCGCGCAGAAATTCTGATTGAGGATGCGCGCAAACGTGTGGAGCGAAACCCGACTGACTTGCAGCTTCGATTTGAACTGGGCGAGCATCTCGTAAACGCCGGACATTTCCGCGAGGCATTGCCGGAGCTGCAGCGCGCCGAGCAAAATCCGAATGCGCGTCTGAAAGCGATGAACCTGCTCGGTCGCTGCTATAGCGAACTCGGAATGCTCGACCTGGCGATGAAGCAGCTCGAAGAGGCATCGCAAGAGATTTTGTCGATGGACGCGATGAAGAAAGAGATCGTTTACAATCTCGGGCTTGTTTACGAGCGGATGGGCGACAAGGAAAAATCACTCAACTGCATGAAGCAGATTTACGAAGCTGATTACGGCTACAAGGACGTGGCCACGCGTGTGGAGAGCTCGTACCAACAGAAGATCTCCCAAGCTTGATCGCCTTCTGACTCGCGCTGGATCGGCCTGGCACATGATCACAGCAAAGCTAACGATGAGCTGGAGTCGATCGCTCAGCAAAAGGCGTCAAATTGCCAACCAAAGATGCTGCCTAGCGAAAATGGACCTCGGATAACAGTCGTCCAGGGACATCTCGATTTGGCCAAAGAGACGCAAAGCAAGCTGCGATAGGAAGCACACTGACTGCGCAACGCGGCACGTCTGAAAAAGCGTGCCGCATTTTTATGCTCGTTGGAGAAGCCCTGTGCCTCGTCGCGATCTCATTTCGATCGTTGGCTTCTGTCCTCGGCAGTCGACGGGAGCTGTGATTGTCATGCGTAAGACCAAAATCATCTGCACGCTGGGACCCGCCACGAACGGGAAACGATATGTTGCGACAATTGATCAGAAAAGGGGCGGACGTTTTTCGATTGAATATGAGCCACGCCGACCATCGCTCGGCGCGCGAAATTGTGCCGCGAATCCGGCAGCTCGCGGAAGAGATCGGCCGGTCCGGTTGGAGTCTTGCTCGATACGCAGGGTCCTGCCATTCGCACTGGCGATCTCGAAAACCGATCTACACTTGAAGCCGGACGATATTCTGGAGCTCACCGTTGGCGGCGCGAAAAGCGAAGAACGCTATTCAGTCGATGTGAATTATGAGGGCATAATCGATGATGTTTCCGTTGGCGACACGATTCTGGTGGACAACGGCATGCTCAGGCTGGTCGTCCTCGAGAAACGACGGGACCGGATCCGCTGCAAGGTTGTCACGCCCGGGACGCTCGGCTCCCGGCGTCACGATTAATTTGCCCGGCGTGCACGTGAATCCTCCCGCCACTCACCGAAAAGGACCTCGCCGATATTTCACTCGGCGCTGAGCTCGGCGTCGATTTTATCGCGCTGAGTTTTGTCCGTCAGAAGAGCGATCTCGACAAACTGCGCGTGCGTCCTTGCCGAAGAAAAGAGCAAGGCTCTGATCATCGCCAAAATCGAGGACCAATTGGCTGTCCGGTCGATCGACGAGATGATCGAAGGCTGCAGACGTCATTATGATTGCGCGGGGCGACCTGGGAATCGAATGCCCGATGGAGGAACTGCCCATCATCCAGCGGCCGGATCGTGAAACAGTGTATTCGGCTCGGCAAACCGGTCATCGTCGCGACTCAGATGCTCGAGTCGATGATCACGAATCCCCTGCCGACCCGGGCCGAAATTACCGACGTGGCGAATGCCGTTTTCGAGCAGGCGGATGCAATCATGCTCAGTGGTGAAACAACGTCTGGGCGCTATCCCGGTGGAGTGCGTCCGAAGTGTTGGATCGCGTGGCTGCGCGAATCGAGCGTAGCGGTGGCGCCGGTTATGCGGAATCGGCGGTGCTCGAGGACGTCGCGACAAAAGACAGTTGCTTCCGCGGTGGTCCTGGCGAATTCGCTGCAGCAGGCGAAGCTTATCGTGTTCACGCGGCACGGAACAATGGCGCGCAATGTTTCAAACCTTCGGCCCGGAAAATGCGCCGATATTCGCTTTCACCTCAAGCGAAGAAGTCCGCCGCCAATTGACGATCTGTTGGGGCGTTTATCCGGTGCGAATTGACTTTACGGATGACCCGAACGCGACGATCGAGGCCGCGGAGAAGTTTTTGCGCGAAACCAAATTGACCGCCCCGGGCGATCAACTGGTGATCATCAGCGATCTACGCGCGGGCGAGGATCGCATCATCGATTCAGTGCAACTGCGGACGGCGAAATAAGACGCGCAGACGGTTTCGTCCGCGTTTTAAAATGCCAGATGTCGATCTTGTCGCGTCGACCTAAGCTTCGACCGGCAATTCGACATCGACCGGGCGCTCTTTCTTGCTCAGAGCGCGGCGCAGCTTCGAGAGCGCGATGTTCTGCAACTGCCGAATGCGCTCGCGCGTAACGCCGAATTTCTTTCCCACTTCCTCGAGCGTTTTGGGTTTGCCGCCGTCCAATCCGAAGCGCTGGAAAATGATCTTCTTCTCGCGATCGTCCAGCACATCAAGCAAACCGCCGACTTCATTGCGCAGATTTTTGTCGCGCAGCAGCTCGAACGGCGTCTGAGCTTCCTCGTCGCCGACAATCTCGCCGAACTCGGTGGAATCATCGTCGCTGATCGGCGCATCGAGCGAAGCCGGGCGGATCGATACGGTCTTGAGCTGCGAGACTTTTCCGCTCGCGATCCCGATCTCGTCGCCAAGTTCATCGTCCGTTGGTTCACGGCCCAGCTCCTCGCTCATTTGCAGCGAAACCCGGCGCATCTTGGAAATCTTGTCCACCAGATGAACGGGCAGACGGATGGTCTTGCTCTGGTTCGCCAGCGCCCGCTTGATCGACTGCTTGATCCACCACGCGGCGTAAGTGCTGAGCTTCCCGCCTTTCGCCGGATCAAAACGCTCGACCGCCTTCATCAGACCGATGTTTCCTTCCGAGATCAGGTCGAGCAGCGGCAGGCCGAGATTCGCGTAATCATGCGCGATCTTGACGACCAGACGCAGATTCGAGCGGATCATCAGCGCTCGCGCTTCGCGGTCGCCCTTCTTGATCTTTGCGGCGAGCGTCGATCTCCTGTTCCGGAGTCAAGAGCGGGATTTGCCCGATCTCGCGCAGGTAAATCTTAATTCCGGTATCGCTATCTTCGGCAGCCATATAGCTCTTTTTCATCAATGATTTTGGGGGTTGGATCGACAACTTACCGTCAAGTGGTATTCGCCGAGTGCCTTGTCGATCACGCGTTGTAGCATTCTCAAAAGTATTTAACAAGGTTAAATATTTCGAATTTCTGACAGCTGTCCGGACGGGTGTTGTTCAATATTTTTACCTCGCCGGGCACAACTCTTCTAAGAGAGGCTACTTCTCGTCTCAATTCGGCACTGATCCTCGGGACCTTATTTTCCCAAAATTCTCGCCGCTAATTGCGTCTTTTCCTCCTCTAATATCTTTGACAACCCAAACTGCCATGTTGGCCAAAATTTATCCCGTGACGGTTCACGGCTTCGATGCGGACGAAGTTGAAATAGAACTCAACGGCACCGGCGGCGACCAAATTTACTGACTGCGCTCGGCATGGTCGTGCAGCCAAGTCGGCACCTCGGCGTTGGCGACTTCCAGTCTTGCCGGCGACCTCGCGCTCGATGATGCGGTCCGCGCCGTTAAAGACGTCTTGCCCCCTCGCGCTCAAGGCGTGAGCGCGCCGCGCAAGAGCCGCCCTTCGCCTCGGCAGCTCTTAATTGGAAGGTTAGAGGCGCGTGCCCGCTCCGCCTAACAATCCGCATTGCCGAGTCTCAATTACTGCAAAGTCGGTCTTATTTTATTTTTAGGCAGGACAAACCTTCACTCGTGCCCGCTGCCGAAGCGGCTTCGTTATTATCTCGTTCATACCTATTGTACCGGTACCGCCAAATACGCCGTTCTCGCACCGGTGACAGGGTCGATAATAGCTCTACCCGTAATCTCTCCGCTGTCATTTATGTCTTTGGCGCTTTCGAGATGAGCAGAATAGCCGCCTTTGAGATCGTTGAGGTCTGTGGGTGTGACACCGTGATCCCAAATAACTGCACGACAATCAACCTGGTCCGCGTCGCATGAGACACCGACTACCTGGCGGGCTTCGTTAATACCGTAGGCCTCACTGTCTACATGTTGCGGGACACGTCGCTCGCAACGGTTTGAGCTGTCGGATGCCGTCGTCCCTAGTCCAGATGAAAGCGTGTAATGATGTCGCCTTCAACAAAGGCGGGGTCGCCGGCAAACCCGACGACATCGCCGTGTTGATTGATTGCCGTCGGCGTATTCCACCACTGAGCTGGCGCAATGGTTGCCGATATCAGTCACCGCGCCGTTTTCCCAAAGCACGGCGTGCTTGGCCGTATGTCTTCCAACGGCCTGGTCGCAGATGCCCGAAATGCCCACGATTTGACCATTGTCATTGATCGCCGTGGCGGCTCCTGAGCTGTCGCCGGGGATCAGAGGGAGTTCGTGGATCTGGTCTGGTGGTCCCAGAGTCCACACGGCTGGACGAAACTGGAGGACTTGGGTGCGAGACGCAACAGTTGGGGTCATGAACGCCATTCTCCGCCCACCCGACCACCTGACCCAAGTTGTTGGCTCCGGTGGCAAAGCCATTATTTCCTCCAGGAAAATTGGGCAGTCCCTCATCTGGCCCGTCTTCCCAAACGAACCCGAGATTGATATAGCCGACGTTGTTAGGCGTACTGTAGAAAGCCGCGCTACTCCAGCTCTCGCCGAGCGGCTCCGGCGTCGGCAGTTTGGGAAATACCCACGATGATTCCCGCGGTATTTTTCACGTTCCATGTGACACTGCTGTTTGGTCCGCCGAGTGTGCCGAGGTCGAGTTAGCAAACCGTTTCGCCACAGCGCAGCGTGCCGGTTCCTATCCGGCAGTCTGGAATAGCCTGCCACCCAGCTCTGGTCATTAATGCTGTTTCCGCCGCTACTCGTTCCGCCGAGTGACGCGAGGGTGGACACGTTGTATTGCGCCTTTGGCTTTGCCTGTGCCGGTGCCTGTGCTTGAGCCGCTCCGCAGCATGCAACGATCAAGATCGTTAAACATATGTAGCTACTTCTAGTCATGAATCGATTGTGTTGTTGTGTGCTCATAATTTTTTCTCCATTAATGAATTATTTACTGAGTAACTTTTAGGGAGCTGGTTTTGGATTGAAAATGGCCACTTCGTGTTTTTGCCCTAGACCACTTTCTCCTCGCCTCGCTAGCGCGGGATCGGACCGGAGATAAATCAGAGATTCTTCTGCCGCGGCTGCGGGATCAGAAGTGCAGAACTAATTACGAGATGGCTAAATGACTTCTAGACCAGCCCGCCGTTAAAGAGCGCATAGCCCAGAGATAGCGAATCAATAGAATACTTAATTCAATTTTGAATTAAGCGACGACGCGAACTTGCTAAGACCTTCGCGAATTTGCGCGCGCGACCAGGCAGCAAACCCGAAAGTGAGTGCAGGGTTTAGCTCGGGCTTAATAAAGCATGACGATAGCAGGCTCGGCCTGATACCGATCTCTGCGCAGACGCGGGTGATCACGGGCAAATCTGCTTTCCGGCGCAACCACGCGACGAAGTGTAACCCAGCTTCCGGAATTTGCAGAATGAAATATTTACCCAAGCAGACTTGTTGAATTGTTCGATAAAGAATTCTCTTCGATCAGAATACAATTTCCGCATCCGCTTTATGTGGCTCAGGAAATATCCCTCGGTCAGGAATCGCGCCAGCGTCGCCTGATCGATCGCGGGTGAGTGTTGATCCATCACGGCGCGAATCTTGATCATCGGCTCGACCAACTGCTCCGGCGCCAGGATATAACCCAGGCGCAAGGATGGATAAAGAATCTTACTCATTGTGCCCGCGTAGATAACCCGCCCGGCAGTCATCGAGTCCCTGCAAACAAGGGAGCGGTGGACCGGTAAAACGAAATTCCGAGTTGTGATCGTCCTCGAAAATGTAAGCGTCGCGCGTGCGCGCGAAATCGATTAGAGCCGTCCGGCGCGCGAGGCTCATCGTCATGCCGAGCGGAAATTGATGGGAAGGCGTCACGTAAATGATTTTGGGCGAGCGGCTGTTTCGACGGTCGCGCGATCACGATCCCTTCCCGGTCGACCGGTCGCGGAACGACTGTCGCTCCGGCGAAACCAAAAGCTCGGCGAGCCTGATAAAATCCAGGATCTTCGATCCACGCAACTTCACCCGGGTTTATCAAGCGCCATCGCGCTGATCATCATCGCCTGCTGCGTTCCGGCCGTGACGATGATCTGGTCGGGATGACAGCGGGCGCCCCTGTAATCGCACAAATAAGCTGCGATCGCCTTGCGCAGGTCGGGGTCGCCGCGGCTCGATGCATACTGGAGCAAATGGGCGCCCTTTCCTGCCAGGACTTGTGCTCGGAGGTCGTTCCCAGATTTCGATCGGAAATTCGTCGAGCGCCGCGAGCAGCGGGAACAAAGGAGACACCAGGCGCGACCGGCAATTCCGTAATCAAACTGCTTTCCAGACCCGTTTATCTGGAATGTTTCTGACCCGATCAGAAAGACGGGGCGGACGTTCAATTAGCAGTTCCGTCTTTGGCCTGCGCGGGCTCAGGAAAGTTTCGGGAAGGCTGCCGCGACGAATGTCCCGGATCCGACCTTGGAGCGAAGATAGCCTTCGCGCATGAAGCTTCGCGAAGGCGAGGTTTACGGTAAGTCTCGAGATTCCCAGGTCAGCCGCGAGCGCGCGAGAGGACGGAAGTCGCGAGGAGTTGTCGCTAAAGCTTCCCGAGATCAATTCATCGCGAATCTGGCGGTAAAGCTGTTGATGGAGCGGTTCAGCCGCCGTCGATCAAGCCGAATCATTTCGAAAGCCATGATCGAATGGCGTCGCCGCTTTTTACTGACTTTTGTCTATTACTCGTTTCACAATTCAGGATTGCCCTCACTCAGTTCCCGTAATTCCTTCTTCCTAAGAGACAGGGCGAGGATGAGGACCTTCTTTTGATAACGTTGGGGCATTCGCTGATTCTTTTCCTAAATGGCTGACCAGCCGCAAGCTCGCGGCAAAGTGGTATGGCCATTTCGCGCTAAGTGGACTGTTGACACTTTACCACAGGGCCGGAAGCTTTTCTTTGAATGCAGGCTCAGACTCCATGTAGCGATTACCGGGAGACTAAAGGCCTGATCTATTTTGCGCGAATGCTGGACAAGATCCGGCTCCATGCTGAGGGCCGATTGGCCCCGGGATATTTTGTTGGGGTAGAGGATCCAACTTTCTTCGACGCTCGCTGCACACGGTTTTTGGGAGTCGATTATGACGAGCTGGCCAATCGAACTCTTCAGGGAGGGTCGGACGAGGAAATACTCGAATGGTGTTTTGCCCGGGGCAGAAAACCGAGCGAAGAAGAAATCGCTGTTTGGAATGCGTTCCTGGCCAAACGTGGCTGGCGCGATGAAGCGAGCGCCGACTTGCGAAGCGGCGAAGCAGCGATCAAGTTTGGGCGATCGCGACGATATCCAAACCTGGGTGGACCTGCATGACGTCGAAGAAGGAAGAACCCCAAGAGCATTTCGTTCCCGTTAGGGATTGAGTCGCCTCGATTAATGCGCAATCAGTAGCAGGGCGCCGATTTTCTGCTCAATGTCTTGGATCAGGCGTTCTGCCGCGTGTAATCGGCGCCGCAGCACACTGAGCGCGATCATTTAGTCATTCTGGGCTGAGGCGCGACCTCCCGTCGGGCCGATTAATCTTCCAGTCTTCCCCTGCCGCTGTTTCTCTGCCAATCTCGCGGCAATGCTCGCCAAAATCTATTCCGCCGCGGTTTACGGCGTGGATGCGTACGAAGTGGAGATCGAAGTCAACGGAGCTGGCGGCGATCCAAATATTGTGATCGTCGGCTTGCCGGACGCCGCCGTGAAAGAGAGCCGCGATCGCGTCACGACTGCGATTGCAAATAGCGGCTACTTATTGGCCGCGCGGCCGCACCACGATCAATCTCGCCCCGGCCGACATCAAAAAGAAGGGACCAAGCTTCGACTTGCCAATCGCCCTTGGAATGATCGCGGTGACCGAAGAACTGGACAGCTCGCCGTTCGAAAATTTCAGCTTCGTCGGCGAGCTCGCTTTGGATGGCGCGGTCCGCGCGGTGAAAGGCGTGCTTGCCAGTTGCGCTGGAAGCGCGGCGTCGCGGCAAGCGCGCATTGTTTGTGCCGGAAGCCAACGCGCTCGAAGCCGCAATGGTCGATAAGATCGACATCTACGGCGTGCAAAATTTGCGGCAGACGTTTGATTTCTTGCGCGGCGAAACCGCGCTCCTGCCCACGCGCGCCGATCTGACCGGATTCTTCGCCACGCATCAAAGCTACGACGTCGATTTCAGCGATGTGAAAGGGCAGGGCCACGTCAAGCGCGCGATTGAAGTGGCCGTGGCCGGCGGTCACAACGTATCTGATGATCGGGCCTCCCGGCTCGGGTAAATCGATGCTTTCGAAACGCATCCCTACCATCATTCCGCCGCTTTCGCTCGAGGAAGCGATTGAGACGACGAAGATTCATAGCATCGCCGGTTTGCTCAACGGCGAACGATCCTTCGTTTCCACGCGACCATTCCGCTCGCCGCATCACACCATCAGCGACATTGGGCTGCTCGGCGGCGGCGCATTCCCAAATCCAGGTGAAGTAAGCCTCGCGCACAACGGCGTCCTCTTTCTCGATGAGCTGCCCGAGTTCAAACGATCGGCGTTGGAAGTAATGCGCCAGCCGCTCGAAGACGGGAAGGTCACCATTTCGCGCGCGGCCGGCAGCCGTCACGTTTCCGTCGGAGTTCATGCTCGTCGCGGCGATGAATCCCTGTCCGTGCGGATATTTTGGCGATTTAAAGCGCGAATGCCGTTGCGGTCCGGTTCAGGTGCAGCGCTATCGCCAGCGCATTTCCGGACCGCTGCTCGATCGCATCGATCTGCACATCGAAGTGCCAGCAGTCGAATATCGAGACGTCGCCAGCGAACGCGCCGAGGAAACTTCTACTGCCGATTCGCGAACGCATCGGCCGCGCGCGCGAACGTCAGCAAGAGCGTTTTCGCGATGACGCAAAAGTAAATTGCAACGCGCGCATGGCCACGCGCCAGCTCAAACAACATTGCAAGCTCAGCCAGGATTCGCAGGAACTGATTCGCGTGGCCATGAACGAATTGAATCTGAGCGCCCGCGCTTACGATCGCATCCTGAAAGTCTCGCGCACCATCGCCGATCTCGACGGCAAGATCGACATCTCACCCGAGCACGTCAGCGAAGCGATTCAATATCGCACCTTCGACCGCACGCTCTGGGTTTGAGCGCTGATCCCGTCTGATCGGTGCAACGGCAACAATTCGCTGGCGAAAGTTGAATCCATTCGGGGTGCGCGGCGCATCTCATGAGGAAACAACAACTATTGAGACTATGAAACCAACACCATTAACATTCCGCCCAAATCGCCGCTGGCCGATGACGGATTACAATTATCATTCTGCTGCCCTGGAAGGCTTTAATACTAATTGCGCGCGCGTCCCAGCGCTGATCGCTCTGGGATATCAGCCGCAACTATTTCAAAAACGAAGCGCGCCACGACTTTCTGGGTGAAGCCGCGCTTTTTGCGGTCGTCATCTTCACGGCGTTTCTTCCCTTGATAAACAACGCGCATACGCTGGTAGAATTTGTTCGTGCCATCAGCAACTATTAGCCGACAGAACTTTCGCCTGATACTTGTTGCATGGTCGCTGTCGCTTACCGGTTGCGGCTCCGCAACTGACCGCATCCTTTGAGGAGACGATCGAGCAATCTTATAAGGTCGAACCGGCCACCAGTATAAGCATCAAGAACGTTGATGGTTCGATTCACGTTTACGGTTCGCCTGCCAACGAGGTAAGGCTGCAAGCGACCAAGAGAGCCTATACGCCAAAACGACTGAAACAGATCGCGATCAATGTTTCGGTGCAGCCAAGCGCAATTGCTATCAACACGAATTTTCCAAAAGAACCGAGGTGGGGTTTGTTTGACCGCTCCGGATACGGTCGATTACACGATCGTCGTGCCCGATACCGCCAGTATATCGCGGATTGGAATTAGCGAATGGAGAAGCTTTCAGTCGAGGGAATGCGTGGGCAAAACGTGCACGCCCGTTTAGGAAACTGGCCGACTCGTCGAGCGTAACTGCTTCAGTCATGTGGATGTCGCAGTGAATCCGCGGCACTGCTCATTTTGGCTTATGAATGGTGGGAACCAGGCAAATTTTCCGTCCAGGCAAACATCGCACGTGGAAATGCAATCGGCGTTTCTTCCCAGGCGACGCCGCTTTCCATCTAATTGCTGAAACGGTTCACGGAAAAATCGCGAGCGACTTCGCCGCCAGAAGAAGAGCGCCGTGTCGGAGCCAACGGCCAAGATCGACATGTCAGTCAACGGCGGAGGCGAAGCCAGAATTAAAATGGATGCAACGGAAGGCAATATCAAAATTGTCGAGCAAAACCCCTGAACATCGGGTTGCGTCCAAAGATTCAGAAATTTACAATCCAAAATCGCAAATGCCCTCGTTCGACATCGTCTCCGAAGTGGACAAGCAGGAACTTGATAACGCGCTCAATCAGGCGCGCAAAGAGCTGGCCACGCGGTTCGATTTCAAGGACACAACCGCTGAAATTCTCGCGGAGAAAGACAAAATCACGCTCACCGCCGAAGACGCCGCTCGTCTGCGAGGATTGCGCGAAATTGTGATCGGCAAACTTTCGAAACGCGGTGTCGATCTTGCGCAACGTCGAACAGGACGAGCCTGCGATCTCATCCGTCGGACACGCCCGGCAGGAGTTAAAAATTCAGCAGGGCCTCGAGGGAAACAAAGCCAAGGAAATCATCCAGGCGATCAAGTCGCAAGGGTTCAAAGTGCAAAGCCAGTTGCAGGATCAACAAATCCGCGTCACTGGGAAAAAGAAAGACGACCTGCAAGCCGTAATTCAGTTCGTGCGCAGCCGCGACTTTGGCGTCGCCACAAATTTCAAAATTTTCGCGACTGACTTTTGCCCTGATCTGATTCATCCGCCCTGCACCGGCGGCATGATCGAAATCTCCTCGCCTGGTTTCAGTTCGTAATTGCGATCGACAAATTCCACGCCCGCGCCAATGAGGATGCTTTTGTCCTGCGAGCGCAAGCGTCGGGTGCTTGCTCATAAATTTTCGTCAGTAGATCGCCCACAGTAGCCTTGTCCGGAAGATCGATACTCAACTCGGACGCGTTCCAGCCAGGTCGCGCAATTGCGCGTAAAACTGGACGCGGACGTTCATCGACATGATCAGGCTGGTTGCGCAAGCAATTCCTTCCGCAGCACGCCGATGTAGGGAAGGTTGCGATAACTGTTCCATGAAATCGAGCCCGTAACCGACCACAAACTCGTCCTCGATTTCAAAACCGACGTAATCTGCATCGACCTGCCGGGCGCGTTGTTTCTTTTGCTCAAGCAGAACGCAAATCCGGATGCTGCGCGGTTTGGCTGTTTCCAGTTTCTCGCGAATGGCTGCGAGCGTGTGACCGCTGTCCAGAATGTCGTCCAGAATCAAGAATATGCCGATCGACCACATCGGGCAGCGCGATCTGCTTGAAAATCACCTCGCCGCTGGTTTGCGCTTTTCCGTGATAACTCGCCACACTCAGGCAATCCAGCTTCAACGGCAGCGGAATCCGCCGCAGCAAGTCCGCCATGAACATCAAGCTTCCGTTCAAGACCGCGATCACGGTCAATTCGCGATCGCGATAGTCGTTCGAAATTTGCGCGGCGATCTCGTCCAGTCGCCGGTGAATTGCCGGCTCATCAAACAGCACGCGCTCCAGATCGCCTTGCATCGACAGATTATTAGGCCATCAGCGCGCGACGCAAAGATCAACGCGCGACTATTGTTTTCTGTCGATGCTATTTTCGTGCCGCAAATCGTATGCGTATTCACCAGGAACAACTTAGAAGTTCGCACGAACGGCAAAGGCACTGTACGAAATCACCGACGATATCCAGGCAAAGATCGACAAGTGCGGCCTGCGCAACGGGACGGTCACGGTTTTTGTTCAGCACACCAGTTGCAGCGTAATCATCATGGAAAATGCCGATCCGACTGCGCGACGTGATCTGGAGGAGTTCTTCAATCGCCTTGTGCCGGAAGATGCCGATTACTTCACGCACGGCTCGGAAGGCAGCGATGACATGCCATCGCACATTCGCATGGTTCTGACGCGCACGAGCGAGACCAGTCCCGATTGTCGATGGGAAAATGCAGCTCGGAACCTGGCAGGGCATTTTCCTGTTCGAGCATCGTCGCGCACCGCATCGGCGAAAGATTTGGATCACAATCATCGGTGAATAGCCGGTAGAGCGCAGACCTGTCGGCTGCGCCTGTGGCGATTGCGGACGACACGTCCGTCCCTACCTGCATAAATCGCGTCCACAAGCCGCAATGATTTTTCGTTAGGCAGGAGCGATTGCTCCATTTGATTCATCACGTAAGCGAACGCGATTTTGTTTTCCGGATCGGCGAACGGCGTGACTGCCGCCCGCGCCAGGATGCCCAAATGCATTCGAGATGTGCCGAAAATTCTGCGCGCTCGCGTTCCGCGCATCTTTCATAAAGCCGGCGGAAAACGCAGTCGGTATTTGAAAGACGCGGTCGATGCCATCGGCCAGTGTCGTTGTCATCCATTGCAATTGTTTCTCGGTGAGAAGAAATGTCTGGCCGTCGAATTCTCCGCCGTTCGCGAGCATGGAATAGAATTTCGCCAGCGCCGCGGCGCTTCCGATTCCGCCAAAGGAAACAATCGGCTGCGCGCGGATCGAGAGATTGTTCATCGCGCTGACCGCGTGCAATCCGTAAGGGGAAGTGAACGTTTTGCGCGCCAGCGTGCCGGGCGTGATTAAGATCGAGATAAAATTGTTTCGGTTCCGGCGGTTTGCCGGCTTTTTGCGGCATACATCGTCGCCATTCGAGGATTCTCTTTTTCGGGCAAACCGATCCAAAGATCGAGATTGAGAGGCTCGCGCAAAAACTTCCTCGCCAATACTCTGACAGCGGTTTTCCAGCGATGCGGCGCACCAGTTCATCGAGAAGAAAACCAAACGTGCGGGCGTGATAACCATGCGCGGTCCCAGGCGGCCACAACGGCTTTTGCTCTTCCAGCGCACGAATCACTGCGCCGTAGTCGAGCACATCGACTCGTCGATCAAGTGCGCAAAGTCCGGCTTGATGCGACAGCAATTGCGCAAGCGTGATTCTTTCTTTGCCGGCTTGCGCAAATTGAGGCCAGAACTCCGCCACGCGTTCGGTTAATGTCGATCTTATGTCTCCTGCAAGACATGCAGCACGCAGGCGCTGCCGATTCCCTTTGTCGCCGACCAAACGAGGACGAGCGTATCTGGCTGTCCACGGTTTTTCGCGACGCGCGTCGCGAAAGCCGCCGTAAAGATCGACAATCGGTTTTCCATTTTGCCAAACTGAAACGGCAGCGCCTAGCTCGCCGAAGCGCATAAAGTTCTCCTGAAAAAGCGGAGCGATCCGCTTTTTCAGGTCGTTCGGCGTCAATTTCATCCTCAAATTTTGGAGGGGCCGACTTCCCTGATCTTCCAACTTTCGCTACAGCAACGAGCGATTCGAGCTCGTCCAAGCGTCGCTCAAACAATCGGAGCGCGCTCTCGATCGGCGCAGGTGTTGCCATATCCACCCCTGCGGCCTTGAGGGCTTCGAGCGGGAACTTCGAGCCGCCGGAGCGCAGGAAATTTAGATATGCGTCCACGCTGCCCTGTTCGCCGGACAGAACCCGTTCCGAAAGCGCAACGGCGGCGGAAATTCCAGTCGCATATTTATAAACATAGAATGCGCTGATAGAAATGCGGAATGCGCAGGCATTCCAGATCGAGCTGCGGATCGAGAACGAAATTTTCCGCGAAATAGGTCTCGAGAAGTTTGCGATATTCCGATTTGAAAACGTCGAGCGTGAGCGCGTCGCCGCTTTCCTCGACCGCGTGGATGATCTTCTCAAACTCGGCAAACATCGTCTGCCGGAAGAGCGTGCCGCGAAGATCGTCGATCTGTCGATTGATGATATAAGCGCGCATCTTCGGATCGCTCGTTTGCTCGAGCAGATGATGGGTGAGCAGCTCTTCGTTGAATGTCGATGCAACCTCGGCCAAGAAAATCGGGTATTCGTAATCCTGAAAACGTTGCGATTTTTGCGAGAACCAGGTGTGCATCGAGTGGCCGGCTTCGTGCGCCAGCGTATAAACATCGGCAAAGACGTCGTCCTTGTAATTCATCAGGATATAGGGCGGCGCGCCATAACTTCCGGATGAAAACGCGCCGCTGCGTTTGCCTTTCGTTTCATAGCGATCGCACCAGCGCCCGCGCAAACCTTCGGCCAGAACATCGACATATTCCTTCCCAAGCGGAGCGAGCGCGGCGAGAACATGTTCGACGGCTTGATCAAAAGTGACGCGCGTTTCAATTTCCGGAACGAGCGGCACGTAAGTGTCGTAATGATGCAGCTCGGGCAACCCGAGCACGCGCCGGCGCAATTCGAAATAGCGAAAAAGCGGTTTCAGGTTTGCGCGGACGGAGGTGATCAATCCGTCATAAACGGAAACCGGGACATCGTCAGGAAAGAGCGCCGCTTCGAGCGCAGATGAATAATGCCGGGCGCGCGCGCGAAAGATGTCCGCCTTGACCGAGTAAGCCAGCGATGCGGCGAGCGTGTACTGGTGATCCTGGAATTCGGCGTAGAACTGGTGAAAGGCGCGTTTGCGCAATTCGTGATCGCGCTTCACCAGAAACGAACTGAACGAACTTTGCGTAAGCGGTTTCTCGCGTCCGGTTTCATCGGTCAAGACGCCGAACTTCATGTCCACATCCGTGAGCTGCGAGAACGTGTCGTCGTAACCGCTGAGCGCGACCCTTCCTAACGCGAGAATGCGTTCCTCCGGCTCGGAAAGCACGTGCGGCTTCATCCTGCGAATTTTGTGCAGCTTGATCCGCCAATCCGCCAGCGCGGGATCGGCAATGAACTTTGCGAAAGTCTCATCGTCGATCGCTTGAATTTCCGGAACAACGAACGCAGCCGCTTCACCGATCTTCGTCAGCAGATTTTGGATCTGCCCGATCCGCGCGAGGTATTCGTTGTTCGTGCTGTCCTCCGCCAGTTGCAGCGACGCGAAGTGATAAAGGCGCTCGAGTTTCAGCTCGAGCGCCTTCTCAAACTCAAGCACAATCAGCAAGGCTTTGCGGCGATGCGCCGAGCTCTGCCCTTCCATTCTTTGAGTCTGCGGATAGGTTTGCTGGACCCAGACGAAATCTTCCTGCCACTTTGCCCACGTCAGCAAAAAGATCCGTCAGGTCCCATTTATCCGATTCGGGAATTTCGGAGCGTGTTGGTATTTTCGAATTCGTCCATCAAGGAATACTGGCGTACTAAGGCGAGCGCGCGATTGAGGTCAATTTCGGCGCGCTCGGCGGTCGCGATCTACCAGTGCCGGCAATCGCCGGGTGACGCGCGATTTTGCGCATTGCGCGTTCAGTCAGTTGCTTGCCCGGTGGAATCTTGTGCCAGGGCGATGCGCCGGAGGGATGCGGCAACGGGATCAGATCAAATCGATGTTGTGCGCGTTCAACGCGAAATTTTCGGCCGATCACTTCGTCCAGCTTCGCGCAATCGATGAACTGCGCGATAGCCAATCGGCCGACCGGAATTATGAGACGCGGTCGCAAGATTTTGATCTCTTCATCCATCCAGGAAGAGCAATTGCGAATTTCATCCGGTGCCGGAACACGATCGCCGCCAGCCGGAGTTTTGCCGGGAAACATCGACAAACCGCCGCAAAATAAATTGTCGATCTGACGGCGGCTTCATTCATTCCGCAGAATTCTTCGAACCAGTGAAAGAGCGTGTCGCCCGGCGGTATGCGCGAACGGGCGTTGCAAAACCGGCTCCCGTGGGCCCGGTGCCTGACCAATTAGCATCACATCGCTGACAACCGCGCCGCCTGAAACCGGCGTCGATTGCATGCGCGGACAGCGCCGGCATTGCACGAGATGAGTGACGTGATCGTCCGAGACGAGCCTGAGTCGCGCGAACGACTGGCCATTTCGAAGAACGGTCAGCGCCGGAAGATCGACAATAACAAACTCAGCACGAATGCTGAGAATGATGCAGGTGACGATCGGAAAATAAAACGCGGAATGCTCGCGCTCGATCCGGATGTCGCCGGGCAATCGCCCCAGCCATTTCGGCGCAAAGCCGCCCCACAACACCAGACCCGACCAGCGTCGATCACGACGCCAATGATCGACCAAGAATTTTCCCAGTTCCCGCATCGCCAGATTTTCTTCGAGAATTTAATTCCGGGCAAATGGAAGCGGATAGTTGCGTTGCGCGAGTCGTGCGGAGAGATTCAAGGCGATGGCGGTGCAGTTTAGAGATTATTACGAAACGCTCGGCGTTCGAAAGACGGCGAGCGAAGACGAGATTCGCACCGCGTTTCGCAAGCTGGCGCGGAAACATCATCCCGATGTCGCGAAGGACAAAGCGGCCGCCGAGGAAAAGTTCAAACAGATCAACGAGGCCTACGAGGTCCTGAGCGATCCGGAGAAGCGAAAGAAATACGATCAGCTTGGCGCGGATTGGAATCAGCCGGGTGGATTTCAGCCGCCGCCGGGATGGGGCGCGCAGCAGCCTGGCGGCGGATTTTATCAATACGGTGGCGGCGACGGCGGGGTCGAATTCGAATTTGGCGGAACCGGGTTCAGCGATTTCTTCGAGGCGTTTTTCGGCGGTGGTCGCGGGCCGATCGGCTTTCGGCGGATTCGGCGGACGTCAGGCGACAGCGGAGCGCGGGAGCGATGTCGGAAGCGGACATCATGGTCACGCTCGAAGAAGCGCTCCACGGATCGACCAGAACAGTTTCGCTGCGCCGCGCGGGTTCAAACAAAGTGGAGAACTATCAGGTCAAAATCCCGCGCGGCGTTCATGAAGGCCAACGCATCCGGCTCGCCGGCCAGGGCGAAGCCGGAGCGCGCGGCGGGAAAAGCGGCGATCTCTTCTTGCGCGTGCGGCTGGCGCGACATCCCGATTTCACGGTTGAAGGAAGCGATCTGATTCACGAGGTGAAGATCGCGCCGTGGCAGGCGGTGCTTGGAACGCGAATTGATGGTGCCAACGCTCGAAGGAAATGTGCGTTTGAAAATTCCGCCAGGCACGCAGGGCGGACAGCGCTTTCGTTTGCGCGAACGCGGACTTGCCGGAATGCTTCCGGCAAACGCGGCGATCTTTATGTCGATGTTCAGATCAATGTGCCGAAAAATTAACTGAGCGCGAGCGGGAGATCTGGAGCGAGCTGGCAAAATTGCACGGCGGGTAAGTCATCGACGAGTCGGCATTCAGTATCTCGACATGCGCTCGAATCATGTAGATTCTAACGAAAGACGTCGCATGAAAATTTCGCTCGGGACGGATCACGCCGGTTTTCGCTACAAGGAAAAAGTGAAAGAATTGCTCGGCACACTCGGGCACGAGGTGAAAGACTTCGGCACGTTCAGCGAGGAACCGGTCGATTACCCGCTTTTCATCCGGCCGGCGGCGGAAGCAGTTGCGCGCGGCGAGTGCGAGCGCGGGATCGTGTTCGGCGGCTCGGGCAATGGCGAAGCGATGGTGGCGAACAAAGTGCATGGCGTGCGTTGCGCGCTTTGCTGGAATGAAGAATCGGCCCGCCTTTCGCGACAACACAATGACGCCAACGTTCTTTCCATCGGGGAACGCATGATTCCCGAAGATCTGGCGCTTAAGATTGTGCGGATCTGGCTGGAAACAGCTTTCGAGGGCGGCCGGCACGAGAGACGCGTGGCGCAAGTTAAACGCGATGTGATCGGTCAAACCAATCGATCGACGACAGACCGCAACCAGAAACACAGCGCTCACAAATGCGTTGCTCTGGAAAAACGCGCGATTGATTCCGGCCAGATCGAGTTTCTCGGTTTTGTGTTCGTAAAAAGCGCCGCTGCAACGGACGGCATTCCACAGTAATAAAACAGCCCGAGCTGCGCGGTGATGCCGAACGCGATCAGCGCGGCAAACATTGCGAGGTGCAGTAATTGCGCCAGACGAAGACTGCGCGCGATCCCAAGTTTCACGACAAGCGATCGAATGCCTTCGCGCCGATCGAAATCATAATCCTGCGTCGCATAAATCAGATCGAAGCCCGCGACCCAGCAAATTACGCCAGCCCCGAGCACAAGCGGCGCAAGATCGATATGTCCTGTCTGCGCAATCCAGGCGCCGACCGGAGCGATGGCGAGCGCCAGTCCGAGAAAGAAGTGCGTCGCGCTCGTGAACCGTTTCGTGAGCGAATAGAAAAAATTACGGCCAGAGCAACCGGCGCGAGCATGAACGTCAGCCGATTGATTGCGCGCCGCAGCTAAAATAAACCCGAGCGGAGCTCAAGCACGAGCGAAACGAGGGCCGCCGATTTCGGAATCGAGCAGATGACGCGAGGCGGTGCGCGGATTGCGCTGATCGAGCGACCAATCAACCAAGCGATTGAAAAGCATCGCCGCCGTGCGTGCAAAAACCATGCAGATCGACGACCAGCAACAATGTTCGCAACGAGGGCCGGCCATTCGCGGCCACGACAAGCGCGCCGAGAGCAAATGGAAGCGCAAAAACCGTGTGGGAAAAACGAATCAGCCGGAGAAACCGCGCCAGCGGTCCGCCGGAGTCCGATCTTCGCCTCACCTTGTCGATCTTTCGAGTCCACAAGCAGCGACGATTCAAAGATCGCTATCCAGCAAGTTGCTGCAACCGGTCGCTCGCCCCGGATAAAATCGGCGAGCCGTGCGCGAAAAGCATCCGCTCAGCTTTGTAAGTCAGAAGTTTTCGCAATGACCGCCGCATTTCTTTTCATTCGAGCAGTACTTCCAGGAAGAAAAGTGAAACCGTATGGCTCGAAGTTGATCAGTGCATCGCCGACAATCAGCGTTCCGTCGCCTGACGCGCAATGAAGGACAATCTCGCCTGCAACTGCGCCCTCAACGCCAATCACACTTTAGTTCGTCGCAAATCTTGTCACCATCGGTGAGCTCGCTGAACTGCGGCGGCGTCCTATCAGGAAATACGGCGCGATGCGCGAAGATCGGAACCGAGAACCGCTCGGCAAATTGACCAGGACGCCCGCAGATGGTTGGCATTGGTAACGATGACGCCGGCAATCGCTCCTTGCTCGTGGAGCTGAGCCAGGGAGCTTTCCTCAGCGGAATTGGATCAACAACAAAAATTCCATTCGCAGTAACAATCGCGGTAGAAAACAAGTCCGCCTTCACCGCCTGATCGTGCGCCTGCCAGATAATTAGATCGGCCACGACTTTATCGAGATCGGTGGCGGCGGTCATCACGTCCAACGCGGATAGTTAACGGCCAAGTATTACTGATTCGATCGATATTGCGGTTGGAATTTTGCGTACTCCACCGCTTGCGCGGAGAAGTGATCTCTGAAGTCCATATTGCTAGCTCGCACTCGCAGCACTGGTCACATTCTCGACCTGTACGTACATTTCGTGATAAATGCGATCGATCGCTGCGGCCGGATCTTCAAGCATCATCGATTCCTATGATGACACTTGCATAGATCGGGAACGCAAACGGTGAAACTGCAGCGAGCTCTCGTAATTTCCAATCAAAATTCGAGAACTGCTTCGAGAAAATCGTACGCCGCTTGCGGCGTCAAGAAACGTGTTGCGCGGCCTGCCGATAAGCTTCGACGAGAAGCGGATGCTCCGGCTCATGTTGCTGCAGAACCCGAAAAGCACTTCGCCGCTCCACCTTAACTGTCTGATCTCGCGCTGTCTCCCAGGCAAATTACGCGGGACCATCAGGCCGGTTTGCGCGACTCCGCGAAATTGCCATTTCACCAATTGCGATCCGTGAGTGCAGATTTCAGATCTCCTCCGCGCCGTCACGTCAGAAAGCAAATGCGCCACTCCTCCAGCGGCATCTCTTGAAATCGCCGCAGCGTCAGCAGAAACCCGTAGTCGTCTATCGTTACCAGGGCGTTACCACCGATACCGCTCCTTCACGCGCCAGGCGACGATGCGCGAGAGGGCATCATTTGCGCTGCGGCCAATCAGCGAATGGAAAAAATAATGCGAATGATCGCGGTCCGCGATAAAGCTCGATCAGCATCTTCTGATCAACTGGAATTTCCGAGATGCGGATTTGCGCTCGAAATTGCTCGACGATCGCCTGCGTGTTTGCGATCGTTAGGTTGTAATTCTCGACCAGCCAGTCAACCGACTGCTCCTTGTCGATCTTTTCGCTGCGAGGTGTGCAGCTAATTCCGTGCGCAATTTCCGCACGGCTCGCGCCACGCCGGATGTGAGCGGCATTTTCGCCGGCGTTCCAGCGCGGCACGGTCGGGAGCTGGCCATCGGCGCGCTCCACAAACGCTTCGTGCACGCCGGTGTCGATCAATCGAACAACGCGTCCGGCAAGGACGAACAGGTCGCCGATATTGAGTTGTTTGATGAAATTTTCCTCAACCGAGCCTAAACGGCGTCGTTTGAGCAGAACATCGACATATCCTTCCGAAACAATCGTGCCGATATTGACGAGCAAATCGCGCACAATACGCGGATGCGCCAGTGAGACCATCTCGTTGTCGATCTTGATCTTGCCGAAAAGACCGGAATAACGCGCCGCCAGCGATTTACCGCCTCCTTGGAGATACAGCAAGATCCGATCGAACTCTTCGCGCGTCAGTTCACGAAACGGGTAAGCGCGGCGAATCAAGGCGAATGCATCATTAATCTTGATCGGTGCAAACGCAGCAATTCCGACAATCTGTTGCGCTACGACGTCAAACGGTTTCTCCTGAATTCGGATCGGATCGAGCACGCGTTCTCGCACCAGTTTTGCGGTAACGGTTGCCTCGACCAGATCGTTCACATTCGTCGCGACGAGCACGCCGTGACTGCTGCGATTCAATGAATGACCAGAACGCCCAATGCGCTGAATCGCGCGCGAAACACCTTTCGGCGTCGCAACCATTACGACAAGATCGACAGCGCCGATATCGATGCCGAGCTCAAGGCTGGTCGAGCAAACTACCGCGCGCAGCTCGCCGTTCTTCAAGCGGTCCTCGACTTCGAGCCGCACGCTGCGATCAAGGGACGCATGATGGGTTTCGATTTGATCGGACAGTTCAGGCAAGAGTTCTTTTAATCTCAGACCGATTTGCTCGGCGGCAGAGCGCACATTCGTAAAGACGAGCACGGACTGTTGCCGTCGGATCAAGTCAGCCAGTTCAGCATAAAGACGGACGCCGGTGTAGCCTGCCAGGCGGATATGGATCGCGGCGGATCGGCGAAAAAACTTCGACGATCGATTTCTTTTCAACTAGCGCTTCTGCGACGAGGCATGGTCGATCTCTCCCAACAAGAAAACGGGCAAGCAGATTGAGCGGTGCAGCCGTGGCCGAAAGGCCAATGCGACAGAGTGGCGACACGTATTTTCTTTCGCAACTGTTCGAGACGTTCGAGCGAGATCGTCAGATCGGCGCCGCGCTTATTGCCAGCGAATGAGTGCAGTTCGTCGACAATGACGAACTGGCAATTGCGAAAGTGCGCTGCATAATCTTCCTGCGCGAGCATGACCGCCAAGCTCTCCGGTGTCGTGACAAGGAAATGCGCACCTTCTTTACGAAATTTGGCCCGGCTGGCTTGCGTCGTGTCGCCCGTACGCAAATGGATCGACAATTTCTTATCGAGCGCCATACCAGCGATCGGGGCGCGCAAGTTTTTCTCGATATCGTAAGCAAGTGCTCGCAACGGCGAGACGTAAATGCATTGGACTCCATCGAGTGAATCGCTGATTATCGATCTTGCGCAGGAGGAAATCGAAAACGCCAAGGAACCCGGCGAGCGTTTTGCCGCTCCCAGTGGGCGAGGTCAAGCAAAATCGATTGTCGATCTAAGACTGCCGGGACGCAGAGCAATTGCGCATGCGTGAATGCCGCGAAAGCTTGACGAAACCAATCGCGTCAAATGCGGATGCAAGCGCGCAAGTAACTCGTGAGCCGAAATAGCGGTGGCTGGTCGCGGTTCGATTTTCCGGTTGAATGCGCTACCTCGTCTACCGCCGGAATTCTCGTTGTTTTTCATCGGCGCGCCGGTTCGCCGCAGCGATCCGTCCAGCGGCGGACGCTCGCGCCCTACCGCTCTGGATTTACTGGGAAATGTTTGTTCTTGAGATGCTCCGGGACGCGCGTCGTTTGTTCCGATCTCGATCTTCTTCAGTCGCGGCGTTGAGCGCGTCGTAAGCTTCGCGGCTCTTTCTGCGCGCGGCACATGTAGGCAGTCGCGTGCGCGAGCGGAATGCGCGCTTCGGGCATGCCGACAAATTCGACCGCTTGTTGCGTCGCGATCGCTAGAGGCAATGCTTCCGGGATCGGCGAGGCCCGACGTCTTCGCTTGCGAAAATGACAATCCGCCGCGCGATGAAGCGAAAATCTTCGCCGGCGTGCAGCATTTTCGCGAGCCAATACATCGCGCCGTTTTCGTCCGACGCGCGCATGCTTTTGATGAACGCGCTGATCGTGTCGTAGTGCGCGTCGCCCGCGCGATCATAGACGATCGCTTTCTGTTGAATGCTTTCTTCGGCAACAGCGAGCGGTGAAATGAATTACGCTCGTTAGAATCGGGCGGAGTTGTGAGCACGCCGATCTCGAGCGCGTTCAAACATTTGCGCGCGTCGCCGTCGCTCAGCTTCGCGAGATGCCGGCGCGCGTCCTTGTCGATCTTAACCTTATAATTTCCGAGGCCGCGCTCCTTGTCGGCTAACGCGCGATCGATCAATTGTTCGAGTTGCTCGACGCGGAGCGGTTCGAGCTGAAAAACCTGCGAGCGCGAAACGAGCGCGACTGTTTACATAAAAGAACGGATTGTAAGTGGTCGCGCCGATCAGGCGGAGATTTCCGCTTTCGACGTCGGGCAGAAGAATATCCTGCTGCGCTTTGTTGAAGTGATGGATCTCATCGATGAACAGGATCGTCTTTTGACCCGACGTGCGGAGGCGATTCGCCGCGGCAGCGATGACGCGCCGCATTTCGGCGACGTTGCTTTCCACGCCGCTCAGCCGAACGAACTTTGCGTGCGTCATCTCCGCGATGATATGCGCGAGCGTGGTTTTCCGGTGCCGGGCGGACCGGAAAAAATCACGGAAGGCAAACGATCGGCCTCAATCGCCCGGCGCAACAGTTTTCCTGGCGCGAGAATATGTTCCTGGCCGACGAATTCCTCGAGCGAACGCGGGCGCATGCGCGTAGCGAGCGGCGCGGCGCTGTTTGCGCTCACAAGATCGACAGCTTCCTGCTCTTCAAAAAGATCGGGCACGAGAAAAATACGGCGCGCATGCGATCTTCGCATCTCATTTCGGCCTAAGCACGGCGCGATCTATAGCTTGCTGCTGGGAGGCGTGACCAAAGGCGTCCCCAGGACAGAGTGCGCGTCCGGGGTTACTTGTGCCAGTACTTGACCTTACGCTTCGCGCTCGCGGGATTGTTCGAAGAGCTTGCGTTGTCCACCGCGAAATCAACGAAAAGCGGACGATGAAGTTGTTGAGTGGACCGCGCCAGCCATTCGTCGGCTTGGCGGTGATGGCTGCGGTTGGAATTATTTTCGCGGACTTCTTTCCGCTCTCCTCATCGGTTCTCCTCGCAATTGCGATAAGCGTGGCCATCTGTGCCTTCGTTGTCCTGCGTTGGCCGAGCTTGATCGCGACCTATGCGATCGTCGGAGCTGGCTTCTTTCTGCTGCATGATTTACAAACTAGCAACACCGAAGGTCAGCGACTTGCTGCTGAACTTGGTAACTCGCCACGAGTTCTCACAGCGACTGGATTCGTGATCAGCGAGCCGAAGATCGCGCCGAACGGATTTGCGACATTCTTGCTAAAGCTTGAGTCGATCGAGCTCGAAGGCAGGAAGCAACCGAACGCGCGCGAGCTGGCTCGTTCGCTGGCGTGGAACATCCGGAATATCGGCGATGAGTTGAGGCTCTTCGGACGTAGCCGAAGTGATCGCGCCGCCGCGAAATCCCGGTGAATTCGATATGCGCTCGTATCTCGCGCGCCGCGACGTTCGCCGAATTTTGTTTGTTCGCTATCCGGAGGACGGCGCGCTGATTCAGACATGGTGCTGGAAATCTGATCTTACGCGCAGCGCAGAAATCGCGCGGATGGATGCAAAACGCGCTTTGCCGCGGATTGGAGGACGCACCGGACGTGCAAAATTTCCTCAGCGGAATCGTGCTTGGCCTCAGGCACCAAACACCTGAAGACATCGAAGAACCATTTCAACAAACTGGCACGCTTCACCTTTTCGCTGTCGCCGGTCTGCACGTAGGAATCGTCGCGGCACTTTTTATGGATGCTGGCAACGGTCGCGCGACTGTCGCGCAAATGGGCGACAGCGCTCATTATTCCCCTGCTTCTCTTCTATGCGGCAGTCACCGGGCTGCACGTTTCGAGTGTGCGCGCCGCAGTAATGACTTCGATTTTGCTCGGCGGCTTCTTTTTCGAACGAAAAGTTTTCGTCCTCAACAGCCTCGCCGCCGCAGCCTTCTTTCTTCTCTGTTGGAATACGAACGAACTCTTTTCCACCGGTTTTCAACTCTCCTTCGCGGTGGTGGGCGCGATCGTTCTGTTTGCCGATCCGCTCTTTGGGTTTTTGCAGACGCTGGGGCGCGCCCGATCCTTTTTGCCGCGGATCTTTGCTACGTGGCCCGCGTCACTGGATGCACTCTGGTTTCGAATGGCTTTGCCGTGGCAGCCTCTGTTTCGCTCGCAGCCTGGATCGGTTCGTTGCCATTCATCCTCTGGTATTTTCATATCGTTACGCCGATTTCATTGTTCGCGAACTTGCTGGTCGTTCCGATTGCCTTCTTCATTCTCGCGATCGCGCTGCTCTCGCTTCTGTCGACGCCGTTGCTGCCGTGGCTCGCTGTCATTTTCAATAATGCCAACTGGTTTCTGGCGCAGCTTGTTCTCGGGATCGTGCAACTTGTTCGCGCAAGTTCCAGGCGGTCACTTTTATGTCGAACGACCGCATTGGTCCGAAAACGACATTGCGAAAGATCACGGTGCTGGACCTCGGCGCGGGCGCGGCTGTTCATCTGCGGACGGGAGGCGCGGATTGGCTGTTCGATTGCGGGAGCGAGCGGACTTACGAACGCGTGGTTCGCGAGTACTTGCACTGGGCGGGGTGAACCGGCTCGATGGTTTGCTGCTTACTCACGGCGATTCGCTCCATATCGGCGGCGCGGCGGAATTGTTGCACGATTTTCCTCGCGTTCGATTGATCGACAATCCGGCGCCGGATCGCTCCAGCTATTCATCAACGATTGCAGCGCCTCTTCCAACGAACGCGGAAATAAAGCCGGATCATCTGGCCGCGGGAGACAGTTTCCGTTTGTCGCGCGACGTCACCGCGCATGTTCTCTTTCCGCCACGCGTGTTTCTCGCAAGCCATAGCGGACGATCAGACCTATGTCATCCAGCTGTTCATTGCGCCATCGACGTCGATTTTGTTCATGTCCGATAGCGGGCAGGAAACCGAGCGCGCGCTGTCTGGCCTACGGCTTGGATCTGCACAGCGACATCGTCGTCAAGGGACAGCACCATTCCGGGCAATCCGGCTCGGATCCGTTTCTCGACGCTGTGCGGCCGCGGCTGATTATTGCCACCTCGCGCGATTTTCCTGAATACGAGCGAATCAGCGACGAATGGGCCGAGCATGTGCGAGCGCACGGCATCAAGCTCTTTCGCCAGGATGAAACTGGCGCGGTGACGCTGCGCTTTGGCCGCGATGGCTGGGAAGCGCAAAGTTATCTCACCGGCGAAACTTTTCGCAGCTCGAGCCAGTGAATCGCAGCGCCTTGCTGCTCGAAATATATCGCTCGAATTTCGTTAGCGGAAGATCGACACTCGCCGGATCGACAATCGCAAAATCGAGATTTGCCCGCGCGATCTCTTTGATCTTTTCAAAATAATCAAGGTGATCGGTTGCGATGCAGAAGCGTTCCATCCTGAATCAGCGCCTGACTGATCGCCTGTAAGAAATCCGCGGTGACAATCCGGCGCCGCCAATGACGCGCGTTTCGGCCATGGATCGGGGAACAAGAGATAAAATGTTTCCACGGATCCGGCGCGGCAACAAATAACGCACCGCATAGGAACTTTCCATCCGCAGCAGGCGCACGTTGTCGAATCTTGGCGGCTTTTGACCGCGGCGCTGCGGATTCGACCAAGCAAGCGCTCGATTCCGAGAAAATTTTTCTCCGGCATGCGCTGCGCCAGCGCGCAAAGAAACGAGCCGTCGCCGCAGCCAAGATCGACGTGCAACGGCGCGTTGCGTCCGAAGATTTTCTCGAGATCGAGCCGCGTCAACCAGCGACTCGTAGTTCGATTGATCGCGGAGAACCCCGAAAGCTTTCGGGGCGGTGAGCTGATTGAATCTCGCCCGCAGGCACGCTGAGTAGAAAACTAAGCAGTCGGCCGTCTCAACAAGCCCAAAAAGCGGAACGAACGGCGAGCAGCTTTGTCTAAGATCGACAACTATGAAAAGAATCCCAGCTCTTGCCCTGCTCTTAGCGTCGCTCGTTGCGCTTCTTGTCGATCTCTGGTCGCGGCCAAAATTCGTCCCCTCCAGCGACCAAGACTGCGATCTTTGCCGGCGGCTGTTTTTGGTGCATCCAACCGGCATTCGACAAAGCGAAAGGCGTGATCAAAACCGTCGTTGGCTATTCTGGCGGAACGGAACCGAATCCCGACTTACGAACTCGTTACCTCGGAGAAAACGCGGCTACCGCGAATCAATCGAAATCACATACGATCCGACAAAGATCTCATACGATCAGTTGCTCGATATCTACTGGCGACAAATCGATCCGACCCAGGCCGATGGCCAGTTCACCGATATCGGGCCGAGTTATCGCGCCGCGATCTTTTACAGCAACGATGAGGAGAAAAAGATCGCCGAAGCTTCAAAGAGAAGCTCGCGCGCTCGGGCAAATTCGACAAACCGATCGTAACCGAAATTCTGCCGGCGATGAAATTTTATCCGGCCGAGGCGTATCACCAGAAATACTACCAGCAGAACCCGGCGCACTTCGAGGCATTCGAGAAAGGATCGGGCCGCGTTTCCTTCGAAAGAAGAAGTGGGGAGAGGATCAGTAGGCTCATACATTTTGAACCTTGCGATCACTCCTTTCGACGAGGGAAATGTTTCAGAGCAAATGGTTTCCATTAGTTGCGGAGCTTAAAGAAAAACGAGAACAGGCAAGCACGTCGTCAGATGACGGATCCTCCCTTTACTGCTGATGGTTCTTTGTGGTCCGACTGGTCTTCGCCCGCAGAGCGCGGTCGTCAGAGGCAGCAGTCACGATCACTGAGTTCTCTGACTTTCAGTGTCCCTTCTATGGCGGACAACTAAAGAGAATGCAAATTTGCCTCTGCGTTTCGATTTCCATAATATCGCTACGAGAAATTGTGCCAAAGTTGTCTCGATCCAGGTGCCATGGACTGTTGGTTATCACAGCGATAGCAGGTGCAAGCGGCCTGACTTTGATTTCGCTGCACGAATTTTCGCCGCGAAGCGCAGCCGCCGGAGAATCGTCCCATCAAATCGCAAATCGCTGGTTATGTCACGTCGAACACATGCCGATCGTGTCACTCCGGAAATTATGCGAGCTGGCACGCGTCGTTTCACCGCACGATGACGCAGGTGGCAACGCCGGCGAGCCTGCCGGCGAACATGGACCGACTCGAACTCGCGTTTGACGGGATCGAATACAAAGTCGAACGCCGTGCCGACACGTTCTTCGTTCGCAAGCGATCGGAGGGCAGCACCTACGGCGACGCGACAACAAGTCGTGCTCGTAACAGGTTCGCACACCCTGCAAGTCCCGTGGCTCGAAACTGGTCAGGGCCGCACGCTGGAGCAATTTCCCTTCGCCTACATTGTCGCCGAGAAAATGTGGGCGCCGGTGAGTCGAGACATTTCTGATGCCGCCCGGGCTGAAGGATTATTATTCAATCGGGGCATGGAACGGCGCCTGCATGGATTGCCACGTCACGCAAGGGCAGTCGCGCTTTGTAGAAGGCAATAAGTGGGACTCAAATGTTGCGGAGTTCGGGATCGCTTGCGAAGCGTGCCACAGCGAAGGGGCTGAGCATATCGCGCTCAACCGCAATCCCATCCGCCGATTCAAGATTTATCTCACAACGAAATCTGACCCAACCATGACGAACCCTTTGCGCTTGAAGGGTCCGGACTCAGCGCTCGCATGCGGTCAATGCCACAGCGTCTGGGCCTTTAATAACATGACGGACAAAATCGATTTCAATCGCCACGGCACCAGCTTCCGTCCGGGCGGACACGATCTCGCGCAGCGTTTGTCGTGCAGCCAAACACGTCCGATCACGGTGACCAGAAAGATTTTATTCGCCGGACCGAGCCGAGTTTCTTCGGCAACAGATTCTGGGGTGATGGAATGATTCGAGTAACGGGACGCGAATTCAACGGCGTACAAGCGTCGCCTTGTTTTCGCGGTGGCGAATTCTCCTGCATCTCCTGCCACGAGATGCATTTGGATTCGCCAGGCCACGCCGATGTGACAACGTGGGCGCGCACCGGCCAGTTGAAACCGAAAATGGAATCCGACGCGGCGTGCTTGCAATGCCACAAAGATATGAGCGCAAGGCTCGTCGCGCACACTCATCATCCAGCGGACTCATCCGGCAGCCGCTGTTACAACTGTCACATGCCAAACACAACATTTGGCTTGCTCCACGCGATGCGCAGCCATCAGGTTTCCTCGCCTACAGTGCACGAAAGCATCGCCTACGGACGGTCCGAACGCCTGCAATCTTTGCCATCTCGACCAGACCCTTGCCTGGACTGCCAGAAACTTCACGCCTGGTATAACCAGCCCATGCCGGATCTCTCGCAAGACGATCAAACCATCGCCGCGGCGGTGCAGTGGCTCGTAAAGGGCGACGCGGGCCAGCGCGTCGCTCATGGCCTGGGGCTTTGGGCTGGGAACCCGCGCAAAAAATCGCGGGCCGCGACTGGCTTTATCCGTACTCATTTACACCCTCGACCGATCCTTACGCCGCGGTCCGTTTCGACGCGTGGAAATCGCTGCAAACGCTGCCCGGTTTCGCGAATTTTTCTTTTAACTACTGCGGCCGATGGCCTTGCTCAAAGAAGCTGCGACGACGCTTATGAAAAATGGTTGCGCGAACGTGCGTTACCCGAGCGCAAGTTTATCGGCCTGAGACGCTGCTCGACTCGGATGGACGTTTACAACAAGATATTTTCCAACGGCTCCGAATCGCGCGCGACGATAAGCGGATCATCCTGGCGGAATGATGCAGCACCTGCCCGCACGCAAACCACCCAAATGAACAGCTGACCGAAATTTACGATTCGGCTGGTGGTCGCTTCTCGTTTTTCTCTCGTTCGGCGGCGCGCTCGAAACACTGCACGGCTTCAAGATCGGCTGGTATCTCGATGTCGGCAACGAGACGCGGCGATTGATGTTCACGCTCGCGCACGCGCACGGAACGCTGCTCGCGCTGGTCAACATCGCCGCCGGTCTGACCGCGCGAAGTGTGGAGCGCTTCGACGCTCCGGCCGTCGATTTCATCTGTCTTGATTTGGGCGGCGATCCTTCTTCCGGCCGGATTCTTTCTGGGCGGAATTGTCACCTACGGCGGCGACCCGGACTTGGCGTGCTGGCTCGTGCCCGTCGGGCGCGTTCTACTCTTCTACAGTGTCGCCCGCATTGCGCTGGACCTCTCGAAGCTTAAGTAGGGAGCGGCAATCGATATGAAATATCTTCTCTGTGCGGTCATCTTGGCTTTGCACCTTCACCATTCACGCCAAATTGCCCGCGCTCATTCCACGCGAAATTCTTTTCGGTAATCCGGAGCGCTCGCATCCAGAAGTCTCACCCGATGGCGCACAGATCGCCTGGCTCGCGCCGGACAAGAATGAAGTGCTCAACGTGTGGGCGAGCGCGATCGACGGCACGAACCGCACCCGATCACGAACGAACCGCATCGGCCGATCGCCTGAGTATGCCTGGGGAGGCGATGCGAAGCACATTCTCTTATCTGCAGGACAACGCCGGCGACGAAAGCGAGCATCTTTCTTCGGCTGACCTAACGAATACGGTAATGTGCGGGATCTGACGCCGTTCCGGGGCGTTCGTGCGCAGAATGTTTTGACCGATCTGCAACATCCGCGCTTCGTCCTCGTCGCGCTCAATCTGCGCGACCGCCACGCCTTCGACATGTATCGGATTGATCTCGAAACCGGCGCGGTGACACTCGAGGCGACTAATCCCGGTGATGTGCTCACTTGGACGACGGACAATGATTTCGTCATCCGCGCGGCGACGGCTTCTGATGGAAAGACCGCACGCGTCGATCGTGCAGGTGCGCGACGCAGCCGACAAGCCGTGGCGCGACTTGGTCGTGATGCCCTTCGAGCGAGCGCTCTTTGCCGGCGAAGTCTTCGTCGGTTCGCTTGTCGCGGGATTCGATCCGGACGGGAAGAGTTTGGTGATTCATTCGGCGCTCCACTCCGACAAAGGCCGGCTCGTTAGGGTCGATCTGCGCAGCGGCAAGGAACTCGGCGTGGTTGCACAGGACCCGCAGTCCGACGTGGCAGATCAGGACGAGATGGTGGCACCGAAGATCCTGACGAGATCCGACGACGAATGCGGTCGAGGCCGTGCTCTTCGATTACACACACCGCACTGGGTTTTCTCGATCCGAAAATGGAAGCTGATTTTGCCGCGATCAGGCCATGAAGTCAGCGGGCTTTATCGATCTGGTCAGCCGCGACCGTGCCGATCGCAAATGGATCATCGCCGCGCGCCGAAGCGATCGGCCTGCATCCGTATTACGTGTTCGATCGCGAAACGAAGAAAGTAGCGCTGCTCTATGACGAACACCCGCGCTTGCAGCGTTACCCCTCGCGCCGAAGAAACCGGTAGATTATCAAGGCGCGCGATGGGCTCGACGTTAGTCAGTTACCTAACGACTCCGCCCGGCGTGGAAGCCGAAGAATCTTCCACTCGTGCTCCTGATTCACGGCGGCCCGTGGGTTCGCGATCTACGATAACTACGATGCCGGAAGTTCAATTCTTGACCAACCGCGGTTACGCCGTCCTCCAGGTGAACTATCGCGGCTCGACCGGCTTTCGGACTGAAGTTCTTCAACGCCGGGAATAACGAGATACGGTCGCGGCATGCAGCAGGATCTCTATGATGCGGTGCGGTGGGCGATTGATCAAAAAATCGTCGATCCGAAGCGCATCGCCGCCATGGGCTGGTCCGGCGGCGGCTTCGCCACGCTCTGCGCGCTGGAGATGCGCCTGATCTATTCGCGCTGCGGGGTCGATGTCGTCGGGCCCGTCCGATCAAGCGACACACTTTCGCTCCTTTCCCAGTTACTGGTCGAACGTAATGCCGCGTTGGCGACGGCGAGGCGGCGATTTCGATCACGATGAGGAACTGAATCGCAAGGTCTCGCCGCTTTATCACGTCGATAAGATTCGCGCGCCGCTGCTCATTGGACAGGGAAAGAACGATCCGCGGGTGACGATTGCCACCACGCGACGCGATGGTGGCTGCTCTGCGCAAGGCGAAACGCGAAGTCACCTACGTCGTGTATCCCGACGAAGGTCACGGCTTCAACCGGCCCAGAAAACAACCTGGACTTCTACGGACGCGTCGAGGGATTCACTCGCCGAGCATCTCGGGGAGTCGCGCGGAACCGTGGAAGAAAATCAGCGGTTCGACCGCTGAGTTACGATGAGACCGGCGTGAAACTAGATCTGCTTCTAAGATGAAGTCGTCGCTTCACCAGAGTTGGTTGAGCTTCGATATTTTTCGAACTGATGCTTCACCATTCGCAAATGACAAGCCGGGTTTCACGTCGCGGGGACATGGTTTACTTCACCTTACGCATGGCGTCCTCGACCATGGCGAGATGTCCCTGGAGCGTTGGGAGGGTTTTGGCCGCCCAAGCTTTCGGGTCACGATCATCCCCGCTCTTTGCCTCTTTTTGGAACTCAGCAATGTCATTTTTGTGGTCCATCTCAAGCAGTTTCAAATACTGCCTGTCGAGTCCGCGGCTCCGATGTTTTGAGCCCTAACACCACGAGTGTCGAACTTGACGCCTTTTCGGTTGGCCAGTTCCGTCAGTTCCTTGTTCGCTTTGGTGTGGTCGGCTACCATGCGTGCGCCGATCCTTTTTACATCCGGCGCTTTTCCTTGTTTCTCGGCCATTTTCCCATTCTCAACTTCCTGCTGGCCACCGGCTGCCGCTTTTGGATAAAGCTCTACGTCCTTCTGGCTCAGTTTCACCGTCACGGTGGTGGAGGGTGACGTCTCGGCGGATTTGTACGCAAGTGGGGATTGGTCCCGATCCCTGTATCCGATTCGGCCCTCTTGGGCGCGAATGGTTCCGATAACCGACAGACTGCCGGCCATGGTCGCGATGATCGCGAACCGCGAGATTGATATGAATTCTGGTTTCATAGGCTTATTTCTGTTCGAATACTGTATATCATCATCGGGACTTTAGCATGTAAAGCTGGAATTTTGGACCTTGGCGCGCCTGTTTGACTCGCTCTTTCCAACCGGACGGTCTCGTCGCTTATTCGTTTGACCTAATGGCTCACCGAATGGCGGGTGAATAACCTCCGTCCCGCGAAACGCGGGAAGGATCGTTGCGAACGATACGCTGCGTCGAGAAGCATCTCCGAGGAGCTTATCGATCCCCGGTCCGGTGATCGCGTTCGTCCCTTGCGACTTCTAAATTACTGACCAACTTGGATGCCTTCGAGTGGCAGTGCGCTGAACGTAGAGTTCGCTTAAGCGCCTTGTTATTAGGCCAACCTTGCCATCACCGATCAGTCGGTCATCAGACTTTGATGACTCCCGCGAGTTCGCCCATCGTCCCGGTGCAAAATATTTCATCGGCGCGCGTAAACGTCGCCGAGTGACAGATCGGTTTCCGACGCAGCGGATTCTTTCGGCGGCGCAGATCTCAATCACCGTCGCCCGAGTGATTCCTTCGGGACACGCCACGCACTCGGCTCGTCGCGCAGGCTCGCCTTCGCGCGCACGATGAAAATGTGCGTCGCGTTCGTTTCGGCGACGAAAGCCGCGCGTATCGAGCATGAGCGCGTCGTCCGCGCCGGCGTTGTTCGCTTCGATCTTCGCCAGGATCGAGTTGCAGCAGATTCGCGTGATGAATTCGCGCATCGAGAATCTCCGGCGGCGGCCGGCGAATTTTGCTCGTGATCAGAGTCAGTCCGGTCTTCGCGTAAACCGGCGCTTTATGTTCGGCGAGCACAATCAGCGTCGGACCGCTTTGATTCAGCCGCGGATCCATGCCCGGACGTGATCTTCACGCCGCGGGTGAGCGTGAGACGAATGTGCACGCCATCGCGCATTTTGTTTGCCGCGAGCGTGCGCTTGATTTCCTCGACGATTCTTCTCGCGCGGCGGAATTTCGGCGAACGACAAGGCGCGCGCCGAACGCTCCAGCCGGTCGAGATGTTCGTGGAGCTTGAAAATGCGGCCGTTATACAGGCGCAATCCTTCCCAGACTGCGTCGCCAGCCTTGCACTGCCGAATCGAACGGGCTGATCCCGGCTTTGTCGCGATGCACCAGCTGCCCGTTGATGTTTACGATCAGGTCGCGGTTTCTCTCATCAAATTTCTGAAGCATGTAAACTCGTACACGGATAGCGATGTAATCGATGCAGATGCTGAACGCGGAATCGAAACAAATGCATTTGAACCAGCATTCCTGACGTCTGACGCTTCTATTCAAATCCGCGATTTATTGCAGGCGGTATTCATAGAGCCGCTCATAGCATTCCGCGGCAGCGCTCGTGAATTTCAGCGCAAATGCTTCGGCACCGGCTCATCGTTTCGGACTGATACGGCTGAAACGATGTCGATCTTGCCACTTCGCCGTACCAATGCTTCGCCCAGACTCCGTCGGTTTCGCGCAATCCCGGCGGCCAGGACAGCATCGATTCGCTAAACTCGATACCGACCGCTTCGCAAAGCAGCCGCAAGATTCGTTCAGGATTTTCCAGCACGTCTTTTGCATCGACAATCGGTGGAATCGCATTCGTGCGTTCGCGGACGAAATCAAAAATCTCCGCCTGTTGCACAAACCCGAGATCTTCCAGCGCCGGGTCCTCGCGCTTCTTGACGATATGAAGCGATCACCTCGCGCGGATCGCGAATGAGAAAGCAATTCGTCACACGCGCCGAGCCATTCTCGATCCACTTCCGGCAAGAGATGATGCGTCATCTGCTTTTGATAAAATGTGGAAGGGACCTTTGTGCCGCGACTCCGGAATCGGGCCGGTCAGTTGCGCGACAACCTTCCGCCAATCGGTTTCGCCATGCTGCGATCACTTCATCGGCGCCAGGATGCTTCTTGCCAGTCGCATTCAGGTAAAATGCGTAGAACGGCTCATCGACAACAAATGTGTCCGGCCGATTCCCCACGCGCGCATCATCGCCGTCGAGATATTTCGCGGACCCGACCACATGGCGACGCGAATTGGAACGTGGGCGCCGGACATTCTCTTAAGATCAAATTACATCGAGTGGATTGCAGGGATACAATCGTTTCTCGGGTTTTCTGAGGCCGCTTGCGTAGCTACCGTTGGAACATCAGGGCTGAGTCCACATGTTTCTCTTAGAAATTCGTCTTCGGTGGGAACCAAACGGCGATGCAGTTGCGAATTTTATATAGAGACGATCGCCTTCACTTTTCCCCTGACCCATTTGGACGTGACCGGATTTCCGCAGGCCCGGAATAACCGGAGAAGTATGAAAGGGTTAATTACAGCAGTCGGCTTCGTGTTGCTTTTCGCGTGCCAAGTGTTTGCCGACGAGCATTCAGCATTCGCACGCATCACGGTTTACTGGCATCGCGAAGGTTCAGGCGAGCACGCATCCTGGAACGGTGCACGACTGCGCGACGGGCATTGCGCCGTCGATCCAAAGAAAATTCCCTATGCCAGCAAAGTTGTCTTTCCCGATGTGGCGTGTGTGGCCGTAGACAGCGGGCCGGATGTGGTCAATCGCAAAGCTGCGCGCTCATGTGGGCGGAACGCGGCTGAACGCAATGCCATCGTCATCGATCGATTTTCGACACGAAACAAGAGGCGCTTACCTGGGCGAAAGCGCACCCCCGTTTCATGACG
>ERZ1370068.8624-contig-7463_pt1 | contig 43768 bp, 83 predicted proteins | sample MGYA00561227_ERZ1370068 | MGnify/ENA primary metagenome ERZ1370068 (study PRJEB38410, sample SAMEA6850437) | metagenome | study: Metagenomic assessment of the ecological functions of the soil: analysis of the soil microbiota associated with the...
TTAGTTACGTACGGCAAAGCAATGCTGCAGCATCAACCCAGTACTCCGCCCCGCCTATATCAAATCCTAGCTCGCGCCTCACTGGCCGGCAGCGCGAACGCCATGCGAGGTAATCGCCTGGCGGAATCCATTCCGCTCAAGGCGAAATGGCCGCCCGCCGCGAGATGACGAATTGACGTCCGTTGCTCGCGTAGCGATCCGGTAACTCCATTGGCACCGAGCCGGTCGGCAAGGTCGCTTTCCAAAGCTCCTTGCCAGTGCTGAGATCGTAAGCCCGGAATGCCGGATCGGTGCCGGCTCCGACGAAGATCAGGCCGGTCGCCGTGATTAGCGGCCCACCGATCGTGGAGAAGGCCGACTCGTCCATCCTCGACAGCGGCCAACCTCGCAGCAGGGCCCAGCCCACCCAGCGGGCGGCTCCATGCGATCTGCCCGATGACAAGTCGACGGCGTCGAGCGTCGCCCATGGCGGCTTGCTGCACGGCGCCCCCACGGCGAGAGCACCGGCACGACACTCGCGCAGTAGGCAACTGGAGGCAGGTCCGCGTGAGCGAACTGCGCACCGGCACCGCGGCATAGAGCTTGACTGATAACGCTGACGCGCCGTGGGTCGTGGTCACCACCATCCGGGCTGGCGCTGACGGGATCGATGGCAGGCGATCCCCAGTCATTGCCGCCGAATGTTGAAGGGTTGATCACCGAGCCCTGCAGCAGCGGATGGTATGGATGTGCTGTCGCTAGCACGCAATGCTTTGGAGGGTCTCGCGGCACTCTTGTCCCAGAATGTGAACCCCCACGTCTCTGCAGAGCCTGGTCCGGGCGAGGTGCTCAGGCAGCGAGGCACGGCTGCGTTATTGCGCTGAGATATTCCTCAGGCACGGCGCCATCCTGAGGTGCAGGCCGCTCTCGACGGTGCCAGCAAATGCCTGCCCGTCTCGATTGAGCGTACTAACGTGCTTCATCTTGTGACTTCGACCAGCGCAGAACACCACGCCATTGCGCGGAGATCGATCAACGTCGGTTGACGGCATGTCGGGGAAGTCCCAAAGATCGTGTACGGCCTGAAATGCCACACCACTTTGCCGGTCGCGCCATCCAGGGCGACCACAGAGCTGAGTAGTAGTCGAGGCCTTCGCGATCGGCACCAAGTAGTCGTTACCAGCATTGCGGTTGGCAGAAGATGAGATCGCGCGCCGGATCAACAACTCAGAGATATATCATCATACGCCGGCGTGCTGGCGCTGATAGGTCCTGCTTCAGATTGATATCCGTTTCACCCGGTGGTACGGCATTCCAGGCCCACTTGAGTGCCCCACTGCGAGCATCGAATGCGCGCACGACGCCAGCGGGGCAGACGCCTTTGCGGAAACTGTTCATGAGACCAGCGCACCGCAACAATGGTTGTATCGCCCAGGATGCCGTTGGCGGGCTGGTCGGGCGCTGTATTCCCTTCGGACAGCGGCGTGAGCCCGACGTTGAGATCCACCCTGGCCGTTCTGGCTGTATCCACAGCGATGTGGCGCTTGCCACCCAGCGTCGCTGGGTTCAACCCTCGCGTCCAGCGTCTCCAGGATATCCGCCATACTTCTCCTGCATGCCGGCGCTCATCCACAGCGACACCGCGCGAGCTGCCGGGCGCGTTTCTGGCCTGGTTATGTCGATGCGGATCGAACACCCAGCGGTTCCTTGCCGGTCGCCGCATCGAGTGCGAACACCCGGTTGTAGGGCGTGCAGTAGTACAGCGTGTCGCCGGAGACGATCGATGTGCACCACCGAAACCGCTCTGCCAGAGGGCCGTTGATCGCGCCGGCGCCTTGCGCGGGCGTGGCTCATGAACATCGCCCGACTGATGAATCGCACGCGACCTTTGCAGTGCATGACATTCGCCGGTACCTATTTGTCGTAAGGCGAGTAAAGCCCATGCCGGGGCTGCCGCCGAAAAAAAACTGGTCCATTCCGCGCCCGGGCCGTTCGGATCAATCTTGCCGCCATCGCTGCAAGATGCGAGCAGCGCAGTGATGATGCCGCACGCGCGTGCCAAACCTGATGATTCACCCGCCATCGGCTCCTCCGTTGTTTTCTTGCGGGCCGCAGTGTAGCGGATGATGCGCCGAAAGTGAAGCCGAGGAGTCGCACGCGCCCGGATCACAGCCACCGCTTCCGCAATACGCGCTGTTGGTACGCGAGATAGCTCGCCGAAATTTCTCGAGTAAGGCTCTTCCCTGATGAACAGCCTGCAGTAACCACGCGAATAAAGGAACGGGCACCAGTGCGCCCAGGCTACCGGGAGAGAAGAGAATCGCGGCGCTGAGCAGCGCCAATACAAGTCCGAGATACATCGGATTGCGCGTGAAACGGTAGTGACCATCGGTCACGAGCAGGAAGGCTCGAAGGCGACGGGCGTGCCCGCACACGCTTGAACGCGCCAGTACCCGCGGCGCTGGAGCGCGAGGCCGAGTACCACGAGTAGCGCGCCGAGTACGACCACGGTGCAGGAACGACACGCATGACGGCATCACGTAGTGCAAGCTGATCGCGAGCAATACCGCAAGCAGAAACCAGATCGGCGGAAGAATCCTGCGCCGGTATTCCATACAAGCCTCCGAGGCTGGGTGTTTATTGTAAGTGCGCCCTGGCCTTTCAGCGCGTCACGAACGTCATCGCAGCGTCTTCGTCATCCGCCGCCTGCGCGGTTCGCCGGTGAGCTGCGCCATTCGTTCCAGTCGACATTGGGAAAGCGCGTATCGCCCGCGATCGGCGCGCACCTGGTGAGATAGATGTTGCGCACGCGGCAGACATAACTGAAAGATTCCGCTCCTCCTGATCACCATGAGCTCGTCAGCGTCTCGAGTCGCCGCCGCGAGTGTCAAAGCTTCAAGATTCGCCACCGTTTCAACGCCCAGGGTGGTGCCGGATCGGCTTGCCGCGTGTCATCACCAGGTTGCGCCGACCCGGAAGCGCCTTGCCGATGGACTCAAAGGTCTTGCGGCCCATCAGCATCGTAGGTTGCCCATCGTGACGCCCTCGAAGCGCTTCAGGTCTTAGCTGGCGTTGCCGCGGCAAGCGCGACTCGGCAACGCCGTTCGATCGCGACTTGCTCTCCCGCCATCGCTACCACGAGGGACAGAATGGGCCGCGATTGGGGATGATTTGTGCGCTCGATCACGCTTGACATAAAGGCCCTGTGAGCGGCTCCACGCGCTTGAACTCAAAGACTTATACAGTATGCTGAGTCGGTTTTGCTGCAGGGTGTTCCGCAGTGACAGCAGGCATGGCGCGGCGGCGATCACGATCGCAAGGGTAATCCTGAGTGTTGCAATGAGGCGAACACTGGCGTGGCTGGCCCTGGTGGGGCTGCTCCTGGCCCTGCTGACGGCGCTTCACAAACCATCACCCGCTATGCGCGCCCCGTCGGCAACATCAATTTCGCCACGACCGGCGGATCGCTCCGTACGCAGGCGAATACGGGCGATGCGTGCGCCATCGGCGCCAGCAGCACGGCTGCGGTCGCCAGCATCTCCCAGCAGGCTCGACGATCTCCTCGCCGCATACCTCTATTGGGGTGGATCGCAGACTGGGAGCCACGATCGACTCGAGCGTTACTGCGGGCTCAGCGCTACTGCGACTCGCGCGATTCCACCACCACGTTCAACAACGGCGGCACGTTGTTCCCGTATTTCGGCGGTTTTCGCGCCGATGTGACCGCACGCGTCGCCGGGAATGGCAACTACACGTTCAGCGGACTTACCGTCAATACCGGCGCGCCTCATTGCGGCAGCCAGGCCGTGGTCGCGGGCTGGGGACTGGTCGTGATCTACCAGCGTGCGGCGGAAGATCTGCGCGCCATCAATGTATTCGATGGATTGCAATTCTTCCGTGGCGGTTCCGTCACGCTGACACCCGACGGCTTCCGCGTGCCGGTCGCGCCGATCAACGGCAAGATGGCGATCGTCGCGTGGAAGGCGACCCGCAGAATTCGACACCGCTGAACGGGTTCAACGAGCAGTTGAGCTTCAACGGCAACGCGCTCGATGACGGCATTGTCGTCCCTGACAGCGATCCCACTACTCAGCCCTACGATGGCACCGTCAACACTCTCGGGCGTGGCGACCAGCTACGGCGTCGACGTCGATACCTTCACCGTCAATCCCTATATCTCGCCAGGGCAAACCTCGGCTACGACCGTATTCTCGGCGGGTGGCGACCTCGTACTCGTTGACTGGCGCAGGTCGTGAGCGTCACGAGTGAGCCGGAGCGTGGATCTCAGCATCACCAAGACCCACGTCGTCGGCAACTTCTCCGCCCGGAACCAACGGTGTTCTACACGATCCGCGTCAGGCAATGGGACCGGCGTCGGTCTCGAGCAGGAAGATAACACCATCACGGTGACGGACACCGTGCCCACGGGATTCTCGTATGTGTCCGGCACCGGGACTGATCAGCAGTGCCGCGGTCCAGGTGGTCACGTGCAATCACCCGCCGCCGCTCGCGCTGGGCGCAACGCTCCGGATCTGTCGCTCACCGTTCTGCCAGGCCAGACCGCGGCACCGTCGAAGGTCAATACAGCCGTCGTGTCGAGCCGCCAGTCTGACTTCAACACGGCCAACGACGCCCGCGAACGACACGACCAACGTCGTGCTGCCGAACCTTTGACCTCGACCAAGACCGTCTCGGATCTCAACGCCCGGCGATGCGAATCCCGGCGACACGCTGCGCTACGATCACGTTGCGCGAAACGACGTGTGTGCCTCGCGCCCAACGTGCGCGTCCACGGACGACATCCCGCCAATGTCATGCAACTTCAGCGTCGTGACCGCTGCCGGCTGGCGCCGTGAACAACTCGACGGGGCTGGCACCGGAGCCGATGGCACGGGTTTTCTGGACATCTCCAACATGCGGTACGCCATGGCAGGCGTGACGCGTCAGTCGTTCGATGGCGCGTCGCGGCTGGCACGCCGTGGGCGCTACGATAGACAACACCGCGACCATCACCAATACGTTCGGGCCTGGTGCGACCTCCAGCAGCGCCCCAGATCATCGTCTCCGCACGTCACAGATCCCCGCCGCCGGCGGCAAGGGTGCTCTACCTCGAGGTCCGGACCTGCAGTTGTCGCGCACGCCGGCCCCGACTGTCCCGCCTTCGATCACTGCCGTCGCGGAAGGCGCCAGCCAGACCTGGATCATGACACCTGCGGCTGGCGACTTCTCTTTCGATACCTGCGGGTAATGCGCCGGTGCAGATATGGTTCACTCGGCACCGGCAACTGGCACGTCGCCGGATTGTCCAGCGTCACTCTCACCGCGAGCGGTGGCATCACGCTAGGCACCGCGCAAGTCACGTTCACACCAAGTGACACGACTCCACCTGCAGGCGTTCCACGGTGCCGATCACCGCTGCGACGCTCCTGCCGGCGCGACCATCTCCCTTTGCAGGTGACCAACAACACTACCGGCAGCGGCAGTCGCGACGTGCTGGTGTACCCGGCCAACTCCGCGGCCCAGCGTTCTAATGTCAGCTTCAACAGCAGCACGCGTCATCAGCGTCAGCAGCGTGCTCCAGCTACAACGCTGCATACGCGGGCGGCGTAGCGACGGCGTCGTTCGTCCCCTGGCAACACTGTGTTCATGCGCGCCGTCGTGAGTGATCCATTCAGGCAGCTTCGATATTGCGGGCGCCTCGGTAACGCTCCTGAACTCGAGCGGGTACGGCAGTACTGACCAACTCAGCGATGACGCAAGTCAACGACTCTGGGGCCGCGACAAAAACGTACGAGCTGACTTTACGCCTTGCCCGGCGCAGCACCTGCAGGCTCCTGGACCATGAGAGTCACTGGCTGCCGAAGGAACCGAAGGGACGGTGACCGACCTCGGTATCGAGCACGCTTTGATGTCGTAATTCCGCAGCCGACACTCGTCATCGCGCGCATCTCTCAGGTGATCTCCGATCCGTATAACAACGCCACCAACCCGAAGCGGCATACCGGGCAGCGTGCAGCTCTACTCGCTCACGATCACGCAACCAGGGGCCGTGGTTACAGTGGATGCAGAGCACGCTGGTCATCAGCGAGTTCGTGCCGCCGAATTCGCGATCTCTACGTCTCGACGGTGAGCGGTGATCCGGTCGCGTTCGTGAATGGAACGCCCGTGAGCGGGCTCGACCTACGTGTATGCATCGAACGTGACCTATTCGAATCAGCCGGGCGGTGTGGCGCCCTACACCCTACACGCCGGTACCCGATGCCGCGGGTTTCGATCCCAATGTCACCGGTCTTCGAATCGCGCCGACCGGCACGATGAGCGCCGCTGGTCCAGGCGGAAATCCGTCCCTTACTGATCCGCTTCCGCGTTCGCCTGCGCTGACCAGGAAGCTAGGTGCGACTCACTGTGTCGGCGAAGCGGTCCCAGCGGTGAGCGCGCAGTCGGCCGAGCAGTTCCTCGGGCAGCGACTTGCCGTCCGATACTGCGATGTTCGAGGCGACGTGCGCGACGCTGCGCATCCCCGGAATCACGGTGCTGACGCGCGGATCGGAGATTGCAAATCGCAATGCCAGTTCCGCCATCGACATGCCTTGCGGGGCAACCGGTCGCAATGCCTCGACGCGCGCTGACGGTCGGCGCCAGGTTTGAACGCCCAAAATAGATAGTTGCGAAAGTCGCCACTCGGCCACTTCGAATCGAGCGTGAGATTCCCGGTGAGCGAGCCCTCGTCGAAGGGCACGCGCGCGATCACTGCGATATCGAGCTCCCTACACACCAGGAACAGCTCGTCCTCGGGCGACTGATCGAAGATGTTGTAGATGACCTGCACCGCATCGATGAGGCCGGTGCGCAGCGTCTCCAGGACATTCGCGGGCTCCCATCGATTGACGCTCACGCCGGCGGCGGCAATGAGACCTTGGCGCTTCAGGTCGTCGATGGCGCGGGCCCAGCGCTCATCGCGCGCCCACGCGTCCTCCCAGACATGAAATCTGCAGCAGGTCCAGCCCTGGGAAGGTCGGTGTTCTCGAGCAGAGCTCTCGGCATATTCACGGATGTGGATCCGCGGGGAACACCTCGTCGAGTCGCATGTCGCGCCGCGAAGGCCAACTGAGATTCTTGGGCGGAATCTTGCTGGCCGTATATAGCCGTTTATCCGGATGCGCGCGCACCAGCTCGCCGAGCATGCCCTCGCTGTGCCCGTCGCCATACGCCCAGGCGGTGTCGAAGAAATTGCAACCGAGGCGCACTGCTTCGGTGAGTGCGGCGCGGGTACGCGCATCGTCGGAGCCGGTCCAGCCACTCAGGCCCCACATTCCGTAGCCGATCTCGCTGACCTGCCAGCCGAGCCGGCCGAAACGTCGGTAGCGCACGCTACTCAGATCCAGACATCGGACGGCGCTGTCAGTAGCGCCGCCCGCATCGCCGGTATTCACGGTGCCGACCGGTTCGATCAGCATCAGGTGGCACTTCTTTCACGGCTTCCGGCTTGTGCTCCACGCCCTTAGGCACCGTACGAACAACTCGCCTTTGTGCAGCACCACGTCGCGATCGCGCAAGTGAATGGTCAATTCCCGTCAAGAACGATGAAGGCCTCCGTCCGTCTCCTTGTGGTCGTGCCATACGAACTCACCTTGCAGTTTCACGAGCTTGAAGTCGTAGTCGTTCATGCGCGCGATGACCTTGGGCGACCACTGCTCGGAGATCTTCGTAAGCTTCTCCGCAAAATTGACGGTACTCATCATGGCGGGCTCCGGCAGGAAGGCTGGGGATAAGTAGAGCCGCGTGCACACGGCGCGCAGTCAAGATCAACGCTGCCACCTCCCGGACTTGAACCTGAGCCGCAATTCATTACCCTACCGCTCCCTGAGATCTCCACGCCCCGAGAGACAGACATGCACACGCGGCTGGTTCACGGCTCGATGGTCATTGCGTTCCTCATTGCCGGTTGCTCTGCGATGAATCACGGCGACACAACCCAGCCTGCGACTGCCACGTCAGCAACCGAGGCGAATCCCCTGCTGGCGCCATGGGCCGGCCCGTACGGCGGGGTACCGCCCTGGGATCAGGGCGCGCCGGAACGCCTACAGACAGGCGCTCGACATCGCGCTGCAGGAACGGCGTGAGGAATATGCGGCGATCGTGAGTAATGCGGCAGCGCCGACTTTCGACAATACTTTTCTGCCGATCGAGCGCGCCGGGCGCACCTATACGCGCGTGCGACGGCATGTTCTTCGTAATGATCGACAATGAGAGCACACCCGAATACCGGGCGCTCAACAAGGAAGTGGCACCGAGGCTGGCCGCCGCGGATGACGAAATCTACTTCGATGCAGGGCTGTTCAAACGCATCGAGACGATCTACGGGTCGCGCTCTGGCGCCGGCCTGACGGCGGAGCAGGTGCGCCTGGTTGAGCGTACCTACAACGAGTTCGCGCGGTCTGGTGCAACACTGAACGCCGCCGATAAAACGCGCTTGTCCCAGATCAATCAGGAGCTGGCGAGCCTGTTCGCGGACTTCTCCGACAAACTGCTCGCCGACGAGAACACCTGGGTCGTGCTCGACAGCAAGGCCGATCTTGCGGGACTTCCGGACTCGATCGTCTCGGCTGCGGCCGCAGCCGCCAGCGATCACCAGCTCGATGGCAAATGGTTGATCGTCAACACGCGCTCCAGCGTGGAGCCGTTCCTCACCTTCTCGACGCCGTCGCGATCTGCGCGAGCAGGTGTGGCGCAAGTTCGTCAATCGCGGCGACAACGGCGATGCCAACGACACCAATGAAACCATCCGCAAAATCGTCAAGCTGCGCGCCGAACGCGCCAAGCTCCTGGGCTATCCGTCGCATGCTCACTGGCGCATGGCAGACACCGATGGCCAAGGATCCGGCCAAGGCGCAGGCGCTGATGATGCGTGTCTGGCCGGCCGCGGTGGCGCGTGTGCACGAAGAAGTTGCAGCGATGCAGAAAGTGGCCGACAGCGAGAGGCGCACGAAGATCGCCATTGAACCCTGGGACTACCGCTTCTACGCAGGAGAAGGTGCGCAAGGCGACCTACGACCTCGACCAGGACGGAGCTCAAGCCGTATTTCGAGCTGAACAGCATGATCGAGGGCGCCTTCTGGTGCGCCGAACAGCTCTACGGCCATCACCTTCACCGAGATCAGCTGGGCAGGTGCCGGTATTCAAGCCCGCGGTGTACGCGCTCTGGGAGGTGTCAAGGACAAGGCATCCGGCAAGCTACATCGGACTCTTTTATCGGCGACTACTACGCGCGCGGCAGCAAGACGGTCCGGGTGCGTGGTGACGATTCTCGTACCAGACCCGCGAACGGTTCGAGAGCGATGTGCCGTCAATCAGTTCCAACAACAACAATTTCGTGAAAGGTGCCCCGGCAGGAGCCGGTGCTGATCTCAGCCTCGACGATGCACGACACGCCTGTTCCACGAATTCGGGCACGCCTTGCACGCAGCTGCTTCTCGCAGGTCAACTACCCGGATCTCGCCACCACGCCGCGTGACTTCGTCGAATATCCATCGCAGGTGAATGAGCACTGGGTGCTGACGCGACCCGTGCTCGACAAGCTTCGCTCGCCACTACAAGACCGGCGAGGCGCGATGCCGCAAGTCGCTGCATCGACGAAGGTCAAGGCTTGCGGAGAAGTTCAACCAGGGCTTCACGGTGGTCGAATACCTGTCGTCCGATGCCATCGTCGACATGGACATTCATACCCGGCCGGATGGCGAGATCGATCCGGACGCTTTCGAGCGCCAGGATCTGCAGCGGATCGGCATGCCGAAGGAGATCGTGTTGCGCCATCGCCTGCCGCAGTTTTCGCATCTGTTCAGCAGCGACAACTATTCCGCGGGGTACTACAGCTACGTCTGGTCAGCGGTCGATGGACGCCGACACCTGGAAAGCATTCCGGAGGCCGGCCGATCCGTTCGACAAGGCGACCGCGCGGCGCGCATGCGCGAATTCACACTTGCGCCGGGCAATTCGACCGATCGCGCCGAGGCCTTCCGCCAGTTCCGCGGCCGTGACCCCGATGTCAACGCCTATCTGGAGGATCGGGGTTTCCCACCGGCGGAACGCGCGGCGCGAACTAAGACTGCAAGTCACGAAGCACGAGAGAGAAACCAGCCGGCGATGCTGAGCTGCTCGCACGCGGTGCGCATGACTTCGTGCTCGAATCTCGCTCAGGAACAGTACCAGCCGACCTGCCAGTGGCGAAAAGTCGATCGTGTCTGCCTTGCTGTCCGAGTAAAGGCGCAGTGCGCCACCGTCCTCCGTTCGCCATCCCTCGTTGAGATAGGGCACGAGCGAAAGCACTCGTCGCGTGCTCCCGGCGAGTCGATCCAGATGTCGGGCATAGGCAGCGCCCGACGATAACGCGCCAAGTGCAGCCGTAGAGGTCAAACAGGCCGAGCTGCAGCTCGGCATTCAGCTCGCGGCGCAATTCTTCGAGGCGCTCGATCAACTCCCGCGGCGGACGGGGGAAAAGGGTGCATCCAGCCACCAGGTCTCATCACCCTGATCTCGAGCTGCGGCGCGTGCCCGGCGCCGATCGCCGCAGGACGCAGTGTTCACCGCTCGCCGCGAGCTGGCGTGCCTCAGCACGTAAGCGACCGGTCAGTTTGGCAGGCAGGAACTCGGGCAGCAGCTCCATCCTGCGAGGCAAGGTCTGCTGCAATCCTGGAGAGGCCACTTCTCCGCGCAACCGCTCCGGCATCGCCCATTGAGTCTCAGCGACCGTTCGCCCGTCGCCGGCGCTTGGGCGGCTCGGGGGTGCGAGCATCAAAGCCGCGACAAGCCGACGCACCGCAGTGACAGCCATAGATCGCATCGATGTTGGGCGGATCGCCGTGCTCGCGCTGAATCTGGTAGTCATAGGCGGAGCTCTTCGCCTGGCTTCGATGGTGCGCGTCGCGTAGATATAGATGCGGTTGTTCTCGATCACCGATTCGCAGTTCGGCTTCGCACGAATGATTGACGAAGCGCGCCTCGTTGCCCCCGACGACTCGCATCGATGACCGTACGGCCATCGAGAATGAACAGGAACGTGTGATTGTCGTTCGCATCATGGGTCTCGTAACGGCGATCAGCCTCCTTGTGGCTCACACGCTCGCCGGTGTACTCGACGACACGTGTGCCTCTTACGTATGCGCCTGAGCGCGACACGCCATTGCCATGCACCCGCGAGCGCCGTACCTGCACGAGCGGCAGCTTCTTGCCGTCAGCCAGTCTCAGCATCGCGACTCCTAGACCGCCACTGGCGCTTTGATTGCCGGCTCGTGCCGATAGTTCACGATCTCGGAAGTCCTCAGAACCGGTACTGAACAGGGTCGCGGGCAAAAGCGCTACGATCACGAGCTGGCAACGGATGGGGCGTGCGTGAGAGCTTGCAGGTCAGCCTGCTCCAGGTGGTTGAGGTAAAGATGACAATCGCCCCCGTCCAGATGAGATCGCCCGCGACCGAGCGCGCTCGCTGCGCCAGCATGTGTGTCAGCAGCGCGTAGCTGGCGATGTTGAACGGCACGCCCAGGAAGATGTCGGCGCTGCGCTGGTAGAGCTGGCAGCTGACAGCTCGCCCGTCGGCGCACGTAGAACTGGAAGAACGCGTGGCAGGGCGCCAGCGCCATCCTCGGCAGCTCGCGCCACGTTCCAGGCGCTCACGATGATGCGGCGCGAATCGGGTTGCGCTTGATCTGTCCACCACGTCGCGCGATCTGGTCGATGTGCCGCCGTCGGGCGTCGGCCAGCTGCGCCACTGCACGCCGTAGACCGGGCCCGAGCTCGCCGTCTGCGTCGGCCCATTCGTCCCAGATCGTGACGCCGTGCTCCTGCAGCCAGTTCGATGTTGGTGTCGCCGCGCAGGAACCACAGCAGCTCGTGGATGATCGACTTGCAGGTGCACCTTCTTGGTGGTGACCAGCGGGAAGCCCTCGCGCAGGTCGAAGCGCATCTGGTAGCCGAACACGCTGCGCGTGCCGGTGCCGGTGCGGTCGTCCTTCGCCACGCCGTGCTCGCGCACGTGGCGCATGGAAGTCGAGATACGCTTTCATCGATGGCTGCCGGAAGGCTCGCGCGCTTGCCGTAGGCCCAGATGAGGAGCTGTCGCGCCGATCAGGAATCATCGGGAACGACAGTGCCTGCCCGGTCGTCAGCCAGCCCCAGGCGAGGTAGCTGCCACCTCGCCCATGTTCTCGTCCGGGCTGATGCGCACGAATTCGATGGCGAATCGAAACACGCCATAAAAGACAGCACCAGGAACAACCCTGCGGGCGCGAGCCGTGGTCGAGGCTTGGCGGTGAAGAGCCGCAGGATCAGTGGGCAGCACGAGGCGCTTCGAGCGCCGCCTCGTAGAGCTGCGAGGCGTGACGCGAAAGCCTCGCCGTTGACGATGAACCCCCACGGAACGTCCGGTGATCTTCCCGCACAGCTCGCCATTGATGAAATTGCCAAAGCGTCCCGCGAACAGTCCGAGGCCCGGAAGCGGAGCCATGAAATCAAATACGTCTGCAATCGCGCGCCCGCGTCGTTTCGCAAAGATCGCAATCGCTATCAGCACGCCGGCAAGGCCGCCGTGGAATGACATGCCGCCCTGCCAGACCTTGAAGATCGCGAGCGGAGTTCTCTCGCAACGATGTCATGCCCATAGACGATCACCCAACCGATGCGCCCGCCGAGAATCACGCCCACGCGGCAAAGAAGATGAGGTCATCGACGTCGTTGGGTTTCCAGGTGGACCCGGGTTGCGCGCGCGCCGGCGGCCCAGCCACCACCCGGCGATGAACCCGATGAGGTACATGATTCCGTACCAGTGGACCCGGATCGGGCCGAAGCCAAAAAGGGCCCGATGGAGAACGCCACGGGGTCGAAAGCGGGATACGGAATCATTGCGCCTCAGTCCTGCACGGCACGGCAGAAGTATGCTTTCAGATAACGGGTCTCCGGAATTGCCGGGTGCACCGGATGATCGGTGCCTGGCCTCCGGACTCGATCACCTGCACGAAGCGATTCACGTGACGAGCCGCCTCTGGATCGCTGCCAGCAGCTCCTCGCCCGAGAGGTGATACGAACACGAGCAGGATACCAGCATGCCGTCGCGAGACAGCAGTTGCAGACCGAGCTGATTGAGCCGGCGATAGGCGGCCTGCCCGTTTCGCTGCATCCTTGCGCCGCTTGATGAAGGCCGGTGGATCGAGCACCACGACATCGAAACGCTCGCGTGCCGCATGCAGCGCTTCGAGCAGGTCGAAGGCATACGCCCTTGCGCACGTCGAGCTTCACGCCGTTACTGATCGCATTCGCCTGCAGCCACTCGACAGCGTGCGGCGAAGACTCGATGCAGGTGACGTCGGTGGCTATGCCGGGCAGCGGCGATCGCCCACGCGCCGAGTGTAGCTGAACACGTCCAGCACACGTGCACCGGGCACGTACTTGAGAAACGTCGCACGATTGAGTGCCTGGTCGAAGAACCAGCCGGTTTTCTGTCCCTGCGCGAGCGGTACCGAAAACTGCAGGCCATTCTCGGTCACAGTCATGCCTTTCAGGCTGCAGTGCTGAATGGCGGCCTCAACATATTCCGGCAGACCCTCGAGATCGCGTGCACCGCTAGTCGTTCTTCCAGTGTAAGCCAGCGGGCTGGATTGTCCTTCTCGAGCGCAGCGGCGATCTCCACTTTCAGGCGTTCCATGTCGGCGGTGCCGATCTGTGCCACGCACACATCGTTGTAGCGATCGATGACAAGACCGGGCAGCTCATCCAACTCGCCGTAGACCGGACGATAAAGCGGGCTGCTCATACAGCCGCCGCCGCAGGCTCAGCGCCACCCGCAGCCGGTGCACCAGAAGCGACTTGCTGAATCGGATTCGCGGCATCGCGATTGACGATTCGTGCACAGATGAGCGAGCGTGGATTGACGTACTGCGTAGCTGAAGCGATCGCGATCGCTCACGACGCGGCACCTGATCTGCTCCGGAGCGAAACTGGTCAGCGGCGTCGCATCGGTATCCACTTCATTGCTGAACACCCACAGATGCCCCGCGGAGAAGCCGCCGATCCTCACCGCGCTTCAGGCGCAGCTCGGAATCGCGGCTACCGCGACAGCCAGGTTTCCGCGCGCACGACGGGTGGAAACTGACATCGGCACCGACAGATCGGATCGCGTATAGTGGCGCGCATTCTAGCCCAAGCGTTGCGACATGCTGTGTCCCTAGCAATCCTCGCAGAACTCAGTCTACCCCGCCCGCGAGACCGGCCCTTACCTCCGAGCAGCACGCGGCCAATCCCGTGGACTGGTATCCGTGGGGCGAGGAAGCGCTTGGCACGCGCGCAAAGAGAGAACAAGCCGATTCTAGCTGTCGATCGGCTGCTACTCCGCCTGTCACTGGTGTCACGTGATGGCACACGAATCGTTCGAAGATCCCGCGACGGCGGCGCTGATGAACCGCTTGTTCGTAGAGTATCAAGGTCGATCGCGAGGAACGTCCTTGACCTCGATCGCATCTACCAGCTGGCGCACCAGATGCTGGCGCGCCGCGCAGGCGGCTGGCCGCTGACCATGTTTCTACACCGGACGATCAACGGCCTTTTTCGGCGGAACGTACTTTCCCAAGCGAACCCCGCTACGGCATGCCAGCGTTCGGTGATCTCCTGCAGGCGTGTGGATCGTTATTATCGCGAATCACGGCGAAGAAGTGCGCACGCAGAACTCGGCGCTGGTCGAAGCCTTCGGCACGCTCGACCTACCTGCGCCCGACGCGGGCCAGCAACTCACGATCAGGCCGCTGCAGCAGGTTCGCACCCTCCTCGAGGACGAGTTCGACAGCCGCTACGGTGGTTTCGGAGCCGCGCCCAAGTTCCCGCATGCAACCGGCATCGAACGACTACTGCGTCACTGGCATGCCACGGCCGGTGATCGCGAGCCCGATCTCAAAGCGCTCTACATGGTGACGCTCACGCTCAGCCACGCATGGGTGAAGGCGGCATTTATGATCAGGTGGGCGGCGGTTTCAGCCGTTATTCCGTCGACCAGTACTGGATGATCCCGCACTTCGAGAAGATGCTGTACGACAACGGGCCGCTCCTGGCGCTGTACGCGCAGACGGCCAGCGCGACCGGTGACGCCTTCTTCGCAAATATCGCCGGCGGGATTGCGAACTGGGTGCTGCGGGAGATGCAGTCACCGCAGGGCGGCTATTACTCGAGCCTCGATGCCGACTCGGAGTGGCCACGAGGCCGCTTCTATGTGTGGGACAAGCAGCAGATCCAGAGCCTGCTCGACGGGGGCGAATACCAGTGTCGTGGAGCGGCGCTTCCGGACTCGACGAGGCGAGGCGCCAACTTCGGAGGCCATTGGCACCTGCACGCGCGCGAGTCGCTGGAGAAGTTGCGAGCCGCGAAAGCGCGAGCCGGCCGAAATCGAGACGATCCTGCAAGGCGCGATGAAAGCGCTGCGTCGCGCACGCGATGAGCGCGTGCGGCCCGGCCGCGACGAAAGATACCTCACCCAGCTGGAACGGTCTCATGATCCAGGGCATGGCGGTCGCAGCTCGCGTACATCAAGCGCGCGGATCTCCCGAGAGTTCCGCGGCTCGCGCGCTCGACTTCATTCGGTCCGAGCTGTGGAATGACGGCCGGCTGCTGGCGACGTTCAAGGACGGGCGCGCCCACTTGCGCGCTTACCTCGACGATTACGTTTTCCTGGCGGATGCCATCGTCGAGCTGTTGCAATACCGCTGGCGAAGCGCCGACGTGCAACTCGCCACTGAGCTGCTGGATGGGGTGCTGGAGCATTTCGCGGATGCCGAACGCGGTGCGTTCTTCTTCACGGCGGACGACCACGAGGCATTGATGCATCGTTCCAAGACTTTCAACGACGAGTCGCTGCCGAATGGCAATGCAGTGGCCGCACGGGTATTCGGGCGTCTCGGGCACCTGCTCGGGGATTCCCGCTACCTTGCAGGCGTGCTGAGCGCACGCTGCGATCCGGTTGGGCCGCGATGGAGCGACACCACCACAAGGTCACGCAGCACTGCTCAACGCACTCGAAGAGCATCTGCAGCCAGTGGAAATCGTCATCATTCGCGGCGCTGACAGCAGCGTGCGACACTGGCGCGACGAGCTCGCTGCCGTCTACGCGCCACGACGCCTGGTGTTTCCGATTCCGGACGATGCAACCGATCTGCCACTGGCGGTGCCGGACAAACGCGCGACTGGCGCTAACGTCGCTTACATTTGTCGCGGCATGACCTGCAGTTCCCCCATCAACTCACTGCCCGGAGCTTCTCTTGCAACTCGGAAAAGCGGCTTGAATACGCACACCGCGGGCCAGGCGCGCTGGTGGATCCTGGTCTTTACAAGCGTCGCGCTCTTCGGCAACTACCACGTCTACGACTCTATCGCACCGGTCGCCGACCTGTTGCAGCGCCAGCTTGGCTTCAGCTCCACGCAGCTCGGCACGCTCAACGCCATCTACAGCGCACCGAATATTGTGCTGGTGCTGGTGGGAGGCGTGCTCACTGATCGGTTCGGCGCAGCGCGCGTCACGTTCTGGACTGCGGTGATCTGCGTGCTCGGTGCGATGCTGACGGCGATCGGCAGCCGCACTTCGTCGTGATGGCGAGCGGGCCGGCTGCTGTTCGGCATCGGCGCGGAAACCATGATCGTAGCCACCCTGGCGGCGCTCGGGCAATGGTTCGCCGGCAAGAGCGCTGGCTTTCGCAATGGGACTGAGGCCTCAGCATGGCGCGCCTGGGATCCTACGCAGCTGATTTGTCGCCCACCTGCTGCCAGGTTCTACGAGCGGGGCTGGCAGCCGCCGCTGTGGTTTGCAGCCACGATCATGGCGCTGGGCCTGATCGGCGCTGCCGCCTACTGGTGGGTCGACGCAAATGCACGCGCCCGCGGCACGCAGCCCGCGGCGACGAGTACCGATCGCATTCGTCTGGTCGGATGTCTGGCGCTTCAGTCGCTCTCCTACTGGTTCCTCGTCGCGCTCTGCGTGCTGTTCTACTCGGTGATCTTCCCGTTCCGCAGTACCGTTTGCGATCGCCTACTTTCAGCACGTCACGGCCTGCCGCTCGGACACCGCAGGCCAGATGAACAGCTACGTGTTCCTGGCCGCGGTCTTTGCGACGCCCGTGTTTGGCTGGATCGCTGACAGGTTCGGTCGCGGGGGCCTGCTGATGATGTTCGGATCGCTCCTGCTGCCGCTGAGCTTCCTGATTCTCGCTGAGACCTCGTGGAGCCTGTGGATCGACGACGGTGCTCATCGGCATCAGTTTCTCGCTGGTCCCCGCCGTACTCTGGCCTTCGGTCTCGATTCTGGTGGAGCCGAAGCGCCTCGGCACGGCATTCGGCCTGATGATCGATGCTGCAGAACATCCGGCCTCACCGTCTGCAACGTCGTCGTGGGTGCGATCACACGATGCGTCGCATGCCGGCGCCGACAATCAGGCGGTTACATGCCAATGCTCGCGTTCTTCGGCGCGTTGAGCCTGCTGGGATTCGTATACGCCTGGTTGCTGCGTCGGCGCGAGCGCGGACCGTAAGGTCACGGCCTGGAGCAGCCGGCAACAGCAGTGTAAGCGCTATTTGCCTGCTTCGCGCGCGTGGTCCGCGCAGTTTTCTCTTTGATGACACGACGCTTGATCGACTGGCCTTCTTCCGGGTCGCGTCGCGGCGCGCGAGGTCAGGGCGACTGCGCAAGACTTCCGTGCCCACTGCACCAGCAGCTCCGCTTCCTCGAGTACATCCGCTGGCACCTGGAAATACGTCATCGAGGTAGAGCGGCTTGTCTTTGAAGGGCCGGAAGGCGTCCATGCCGCGCGTGGTGTAGTCGGAGCGGTTCAGAATCGTCGACCTTGAGATGCAGAACATCGTCGTCGATCAACCCGAAGAACAATCCTTCCCAATAGAGTCCTGCGCCGCCGAACATGCGGCGCGAAGGCTCACGCCGCGCAGCAGCGCGAGCTGCTCGAGCACATAGTTAAGGAAATCCGACACCCTACCGGCATGCGCTGCCCTAAATTGCGAACGCTCTATTCGGCGCCCGGGCCCTGCATGCGCCCGTCAGGGCAAGAGGCGAGAGCCCCGCCGGAAGGATGGTGCACGTACCTTGCTTGATTCTCATTTTTGTAGACGCACGAACATGCTGTTCGGCGGCAACCGGAAAAAAGCGATATATGCGACCCGAGTGAAGCGACAGTTGCGCATCCGGAACGAGGGTCGATTCCTTCGCCGAACGCAGCCCTGAGTTGATTTCATGCACCAAGCGAGCCTCGCCGGTCAAACGCGAGCCGAAGTTGAGAGGAGAGGGTTTCCAACTCATCCCGAAGTAAACGACACAACTTCGTTCGGAAGCCGATCAATCAGCCGCTTTCGAAGATCGTGCGTGCCGAGGAGATAATAGTCCGAATCGATCCAGACCAGGATGGGCGGCCATTCCGCTAACGCGACGCGGGGAAGGCGGCGCTGGCGATCGATGCTTTCAAAATACCCCTTGTGAAGCCGGTAGTTTGAATAACAGCTTCGAGCAGTAAGCGTCGAGCGCGTCGTAGCCGCCGCTTTGAACTGCCCAGGCACCAATTATCGCGAGACACCCAATCCTCATCCCTTTCATCAGCTGGCGCTGGCATGCCCTCGAAACTGTCGAAGCCGTGCACGACCACACGATTCTCCAACCGCAAATAGCGTGTGGCGTAGAGAAGCTTCACGAATGCGTAGCCGTCGGAAGTACCGAACTCGAGCACAGAGAGCTTGCCGTGGTAGTTGCTGGAGAATTCCTTCAAGACGGCGTAGATGCCGATCGAAGCGATAGAAGACGCGAATAGGGCGTTGCGCATGAAGCGCCGCGGCCAGTCGATGCAATACAAATAGAACGTAGTCTTGAGATAGTCACCCGGTAAGAGCGCCGAGAAGCGCGCAGCAGCCGGAATCAGCGGTGAAGGTTTCGCAGCGTAGCTCTCTTCATGCGTGGATGCTCGCGCAATGTGCTGGCGGCTAGGGATGCCGCATACGGCCCGTCCTTGGGTACATGACGTTCAGAGCTGCGATTGTGGTTCAGCCCGTGCCCTTCGAAGCGGCGACGCATCCACTGGCGGCAGCACCTCGCTCAATGTCTCTATACCTTCCGACGCCGTCGGTCGTGTAGGAGTTCCCCACGCCCTAGCGCGTGACCCCGCGCTGGTCTTTTCCGGCAGCGTTACGGATCATGGGCGCGGGGAGGATTTGTACTGCCGGTGTGCCTGGCGATCGTTAACGCCGAATCCTCCCGGATCGGCGCGGTATCAACGCCGGCTTCATGCGGAACTTCTTCCGCATGTCTACTGGGCGCGGTTCTGGCGCCCATCTTGCTGGTCGCTCTGGCGAACGCGTTCCATTGGCGAGTCGCGTTCTACGTCGCCGGCATCCTTAGCTGAGCGCGAGTCTGCCCGACTTTTTATGGGCATCATCCGGGCGAAACCACTTTGACCTACTACCTGGTATGCCTCAACGGCACACCGCTCTTCGGAGTTACAGCCTTGCCCGCCGGCCCCGCAAACTCGACTGGCAACGATTCGTGCATGAGACCCGCATTGCGCTGCACCGCGAAGTGAAGATGGGGGCCGGAGCTTAGGCCGGTATTGCCGGAGTCGGCGATGTATTCACCGCGCTTGACGATCTGGCCGGGTCGCACGCGGATCGAGTCCCAGTTCAGATGCGCGTAGATCGCCATGCGTGCCGTCCGGGTGCAGCACACGGATGAGGTTCGCCTCCCTTGCCTTGTTCGGATCGCTGGTCGCTTCGAAGAACTGACTGGCGATGTCGATGACAGTTCCCGCGCGCGCGGCATAGATCTGGGTTCCCACCGGCATCGCAATGTCCACCGCGTAGAAGCTCGCCGGGTCGCTATGCGTCAGCTGATCAGGATAGGCCTGCGTCACCATGAATTTCTGCGAAATCGCAAAAGGTGCTCGATAGGGTTCGGTCGGCGCGTGCTTTACGCCCCGCTCACCCAGAAACACTCGATAGTCGTACCCGAACCTCATCGCAGCCGTCCGATCTGCGGGCCTGAGTCTCGCGATGACAGTCGGCTCGCGGGCCTCGAGCGCCGTGACTCTCACGTCTTCATCGAAGCCTGACACGTTCGTGGGCACGAGAAGCCGCACGGCAACCTCGGCCGGACAGAAGCAGGTGTTGTCAGCCACCAGCTCGACACGATCATCGACGGTTCTGCTTAACACCGTGATGATGTCGGTAAGGCGTTGAAGCTTCGGCTGCCAGCGGCACGCTGCTCCACCTGCACGTCACGCACTGTGTCGGGCTTGCGGTCGGTGTAGACCCAGTTCCCCTGCTCATCCCGATAGCGGTACAGGCTTTGCGCCATCACAGTGCCGGCGATCAGCACCGCGAGTAAGAGCAGCGCCTCGCGCGGGCTGATCATCGACACGACCTCGCGGCACTGGAGTTCTCCGCACTCATTCGATGACTCCTCGCTGCATGAGCGCGGCGCGAATGCGTTCGATCAGTCCCGCATGCACGGCCCTGTCGAACCGCGGTGCATTTTCCCAGTCGTGTGCCCAGGGCTGTTGCGTACGCACCGACTCCGCCTCGTCCGCATAGCGTGGGAACACGTGCGCGTGGAGTGCAGGATCGAGATTCCCAAAAATCGCGTAGTTGATGCGCACGGCCCCGGTGACCTCGAGCAGCGCATCGCCCAATGCGCTCATGTCCCCGAGAAATTGCGTGCGCACTGCGCCATGCAAAGCGTTCAGATGTGGCACTACTGGATCGGGCAGGAGCAGCGAATAGCCCGCCAGCACCTGGGTCGACGCGAGGACAGCCCAGCCCGAGCGCACACGGGCGATCACTGCGGGGTCCTGGTTGGCACGCAGTGCATCTACGCGATCGGTGAATCGCTGGTGCTCAGCTGACTACACCGAGACGCCGAGGGCCGCTAATCCTTCGACCGTCGCGTCGTGATTGCGATGTTCGATTCCGTGCCAGCCGCGCGAGCGGGCCGCGGTGACATTGTCGGGCAAGTCATCGATGAAGACCGTCGATGAAGGCTCGAGCCCGAAACGGCGCTCGGCCTCTGCATAGATCCGTGTATGAGGTTTCATCACCCCGGCCGCGTACGAGGTCAAGGTGCCGTGCCCAATGCGATCCAACCCGTACTCCCGCACCATGTGATCCCAGTGCAACTCTCCGACATTGCTCAGCAAGTGCACGCGGTACCGATTTGCGAGAGCTACGGGCGAGCGCCAGCATCGGCTCCTGCGGCTCGAACATGTTGAGCCAGCGCCGGCGCAGTTCCGGCTGGCTCATTGGCCTGCTGCCGAGCCGGGCCAGGTTCTCGAGCAACTCCTCACCCGCCAACGTTCCCGTTTCGTGCTGCTCGAGTCCGATCCTCGAGGTGACGTCACGCATGCTGCTGATGTCGGCGCCATGGTCCTTCAGGTAGGTGGTAAGGGGCGAGTAGTCGAGACGGACCAGGACCCAGCCGATGTCGAAAACGATCGCGTTGATGCCAGGGCGACTCTGCACAGGTTTCATGAGGCGCTGATTGTACGAGGGCCGCGACGGCGCGACACCCGCTACTCCGGGCTCGCAACGATCGAGCCGACAGTGGAGAATCCCGGCCTTGCCCATCGTTCAGGAAGTGCCATGCCGCGCAGAGGGGAGATGACCGGCACCGGTGCGTGTCGATTGCTTGCCAGCAATCACGCTCGCTGTCGCGTGTTCGACGGCCGGTGCCCAGCTTCCAACCGGCCCGATCGAGGCCGGTGCTTACGAACATCCTCGCCGAGGGCCAGCATCCCTACCTGCCGGCGCTCGAACTGGCGGATCAGCGCGCCGCGCTGGAACAACTCTATGCCGCGCAGAGTGGTCAGTTCCTGTGGAGCCGCGATCATGAGCTGACGCGATCTGCGATCGACGTGATGAGCGAAGCTGCGCGCGGCCGAGAGCGCGGGACTGCGGGCTGACGACTACGAGGGAAATCGGCTCACCTATCTCGCCATCGACCTGGCCACTTCGAGCGGCGCCGGCGATGAGCAATGGGCCTTGTTCGATGTGGGCTTGAGTGCCGCCCTCATGGCCTACGCACACGATCTGCACTTTGGGCGCATCGACCCACAGGCGGCTGGGTTCAAACTCGACGTCGAGCATTCGAGACTCGAGCTGATCCCCCTGCTACAGGGAATCAGTCGCGCCGAGGATGTCGGGAAAGGTTGCACGACATCGAACCGCCATTCCTGCACTACGATCTGCTGAAGAAGGCGCTGGTTCACTACCGCGAGCTTGCACTTGAACCCGATCTGACGGCGTTGCCGCGCCCCTACCGGCAAAGTCCGTAAAACCGGGTGAGTCATATGCCGGCGCCGCGGAACTGCGCCGCTTGCTGACGGCGCTCGGTGACCTGCCTGCAGCGGCGGCTGCTGCGTGAGCACACCGATTCACACTCTGGATGCGGAGCTGGTGCAGGGTCTCAAGAACTTTCAGAGGCGAAACGGTCTCGACATGGACGGAGCACTCGGTGGCGGCACGCTTGTCGAGCTCACCAAGCCCCTGCTCGAACGCGCACAACAGATCGAGCTCACGCTGGAGCGCTGGCGCTGGTTACCGTACCGCGTCCCGAGGGTCCGTCTCTATCTTTGTCAACATCCCGCGCTTCCGGCTATTGGCATTCAAGACCATCGAAGACCGCGAAAGCGACATGCTCGCGATGAACGTGATCGTCGGCAAGAGCTATCCCTCGAGCCGCACACCGGTGTTCGCGGCCGACATGAAGTACATCATCTTCCGGCCGTACTGGGACGTCCCCTACAGCATCACCGTGCGCGAGATGCTGCCAGCGATCCGCAACGATCCCGCGTACCTGGCGCGTCAACGACTCGAGATAGTGGCGGGCTATGGAGACAACACGCCGGCACTGGCGCCGACACCGGAGAACCTCGAAGCGTTGGCGAGGGCAAGTTGCGCCTCGCGCCAACAACCGGCCCGACAACGCGCTCCGGCCTGGTCAAGTTCATGCTGCCGAATCCCTACAACGTCTACCTGCACAGCACTCCGGCACAGGCGTTAGTTCGAGCGCAGCGCTCGCGCGTTCAGCCACGCGGTGCGTGCGGGTCGTCGACCCAGTGGGCCTGGCCGAGCAAATCCTGCGCGGGGACCTCGAACTGGACGCGGGAGAAAATCGTGCAGGCGATGAATGGCACCTCGTCCCACGCAGGTCAATCTCAAGCAACCGTTGCGCGTCTTCATCGTGTACGGCACGGCGATCGACGAACGAGCAGGGGAGAGGTGTATTTCTCCCCGGACATTTACGGACACGATGAGAAGCTGGCGGAGCTGCTGCGGGCCAGCCGCAAGAGACCGGAGGCTAGGCGCCCCAGTGACGTACGCGGCCGGTATCGAGATGTGCGAAGTCTGACTTGCCGTAGTAGCCGCAGCCGCCACGGCCGAGTTTGAGCGCGGCATCGAACAGGTGGCGCGTGTTCACACCGCCGGGCGGACGTCGATCGCCTTTCCGTCCATGTGCAGGCTGTGACTCGCGACACCTGAGCTGCGCTCATGGAGCAAGGCGTTGGTTTCCGGAGAACGATATCCCGAGATCACTGAAATGTGGATCAACGCCGAGCCGCGAAGCCACGTTATGCAAGAATGTCGAACAGCGACGGATCGATTGCCTTCATTGTTCCGTCGCGATGATCGCGGAGCAGATGACTGAAACGCGCGAGGAAATCGGTGTCGAACTCCGAGCCGACCCGATAGGTGGCGCATAGCTGACTCGCGCGTGTGGGTGTTCAACAACGTCAGCGAGCAAGCTCGATCACGCGGGGGCATCGCACCTGCGACCGCGCGCAGCGGCAGGGCGGAGAGCGCGGCCAGGGGCACGATCCGCGCCGCCTGCACGATAAATTGACGGCGCCCGAGATCACAAATCGTACCCTCGACGTGCTCGTCAGCGCCTATCTCCGTTGATTCTCAACATCTGCTCCGATCCTGGACGGCCGCGATCATACCGATGACCGTGCAAAAGCCAAGCAGTTCAGCGTGGCATCGTGATGACGTTCCCGGTTTCGCCGGGCTGACCATTCACGATGACCACGGTGGGCTTCGGGAAGAAGTTGAACTCACACGCCGTGGCCCACGTATGAGGCGCCCATGACGTGCGCCACGACGAGATCCCCATTTCGCAGCCGCGGCGGGTCGACCTGATCGTCGATCACATCAATGCTGTCGCAGGTCGGGCCCGCGAGCACGGCAGGCTCAGTGGGGCCGGCACGTCCAAGGCTCGTGATCGGGTATGACGCGTGCTCGTAGTGTTGCCCGCTGAACAGGCCATACACGCCGTCGTCCAAGTAGTACCACCAGCGCCCTTGTCGACGCGCCCGGCCCATCACACTCGAGACACCGATGCCGGCGGGCGCGACGATGAAACGGCCAGGCTCAGCAATGATTCGCACCGACGGGGGGAACGGTTTCGAGCGCCTGATTGATCGGGCGGCAGAACGCTTCGATCTCGGGCACTGGCGTGCGATAGGGAACGGGGAATCCGCCCCGATGTCGAGCGTGTCGAAGGGACCATGGCCGGCAGCCTCGTTGTCCTTGATCAGCCGCACGCAAACCTGGATCGCTTCGGCATACTTCGCCGGATCAGTGGCCTGCGATCCGACGTGAAACGAAAATCCCCGCACGCGCACTCCCAGCTCGCTGGCCTTGCGCAGTAATACCGGTACGTCCTTGGGATCGCAGCCAAACTTTCGCGACAGGTCGACGACCGCATCGGGACTGCGAAACGACACGCGCAGCAACAGCGAAGCGCGATGCCGGTACTTCTCGAACTTGGCGATCTCGTCCGCACTGGCAGCGACGAACGTCTGCAGACCGAAGTCGAGTGCGGCACGAATATCGCCGTCGCGCTTGACCGGATGAGTGTGGATGCAGCGGTCGGCGGTGATGCCGAGCTCCTTGACCACACCGATCTCCCCGGTGGTAGCGAGATCGAAGTGCGCGCCAAGTTCCGCCAGCGCCTGAACGACCGCGGGATGCGGCATGGGTTTCAGCGCGTAGTACAGGACGACGCGCGGCAGAGCGGCAGCGAGGCGACGATATTGGGTGCGCACGCGCTCGCAATCGAGGATCAGCAGTGGCGACCCAAAGGTCGCGACCAGCCGCTCGATCTCAGCCGGAACAAATGGATCGATCGGCGCCTCGTCAACGACGCGCCGTCGCACAGCACGTTGTGGATTTCTCATCTCTTTCCTCACCGTCAAAAGCCGAAAGGGCCAGGCCCCTGGGACCTGACCCTTCTGAAGGCGCGGATTGTAGGGCAACGGCGCTCGCATTCAAGAGCGCCGTGCGGAGGTTTCAACTGAAGCGCTGCAGGAATACGGCGCGAGATCGATTTCCGGCGTGCGCCCGACCATCAGGTCCGCCAGTGCGCGCCCGGAGCCGACCGCCATCGTCCAGCCGAGTGGCCCGTGCCCGGTATTGAGAAACAGGTTTTCGCACGCCGTGCGGCCGATGATCGGCACGCCGTCGCAGGACATCGGGCGCAGGCCCGCCCAGGACGAAGTACGTTCCGGTGTTGCCGATTGCGCGATCCTCGGATAGGTGCGCGCCAGGAGATAGCGCAGATTTTCGATGCGGGCCGCGGTGACGGTCCGATCAAAACCGGCGAACTCTGCCGTGCCCGCCACGCGCATACGATCTGCCAATGGCACCGCAACGGCGTGCAATTCATCGTCGAGGATCGGAATCCTCGGGGCGGGCTGCGCGCCGTCCATGGGCACGGTGATCGAATAACCTTTCACCGGCTGTATGGGCACTTTGATGCCCAAACTCTCGACGAGCTTTGGACTGTAGCTGCCAGCAGCAATCACTACCGCATCGGCCTCCCAACTCTGGGAATTGCCTGTAACGCTCGTGATACGCCCACCCTGCGCGCCGCAGGCGCGTCACGGTCGCGCCGTAGCAAACCGCACGCCACAAGACTCGGCCTCGCGTGCAGAGACCCTCGCAAAAGCGCAAGGCATCGCCGTGCTCGTCGTCCGGATAGTAAATGGCGCCGGCGAGCTCTTGCCCGATGGGAGCGAGTGCCGGCTCCATGGCTACCGTCGCCGCGCGATCCAGGGTGCGGGACCGCACGCCGGCTGCCCGAGCCAATCGACCATATCCAGCGCGTTCTCTAACTCGGTGCCGTGGCGAAACAGGCGCAGCGTGCCGAGCGTCGCTCCGGCGTACTCGATGCGTGTTCCGGAGCGCAACTCGTGCAGCGCCTGCAGGGAATACAGTGCCGAGGCGGGCGTTGTGCAGCGTGTTGTTCCGGTAGTGGCGTGGATCGGAGTAACGAATGAACCGCAGTCCCCAGCCGAGCAGCGAAGGCAGCGCCCGCGGTCAGCAGGAGCATCGGTGAGTCCTCGCGCCCGAGCCAGCGCAGCAGCTTCCAGAACACCCCGGGGAATTCCACGGATCGGCCATGCTCGGCGTAAGGAGTGCGCCATTGGCAAAGCGAGGTTTCGCGCGCGGGACCATCGGCCCGGTCGAGGACCGTGACCTCTCGCGCCACGCTCCTTGAGTGCCCAGGCGGTATTCACGCCCAGCAGCCCACTGCCGATCACGATGACTCTCATGACGGGCTACATTGCCAAAGTGCGCGGGACAGGGAAACCGAAAGAAGGCCGCCGGCCAGTTCGCGCAAGGGGGACTGCGCTGAACCGGATTGCCCGGCGGCGTGAGATCAAATCAGGAGAGGCGCGCCGTAACCTATCTGCGGTTCGCTCGTGGGCCGCGGCAATGCGGCTCATGGCCATGGCGTCGGCCACTTCGTTGGTCGGCCGCTGCTCGCGCTGCGACTGGATGAGGACCAGCCGCGTGGTCTCGTAGATTCCACTGACGCGTGCCCAGACATCCTTTTCCTCGTGCCCGCCTTCATACTCGAGCGCTGCGCTGATGATGCCGCCCGCGTTCACTACGTAGTCGGGAGCGTAGACGATACCGCGGCGCTGCAGATCGGCGCCCACCGCATCCGTCGCGAGCTGGTTAGTTGGCCGCACCCACTACGAATGGGGCATTGATCCGCTCAACACTCTCGGTAGTGAGCACGGCGCCGAGCGCACAGGGTGCGATGATGTCGACGCTCTCAAACAGGACGCTTTCAGGGGTAGACACGCGCGCGCCAAATTCAGCGGCGGCGCGCCGAACGTGATCCGGATTGACGTCCGCCACCACCAGCGATGCACCCGCGCTGTGCAGGAGTTTGCAGAGGTGGTAGCCGACCTGGCCGACCCCTGAATTGCCACGCTGAGGTCCCTTGAAGTCGCTGCGGTCGAGCTTGAGTTCGATTGCAGCACGCATGGCAAGGTAGACACCGAACGCAGTCTTGGGCGCGGGATTCCACCGGCACCGCGCACCGCGCTGCTTGCGTCCACTACGACGTGACGCGTGTGCCTCGCAAAGATCTCGATGTCCGCTTCCGTTATCCCGACGTCTTCGGCCGTGATGTATCGACCGCCGAGACTCCCGACGGCGCGACCAAATGCATCCAGCAGCTCTTCGGTCTTGCCGGCCTTCGCGTCAGCGATGATCACTGACTTGCCGCCGCCGAACGGCAGACCCGCAAGCGCATTCTTGAAGCTCATGCCGCGGGAGAGCCGCAGCACGTCCTCGAGTGCCTGCTCTTCGGTGGCGTATGGCCAGATGCGGCACCCGCCAAAAGCAGGACCGAGAGCAGTGCTGTGGATAGCAATGATGGCCTCGAGGCCGCTGCTCTGGTCGTGAAAGAAGGCGACGTTCTCGTGGCTGCGAAAGCTCTGAGCGCCGAACACCATGTCGATCACCTGGCCGATAGGCTGGTTTTGAAGGCTGGATACGATATTTCATGCGCATTGGCATTACGTGCCTTTTTGGAGCCATATCGCTCAGGATGTGGAATAATAATCTACTAATCTCACTATTCTAGGATTGTTATTCCAATGCCACCGGTGGACAAGACGGACCTCAAGATTCTGACCTGCTCCAGAACGACGCCTCGCGTTCGACCAACGAGATCGCCGATCAGGTCGGGCTATCGGCATCGCCGTGCTGGCGCCGGATTTCCCTGCTCGAACAGCAGGGCGTGATCCGCCGCCGCGTGGCGTTGCTCGACCGCGAGAAACTCGGGCTCGGCGTCACCGTTGTCGTGCAGGTGCGTCTCACGACTCACGGCCGGCAATCCCTCGTCGCGTTCGAAGAGCGCGTGCGCGAGCTGCCCGAGGTGACGCAGTGCTTCACCGTCATGGGTGCCATCGACTTCGTGCTGATTGTTGTGACACGGGACATACGCAGCTACGAGCGCTTCATGCGAGAAGGGCTGGCGCAACTGCCTGGAGTGCAGGCCATCGAATCGAACATCGTGATGTCGGCGATCAAGGATACGACCGCCCTGCCCCTCGAACTGGCCGAGCCCCCGGCCGAGAGCCAGGACGCTCGCCGTACACGCGCACCGGATGTACGCCCATGAGTACGACTGAAGCGCCGGGCTTGCAGGCCGACGCCAGCCATGACCTCGAGGTTCTGCTCCGTTCCCGGATCCCGCTGGTGCTGATCGAGAGTCGCGATGAGACGCGGGTACTGCAGATGCTCGCCTCACTGTCCGTGCGGCTGGCGCGTAACGCGCATACACCGATGTTCGAGTGGACCGTGACCGATGGCCTCAAGCGCATCGATGTCGATCTCGGTCCGCCACAACGTCATAACGCGGAGCCGATCGAGATCCTGCGGCACATTCGCGCCACCACCACGGCGGGCGTGTACGTACTCGTAGATTTTCATCCCTACCTGGCCGAGCCGATTCACGTGCGCCTGCTGAAGGACATCTGTATCGCTTATGAGCAGGTCGCGCGCACGGTGGTACTGCTGAGCGATGAGATTTCCCTGCCCCACGAGCTGGAACAGTTCAGTGCGCGTTGCGAGCTCGCAGTGCCGGATCGGGACGAGCGCCGCGCACTGGTGCAGGAAGTTGCGCGCGAGTGGGTGAAGACCAATCCGGGCCACCAGGTCCAGGCCGACAGGACGGCTCCTCGATCTGCTGGTCGAAAACCTCAACGGTCTTACGACGAGCGATACGCGCCGCCTGGCGCGCAAGGCGATCTTCGACGATGGCGCGCTCTCGACCGTCGACCTGCCGGGCATCATGCAGGCCAAGTACGAGCTCCTCAATCGCAGTGGCGTGCTCAGCTACGTGCACGATACGGCGAAATTTGCCGATGTGGGCGGACTGGAGCGGCTCAAGGCGTGGCTCCATCAGCGCAAGCCCGCTTTCGATGGCAGCGCGCCGAATCTCGACCCACCGAAGGGACTGCTGCTCCTTGGCGTGCAAGGCTGCGGCAAGAGCCTTGCGGCGCGTGCTGCAGCGGGAATCTTCGCCACACCGCTCCTGCGCCTGGATTTTGGCGCTGTGTACAACAAGTGGCACGGCGAGTCGGAGCGCAATCTGCGCGACACGTTGCGTACTGCCGAGCTGATGGCGCCGTGTGTGCTGTGGATCGATGAAATCGAGAAGGAGTCGCTACCGGCGAAGGAGACAGCGGCACCCTCGCGTCGTGCCCTTGGCACCTTCCTGACCTGGCTTGCCGAGAAGAGATCACCGGTATTCGTGGTGGCGACCGCGAACGATATCGCGGCGCTGCCACCGGAGCTGATCCGCAAGGGTCGCTTCGACGAGATCTTCTTCGTCGATCTGCCGTCGAGCTCCGTGCGCCAGGAAATCCTCGCGATTCACGCCAAACGCCGCGGGCTGGATCTTCACCCGTGGAGCTCGAACGGCTCGCCGCAGTCAGCGATGGGTTCTCTGGTGCAGAGCTGGAGCAGGCCGTCGTTTCTGCGCTCTACAACGCGAATGCCACGCAACAGCGTCCATCGGCTGCGCACGTGCTCCGGGAGATCCAGGCGACCCGCCCGCTATCCCGCGTAATGGCCGAGCGCATCGAGCAACTGCGCGATTGGGCAGCCGATCGAACCGTCGCAGCTGATTGAACGACTAATCCGCTTCAGTCCATGGCGGGTCTGGCTGGCCGATCCTTCCCCAGCCGACACGAACGAAAGCAGGTCGTAACTACACAGAGCAACACCTTGCCGTGCGCGCGCGGACCGTGTCTGTACATGTAATCGAAGACATGGGCTCAGTGAAGTGATCGGCCGAGCCAGGACCGACCCGATCGCGTTCTCGCGCGGTTGCGCCAGGTCAGCGCGCCGGATGCGTTCGGTTCTGATTCGGGAACGGCCGCCTTGGCGGCAGCCTTTCGCAGCCGGTCGTTGACCGCGTTCCAGGGCTCGTCATCCGGCAACTCCTGCACCAGGATTCGCACGCAGCCCGCCTTGTCCAGCGTGCGCAGATGCGCGTACAGGTCGTGCGCGTATTGCTGCGGCCGGCGCCCGGCGTTGATCCAGGTCGCGAGCTTCAGCGTCTTCAGCGGCAGGCGCAGTGCCAGCACCGCGACACGCTCGCCGCGATCATTGTAGGTTGAGCGGCAAGAGTCTCCATCGCATCGCCTGACACGATCTCAAGCGGCGTCGTGGGCGCGTAATGCGAGGCGGTGCTGCCGGGCACGCGCGGCGCCTCGACCGCCTCCTCAGCCGAGATCTCGCCCACCACACCGCTGAGCTGGCTCAGCGTTATGGAGCCCGGCCGCAGCAGGCGGATGCCGCCGGGTGTGCAGGCGACGATCGTCGATCTGATTCCAACCGTGCACTCGCCCCCATCGAGCACGACGCGCACAGCATCGCCCAGCTCATCGCGCACGTGATCGGCACGCGTCGGGCTGACGTGACCGTATCGGTTCGCGGAAGGCGCGGCGAGTCCGCCGCCAAACGCGGTCAGAGCTGCTGCGCCATCGGGTGGGCGGGAACGCGAATCGCCACCGTGTCTTGTCCGCCCGTGACGACGTTCAGAACGCTTGCCGCCTTCGGGAGCACCAGGTGAGCGCCCCGGCCAGAAACGGGCCGCGAGCTTTCGGCGGCCTCAGGGATGTCCCTGACCCATCGATGCAGATAGCGGATGCTGTCCAGGTGAACGATCAAGGGGTGGTTCGCGGGCCTCCCCTTCTCGCGGCAAAGATCTTGCGCACGGCCGCTGGGTTGGAGGCATTCGCCCCTGCCGTAGACGGTTTCGGTGGGGAAGGCAACCAAGTCGCCCGCCCGCAACGCCTCGACTACGCCGCCTCGATTTCGCTTTGGCTTGCACGCATGAGCGAAATGATAGCTTTACTTGTCGCCAGCGCGCTTGTCGGGCCTCTCAGGCGGGGACGTTGCGAGGGCGCGACGGATATCGGACTCAGTTGCGGCCAGCATCGGGGCGAAACGTGAGTCGGACAGATCAGAGCGGGCACGCAGGATTTCACCAAGGGCCTGTTGCGGTTCACCCCGATCCAGCAGGACCTGCGCCAGGTTGTTGCGGGCCACCGCGTTATGTTCGGTTGAGCTCGAGTGTGGCGCGGTACGCATCTTCTGCCTCCGGCAGGCGATGCGCGGCGTAGCTGATATTGCCGATCCCAAGCAGCGGCGTGACCTCTTCCGGCCAGCGTTCGCGTGCCGCCCCATATGCCGTCAGGGGCCGCCTCGCTTCGTTGGGCAGCTTCGAGTCCCGCTGCCGCCGCAACGAACGCATCGGGAGTCGCGGTGACTGGGATCGTCTCGGACGCACGACCACGACGGCCCAGTTGCGGGCCAGCGACCAGCTATAGGCAAAGTGGCGCGCCGAAACCCGTTTCCGGGCCTCTTCGCCCGACCTCAGGATGAGCGCGTCGCGACTCGAATCGAAGCCAACGACTACCGCGTAGTGCCATAGCGGCACTGAGGCAACACCGAGGTTCTGCAGCACGAGGACCGGATTTCCCGCGGCGACTTCGCGCAGCACGACATCCAGATTGAATCGAGAACGACCGCGAGCCGGTCAGTAGGCGCGGGTCGCCGCAATCATTTCGGGTTGCAGGCTTCCACGTCGCTCCGGAATGTAGACCCGCGCGGTGAGATCGTCGGGCGTAACCGCGACACCAGAAGCGGCAAGAACAGTCGCGAGCGCGGCCGGCCCGCACTGGTATTCGCGTTGGGGAAGAATGGCGTCGCCCTCGAGCTCAATCTGCTGCGGTACAGCCGCGCGTCCAGATGCTGCTCGATGACTCCGGCCGCCGCTCGCGCATCCCTCAATGACGGCGACGAGCATGACTGGCCGTCGCGGCCGCCCATCGAGCGTGCGAGCGCACTCAGGTTCTCTCTTGAAGATGTCGATGACCCCCACCAGCTCAAGAATGATCAGGATGATGAACACGACGCCGATCAACGCAAGGACGTCGCCACCGGCGGGCAGCTGCTCGAACTGAGTCGAAAGATCACGCAACTCCGAATCCGTCAGCGTGGCAGGCGCGCCTCGACCCGTACCGGGTCGACGCCCATGGCCACCAGCCGATCGCGAACTTCCGTCTCGATCCAGCGCTGCCGTAACAGTGCCGAGATCCGCATCGCGTTGCGTGGCTTCGAGATAGGTCTGGGTGCCGATGACTGCGGCGTGTCCAACTACGGGAGTTCCCATGTTGATCAGCGCCACACTCAGGATCAGGACCCCGATGCGTCTGCGACTGCACTCGCTCATGCCTGTGTCTCCCGGCAAAAAAGCACCGGAGCTATCTAATCAGAGGCCGTCGGGCCGCGCTGCCCGATTCCGTCTGACGTCGGCGGTTGGCGACAGGTTCACTCCAGCGCAGTGCGGGTCCACCCGTTTTCGCCGCGTCGCAGCTCATAAGCCGGCCAGTAGTGCTGATCGAGGCTTGAGCGTGATCACCTCGACGGCGTTGTTCCAGGTAATCGTATTGAGTCGCAGTGACGCGCGATCCTCTCGACCCGCGACCGCGTTTACGAAACTGTCGAGATCGGGCGTCGGCTGACCGTCGACTGCCACGATGCGTCGGCCGTGCATAGAGCCCGTACCGCGTCGCCGGAGAGCCGTAATAGAAATACGCCACGAATACTCCTTCTGGTGCTATGCCACGCTGGGCCGACATGGCCCGGTGCGGCGCCTGCAGGGTTGCGCCCGCCCAGATCAGCACGCGGTCGAGATCCTTTCCGTCCAGGGCCACGGTGTCTATTGGTACCGTGCGCTCCTGGTCGTTGCGCCAGATGGTCGCGTTGACCTGACCCTTCTGCACGGCACGCTCGACTTCACGGAAGCGATTCACCGCCTTACCGTCTACGGCCAGTAGCAGGTCGCCAGGCTGCAGTGCTTTGGCTGCGGGAGAGCCGGCCACCAACCGTGTGGATCGCCAGTGCCTGGCGACGGGTCGGATCGTGCTTTTCGAGGCTCTCGATCCATTGGCGGCTCAGCCCCATCTTGCTGGCTGCGGCGAGCGGTATCGGCAGAAACTCCGCTTCGAAGGAGTACAGCGGCTGTCCCTGGGTCAGCGCCGGAATCATTTCGGCCACGAGCTCGGCCGGAATGCCCTTGTTCTCCTGCTGCAGTTCACGGCCCGCTTCGAAGGCGAAACTCGACCACAGCGAAACGACTTCGCCCCCCTTGTTCACCAGCACGCCGTCGAAATCCGTGGGCGGATTCACCAGGCTGATGGTCTCCAGGATTGGTATCGCGGAACTGCAGCGTCCGCGACAGCGGATAAGACGTCGCGTCGACCGATGACACCTCGCTCCCTGGGACATCACCTTGTTGTCGCCTCGCAATCCGATCACCCAGACGTCGTCGCCCGGCTTGACGCGCGATGGTCATTGAGCTTCGGCACTCGCGCACCGGTGTTTGCCCGATCAGCTTCGGGTCATAGGACACGCACGGCAAGGTTGTGCAGCGGGTGGATGAACTCGACGCTTCCCCGGCACTTCCACGGTGCCCGGCGAACGTCAGGCGAACGTCGCCCAATCGCTACGGGTACGGTGTTGCGATCTGTCGACCACCCAGGCCGCGCTCGGCGTCGATGACGAGTCCGGTGCCATGGTAGTAACGCTCCGGTGACGCCCGAGACCGAGTACGGCATGTCGAAATTCGACCAGCACCAACGACGGAGCAAGGTCGGTCCATGCAGTGCATCGCCCTGTGGCGCGAAGAAAGTCGAACGCCGGCCCGGTTCCGGCGGGCTGGAGGCGCCTGCGGCAGATCGCTGGGCAGGGCCACGTTCCGAGCTTGTCGTCGCGCTGGCACCGGCTGGGCCGGAAACCAGTCGCGATCCATACGGATCACGCGCCATTGCTGACCGCGCGGATCGTCCAGCGTAAAGAAGCGCACCGTGCGCGCGTCTCGCCCTCTACCCAGCGCGAGCTGATCACTCGTTCGAATTCCGGCGAGTGACTCCATCGGCTTGCCGTTGACGCTCTCGATCACAGCGCCCCGCGGTACCGCAACGGAGCCAAATACGTAACCGGGATTGGCGATATAGACGCCGGCGCACCGGCATGTTGAAATGTCGCGCCTGCTGGTAGGAAAGCTTCGTGGACCACGGCCTCGCCGAACTCGACGTAGGCTGCCGGCGTGATCGAATGCAGATCCTGCACCTGCAGCCCATCTTGATCGGTGCCCGCCACGTTGCGCTCCGATCTCTAATCTTGTTGCCGACGTTTTCGTCCAGCACCGCTGCTCGAGCGGGTCGAACTCGGCGACCGGCCGGCCATTCAGACGCACGATGACATCGCCGGGCTCGAGCACGCCTTCGGACGGTGAACCGGGTTGCACTTCCGTCGACGACCAGCATTCCCGTGAGCTTCGGGAACGCCTGCGCGCATTTGCGCTTCCGTTTCAGGCTTCAGTCCGAGACGCCGCACCTCATCGTAAGGGTGTGTACTGAAATACGGCTTGCAGCGTTCCGCGCGTGACCGACTTGCCGTCCTGGATCAGTCCTCGTGGCGCGCTGCACGCGCGATCGAGCGGCAGGTAGAAACTCGAGGCGCGCCTCGTGCTCGCCACCGGCGTTGAGCGCGACGACGCGGCCATTGACATCGACGACCGGAGAACCCGAGGAGCCGCCCGAAGTGCTCGAGGCTGCCTGCAGATAGAAAGTGTTGAAGTCGTTGTACTTTGCCGATGCCGTAGTTCGGCGCATCGCGATCCAGCCGCGCGAGCGTGCCGCGCGAGGATGGAGATCTGCTCGCCGGCATCGTTGCCGATGACGCGGATCTCGCGCCCGACCTGCGCGCCTTCCGGATAGAGCGTGCAGCTCCGTCGGCTTGCTGAAGCGCAGCTTCTGCGGGTCGTAGTGGTACAGGCCGAAGTCATGCACCTGGGTCGCGGTATACGGGGTATAGCTGCACTTCCTCGCGATTGAGGAAAGTCGCCTGCGAACGTCACGGGCCCTGGCGTCACGACATGGCGATTGGTCAGGATGAGACCTCGTTTCGCGTCCACGACGAAACCGGTGGCCTGCGCGGACGCATTCCGTCCATTCGGTATCGAAGGCGCGCACCTCGTCGACCTGATCGACACGACGCCGCTCGGCGATACGCCCAACGTCCGTGCTCCATGCCGGACTCTCACTCACTCTGATCGTCTGCAGCGGCGGGACTTGTGGTGCCGCACCTGGTATTGGCCTCGGTGCCCGGCGGCAGGACCCGATCCGGCGCTTCCGGCGCGGCCTGTTGCGCGGGCTGGGGTTGCGTCTGCTGCGCCGGTTGCGTTGGTGGTAGGCAGCCCCTGCGGCGGCTGAGTTTGCCGAGAGCGATAGCCCGTAACAGCCAACAGCAGCAGGGATGAAATCGCTCTCACCATGATGTCTCGCCCTCTTGATATTCAGTAGCGAACGATAGCCGAAATCGGCAGCCAGTCAGTGTGAATCTGCACTCGAATTCTACGCACGTGCCCGAAGCTGAGACCGCGCTGATGCGTGCAGGTTTCGCGCTGTATGCGCATGGGCGACCGTCTGCCGCACTTCGGCGGGCAATGAGTGCAACGCGGCATTTTGCCCACAATCGACGCGCGGAGGCGTAGTAAATTAGCTGCGTCGGCAGCGTCAACGGGGACAACCAATGAGAATCACGATGGGCGTGGTGGGCATCGCCGCGCTGTTTCTTCTGGCGTTTCTGCCTTCCGATAACAAGAAGCGCATCAACTGCCGCACCGTCTTCACCGCGTTCGCCCTGCTCAGGAGAACAAGATGCACCTGACGGGCATCCTCGGCCTTTGCGGTCATGCTTGGCGCGGCGTGGCTCTTTTCCACTAATCGCCGTGCGATTCGGCTGAAAACTGTGGCCTGGGGATTGGCCCTGCAGTTCGTCTTTGCCGTTCTCGTGCTGAAGTTCGCGTTCGGGCGACGCGTTTTTGAAGTCGCCGGAGAGGGTGTGAAGTGGTTGCTGAACTTCTCCTACGCAGGGAGCACGCTTTGTCTTCGGCCCGCTGGCTGAAAGGCCAACGCCGGTCGCCGTTCACGACCTGGCCGCGAGAAGGCCACTGGCGCGCTGACTTTCCTGCTTCCGGACAACGTCTTCTTCCTCGCGTTCACCAGTGCTGCCGACGATCATCTTCATCGCCGCGTTCTTCGCCCTCCTGTATCACATCGGAGTGATGCAGTTCATCATCAAGTGGGCGGCGCGGGCGATGACTGCCCTGATGGGCGCGAGCGGCGCCGAATCACTGAACGTGGCGGCCAGTATCTTCATGGGCCAGACGGAAGCGCCGCTCACGATCCGTCCCGTATCTGCCGCGGCTCACGCGTTCGGAGCTGATGACCGTCGCGACCAGCGGTATGGCTCACGTTTCCGGCGCAATCATGGGAGCGTATATAGCGTTCGGCATCGAGCCCAAGCACATCCTGACCGCGGTGATCATGACCGCCCCGGCACTCTGCTGATTGCCAAGATGCTCGTGCCGCGAGACCGAACAGCCGGAAACCGGCACGGCCGTGTCGGAGCTGCATCGCGGCGAAGAGGAGAAGAGTGAGAATTTCCTGAGCGCGATCGCCCGCGGCACGAGTCGACGGCCTGGGCCGCGGCCGTCAACGTCGGCGCCATGCTGATCTACCTTCGTGGCGCTGGTATTTCTCGCCAACGGAATTCTGGGTGGCATTCACGATGCGGCTCGCGACAATCGGCTTCGCGTACTTTCCCGCCAGCCTGCAACAGATTTTCGGTTACCTGTTCGCGCCCATCGCCTGCTGTCATCGGCGTGGCCCGGCAGGACTGCCTCGCAAGTGGGCACCTGCTGGGCACGCGCATGACGCTGAATGAGCTGGTGGCCTCTCGCAGCTCGGCCCGCTGAAGGACGTGATTACCGACCGTTCGTACATCATCGCCACCTTTCGCCTTGTGCGGCTTCGCCAATTTCAGTTCCATCGGGATACAGATTGGCGGCATCGGGGCGCTCGCGCCCAACAAGCGCGATGAGCTCGCGCGCCTCGGCATTCGCGCCATGCTGGCCGGCACCATGGCCAACTTGATGTCTGCTTCGATCGTGAGCCTGCTGATCTGGAAGCGGTGAGTCGCTGAATGAAAGCCTCTACGACGCCTCCGAGCCTACGATGAAGCGAGCAGTGGTCCTGGTCCTGGATTCGTTCGGCATCGGCGCCGCCGCTGACGCGGAGCGCTTCGGCGATGTGGGCTCGAACACCCTGGGACACATTGCCGCCCATCGCGCCCGCGCCGGCAACCCCCTCAAGATTCCCAATCTCGCCCGCCTGGGCCTTCTGCACGCCGCCCGCGAAAGCTGTGGTCAGTCTCCGGCCGGCGTTGCAACCACCGACGCTGTCATCGGCGCATACGGCTGCCGTTGAGGAACTGAGCACCGGCAAGGACACGCCGAGTGGTCACTGGGAAATGGCTGGCGTGCCGGTGCTCTACGAGTGGGGCTACTTCCGAGAAGCCGAGAACTCATTTCCGCCCTCGTTGCTGGAAGACCTGGATCAAGGAGGCGCGCTTACCGGGCGTGTTGGCAATTGCCAAGCCTCGGGGACCGAGATCATCGCGAAGCTCGGCGAAGAGCACATGCGCAGCGGCAAGCCCATTGTCTACACGTCCGCGGACAGCGTGTTCCAGATTGCCGCGCACGAGCAGACATCTGGCGGGCTCCGAGCGTCTGGTCGACCGGTGCCTGATCGCGCGCCGGCTGTGTCGTGATCCCTATCGCATCGCGCGGGTCATCGCGCGCGACCCTTCGTCGGCAGTTCACCCAAGGACTTCACGCGCACGGGCAACCGGCACGACTATGCGCGGTGCCGCCGCCCCGCCCACCGTGCTCGACTAGCTGGTCGCGAGTGGCGGTGCGGTGATCGGCATCGGCAAGATCCCTCGACATCTTTGCGCACCGGGGCATCTCGCGGGAGGTACACGCGTTCGGGAACGACGCGATGTTCGATGTGACGCTGGAAGCCCCTCGAGAAGCGCGCAGGATCGCTGTTTGGTGTTCAGCAATTTCGTCGACTTCGACACGCTCTACGGACACCGGCGCGATGTCGTGGGTTACGCGCGCTCGCTCGAGCAGTTCGACGCGCGGCTGCCGGAGCTGCATCGAGCGGCTTGGCCGACGAGGACGTCCTGATGCTGAGCGCGGACCACGGCTGTGCGATCCGATTCCTGTGGCGGGGACCGATCACACGCGCGAGCACGTTCCAGTCCTCGCCTACGGAGACAACGTCCGGCCGGGCTCGCTCGGCAAGCGCGCGTACCTCGCCGGCATCCGGGCAAAGAGCCTCGCCGGCTTTCTTCGATCTCGAGCCGATGGACTACGGCACCGGCTTCCTGGGCCGATCCCAGCACGGCGGCCTTGATCTTGGCGGCGAGCGCATTCTGCCTCAGCGGCGGACGCGCGCGGTATCGATCGTCAGCACCTCGCCCTCGCGCATCAGCACCTTGCCATCGACCACCACGCGTCGCGACATCCTGCTCGTGCGCGACGTAGACGAGATGCGAGATCACGTCGTAGAGCGGCGTGAAGTGCAGGATCAGCGAGCGAGACCTGGATCGAGGTCCGCGCGCCGACCGGCGTCAGCGAACCGATCTCGTCACCGAGGCCACGATCGCCTCGGCGCCGCCCTAGCGTAGCCATGCGCACAGCGGTCGCCGGCGGGAGCCACCTTCGGATCCATCGTCGACACCTTCTGCAGGAATGCCGCGAGGCGCATCTCCTCCCACATGTCGAGATCGTTGTTGGTCGGCGGCCCCATCGGTACCGAGCCCGACCTGCAACGCCCGCCTTCGAGCATGCTTCGGTCACCGGAGCGGTGCCGGAGGAAATCTTCATGTTGGAGCTCGGGTTGTGGATCACGCCGACCTGGCGTGCTGCGCGAGCAGCGGGATGTCGTCGTCCGTGCGGCCACACGACGTGCGCGGCGATCGTCGGCCCGCGAAGAACCCGAGCGCTTACTCAGCGCGCTGATCGGCGTCGTTTGCCAGGTCTTTCTGGCTGTAGTCGATCTCGAAGCGGCGATTCGGAGACGTGAATGCTGATCGGCACGCCGAGCTAAGCCAGCGCACGCAGCTGCTTGCGGCTGCGCGAGGTCTGAGCGTGTATGATCGCGTGCGCGCCCGACGATCGGGATGACGCGGTTGTCCCTGCCCTTCCACGCTGGACACGAAGTCACCGCGCCATGGCGCAGCGCTTCCGCTGCATCCGCGGCGTCCGGGACTCTTCTGGTCGATACGGAAGATCGCGACCGAGCGCACGCAGCCCGCAGCGACTCCACGACTTGCGGCGACGCTGTCCGGGTAGTAGTACATGTCGACGAAAGTGGTGGTGCCGCCGCGGATCGCTTCCCAGCAGGCGAGCTCGGTGCCGATGCGCACGAATTCCGCATCGACGAAGCGCACCTCGGTCGGGGGAAGATGTAGTTCTGCAGCCAGTCGATCAGCTCGACGATCGTCGGCGATCCCGCGCAGCAGGGTCATGGCGGCGTGCGGTGTGCCCGTTGATGAGGCCGGGCAGCACGATGCGTCGCTTCGGGGGCGTCTCGTGTGCTCGGTACTGCGTCGAAATCTCCGCGGCCGCCGACCGCGACGCGATGGCACCTTGTCGATCACGACTGCGCGCCTTCGACACACCGGCTATCGCTGTTCATCTGTCACGCACGATGGTCGCCCTCGACGATCAGGTCGACTGAGGTTTGTGCGGCGCAGGCTGCACGACGCCGAGCAGGGTCGCGAGGACAGCAGCTGGGCGAAACGATGCAGACTCCGGTACTGTTTCATGGGTGGATATCCAGTCGCTGCCAAAAGTCGAGCTTCATTGTCACCTGGAGGGTGCCGTCCGGCCGGATGTTGATTCGCGAAGTCGCACGACACATCAGGGATCGACGTTCCGGCCGACGAGGGACCTTCCGGCGCAGTGGCTGATCACCGAGCCGGTGACGCAACCTCGCAGCTCGCGCTCGCGCAAGTTCGCCAACATCCAGTCGACTGCTGGGTCGTCGAGGAGAGTCATCGAGCGGCCTCACCTGCGAGCTTGCCAGTATGGGCGCAGCCAGGGCATTCGCGTCCTCGAGCTGCGCTACTCGCCCGACTTCATCGCCGAAGGCTCGCCGCTGGCCCAACTTCGAAAGCGATCCACGGCGCGATCGTGCGCGGGGTGAACCGTGCGCGCCATCCCGATATGCGCCGTCGGCCTGATCGGCATCGTGCGCAAGATCCTCGCCGCGAGGCACAGGCCGCGTACACGACGGACTTCATCATCCGAGACACCGCGAGACGCTTCGTCGGGCATCGACTCTCGCGGATCCGCGACATCGGCTTCGAGATGCGCCGCTTCGCGCCGCTGGTCGAGCGGCCCGCGCTTGCCGGGCCTGCGCTTCACACGCACTGCGGCGAAGACAACGTGCCTGAGGCTGCCGCAGCAGGTGCGCGTGGCGATCCGAGGAGCTGGGAGCCGAGCGCATCGGTCATGGCATCTTCGCGGCGCGCGATCGGCAGTCCTCGAGCTCGCCCGCCAGCGCCAGCGTGCTGTTCGAGCTTTGTCCACGAGCAATTGGCTGACCAGCTCCAGTCGCACGTCGATTCGCGACGCATCCGATCCGCGAGTTGATGGAGAGCGGGCGTGCCGGTTTCGATCAACTCCGACGATCCCGGGCCTGTTCGGCATCGACCTGTGTCACGAGTACCGGGTGCTGGAGCGCGAGCTCGAGTTCACGCCGGCGAGAGTTCGACCGCTGCAACGATCTCGCCGCGGCGCACGGCTTCGTGCCACATGAGATCAAGCAGACGCGTCTGGCCGCCGGGCCGATTCCCAAGCTGCGGATGGACTGGAAGCCGACTCCCTGCCCGGCATCCACTGCGTGTGAAGCCGGGCGGGCTGTATGGCTACCGGCGCAGCGTTCGAAGGATACGCCGATGCACGCGCGGCTCGTTGTCGAAGCCCGTCAGGTTGTTGAAGTCGATGCCGCCCTTGACGTTCTCTTCGTCGGTGATGTTGCGTCCGATAGCGGCCAGCTCGTATTTCCCGGCTCGGTTGAACGAGTAGCCGATCGCGCAGCCCGCCCTCGAACGCGCTGTCGCTCTTGAACTCCTTCGACTCGTAGAGGAAGAAGTTGGTCTCGCCCTGGAACGCCCAGTCGGTATAGAAGAAGATCTCGTCCGTGTCCCGACCGGCAGCGCGTAGTCGCGCAGTGACTGTGGCGATGTACTTCGGCGCCTGCGGGAGCGGGTTGCCGTCGATGATGGCGTTGCCGTCCAGGCGTCGAGCGGGTCCGTCACGGTGCAGAGCCCTGGAACCGCACGGCGCGACACCGACAAGCGTGTTCGTCCTTGAGCTCGGTGTCCGTGTAGCTGTAACCCAGCGTGAACTCGAGGCGATCCGTCGGCCAGGAACTCGCCCTCGATCTCGAAGAGCCCGTGCCGGTGCCCTTGTCGGCGTTCACGAGCTGCACGAAGTTGCCGCCGCCGCCGATAGCCGACAGCTGCTGATCCTTGATCTCGTAGTAGAAGACCGCGCCGCTCAACCGCACGCGATTGCCGGCGAGTTCCGACTTGAACCCGATCTCCCCGGAGGTGATCGTCTCAGAGTCAGCGGTCGATGGGGCCCCGCCAGAATGCAACGTCGCGGCCCTGGATGGTCGGAGCCCGGAAACCATCGGGCAACGCGGCCGTAGACGCTGAACCCATCGTTGATCTGGTACAGCGCACTCGCAGATCGCCAGCTGGACTTGCTGTCCTGGACGGATACCGGCGGCGGGACGGCAGGCAGGGAGTTGAGATCGCGCTGAAATCCTTGTCGTCGTCGGTGTAGCGCACGCCGCCGGTGATGTTCCAGCGCGTCGGTACATCCACGCTCAGCGTGAGCCGAACGCAGCCCAAGCGGTGTTCTTGTGCTCGACAGCCGTGGTCGCGGCACGAAGAACGGGTCGGTCGTGACCTGGAACTTGGAGTCGAAAGTAATACGACGCCCGCCCTGCCAGAACGGCTGGTCGGTCGCCTGCTGACGCGAGGCGGATCTCCTGGGTGTACTGGTCGAGGTCGTCGATGCCGTCCTGCGCTGTGTGACGGAAACGGGATGCAGGTCTGGCCGGGCTGATGCCCCGGCGGGCCATGGCCCCTCGGGAACACCGATTGGCACTAAGAAATCGGCGCCGAAGCCGCCGTCGATGTCGCCCTGGCTCTTGTCATCCCAGTCGACTCGCCAGGCGGTGACGGACGTGAGCGTGATGTTCGCTGCCGAAAGGTCCAGTCGATCTTGAGTGAGGCGCCCAATCCGCTGGCGTCCTGCGGGTTGTTGTCGACCTCTCGTCAAAGGTCACGGAGTCGCGGTCATAGTTGGAATTGAAGCCGTCGCTGCCGGGTCCGAGGACATTGGCGCGGAAGATCGCGGCGGTGCCGTGTCGTTTCGCGGCCGTGGATGTTGAAGAACGCTCAGGCGTCGCTCGGTGAGAACAGGAGCTGTGCACGATAGGCGTATTCCTCGAAGCCACCGATCGCGTCGTTTCCAGTCGGAGTGTCGGGAGCCGAGAATGGAAGTTGTTGTCGATGTAGTCGCTGCGCTCGTGGTACAGGACGACCGCGCCCCGAAGAGCCCGGTCTGAGCCGCCGCCGATCGCCCCTTCCACGGTCGTAGTCCCGGAGCTCGCCATAGGACAGGCCGACGTCGCCGTCGAAGCCGGCTTTCGGCTTCACCGTGACGAAGTTGACGATACCGCCGGGGTATTGCGGCCGAACAAGCGTGCCCTGCGGTCCACGCAGCACTTCGACCCGGTCGATGTCGAACAGCGGGAGCTCTTCAGGACCACGTTCTCCGAGCACCACGTCGTCGACGATGATGGAAACGGGCTGCGAGGCGGCCAGGTCGAAGTCAGTGTTGCCGAGACCGCGGATGTAGAAGCGTGGAGCGAGACGGCCATTGGAGCGACTCGGCGTAGAGGCTCGGCACGCGTGTCGCCAATTCCCGGATATCGCCAGCGCCCTCGAACATGGCGTTAAGCCGCTCCCGCCCGAGAGCGATGACGCTGAAACCCGGTACGTCCTGCACGTTCTGCTCGTGGCACTGCGCGGTGACAACGAGCTCCTCGAGCGTGCCTGGGCCCGTCGGCTCCTGCGCCAATGCAGAACCCGTGCCCGCAGATCAGGGCAGATCCAGAAGAGGACCGCTGCGCTTGCCAAAAAAGATCTCGAACGAAGAGACGTGTCGTTGTCATGGCAGAGCCCCCTGCAAACACCCTTTTGAACCGGCCCGAACGCGACTATGAGCGTCGTCGTGCAACAAACCGCACAAGATTTTGTTGACGACTTGGCGCGGCTTGCGCGTCGTCATCCCTTCACCGCGTGGATTTCGACACGTGACGCGTGCGCGTGTCGGAAGCGGCGGCGAGTATACTCCAGTGACTCATTGCCGAATCTAGGACAAAGCGGCGCGGCGCAGGCGTCGCTC
>ERZ1370068.8621-contig-7460_pt1 | contig 43733 bp, 69 predicted proteins | sample MGYA00561227_ERZ1370068 | MGnify/ENA primary metagenome ERZ1370068 (study PRJEB38410, sample SAMEA6850437) | metagenome | study: Metagenomic assessment of the ecological functions of the soil: analysis of the soil microbiota associated with the...
CGCTTCTTTCTACGTACGGGTTAAATCGCCGGCGATGACCACTCTGGCAAGATGCGAACAAGATCGCCTCTCTTGATTTCCTGCTCGCAGTAGTTCGACGGCAAAAGACCAATACCGTGTCCCCTGTAGGTGAAGGCGCTGACGCTCTGGAAGTCTCGGCTCGATATAGACCCCGCGACATGCAGCTTCACCGGACTTTCGACCATTGACCAGATGCCATTCCGCCTCGTTGTTCCGGCCGTTCAGCAGAACGCATTGATGCTTGGTTAGGTCCTCGGGCTTCGCCGGCACACTTCGGCCCTTCAGATAGTCCGGTGAAGCGACGAGATAGCGGACGCTTCTCCCGATCCGCTTGGCGATGATGGTCGAATCCGGAAGCTCACCAAACCGGATGGCGACATCGACATTATCCGCAACCAGATCGACGAACTGGTTGGTGATGAAAAGGTCGACGCCGGATCGCTCGGGTACTTTTTCATGAACAGCGACAGGAACTCGTAGAACGCCTCCTGACCGAGGATGACGGGAACAGAAATCCTCAGCAGGCCCTCGGGCGCCTTCTGTGCCCGCGTCGAGTGCCGTTTCCGCCTCGGCCAGTTGGCCGAGCGGCTCGCTGCACTGCGCGTAGTAGCTGCGGCCCTGCGTCGTCAGGCTCAGCTTGCGCGTGGTTCGCTGCAAGAGCGTCACGCCAAGCTGGTCCTCGAGAGATGTCACTTTTCGGCTGACGGTCGAGACCGGCATGGCAAGCGCACGGGCGGCGCGGGTGAAGCTCTCGAGCTGCGCCACCTTTACGAAAACCGCAACGTCGTTCAGATCCGCCATGGGCGCATTTTTGCATGGGTGCAAAAGAGATTCCAGATATTTCCGAATTATGCCGGAATGGGTTTCGTCCTACTTCGATGGGGCGCAGCAAGCAGCGGAGATCAGACATGGAACGGAACCAGACAATACTCGATCACCGGCGCCTCGCAAGGCATAGGCGCGGGGCTCGTCAACACCTTCCTCGCGCGTGGCTACAATGTCGTGGCAACGTCTCGCCACGTCAGCCGGTCGGCGGAGATAAAATCGTCAAAGCGCCTCGCTCTGGTCGATGGCGATATCGGCGATGCGGCAACGGCTAAGAAGGTCGTGGAGACGGCCATCAGGACCTTCGGTTCCGTCGATGCCGTGGTCAACAACGCGGGCATCTTCCTCCCAAGCCGTTCGTCGACTACACGATTGAAGACTTCAGAAAGCTGTCCTCGACGAATCTCGATGGCTTTATCCATCTAACGCAACTCGCAATCCGGCACATGCTAGTGCAGGGAACCGGTGGCAGCATCGTCTCCATCACGTCGTCGTTGGTCGATCATCCCATCGCCGGCGTTACCGCCTCGGTGGCGATGATCACCAAAGGCGGTATCGACGCGATCTCCAGAAGCCTGGCGATGGAATACGCACGAGCACGGAATCCGGGTCAACACGGTCGCTCCCGGCGTGGTCGACACACCATTGCACAAGCACAATCGCAAAGGAGTTCCTGAAGACGCTGTCCCCCATGGCCGAGCATTTCCAAGGTTGAGGAGATTGTCGACGCGGTGCGTCTTCCTGGTTGAGGCCCCGCACATAACCGGGGAGGTGCTGCACGTCGATGGCGGCGCACATTTGGGCAAATGGTAGATCCGCGGACGTGCACGGCCGGCTGGCGCAGAACAGCGGCTAAAAGAACTTGGCCTCGTGCTTCCTTCGCCACCGACACCATTGGGCGCCTACGTCGAAGCGGTTCGGAGCGGTCAGCTGGTCTTTCTGAGTGGGATGCTACCGGTCGTCGACGATAAGCCCCAGTTTATCGGGCGGGTGGGTGGCGAATTAAGCCTCGAAGACGGCCGGAAGGCCGCAACGACCGCTACCTTGAACGCGCTTTCGGCGGCGAAAGACCTGCTGAGATCTCTCGATCACGTAACTCGGCGTCGCCAGGCTCGGGGTGTTCATCGCGACCGAAGGCGATTTCCGAGAACACGCGAAGGTCGCGGATGCGGCGTCCGACGTTGCTGGCCTCCGTATTCGGAGCGGATAAGCTTTCAAGTCGCGTCGTGCTGGGTGTTGCAAGCCTGCCCCTTGGCGTGCCGATCGAATTGAGCTTGTTGTCGAAGTCGCACCTGGCAACCTCAATCACGCCTAGCAGGCGCCAAGGCGCCGCTACTCGGGATTGTGCCAGCGCCCCCAACCCAGCCGCGAAGAGGACGTGCGGACGTGAGCTTCCGGCGCGGCGATAGCGGTCAGTTAGCCACCAGAACGACGCGTTTAAACCAACCGTTGGCCGCTCCAGTGATCCACGATGATCACCGCAAATGCTGCGCCAACCTGCAGGTCCCGGACGGTCACTGAACCCAGCGCCCATCCGCACTGGCCCCAAACTCCCGTCGCAGCCGCTGACGCTGCTGCCGCGCGCGTCAAGGGATCGGCGCTGATCGTTACCTATCGGTCTGGCCGGTGCGGGAATGGTGCCGCACATGGTTTATTTCGTCGACTATGGCGGCGCGCGGCTGCCATCTGGATCCTCCTCTTGCCGCTCTCATGTGGCTGCTATTCGGGCTCGGCGCAATCTGTGGGACGCTGGCGGGTGGGCGGGTCGCCGACCTCTGGGGCGCGGCGTGGAGCCTCAAACTCTGGTTGGCGCTCCAGGTCACCGCCGTCGCCCTAGCACTCAACGCGTCTGTCACCAGTCTCGTCGTATCCGCGATGCTCGGTGGCTTCGCAGGTCTCGGCATCACCGCCGTAGTGCTCGCACGCGCACGTGAACTTGCAGGTCCGGCAGCGGGGATCTTGTGGGTGCGCGCAACCGCCCTCTACGCATTGGCGCAAGCCGCCACGGGCTTCGCGCTGGTGCCGCTCTTTGCCTACACCAACCCGTATACTCTTGTGTTCGCCACCTGCATCGCTCTGTCGATGGCAGCGTTGTTGGTCTCTGCCCCGGACCGCTGGAGCCCCGCTGCAATTGACCTAATGCCAGTCTTCGGTCGCTAGCGCCCGTCGGCGGCCCCGTCTTAAGGGCGAATTTACGGGGACTTCACGGGTGCAACGAGCCAGCCGCCCCCTCCTCCGCGGACGCGAAACGTCGACCAATCGGCGCCCTCTCGGGTCGACGCCGTGCGTCTCAACGAGGTCAAAATCTGCCGGAGTCCTGGCCGGCGTTCGACTGCTCTTGCCTGCCAGGACCTGCCAAGGCGCGTTTCTGTGCCCGAGACGACGAAATTTTGAGCCTTTACGCGCCGCAAAGCGAGGGCTTTATCGAGGGCACGCGGTTGGCATCACGAGCGTGCTCATTAGGGTGGGAGCAGAGAAGCATGGCGTTCGCGATTAAAACCGAGGTTCGCGATCCGCGGGCGAAGACGTTCGCGTTCACTGCGCAGAAGACGATGTATGGCGGCAAGCAAATCAGCAAAGGCGACGCGGTTTTCGTGTTCGCGAGCGAGAACGAAGGCGGGCCGGGCCTCATCGCGCGCGGCGTCGTCACCTCCGCCGCAGCGGTCGCGACGAAGACGCGGCATCGCCCGGCAAACGCCGCGCGTGAGCATCACCATCAGTCGCACGGCGCTCGCGAAGCGGCCGCTGGGACGCAGCGAGCTTAGACATCTCTACCGAATTGGAATGACGGGCCAGCCCGGAGACCGAGCTCAATTTCAAGTTCTATCGTCAGGCAACGAACAAGGTCGTTCGTATCTCGGCGGATGCGGCGGCGTTCCTCGGCGAATTCTTCTAGCCTGCCACGGCTGCGTTGAGCACATTCCCCCGTCGAGAAGCGCGCAAATGCTTGCGTTTGTCTTAGCGAAAGCCCGCGGACGGGGACAGCTGGCCCGCGACGCCGCACACGCGGCTGCAGCGGCAGCAAAGCGGAACATCCAAGGGATGCGGCGATACTTTCGTCATGTCTCAGGCGCTCGCAACGCCCCGCGCCAGCCCGACCGGCGTGATTGGGCAAGACTTGGAAATGACCGGTTCGGCTCAGGCGGCAAGATCGGAAAATGGTTTGGCTATCCGACGGGACCGTGTCCCGCTGCGCGCGCCCTCGGGCGCTGGCTCAGTTCAAATTTGGCGCCCCTGCGCAAGTGGGTCATGGACGCACGACCAGCCGCAGCACCTTGCCGGTCGTGCCGTAGGGCCCCAAGGTCTCGTTGGTCAAGACATAGATTTCGCCGGCACGATCCTCGGCGAGACTGATGATGCGACTGTCGATGTGCAGGGCGCGACGGTAAGGCCACAGCCGCTCGTCGGCGCCGGGGTCGGCGATAAAAATCTGTCCCGACGGTTGCTTGAAGGCGGCGCTCCAGTCGGAGACCACCAGCTTGCCTGCGAGCTCCGGTATCGCGCCACCCCGGTACATTCTGGCCCCCGTAATGGCCGTTCCGACGCCCGCTACGCCAAGCTTTGTCTGTGGATGCGATGCCTGCATGTTCGGATATTCGAGGACCGGAAGCACGATGCGATTGCCCGGGTCGTCCCGAGCTGGACAGGTTGGAGGGGGTTGGCGCGGCTGCAGCCGGGTCCATGCAGTGCGTCCCCTCCAGCAGTGGCCATCCGAAGTTGCCAGGGCCTTTTACTCGATAGGCTGCCTCCCAAAGTGTCTCTGCGACCGCGGTCACAAAGAAGCTGCCGTCATTGCGATCGAAGGCAATCCGAAACGGGTTGCGAAATCCCCAAGCCCAAATTTCCTTTCCCCGGTCCGGACGCAAATGGGTTGTCGCGCGGAATTGCGTAACCGGGAAATCCTCGATCGACGTCGATACGAAGGATCTTGCCAAACAGCGACCTCGGTGTATCTCGTGCGAGACCGTCCCACATCAACGCTTGCGCCGGAACTTCGAAGGCCTCCCAGAGAACCGTCTTGCCGATGCCATGCGATAGGCCGCCGTCGCCAAGGCCGATGTAGAGAAACCCGTCGGGGCCGAAGGCGAGGGCGCCGCCATTGTGTTTGCGGCTGGGCCAGTCGATCTCCAGCAGAACCCGCTCCAGAGGCAGCGTCGATTTTCGCCAAGTTGCCCGGGTCGGCGCTGAACTCGGACACTCGGCGGGTATGGTTCCAGCGCTCGGGCGCGGCCGGGCGCAAGGGCGCCGAGTAGGTCGCAAACACGCGACCGTTGCGGGCGAACTGAGGGTGCAGGGCAAAGCCCAGCAGGCCGCGCTCCTCGAAGTTCTGCTCGAGCGGTAACAGTCGTGGCCGCAAATCGAGAAACGGCTCGGCCATCAATCGGCCGTCCGGGCCAAGCTCCTGTACAACGCCATTCTGCTGGACGATGAATTTTCGTCCGCCGCCGTCGGCGGGCTCCTCCAGATGCAGCGGCGCCGTCGAGACCTTCCGCAACAGGTTCCAGCACCAGATTTTGTGCCGCGGCGGGCGCAGCGCAACCCAGCATGGCGAAGCACCGTGACATGGATAACCCTGACATGGATAAATGTCGTTACTCCGGCAACAAACCTCGCCCGCCGATGACAGCGTGCATGCGATCCCTCGGCCGGCTGCGCTCTTCGCATAGGAGGGTGAATGCGCACCTCGTCATCCGCGTCCCCAGAGCCGACGATCACGACAGGCAAGCACAGCATACCACAGCACGTTCACATAGCGCGGTGTCCACTTTTTCTGAGTACGGTTGGGGCTAAGCGCAGACGTGCTATCGACGCGCTGAGCACGTCTCCTAGTGCCGTCGATTGCGGCCGAAGGTTGCACCGTCGTCGACTGAAAGCCGGTGCCGGTTTGGCAACTGAACCCGTCTATGCGCGGCCCGAAAGTGGACTGCCTGCATGAACCGTTGCATGCTGGGTCGACGGTCGCGCCACGCACGCGATGAAGGGCAACCCACGGGCGGCTGAACGGCGGCGCGGGCTCGGTCGTGGCAGGCATTCTTGCCACGCTTTGCCTAGCGCAGCGCTGCAGAATAGACACAATCGATGGCTACGCAGCGGAGCATTGCAAGCGGCCACACGAAAAAGACAGCCGCTCATCCGGTGTGACGCCGGTGGCAGGGGGTCGCTGCACCGGCTAAGCGGGCCGAGTGCATGCTGCGCATAGCGCGCGCCCTGCCGACAAAGACTTGAAAGCGACATGCTTCGCTGGCTTGAATCGCGCATCGATCCATTCCCAGCGCGCGGCAACCGAGCATCCGCCGCGGCCACCGTGGGCTTTCTACTGGCATTTCGTCGCGCCCGTCTGGCCGGCGTTCCTGGTGGTCCTGGTCCTCGACCTGCTCGCGGCCCTGACCGAGGTGGCGCTCGCTAAGTTCGTCGCCGACCTTATCGACCTGCTCAGGGGGATAGCCAATCCGGCAGCGCTCTTCGCCGAGCACACGGGGTTCTTGCTCTGGATGGCGTTCGTCGTGCTGATCGCCCGGCCGGTCATTTTCGTGGCTTACGAGCTGACCAAGAGCCAGGTGCTCTCCCCGCCTTTCCAGGCGCGGGTGCGCTGGCAGTCGCACCGGCACATGCTGCGCCAGAGCCTCGGTTTCTTTCAAAACGACTTCGCGGGCAGGGTGGCCAACAAACTGATGCAAACGGCGCCGGCGATGCGCGATCTGATCCTGCAGCTCAGCGACGCCGCCGTGTTCGTTGCCGTGCAGTGGCTGAGCGCGCTCGCTTTGTTCTGGGCGGCGGACCTGTCGTCTCACTGTCCCCCCGCTTATCTGGCTTGCCGCGTATGTGGGCATCGTCGCCGGGCTCGTGCCGGCGCATCCGCGAGCGCTCGACCAATGCCTCCGAGGCACGCTCCATGCTGCTCGGCCGCATCGTCGACAGCTATACCAACATTCTCACGGTCAAGCTTTCGCGCACGCCGAGCGCGAGGGACGCCTATGCGCGCGCCGCCATTGAGGAACAGACGGCAAAGCACCGTCATTACGTGCGCCTCACAACGCTGATGACCGCCCTATTATTCAGCCTAAACGGGCTGCTAATCGCCGGCACCACCGCGCTCGCCCTGTGGCTCTGGAGCCGGCAGAGCATCACGCTCGGTGCGATCGCGCTGGTGACGGGGCTAGTCGTCCGCATCAGTCAGATGTCAGGCTGGGTGCTCAACCTCGTCACCAGCATCTTCGAGAATGTGGGCGTCGTGCAGGAGGGCATGGAGACCATCGCCCAACCGTACGACATCGTCGATCTGCCACAGGCGCGCGACCTAATAGTCATGCGAGGCGAGATCAACTTCGATGCCATCGGCTTCAACTACGGCAGCATTAAAGGTCTACCGGGTGCCGACCCCGCACCGCGTCATCGACGGGCTCTCGCCCGCCGTTGCCGCGGGCGAAAAGGTGGGACTGATCGGTCGCTCCGGAGCTGGCAAGTCGACCCTCGTCAACCTGCTGCTGCGCTTCTACGGCCCTGAGAAGGGGAGCGATCCTGATCGACGGCCAGGACATCTCGGATGTGACACAGGAAAGCCTGCGCGCCGCCATCGGCATGGTGACACAGGATACCTCCCTCCTGCACCGCTCGGTGCTTGAGAACATCCCTCTACGGACAGCCCGACGCCGGTATGAAGCGGCGATCGAGGGCGGCAAAGTGCGCGCATGCGCACGAGTTCATCCCTTGGTCTGGAGGACAAAGATGGCCGCAAGGGCTGACCAGGCGCGCGTCGGCGAGCGCGGGGTGAAGCTTCCGGAGGCCAGCGCCAACGCATCGCCATTGCCCGCGTGCTGCTCAAGCGTGCGCGGATCCTGATCCTCGACGAGGCAACCAGCGCGCTCGACAGTGAGGCCGAGGCGGCTATTCAGGAGCAGCTGTTCAATCTGATGACGGGCAAGACTGTGATCGCGATTGCCCACCGGCTCTCAACCATTGCAGCGATGGACCGGTTGATCGTGCTCGATCGAGGTAAGATCGTCGAAGAGGGGATCACGCACAGCTCCTGCGCCGCGGCGGCCTTTACGCCGAGCTGTGGAACCGCCAGTCGGGCGGCTTTTCTTGCCCACGGTAAAACCGAAGCCGGGACAAGACGAAACCCTGGATCATCAACGCTGACGGGTTGCCTCAGCATCGCAACCTACGATGCGGTACTGCTCTCTTTGCGGAAGTATCGATGGCACTGCTCTTTTTGCAGAGCATCAACCTGCACGGCTTCGACGCGCCTTCCCGGCGCGTGAAGCGCCGATCGCGTGCCAGAGGCATGGCTCCTCCTCTCCGCATGTATCACCGTCTGCAGGACCGGTGAACGACGGGCGACCTTTGCCTCTAGGACGCAGCAACTTTCTCCCTGCTCCGGCTCGACTTCTGCGCACTCGGTGCGAGAATAGTCGTGAGACGACCTTGCCAAGCCCCAAGGTGAGATCGCTCAGAATGTGCACAGTCGAGAGAACCTCCAGGACTCGGCAGCTCGGCACTGGCGCCATGGCATGCTGGCTCAGCGACAACGTGCCCGGACCGGTCCATGCGCCTTTGATCGTGATGTCCTCGAGGTAGTATTCGACCAGCTCGCAAATGCGCGCGCTGCCGTCGACATGCGGGATGATCTTCAGGAGGAAGTTCGGCGCGGCGAGAGCGTCGCCTTGATCGCCGCCAGATCAGCCTGCTTGTGCTTGTAGCCCATCGTCCCGGTCGCAACCCGGACGGGCCCGTAGTCGAAGGTGCCGACCAACGTGTCGATCTCGGTGCGCAGGCTGGGACTGGCGAGCTTCTTCGGAAAGCCCCACAGCTCGCGCCCGCCGGCGATCGGCGGCTCGTCATTCGAGAACATGCAATGGGTAGTAGCCGCCCCGTCTGCCCTGGAACGACACGGGGATGACCTGGCCGGTTTCGGTGTAGTCGCCGAAACCGGTCGAATCCGGCATGCGAATGAACTCGTACTTGACCAGCGGGTTCAGTGACCTCGAGCGGCTCCGGGACGACGGCGCGGAGCCGTTCGGGGTCCGTGCGGTAGGTGATGATCAGGTACTCGCGGTTGACGAAGCGATACGGTCCCGGCGGAAAGGCCGGACTGGTGAGCGGCATCGCGAATGCCTTGGCGCGAACATCGGTTTCTTTCATGGAATTCTTCCTCGCTGAGAAGCCGCCCAGGGCGGCATCTAGCGCTCATTCACGGCCGTCGTAGGCCAGATCGAAGGTGGATAACGCCTTCCGCAGTGTCCGGCCGCTCGAGCACCTCTTCGATGCCGCAGCGTGCGCACCGCGTCGTGATAACCGGCGCGCCAGTGTTCCTCCATGGTCAGTCGCGAAAACTCGTAATCCTTCGAGTTGCCTTCATAGTTGCTTGGAGCGATAGATCAGGTGACGATGCTGTAGAGCTTGCGGTCGGCGATAGAACGAAGCAACCTGGCTTCCTCGCTGGCTTTTAGGTCGTCGGGCAGCTTTTCCAGCAGAGTCGCTAGAGGCGCAGCGCGTTCGTTGCAGGCGCTTGAACTGGTCCGTGTTCGCTCGGGTCCGGCTCGAGTACTGGATCTCCTTTTGTCTTGTCGTGACCTCCGCGAGGTTGCCCGGTAACTCGCCGCGCGCGCTCCAGAGATCGACCTGGAAGGCGAGCGTGTCCTGCCGCGGACCGTGGTCGACCACCCACTGCAGCGGCGTGTTCGAGATGAGACCGCCATCCCAGTAATGTTCGCCCTCAATCTCGATGGCCGGAAAGCCCGGCGGCAGCGACCCGCTTGCGATCACGTGCTCGGGGCGGATCTCGCGCGTGGTGTTGTCGAAATAGACGAAATTGCCCGTGCGCACGTTTACGGCGCCGACACTGAAAGCGCATTGCACCCGAGTTGATGCGCTCGAAATCGACGAGCTGCTCCAGCGTCGCCTTGAGGAGCTTGGTCTCATAAAAGCTTGTCGCTTCGAGGCAGCCGCCGGGTTGCAGCCACGGCGCCGGCTGGCGTAGTGCGAAAAAACCCGGCGCCCCGCCGAGCATGTGCCCAGGCTGCACTCAACTGGTTGAACAGCGCTGCGGGCGATGTCCCCCTCGGGTGCGAACTGGTCGGCTGCGGCAACCCAATCAAACAGCGGGTTGGCGGTGATGCCTTCCAGAAGGCGCGCAGCCTGTCGATGCGCTGCTCGGGTGGATTGCCGGCGATGATGGCGGAATTGATGGCGCCGATCGAGATGCCGGCAACCCAGTCGGGGTGCACATTGGACTCCGAGAGAGCTTGGTAGACTCCCGCCTGGTAGGCGCCAAGAGCGCCGCCACCCTGGAGGAGCAAGGCAATACACTCGAAGGGAGGCCGGGTTCGCGAGCGACGCTTCCACTTAGGCACAACGTCTTGCACTGGATTATGTCCTCATTGCCAGCGGCACAGGGTCCGACGCGGGGAGCGGGCTGGGACTGACGACCGCGAACCGCATCCTCGACCCGTGTGCTTGTTGCTAATCTTGCTCAGGCGCGTATCGGAGATGGCGAACTCGGAGCCGGGATCCATCGTCTCGCCCACGATCCCGTCCTGCCGATCCGCGGACCTCAGTGTGTGGTTTGGCCCGCCGCAAACCGGAGAGCCTCGACACCCCATCTCCGCGTCGAGCCCGTAATGCATTTGCGCGGTGAGCTGAATCAACACTAACCCTGAGACTAGGGGCGTCGACCCTGAGAACCTCGCGTCTTCCGCGGGGACCGATGTAAGATGATCACCGTTCCCGGAATGATTCACCGCTCCCGCCCCAGGCCGGCTCGCGAGGAATACAACAGCGGAACCGTCGACCGCACGTGTGCGCGGGTAAGACCGGCCCCATGCCGCTGGCGGGAACACGACCGAAGGGTCGATAACGGCGGCGCTCCCGGCATTGGCGGCGTTCCAGGAGTTAATGCGATGGTGACATCAGTCCTGCGAACCGGTTGGGACTATGCTGTCTGAGCTGGAGCTCGGAAAAGGAGGAACCCGATGGGCGCAATAGAGGGGCTCAGCCACATCACCTTCATCGTTAGGTGATTTGGATCGCATGGAAGTACTACTGACTACCGTCCTCAACGCGCGCAAAGTCTACGACAGTGGATCGCAAACGTTCTTCTTTTAGCCAGGGAACGGTTTTTCTGGTCGGGACGTTATGGATTGCAGACCATGGAAGGCGAGCCCCTACCTGGACGTAGCTATAACCACATTGCGTCTCGGTGATTGACGATGCTGACTACGACGGCTGCCTCACTCGGGTAAGGTCGCTCGGTCTGGAACTTCGTGAGGGGCGGCCGCGAGTGGCCGGTGAGGGTCGGTCAATTTACTTCTATGATCACGAGCAACCACTCGTCTCGAACTGCAACACGGGCACGCTGGAGCAGCGATTGGCACGCTATAAGCAAGGCTTCTCGGGGTAGTTACTCCCACTGACTGAAATTTGGCTCACGCGCTTGCGGCCTGGGAGTTCGTGGCGCAGCGTCGAGACAACCTTCTGCCCTGTCTTGCGCAATGCCAATCCGAAAGCATCCGCCATGGTTGCCTTGGAAACCACGTCCAGCTGAAGTCCGAGGTGCACAATGGTCTGAGCGATTTGCGGACGGATGCCGCTGATGATGCAATCAGCTCCCATCAGGCGTGCGGCCGATACCGTCTTGATCGAGCGCTGGGCTACCAGCGTATCGACGGCTGGAACGCCGGTGATATCAATAATGGCAATTTCTGCGCCCGAGCTGACAATAGTGTTGAGCAAGTTCTCCATCACCGTTTGGGTCCGCTCGCTGTCCAGCGTGCCGACTGAGAGGCAAAAAGCGAGGATTTTGTCCCAAAGCTGCACCACCGGAGTAGAAAGCTCGAGTAATTCCTGTGCCTGGCGTTTGATGAACTCATCGCGGCTCTGCTGGTAGAACTTCGGTCGTGTAGAGTCCCAGCTTGTCGAGAATCTTCGTGATTGCCCAGCTCTGGTTGGCAAGCCGTACAGCATCGTCCTTGGTCTCTTTGCGCAAGAGTGAGAACAAAGGCTCCTTCATCGAAAAGATGAAGGTCGCCGTCTCCGACGGCGTGAAACCCTGCATTGTCCGCGAACGCGAGAAATCACCGAGCAGGTCCCGAGTGGCCTTCCACTCATCCGCGTTAATGTCGTCGAGTTTAGCGGACTTCAGCGCGCGCACAAATTCACGTAGGAACTGGCGCGATTGTTGCTTGAGCTCGTCCTCCTTGAGCTGGCCTGAGCGAAGCGAGCCGGCGTCGAGCCGGCTGCGCAACCAGGAGGAAAGGAGTTCGGCTTCGTTCTCCCTGATCAGCCGCTGATGACGGCAACGTCGGCGTCGAGCATTTTGCAGTCCTGGAGGCGGGTTGGTCTTGAATTGGTGCCAAGGCAAGGCTAGAGGCGGCAATCGTGGGTACCTTCAGGAGTGCGATGGCGCGTTACAGCTTCGCCTACTCCCCGTCGCGACCGTGCGCGCGGCGTCCTTTCGCTTCGCTAACCTCTGCCGAAGCTTGCCCTTCAATGCTGGGCCAACTTCGGCCTGCACCTGATCGTTGCCGACAGCCTCCAGGAGGGCGCCGCAGACGGAGCCGCGGCGCCGGCGAAAAATCGCTTTGTTGGTCGGCTGCTTAGGCCAGTTCGATTTGAGCCGCCGCGCTTGCCACGGCCCTTGCGATCGTCTTCCAGGACAAACGTAACCTTGTCGCCTTCGCTGAGCGACCGGATGCCCGCGCGTTCGAGCGCCGTGGCATGCACGAACACGTCCTTGGAACCGTCGGCGGGCGAGATGGAAACCAAAGCCCTTAGCGCCGTTGAAGAACTTCACGGTGCCGTTGATTCTCGTGACGAGCCCTTTCCATCGCGTGGAAGAGAAGAGCCGGTCAAAAATGGGTCCACGCAAACCCAGGCTGCTCAGGTTCGGTAAGGGCACTAGGCCGGTGATGGCGAGGTGATCTAACCAAAATAGAGAGGCGCGGCCCACCATGGATCGCACCGGCAAAGGGCATATGGGCCACCTTGATGGCGATTACAAGCCGAATATTACGCGAACCGCGTCTCGACAGATCCTCAGTCCGCTGATCGCAATTGCTCGCCCTCATATGTCTTGCACTCCGAGCAAACGGCGATCGACGCGTGCCGCCCGATCCGGAGAATTGTCGTGACACTCCGGAGTGCACAAGCGTATGGTCGCGGTCGTGTCCATGGGACACCAGACGCAACGGCGCATCGCTCTTGGCTTGGCGATCACCCCCGGCTCGCTCGCAACATGTTGCGTCTCTTGGGTGTGAGCGGGGCTTGAGACATCGAAGAGCCGATCTCGAAGCTAGCAACCGTCTTTGGTGAAAGGTGCCCTCGCTACGAGCGCGCTGCCGCGCGTCATGGACCCTTCTTGGAACATACGACGCTCGTCGGCTTCTCGATCCTTGTGATCGAGCGTGACCCAGGTGCCGAGCACTACCTTTGCAGGACGCTTGACGGTGCTGGTGCACGCGTGTTCGTGCCACGAACTTGCAAGGGAAGCAATTTGCAGGGCTGATGAGCTAGAGGTATCTGCGGCGGTCCTCGACTACGACGAAAGCCGAGCGAGCCGCCATACTGTCGCGATGCGGCTTACCGAGCTCCGCATCCCATTCCTTTTTCTGCACAGACGCCGGCCAGACCTGCGCACCGTTCGTAGTCCCCGCTTTGTACCGCCCAATTGTCGGCGCCGAGTTGATCGAAATGCGTTACGCCGCCTACTGCAGCCTCCGCTCGCCAGGGCCGCGGCTACCGCAATCCATCGAATAGGTTTCGTCGATGCCCGTTCCAACGAGTTCAGCGGCGGGCAACGACGCGCTGCCCAAGCGCCTAAATCGACAAAGTTCAGCGTAAAGGGAGACGCTGGTGGCAAATCGACAGCAGCCAAGCAAGCAACAGACGCGCAAATCCGAGGTCAATAAAAACCGAAACGCCTGTCGCCCAGACCTCGCCATTCGCGCCTCCATTGGCTCGCTAAAAACGGCGGCCGAAGGACGAACCACTAAACCCCTTATAGGTCGGCGATGCACCACAAGTTCAAAGTCGGACAACTTGTCGACTACAATCGGGACGGGTCGGCATGCCGGCCTCGTCCTGGCAGTACAAGATCTTGCGACCGCTGCCTGCCGAAGGCAGCGATCTACTTTACCGCATCAAATCACCTGGGGAGACCTTCGAACGCGTCGCCAAGGAGCGGAGCTTGCTGCACGCCAGCGTGTTTCGCCAACATGAGGAGGATCTCGGATGCGAAGATATTATCTGGCTTTGGCAACGCTCTTCGCGGCCGGCGCCCTGGAAACTCATGGCGAACAGACGGTGCTAACCCATCTCGGCTTTCTGACGTGCAGCCTCGCCGTAACCTCCGATGCGCCAGAAGCTGAGCGCCCCTGGTCCGCTACGGCAGACGCGACAAATGCTGGCATTTAAGCCCGGGTGACGACGGCCCCGAGGAGACCTACTCCGGTACCTTTCAAAAGCATCCAGTCAGGATCAACGTGACACCGAGAGCCCGGTGATGATTTGGAACGTCAAGGGACCGGCTCGATGCTCGGGACACCCGGCTTCCTGCAGCAATTGTATTCAATCGATGCCGGGGCGGCGCCTGGACGAGTAACGCCACTGGTCGGCGAGAGCAACAGTTCGGTCATGCTGGAGGCGATGACCGAAGAAGGTGATCAGCCTAGCAGCGCGGACAAGCAACCTATAGCCATAAGCATCCTCGTCGCCCTTAGATTAAAGTCGACCCCTATTTAAGGTTTCTCCGTGCCTACGGCTCGTCACTACTTCGAAGCTGTGGTCGCTATCATGATCATGCTGACGCTGCGCGCTGACTTCAGGCTTTCCGGCGGCCGCTGTGACCGATAACCGAATAGCGGTCATGGTCACAATTGCCGTTATTGGCAACGGCGGCCATAATTTCGGTGCGGGTCTGGCCTGCCGTCGGCCGAGGCCGACAAATTTGGAGTCAGATCAACGTGCGACAGGGATCCTTCAACACACATGACGGGCTGGAAAGGCAATGCGGATAACTTCCGCTAGAAGTTCGCGCCAGCGTTCATCCAATCGTCCGGGGTCAGGTTTCGTTCGACCCGCGCGTCCCGCGCAACGAGCCGGAGACGGCAACAACGGTGTGGCCGGCGCCAAAAGACAATACGAGCGTTATCTGGCACTCGCGCAGGCCGCACTCTTAAGTGGCGATGCGATCGAAGCACAGAATTTCTACCAGCACGCCGAGCACTTTTATAGGGTGATGACCGGACAGCAGACGTAGGCGTTGGTTCGCACGAGAAGCGGTCGGAACCCTCGCAGGCATCGCCTTTTGGCGAGCCCGGTTGACCAACAGTTGCGCCCGAGGGTGCAAGCCGCCCTTTCTTCACATCGCTGCACCTCCCGAGCTAGGCATTGGCGTTAGCCTACATTGCCGCGTCGCTCCGGAATGGATCTCTTCGGCCCGCCTAACGCCGCGATGTCTGCGATCCATCATGCATCTAGTATCGCCATGGTCGTAGTATTCCGCCGTAGGCGAAGCACTGACGGCAAATGACTTGGGAAGGGCCAACTATTTGACAACCACAAGGCTCGAAACAAGTGGCGACGGTTTCGCGTTGTCGATGCCCTGCGCCCCCAAAGATGCGAGATGCCCGGAATTGCCCATACTTAGTGGGTATCTTCCTCGGCCGCTAAATCGTTGATGAGAAAATCCAACCAGCTGTGCGTGCCCCCGCAGCTTTTGTGCCCATCATCGGGCTGGAGGCCGGATACCGTCTCACGGCGAACAATAGTGGCAAGGGCCTTTAATAGCGCTCTTCATCGTAAGAGCGTCGGCACGGGCCCGACTCATCCGCCCGAACGAGATCGCCATAGTCAGACATCGTCATAAGAGAGCCGTTGGAATATCTCCTCAGCCTCCTCGAGTGCGTGTGCACACTCCGGACCATTCCACCCCAGTTGCTTTGAAGCTCGCTTATCCCAATACCGTCTTCGGTCGAAGCCCGTCGGCGAAGAAGCTCGCCTGACTGATCATCCTCGAACAACCCACGCCGGACTGGAGGAACGTCACGGTCAGTGTGGAGTTGTCTGACCACCGGATGGCAACAAAAGGAACTTGCAATGCTGAAGTTCATGCTTCCAGTTGCGCTCATCGCCGGCTTTACACTTCCGGCCGCCGCCGCTGAGTACTATGTGGTCCGCGGTCCGGACAAAAATGCAAGGTCGTTGAGACGAGGCCGGCCGAGAAAACCGTCGTGGTGGTGGGCGACAAGGCATTCGTGACGCGCGAGGAGGCCGATAAACAACTCGCCGTAGTCTGCAAAGAGAAGTAGCCCGTCGTAAGGGGCAGGAGAGGCGTGCTTCGGAAGGAGCACGCCTTTCTCTATAGCACCCGAAACTTCAAACCTTTTTCTGCAATATTGCGCGGCCGGTACATTTTGCGTCCGTGGCGGATGGGAGCCGTCGCTGGCGGATCGCGTTCTCTTCAGCAATGGCAGCCCAATACGTATTTGCTACACGGTTCCTCCGCGCGGCCGTTGAGGATCTCTCCTCCGACTACGGATTACAACGCTACCCGAGTGAAACAGTCGAAAAGGACGTTGCAGACCGTGAGACGAAGTTTGACGAGGCAAGAGGAACGGAGGTCGTGCACTCGCGCCGCCCCTGGCAAGAGGTCGGCAAAAGGGCGCTCCTAAACTGGAACGCCCCTTCTCGACTTGGGGCCGCCCGAAAACACCTCGAGCTCGATCTACGCTGGGGTCTCGCGGTGACGAGCGTTAGATATGAACCAACCTAAGACTTCGGCGTTCACCGGTTATTCGTCAGATAGGAGGCCCCTCGTGACCCGTCAAAGCGCCGAATACCCGCTTGACTACTCGAAGACTAGCGATCCCAAAGACCAACTCGGCGAGATGGTCGACACCGCATCCAATACTCTCAAGGCTGCTGCCGACAGCGCTCAAGCGCCTCGCCGGAAAGGTGACTGAGCAGGCGCGCGAGTATGGAAATAAAAGCCCAGGAGGCGGCGAAAGAGTTCAAGCCATATGTGGAGAAATCGGTTAGAGACCAGCCGATGCAGACCCTCGCCATCGCTGGCGTTATCGGTTTCGTCCTGGGCGCTCTATGGAAGAAATAGGCACTCGAGACAGCCAAAGATAACCGGTCAACAACGCCATCGCGCGATGATCGCAGTGCTTCGCGCGCGAAGCTGGCAAAGGTCGGTCGCCAATCTTGGCGACCCCGGTGTGGGTTCACGAGACGCTAATGGAGAGGAAACGCGCAGCGCGTCTTCTGGAACTGTAAGGGGGCGCGGAAGCTTCGTGGAGGAATTCCGCGAGGGAAGCGAACATCCCCTCAAATTCGGGATCTGGACCGGACCAATTGCACACGCTCGGGTCGACAAATTCATGCGGCATCCGGGGATGGCGCGCGACGACTTGCTTTCTCAACTGTCTCGTCTGCCTCGGCGCACACCTCCACGGTTACCCGCCTTCGCTTTCCGGACGCCTGCCGTCAGCCAATAGCACGGGGTTATCATGTAGGCATCCTACGGACCCGCCCAACGCCGGAATTGAGTGACCCTACTTTACGAAGGAGGTATTCTCGCCACGATCGGGAGCTCCTTGCGATCTGAGTAACGAGGAGCTTCGCTCCACGCTGCCGGTGCAGCCAAATCTCATGTTGCGATCGGCCCGGCCGTGGCGCACAGATCTGCCGTGATCGTGTCCCGCGCGTGCGGTGCCCTTACCCTCGCGCCTGTTGGCGCTGGCATGTGCTGACCTCCCCCGAGCCTGCGAGGACGCAGAGCGATCCTCGGCTGGAATTGCCTGGCGGGTCAGGCGCTCGATGTCCGCGCAGCTGGCCACGCTCCTCGGTGTCGCAAAGTGATATGGCGATACCCTGGGCGCCGGCGCGCGGCCGTACGCCCGATGCGGTGCACGTAGCTCTCGGGCACGTCCGGCAGCTCGAAGTTCACCACATGCGTCACCTGATCGATGTCGATGCCGCGTGCCGCAATATCGGTTGCCACCAGAACGCGGATCCTCGACGCACGGAATGACGCCAGTGCATTCTCACGCTGCGACTGGCTCTTGTTGCCATGGATCGCGGCTGCCCGGATGCCGGCTTCCGCCAGATGCCGTGCAACCCGGTCGGCGCCGCGCTTGGTGCGTGTAAACACCAGCGTCCGTGCCATCCTCGCGTCGGCTAGTAGCTCCACAAGAAGCGCGCGCTTGTTCCCACTCTCGACGTGCAGCACGCGCTGCGCGACGCTCTCCACCGTCGTCGCCGCCGGCGCGACGGCGACCCGCGCCGGATCGTGCAGCAACTCCTCGGCCAACTTGTGGATCTCGGGCGGCATGGTCGCCGAGAAGAAGAGGTTCTGCCGGTTTTTCGAGAGGTTGGCGACAATGCGCCGGATCGGCGGCAGGAAGCCAAGATCGAGCATCCGGTCGGCCTCGTCGAGAACCAGAATCTCGGTGCCCGCCAAGTTGAGAGGCTGCGGCCGCCGAGGTGGTCGAGCAGACGTCCCGGCGTGGCGACCAGTACGTCAACGCCGCGCGCCAGTGTCTTGACTTGGGGCGTATGACCGACACCGCCGAATACGACCGTGACGGTGAGACCGATATGGCGACCGTAGCTGCGGAAGCTTTCCGCGATCTGCGTTGCCAGCTCGCGCGTGGGCGATAGCACCAACACGCGGCAGCCCTTCTGCATCGCGCTGCGCTTTTTGTCGGCGAGCCGATGGATGATCGGCAGCGCGAACGCGGCGGTCTTGCCGGTGCCCGTCTGCGCGATGCCGAGCAGGTCACGGCCCGTCAGCACGATGGGAATAGCCTTGGCCTGGATGGGCGTGGGCGTCACGTAGCCCTTATCCCGAAGCGCCTTGAGGATCGGCGCCGAAAGGCCGAGGTTCGATAAAAGTTGTCAATTGCTGTTCTTTCTCACGGCCGCACGCCTCGGCTGCGCCGACGCGAAGTCGCTGCGCAGGCCACCGGCGGCCCTTTTGTTTGAGACACCCCCGCGTGTCCTGGGTTGTCGGCTGAATATTCGGGGCGCTCAACAGGAGGACACGTCGAACTTAAAAGTCCGGGACGTGCCCGTCACGCGGCTGGAGCGCCACAAATCGCTCATCGAGCGATCGCGCCTTATCTCATGTTGCAGCGCACAAGTCAATGCGATTGACGTTTGGCTGAAGCCCGCGTGGGTCGGTGCCAGAGCTTTGTGACGGTGATGCAGAGTTGGGCGGCGTGCGGCCACGTCTGCGGCCTGTTGCTGTGGCGCTGACACCCCGTGGCCCTAAATGCCGTCCGCGGATCGAGCACCAATCGAGAGCCAGCCATCGATTGTGCACTGAGGCGACGACATGATCCGACAAGCGCCTACAGAATGAGTAAATGCACGGAGCCACCGCCCGAGTCGTAGCGAGCACCCCCGTGGCCGACAAAAACGAAGGCGTCTTAAGATTGCAGTCGTCGGGCCGGTGGGCCACCTGACGGCTGGGTGAACCCCCATTCGATATCACGTCGGGCGATCATTGCGCATCGAAGTCGATGGCGACCTCAAGGTGACGGGCAGGGCGCTTCCGCCATTTCACTGGCGCGATGAAGACGCGGGAACCCTTCGGCCAGGCCGGCGAAGATTCCTCGGCCAACGGATGTCACCTCCGGGAGCGGGGCGCGCGGCGGTTGGACCTGAATAGCGTGCTGTGGCAAGTGCACGCCAAGTCTCGTTGCGATCCGTGTCGCGTGTTGTATCGCGTTCCACTCGCCCCCAGCGCGCCAGTTGGTGGACAAGCTCGCACTCCGCGAAGAGGTGCTGCGCAGAAAATTCGCAAATTTGCGGATTTAGCGGCCACGCCGCGGTCTCCAGGCTCGACAACGCGCCACTCGAAGCCGGTAAGGTCGTAGCGCACGAGGCAAGCTCCGACGATGTTTCAAAGCTTGCACCCCTGTTCGCAGATTTGGCTACAAGAAAAATGGGGCCATCGCCTAGTATTCTCAATCAACAATCCAACGAACTGGGGCGCCGCTCGATGCCAACATGGACGAAATGCACCACCATAGACGGCAACGAGATTCTGGATAAATCTTGTTTGTTGGCGGATCGCCAAGCTCCTTGGTTGTAAGGGAAGATCAGGACTATCACCAGTTCACGGCAGAGATCCACGACTGACAGACTTGACGCCGAACCGCGCCGAACCTTCGGGAGGACATCCAGTGAGCGGGAAGACTCTCATCGTCGTCTGAACGTCGCAGTCATGCTCAGCCCAAGAACTCGGCGCCGTCACTCGGAAACAGACGGCCACATCGGTCGCTCGTTCGGTTGCGCCCTCAATGACCGACATTCGCAATCAGGTGCTTCCTAGAGACGAGCAGTGGCCCATGAGCGTCGGTCAACAGTGTGTTTGCGCTCGTCCTCTCGTCCCGCGCGTGCTATCCTGGGCCTATGGATCACAAGGCAACAGTTCTTGAGCGAGCGTTTGCACTCGCGAAATCTGGAAGCTGTACCTCAATCCCGGACATCAAGAAGCAGTTGCGCAAAGAGGGCTATTCTGTAGCGCAAATCGTCGGAAAGTCTCTGTCGAAACAATTGCAAGCCCTTCTCCGCGCGGTGCACGAATAGCGTTGAAATTGACCTCGCGTCATTAGGGTCGGCTTGTCCGGCGACCCCTCGAGGCAACCGCACCGATGCCAGCGGGCGGCAATTCTCCAAAAGAGATCAGGCGCCCAGATGGAGTTTGGCTTAGTGCCAGTCACCGAGATTGACAGCCGCCGCCGCAATCGACCTTAGATCTTGGGCTGCTCAAAACCGTGGGCTGCCGGAGCGGTCGCGAGGCCGCTCAAATTCGGCTGAGCCAGAAAAGCGTGGTTCCCCATCCGTAAGCGTCCTTTTAGGGTTTTTCATGCACCCAGAGCCAGCAGGGGACTTGGACGTCTTCCCCATCGCCGCGTCCGGCGCATACAGTTGCCGCGTCGCAAGTTCTCGGAGTTGAGGCTGTAGGCGCCCTCGAATGCACCTGTCGTCCAGCACGAATGGCGGTTCCTCTGGCTTCGGTGGCAGCGCGGCCGCGATCCAGATTAGACCGCGCCGGGATGCCTTACTCGTGCTACCTTACTAGGCGGCAGTCGAAGCTGACCATATCGCTCGCCGCAATCGCGCGCGCTCGCATTGCTATTTGGAAGACTGGTCTGACGGAAAGGCCGTTTGTCTCGGCACACGACACGGGAAAATTCATGCTCGGCTGGTTCGCAGGGCGCACCCTAAGACGGAATGCCCTCAGAGACGTAGATACCGCGCGGAATGTAATGACGCCCCACGCGCGATTGGTGGTAGCGCGGCACGTCATTACCCAAATGGCTCTTATCGAGCGCCAGCCCGGCGGTGCTAATGGAGCCATCGATTTGCAGAACGCGGTGCTGCAGCAAGCCAAAGCGAACAAGCGCGCAACGGGAGGGCGAAAGGCTCGCGGCTCCGATCCCGCCAGGATGGCGGCATCCTTGGTTGAAGGCTGGGTCAGTGCGAGGCTGGCTGCCACACAGCGCAAGATTTCCATGCGCGCCTATGAAGGAATTGACGCCGTGATCTGGCAATTCATCGCGGACACGATCGATCCCGCCGAAATCCGGGCGTGCCTGGAGGACAAGCACAGCGATCGCGCGACCCGGGCGCTTGCCCAGTTAGTCCACCTTATTCGCAGGTGTTCGAAGCCACAAACTCCGGCTGACCTTAATGCGTGCGCCTGTCCGCGGTTTTGCCGCCGTCGCGACCGAAGCTACGCATCTGCAGGCAGATTGTCCGTGCTGTTCACCCTCAATTTTTCATGACTATGGCTGCTTTTTTCCGGCGGCCCGACGGAGAGCATTGGCACGACAGCACGGCCGAACGTGGTGTCTATGATGATCTTGTCGGTGCCCTGCATGATGCGTTCCATGGTTTCCAAGTACATGCGCTTGCGCGTGACCTCCGGCGCTTTCTTGTATTCCTCATCAATGCTTAGGAAGCGGGCCGTTTGGCCTAAAGCCTCGGCCACGGATTGTCCACGATAGGCGAGCGCGCGCTGCAGGATGCGCTCACCTTCGCCGCGCGCCTCCGCAACAACACGATTTGAATAGGCCTCCGCCTCGTTCTGGTATCGCTCCTTGTCGGTAGCGGCGGCCTGGACGTCACGAAATGCGTCGATTATCTGAGGTGGTGGGTCAATGCTTTGTAAGCGTACCTGTTCGACGCGAATGCCGGCCCCGTAATGGTCGAGGGTTTCCTGCATGAGCTTTGCGCGGCTTTTTCGGTCTGTTGCCGTGCACTCGTCAGGAGCGGTCTGCTCTCGGATCGACCGACGGTCTCGCGCAGGGCGCTTTCCGCCAGGTCTTTGACCGTAGTCTCAGGATTCTGGATGTTGAAGAGATACTTGCTCGGGTCCTCGATGCGCCAAAGGACGACGAAACTAACATCGATGATGTTCTCATCTCCCGTCAGCATCGAGCTTTCTTCCCGCACACGGCTCGGCTGACCGCCCTCAGAGGGCGTGCGAATGCCGACTTCAACGATATTCCAGCGCGTGATTTTCGGCAGATGCACCTCGTCGATCGGATAAGGCAAACGGAAGTGCAAGCCAGGCGGCTCTTTGGCGTACCGGCTTGCCGAAGCGTAGCACGATGCCGACCTCATCCGGGTTCACGCGAAAGGTGAAAACGTGAAATCCGACGATCGCTGTCAAAGTTGCCGCGAACAAAAGTGTCTGCCACGCCGGAAGACCTGACCAGGGACCCTTCACACGCCTGAGTCCGACCCGTACTCGTGTCAGCCAAGCGCGGAGGCGCACGCGGTGGCGAGAATGGCCGAGGCTACCCCTGTCGCTGCTGTCGTCTTGGTACCAACGCAAGAAGCTAGCTCTCTCTCAAGCTGGGTGTCGAGAACTACGCATGGTTCTCGCCAAGTGACGGCATAGTCGCGTGGGCAAGTGGCATCTCATTCTCCCGTGCAAAGCTTCAACCTGGCGCGCCGTCATTTGCCGCAAGGCAATGTCGATGATTCGGTCGCCCCTGCAAAGCGCAACGTGATGGCTACGAAGCGCTTGCGGCTGGTTTCGAGCAACCAAGGGCGCCCGGTTGTTGCCGGGCATCTTGCCCCACGCATCGTCAAAGGCGCGGCAAAGCGAAGTGATCGGACGTGGCGGAGTAGAGAAGAGGACGACACATACGGCTCCCGTGTATTCGATCAGGCGGGAGCGGATCGTGGGCTCTCTCAGCCGGCGACGCCTAGAACTCCAATTGTCACCGATAACTGGTTTCTAGCATTTCCAACCGGTAAGCGCTAGCGTCGGTTGAAATCTCATAGCGCCGTCGGGCCAGGAATTTGCCAGATCCTGGCAGGCTTGCGCACATTGCCAAAACGATCGCCATTGCGCGAATGTTGCACACCTGATTGCCGCCTTTGCGCGATGGTTGGAAGTAGGCAAAGCCGGCAGGTCGAGTGCAATCGCTTCTGTTAGTGCTCCCGGTCCGCGTTGTCCTGGTGCTCGACCAAATTGGAGAGATCGTCCTCGTCGTCAAGTTCATTCTCGAGTACTGGATTAGTATCGGGCTCTGACCTGGCGCCTCCTCGTTTGTGCTATCGATTGCCCCATCATCGCCCGCAGCTTCGGACGTTACCTCCAGATCGGGCTGCCTGACCGGCTCTGGCCGCTTATAGGGCTTGCTGCGCCATCCCGCCTTGGGTGCTTGGTTCGCTGGAGGCGCCACAGCCTCGACCGCCGCCACGAACTGGACGCCGCATGAGGGGCATGGAATCGACTCGCGCAGCAAATCATAGAAGCGCGTGTTACACTCCGGGCACACGCGCTTGGTGCCGCGTTTCGCATTCTCGAGCAGCATCGGTTACCTTCTGAGTTTTAGCCGCGGCAGGATCCGAACGGCGCCGCAGACGGAGCTGGGGCGCACGCTCAGCGTCTTGCAATTGGCTGCCCTACTTAGGCCAGCTCGATTTGAGCCGCCTGCTTGCCGCGGCCCTTGCGATCGTCTTCCAGGACAAACGTGACCTTGTCACCTTCGTTGAGTGCCCGGATGCCCGCTCGTTCCAACGCCGTGGCGTGCACGAAAACGTCCTTGGAACCGTCGGCAGGCGAGATGAAACCAAAACCCTTTGCGCCGTTAAAGAACTTGACCGTGCCATTAATTCTCATGCTGAGAACCTTTCCGTCGCGTGAAGAAATGCCGGTCAATAGGACTCACGCAAGCCCTGGCAACTCAGGTTCGGGTAAGGGCACGAGGCCGGTGATGGCGAGGTGATCTAACCAAAATAGAGAGGCGCGGCCCACCATGGATCGCACCGGCAACGGCATATGGCCCGCCGGGCCGACGATTGCAAAGCCGAACCTTGAAGGCAAGCACCCGCGTGCAGCGCGGTGATCGCGGTCTTGGACCGCCGCGGAAGCTGCGCAAACAGCCATACCGTAGCAATTCGGTTTACCGATCTCCCCGTCCCCTACTTTTTTGGAGACGCCAGCCAGACCTATGCATCTCCTGCCGACGCCCCAGCTCGCCGGGTCGACGGAGGCTAGAATAACCATCAAATAGGTGCTCGAGCTTGGGGGAGCCGACTAACCGCACCGCGGAGAGCTTAACGACGGCAAACCGACTACTTGCGCCCACGTTTGACCGTCTGCGCGGCTGCCGCTTTCGTTTGTTCAGCCTCGGTGCGCTTGATGTCCCGTCGCATGCGGTCGTAGCCCATTCGCATCTTGTCACGCGCAGTGTTGCGTTGTTGGGCGGGTTTGGCGCTGGAAAGCGTACGCGGGCGAGCCATCTCGGTTCCAATCCTCTTGGGAGGCGAATTCATGCCGACGCCAACCGCAGGGTGAATATCGCCTCGCGCCTGTCGTGTCCACAGTCGTTAACATGGTGATGATGCCCCCTCTCACCAGTGCAGCAGGACGAATGATTTCGCCACTTCCGGACGCTGTCACTCGCGTGGTGACCACCGTGAAGCTCATCCCTACCGGCCGCTTCACACGACAAGAGGGTCCGCTCGAGGGGCCCTCAAGGCTGAGAAAGCCTGGTGCACGGTCGTTCTCTCGCTGACGCACAATCCCCCCGCCCTGCTTGCCGAAGCGGAGCGCCACCGTGGCGTTCCCAATCAGAACGTGCAAGCGACGCGATGTCGGGGGCGGTATGCGCCCCGCCCGGGCGCTGTGTGACGCGAGAGGATGTCGCGGACAAAGGCGACACGCGCGTCCTTCAAGCGGGATCCGGCATTACTGCGATTTGCGACGAGGTGTGGGTGGACGGATGACGCTGGTCGCTGGCTCTATATTCGCCACGGCATCGCGCCCCTTCTTCAAATGATCTTCGTAAAGACCGACTCAGGATATTCTCCCAATTGCAGCTTAGTCGCGGTGAAGACTGTTAGCTTTTGGTGCCGCTGGCCGGTCGCACGGTGCAGAAGAATGATTTGCCCGTCGGCAGCCAACACCTGAGAGGTCGTACTCACTACGCGGAGACTTGGATGGATAGGCTAAGGCCAGATTGCAGCGAGCAATGTGATCAGTCCCAGTTTCAGACAGGTCTCGCAATGTGTAGTGCTCGGAGAGAGAGTGTCCTTGCAGAACAGCATTCGCGCGCGCAATTTCTTCAATCAGTTCAGCTTTAGTTTGCTCCCCATTGCAGCCTTACTTTATCTCGCAGGTCAGATGCTTTGCGTTGTTCCGCGGCTGCGGCGGCAGCTTTGAGATCCTCCATTCTTCGCTTCGCGAAGCAGTTGTTCTAAGGGGTGCTCATCGTCCATAGGCTGAGTCTCATCATCTTGCGGCGCGGCAGATCGATCTTGGTTGATTTTCGGGAACTAGTCGAGGGGATGGTCGTGACGCTTGGAGACGGCGCGCCCTATCCCGCTACTCGTTCGGCGTGATTGGCGCGGCGGCGGCCCCCATGTTCGCGCGCCCGCCCACGCTTGCGATTTTGATTTTTGCGGGACTATTTGCGGCGGCGGGACTATTTGCAGCGGCCGGCGGCGCTTCGTAACCCGCCGCGCCGATCCAGCTCGGTGAGCGCGCATGCGAGTTTCCCTTGGTGATCATATCGCCTTGGGAGCGCGTGTCGGCGCCTCAGCCGCCGCCATTCCGGCCGACCCCATTTTGGGATTTGCTCAATCAAATAGAACCAGTCACACGGAGGCGCAGACCTGCCCCCTTCTGCCTAATGTCACCGTCCAAGCCGACGCGGCAGATTTCTGCCGCGACCTGAGCATCAGCTAGAAACCATAACGCGGCCCGCGAAGTCGTATTTCCCACACGGAGAGGCTCTGCCAGCTCGAACAATCCCGTCCAAAGGATTCACAATCACCTGCATTCACAAGGTAGAGCTCGCTGCTTGGGCCATTGCGAGAGCGCAACGTGATGGAAGCTTGATGAACGGGCGCAAAATTGCGTGAAAGCTTAACACCCTTAGGCAAGACCCAACTCGTTCGAGGATAGAGACCGCAGGCATAGCAAACCGCAGCTGCGGTTGACTTGTCCGTGGCAGCATGAGAAAACGCATCCACCGCTCGATGAGCGATTTGTGCGGCCGTGGCCGCGTAATGGATACGGGTCGGCTTTTCAGTCCCCCTTGTCCTCCTGTTGAACGCCCGAACATTGCATCCGACGGCCCAGGACGCGCGGGGTGTCTCCAACAAAGCTGCCGCGAGGCACGCTACACACCGATCCGCAATGCCGCTCGGATGAATGTGTCGCGGCCAAAGGAAAGAATAACGAATTGACGCTGTTTTCACAGCTCGGACCCGCTGAGCCTAATCTTCGGGCGCCCGACCACGTCCCGCATGAGTTCCTGGGTCAACGTCTCGATCGTATGCATTGCTACGGAGAACGTTGTTCCGCGTTGCGCGTCGAAGTCGGGATTTTGACCACCTGCTGCCGTGCGTGTGCCCCTGGCGATGAAGCGTGCGCGCGAGCACGACATGCGTTCGGGTTATGCCGCGTCCGCGCGCGTGCAAGTACGACTTAGCGCGAAGCAATCGGCCGCATTGACGCAACCAACATGACGATTTCGGCCGGTGTACGCCTACTCAGTCATTGCCTGAGCACATCCTGCTACAAAGGAGGACTAGTATGATTGGAGGTGTCGAACACGGTCTATCTTTTTCCAATGTAAGGGCGAAGATCTATTCGCCATCTCGCATGACATTACCGGTGCCAACATCCCTCGCTCGCCATGCACGCAGGGATGGATCTTTTGCGAGCAGTTTGAGCTTGGACCCAGGGCGCGCGTTCCAGCTCCAATAATGGCCGAGCCGGATCATCAAGGGCATTGCAAACAACGGTTACTACGTATGGCGGGCTGGAGCGGTTCATCCGACCGGCCGAGTCGTGAGAAACGCTGGCCTCCCACGCCTTAACGACCCGCAATGGTCTGTTCCTTACCGCTCTAGGGGACTTGTCGCGGACCTGTCTACGGATCTTGGCGCCGCGAGCCAGAAACGTGGCTCGCAAAAACCCGGCGGACGCTATTCGAGCCATGGCCAGAGCGGGTCATGGCGATCCGATCGTCTTGAGGGAGCAAGCAAGTCGCTCGGACTCGCGCCCGCCTGGGAAGCGCACAAACTCACTGCCCGCCGTTCAACCTGACGATTTAGTGGCGGTACTGCCTGCGCCATTTTCGCTTCCCATCGCACCGTGGGAATGTCAGCGCGCTGGCAAACGCGTCCGCAGCCAACGCAATGTTATGAAAAATAGGTCCGGCCCAAGTCCAGCTTGAGGCGCAAGCCCTCATTGGCATTGTCCCGCTCGATCGCGAACCGTTTTGGAGTTGTGTTGGTCCCCGATCAAGTCAGGACCCGCCGCAAAACGGCTCGTTGCTAGAACAACGCTCGAGGATTGGCCCGCAATTGCAGTCTAGGGCAACAATGTCCAGCATGAAAATGGCCGGAAAGAATGGTGCGCTGCACGTCATCTTAACCACGCTTTCCATCGCGGACTGGATAGAAGTTGCATCAAAGCGACCGGCTCGCACGCAAGGTCTTTGCTCACAACCTAACGCCATCACTCGCCTAACGCGGCAGGTCCGACACGGACCGGGTTGGCAGCCACGGAGTGCTGCACAAACTCTGGTTGCGTAATTCGCGCTTGGGCAGCGCCAAGCAAGAACCTTTCCCTTCTGCCCAGCGCGAAACCACCCGAATTATTTTTAATTAGACTGAAAAAACTCGTCGTTTCCATATCTTTCTCGCGAAAAATCCTATACGCTGCGGAATGGTTGGGAGAATAATTTCCCGCCCATTTGGGATCTTAAGGGCGCGCAAAATGCAAGAGAAATACAAATATGGCCTTTGGGGCGTGGCTGCCGGAGCCATCGCGCTCGCCCTCGTTGGATTTACGTGGGGTGGTTGGGTCACTGGGAGTACTGCCAAGATGCAGGCAGACGCCGCTGGGCTGGACCGCACTCCTCCCAGTTTGTGCGGATGCGATCCTGGCAAATCCAGCAGCACTTGCCGAACTGAAGACGAAGCGCACGACCGACTACGATGATGTGGTGCGCGACCATCTGAAGATGGTCGCTGGCCGCGCTGACTTGAGCTTTGCGTTCAGGCGGGACTGCGGCAAGACCATTGAGGCGCGGATGCAGTCAGCCGCTATCAAAAATTGAGGCTTAGCCTCGTCGTCCGGGGCGCAATCGTGCCGCGGTATGCCATCGCGGCACCTCTGACCAAGGAACCCGTCGCCGACGGACCAAGCTCTTGCAGAGGCCATTGATGAGCACGCGTCAGATTTCAACCAGCTTTCTTGTCGAACCTACGAAATATGGCTGGTCCGTGTGTACCGGAACCAAGCGGCTGGGTTTGTTCAACACTCAGCGGCAGGCCCTTGAGGATGTGAAAGACTTCGCGGCGAGCTGCGCGCCAGGGGTAAACGCAGCACCCTGGTGGTGAGGAGGAGCGACCCAGCACAACCAGGCTATGACCGAGGCAAGCGATCTTTCTGGTTTAACCGCTAAGCGCTCCCTGAACACATGCCCGCGCCTTGTGATGAAACGCCGAACCGCGCTGCTTGCCGCCTTCGGCCTGTGCGGCGCGACCGGATCAGTGCGATCATGAATATTAGCGCACAGACGATGCCCGCCTTCCACCGCCGTGGCGGCGCGCGACAACCGCGGCGGCACACTAAGTTCTGGCGCGAAACCTCAGGAGATTCAACACAACTGCCGTATTCCGCGCGATATGATACCCACGGCTCTTCAAGTTCACGACCGCGACTTGCGCGTCACTGGCAAAGGGCTGCAGGTCCATCCTGGACATCGGAACTTCCCTGACGAACGTCCACCTACAATCCGAAGTGCTGGCCAATGTGGGGAGATTGGTCCCATCCTCCTTGAGGGAAAATCCGTTGAAATCAGGGTTGCTGCACGTAAATACGTAGACCGTTGGATTTGACATAGTTTTCTTTAACACGAATGCCAGTGAACACCTAGTTTAAACACGGTTCGAGAAGACCGGGTTTGGGTTCGCCGTCCAAAAGCTGACGCGCCACGGCCTGTTCTGCAAACAAATAGGCTTCACACAGAACGGGACAAGAGCCGGTCAAAGCCAGTATATTGCCCGGCGAGCCTCAAATACGCATCTTGGGTGCCAGAGGCATCAGAAATTCGACTCAAAAATATAGGTGGAAAGCGCGTATAACAGGGAGGAGCAGCCCATGACACGTGTTCATCGGATCACCCGTCGCCAAGCGCTGAAGGTCACGGCTGGCGCGGTCAGCGCGACCCTGCCGCTGGTGCATGTTCAGACAGCCGCCGCCGCTGGCAAGCTGACGATGGGCATCTGGGATCACTGGGTACCGGCGGCCAATCCGGTGCTGAGGGGCTTGGTCGACGAGTGGGCAGCCAAGAACAAGGTTGATGTAACGATCGACTTCATTCCCTCCGCCGGCAACAAGATAATCCTCACGCAGGCAGCAGAGGCGCAGGCGGGGAGCGGGCACGACATCCTCGCTTTCGACCAATGGACTGCCCAGCAGTATGGCAACAAGCTGACGCCCGTGAACGACGTCATGGACTGCGCTGATCAAGCAGTACGGGCCGGTGAGCCAGGCCGTGGAATATCTTGGCAAGTCGGACGGCAAATGGTTGGCCGTGCCGGTCGCCTGGGGCTCGGCTCCTCTGCCGCCGTGCGCACGCATCTCCATGATCAAGAATTTCACGGCCGAGGATGTGACCGAGTGGTACCCGGCCAACGACGTGAAGACCAAAGGTGCGGCCGAGTGGACGTACGAGAAGCAGCTGAAGATGGCTGAGCAGTGTCACAAGGCGGGCCACCTGTTCGCGCTTGGCTGCGGAGCCAACAGCACGGACGCGAACCAGACCTGGGGCGCGACGTTCGGGGCGTTCGGGGCGCATCTCGTGGATGGCAAGGGCAACATCACCGTCGATTCTGATCCGGTCCGCGAGGTGCTCGATTATGTCAAGCGCTTCGTCCCCTACTTGCCCCGCGAACACCGTCTCCTACGATGACGCGTCCAACAACAAGGCCTTCGTTGCAGGCTCGGCGGCCCTGATCTGGAACCCGCCCAGTGCCTGGGCCGTGGCCAAGCGTGATGCGCCTGCTATCGCAGCCGACACCTGGCACTTTCCAAATCCCAGGGGCAAGATGGGTCGACTTGTGCCTCATCGCCCCTATTTCTGGGGCATCTGGCAATGGGCACAGAACAAGTCCGGCGGCAAAAGACCTGATGACGTTCCTCAGCCAGCGCGACATCGTCACCAAGCTCAGCATTCCGGCGGCGGGCTATGACATCCCGCCATTTCTGTCGATGGCGGATCTGCCGGTCTGGGCCGAAATTGAGCCGCCGAAGGGCACGATCTATAATTATCCCGTGCGCCCCCACCACGATGCCGAGTACTACATCGTCGGCTCGAGCGCGCCGCCAGACATCGGGGTGCAGATCTGGACCCAGCTCCATGATCCCGGGGATGGTGGCGCGCGTGGTGACCGGTCACACTGCGCAGCAGGTGATCGATTGGGCGAAAGGAGAGCTTGAGGGCCTCCGTCGCTAAGCCGGCGCGGGGTCACGTTTTACCGGTCTCCGCCGACCAATCCGGCAAGAAAGCCATAACCAGCAGACCGGTTACCATACGCCCCGCCGCAACACGCCAAAAGCGGCACGGCGACTGCCAGTACCAAGAAGATCAGTCGCCAATTTGTGCGTTCTGCTCTTCAGGGCACGAGCCCTTACTACCACGCCACCCCGACACGAGGCGGGCACCACCAAAGAACCAGGACGCGCAATCGACAAAGGTCCGTAGGCAGAGTTAGGCTTACCGGAGGTAACGACCTGGCGCGCAAGGCAGCGAAAGCAGCCTAGTGCCCGACTATGACATCTGTGAAATCAACTTCGTTCTGTCGGGGTTTCTACGAATTGCAGATACGCGCCAGAAGCGTAGCAATTGAGGAAGAGGCAGCTCTAAAGCTGAGTTCATTGGTTCGGTCCAACGGGGTGAAGTGTGGGTGTTCCCTTCGGACTGACGAGGCGACGGACATTGCTGGCATTGCGCTGAAGAGGGCCATGAGGTCATGGCAGTTTGGAGCACAGGTAGCTCTGCGAGACTCGATCCGGATAGCGCCTAGCTCAACAACGATCGACCTTGCGATCCGCCTCGGGTTTCTCGGTCTCCTCGGTTACTGGTCATTTCGCGTTATTGCCCCATTGCTGACCATCGGGCTGTGGAGCATCATACTGGCCGTCGCTCTGTATCCTCAGTTCGCTCGATTGGAGGCACGACTGGGGCTCGCGTCGCGGCGGCACTCGTCACTTTGCTTAGTTTAATGATTGTGGTCGGCCCAGTGACGTGGCTCGGCCTTGGCATGATCGGCACCATTCGGGGCCTGGCCGCAGGCGTGGATGCCGAGCAACTGCCAATTCCCTTGCCTCCTGAAGCGGTGAAAAGCTGGCCAATCATCGGCGAGCGCGTGCATGAGCTATGGAGCCTTGCCGCCAACAATATAAAGGTTGCATTGGCCCAACTGGTGCCGATGCTCAAGCCGCTAGGGATCAAATCACTCGACCTCGCGCAGGGTGCACTGTTTTCTCTGCTCGAACTCCTCATTTCCATTGTGATTGCAGGGTTCTTGTTCGCCCGAGGGCCACAACTCGTCGACGCCACTGAGTGCCTTTGTCAGTCGTATCCTTAGCCAGCGCGGCAAGGAACTGGTGCAACTCGCTGGCGCGACGATCCGCAACGTATCGCGGGGAGTCGTGGGCATTTCGATGTTGCAGGCGGTTCTCGCTGGCGCCGGTTTTCTGGTTGCAGGTATAGCCCGCCCCAGGCGTGCTCGCCTTCGTCGCTCTTAGTGTTGGCTATTGTCCAAATTGGACCGGCGTTCCTGTTTTTACCGGTCGTTGTCTGGAGCTGGACGGCGATGGATACGACACATGCCTTGATCTTCACCGCCTATATGATCCCGGTCGGCTTGTTGGATAACATCCTCAAGCCAGTGCTGATGGCGCGCGGCCTAACCACCCCGATGCCCGTGGTCATGGTCGGGGTTATTGGAGGCACAATTGCCTACGGGATCGTCGGACTGTTCTTCGGCCCAATAGTTCTCTCCGTCGCGTGGGCTGTGATGAGGACGTGGGTGCGAGGGGCGATGCGCTCGGAGGGCAGAACTGCTCCCAGCAAAGGTGACCACCGACGTCGCCGGCCGGTAGGATCGCACTCAACGACAGGAAGGCATCATTCTCTACTCGCCGATGCTGCGGGATTAAGGCGATGCGCCGACTACTACCCTGGTCGTTGCCTACCACGTCGCGGCGCCCTAGCAGGGGCATCGCGGGGGCAACCCAGTGCAACAGAGTGGGATCTACATGCCTGGCGACAGCATCAGCTGAGCCAGACTGTCATCCAGAGGGCAGACCTGTTTGCTTGGGTCTAAGGCTTTGCCCTGGCGCTTTCTACGGTGTCGCACCGAGATCGCTGGCGATCTGCCTGCGATATGTAGGGCCCTGCTATAGAGGCTTCATTCTCCGTCCACTCCCACTTTGGACGCTATAGCAGCGCAAACCTTAGTTCGCGCCCCGACACCTCCGACGGGGCGCTTTTTTGTGTTGCACGCGCACCCAGATCGCAAGGCTCGTCTCCGTGAGGAAGCGCAGGGTATCGTGTTCGAGCGATCGCCACGACCGGCAATACAAGCGCTTCTTCGACACGGCCGGTGCCGTTGCGCGTGCGTTGGAACGCGCGTGGGGCGAGGCGTTCGCCGCTGCCCAGGACGGATGACTCGGCGCCCCGGATGCCGCCAGCGACCGATGAGGGAAGTGATCCCGTGGCATCATATTCCGCCAACGCGACGAACGGCATTCTGGACGATCGGCCTGTGGTCCATCGGGAAGAACAACGGGTATGTCGACAGGGGGCAGAATCCTCATAGCGGGCGTGACCCCATGCGGTAGCGCCTGTTGGACCCTGGTGCGCGACCCTACGCGTACAGATGACGACACCAACGGCGACCGTACGATCAAGCCGCTGATCCGCCTCGGTCTGCACGAGTTGTCGCCCCGGTGCTGCCAAGCGGCTGTTCGTGACATCGCTCGGCGGGAAACGTGGGATGCGTTCCCTACCATGGGCGGCCGATATCCCGAGCACCTGACTGATCTATGACGGGTGTCGGGTCCTACATGGTTCAATATCAGGACACGCCGACGCGACGTGCACACGGGCCTGCTCTTCCATCGACACGACGGCGACGGCAGCTGTACACTCTATGTTCGGACGGGCCAGTGGCAGGCTCGCTTGGTAGAAGTGTGCCAATAGGCAACACATGGCCCGAAGCAACATTCATGGGCAAAATCGAGCGCGGCTTCGACTTCCGATTCAATGACCTTTTCGGCAAGCGCGAGCAACGTATTCTGTTAAAATGAGCCACGCCAAAAGCCAGTGCGGCGTCGATCCTCCGCTGCGCCCTTCTCGAGCGTCTCGCTCGTCGGAAACCCACGTTGCGCGTGGCCGTGTCGGACAAACCCCTATCGTTGGCATGGCGACGGGGGTGGTAGAAGGAGAAGCATTGTCATGAGCTACGTTCAGCGCGTCTTGCAGCCCGGTGAGCAGGTCCGGCACATCTCGTCCATTCATTGGATAGTGTACTGGCCCGGCGTTGCGGTTGCACTCCTAGCGGTGGTCGCTTACTGGCTCAGCGAAACGCGGCTCCTGACGGGACTTTGGCGGTATACGGCATACGCCCTCGCGCTCGTTGCGGTCGTTCTCCTGATCCAGCAATGGCTCCAGTGGTGGGTCACCGAGATCGCAGTCACCAACCGGCGGGTCATCTACAAGAAAGGTCTCGATCCGGCGGCAGACCAACGAGATGAACATGGACAAGGTCGAGAGCGTCCAGATCGATCAATCAATCCTCGGGCGCATGCTCGACTATGGCGACGTGACGATCCTTGGCACCGGCGAAGGCTTCGAGACGCTCCGCACCATCGCCAGCCCAATCGAGCTTCGAAACAGCATCACCGGAACGACGCACAAAAGCCTAGGTTGCAGGGGCAGACTGATAAAAGATCTCACTCCGGCCGGTACACTTATTGATTTCGTGGTGTTGATAGTAGCCGTGTCGGGAGGTGGTGACCGGATCAGTCGCGACATCACGTTCGTCCCCTAACGGAGCGAACCGTGCATCGTCATACCAAAGAATGGATCAAAGCCAAAGGACGGTACAGTTCCGGCGCGGGGCCGTCCCAGAAGAAGGCTCCGCGCGGCCGGCGGCGATCAGACCCGCTCGCCGACTTATGGGACGCCGAGCGGCAGCACCAGCTACCCGGGCCATCGGCGTACTCGGAGAAATGCAACGACGGCGCCATCCAGAGGTCAATTTAGGCATCCGCCGCGCGTTGGAACGACGGATGCGGGTGTGGCAAGCTTTGGCGGGACCTGATGAGGAGTGATCTTCCGGCAGAGAGCATGAGCCCAACCGCCCTCGGCCGCCTTCGGCCTCCCCGACTTCACCGACACCGGTGAGCTCGGCATCAGCACCGCCGGCATCAAGAAAACCGAAAAAAGCAGAAGACTGATTGACGCGCCACGATCAATCAAGCGCGCCGTCTCTCATCTGATTGTCGCGCGCCAAAGGACGTCTTTTTCAGCAAACTCCGGACCTGGAGCCGGAAGCCGTCCCGTTTGGGTTCGTGCAAACAGTCGTCCCTATTGGCTGGGCGGACGGCTGCGGAGCGGGAACGGAGGCGGACGAAGGCGAGACGATGCACGGCCCAAATTTGGGGGAAATGCTGCAAGACATCAACGAGCAAGGCGGACAGATCGCGCTCTGCATCAACGGATTTGCGCCAAAGAAAGTCGGTACATCTACCCATATTCGCTGCGTGGGGCGGGGTTCATGCTGAAGCCTCACATAGGAGGAGAAAATGATCAGGTTGATCGCTGTTGTCTTTGCCTCGGCCGTCGCAACATCTGCGCAGGCCATGTCACTCGCGCCGGTTCATCAGCCGGACAACATGATTACGCAAGTCCGCGAAGGATGCGGCGCGGGTATGCACATGATTAACGGCAGATGCATAACCACATCCGCTCGCCGACACGTCCGCCGCGAAGTCATCCGGCCTGGCCGACGCTGATATCCACCCTGGCCGACGCTGATATCCACGCAATCACGCGCGCCAGACGCTCATCGCCAAGCGGACGGAGGTGCCATTTGCTTGGCGGTGGTACAGTCAGTGCTCAGTGCTTGTGTTCATGCCTCCTGCGTGATCGGCGCGGGCGGCAGCGCGATCGAATGCCGGCAGGACTGCCGCGTTATCCTCGCTGGCTTGGTGGCGACTGAGAACCGTCTCGAACGTCCTAACGAGCTGGCGAACACTTTCCGCACCTATCTCATTGGCTGCGGACGGCCACCTCTCATCGTGTCTGACCTAAAGCCCTCCGGTTGCGTGAGCAAGCGCGCAAGTTCTTCTGAAGGTTCCGGTTGCGACGATTGTCACCTCTTCGACTCCGGCTCGTATCGCGCTTAGTCGCAAGCGGACGGTTTCTCTTGGTTCTTCCGATTACAACTTTGTGCCACTTGCCGGTAAGAAGCCAACCCCACGAGCCTTGCCAATCGATCTGGTAATGCACTGGAGACCAATCGAAATCGTTACATTGAAAGGCCGTTCAGTTAACCCGACATCCCAACGCTTTATCGAATGTGCTCGCGACGTCGCGAAGTCGTTTTCTAACTGGGGCGTGCATTTGTGAGGTGGCTCAGGCAAGGCTTAGTGTCCCTTTGTGCCCGGCCCCTGACCGAGTGCAACGTTTGTGCGGTCGTGGCTCCGCTTGCGTCAGACCGAATACAGAGCGTGGCCGCGGCAGATTGTTACGCTGGAATTCGGTCGGCCGAGTTTTTACACAGCCTCGACCCGGAAACGGACCATCCGGACGCCTCAGTAGTCAAATTCCGTTCCCGGGAGTGTTGAGCGCCTCAGGAATGCGCCGGTCCACGCTGCTTGAACTCAGCGGCATGGAGCTTCACGAAGTCGCGCATGTTCGTCGGTGCTTCGCCGGTGAGCTTGCGCATGGTGTCCGTCATGCGGTCGTAACGCCCCTGCCTGGTCAACTCGGCCATGGCCGAGAGATGCCTGACGAGGTGCTCAGGAAACCTCGCCTGCCGAAGGCTTTCGCTCCACGCCGGGAGTGGGACGTCGCGATATCGGATGGGCCTGCCGAGCGCCTCGGAGAAGACGCGCGCATAGTGGTCCAGATCGGCCGATTCCGGCCCCGTCAGATCGTAGATTTGTCCGATATGCGGTGCTGGGTCGTCGAGGATCACCGCTACCGCACGCGCCACGTCGACCGCCGAGATCGGCGAGGTCTTGCCGCCGCCCATCGGCAGCGCCAACTCGTCGGAGGCCCGCACGCCGGGGGCGGCGAGTTGAAGAAAGAAGCCCTCGAGGAAGACTGTCGGCCGCACCGTGACGACCGGCAGTCCCGACCAGGACAGAGCCTGCTCCGCCAGCCAGTGCAGCTTGTGCTGCGGGCTGTCGGTGGTCTCGCTGATGCTCATCTGCGTGACCGTCATCTGCGACATGTTCACGAAAGCCTCGACGCCGTGGTGGCGCGCCACCGCGGCGGTGTTGATCGTGGCTTCCAGGTAGGCCGCCGAGACAGACATTCCGAAATAGATGCGCCGACAACCTTCGATGGCGCGGTGCATCGAGGCGAGGTCCGTCAGGTCGCCCTCTACGACCTCTGCGCCGAGCCGCCGTAGGGCTTCGGCGCGCCCATCCTCACGCCGAACCAAGGCGCGCACCTTGTGCCCCTGCGAGCAGGAATTCGGTGAGGTTGCGGCCGATGCCGCCCACAGCGCCGGCTGCTCCGGTCACGAGGATCGGGTTGTCGTGTTGATGTTTCGTCGTCATGTGGCTGACCTTGGGTTACGTTCAAACGAAGAATTGGCGGGTTCCGGCTTGTGCTGGGGTTTTCTTTTGTGCGGCAACCTGACCTTACCGCGTCGGCAATCCGGCCTGCCGCATGACGAAGCGCTGGATCGGCGGGATGACGACCATCAACATCGGCACGATCACGACATAGCTTCGTTGCCGCGGCCTTCAGCCAGCGCACGGCGAAATCGGGCTGGAAGCCATAGTTCAAGGCGAGACCGACGAACGACATGCTAGGTCGAGGTGATCAGGCCGGTGATCACGAAGATCGCGGGTCCGATCAGTTTCGGGGAAAGGGCCATTTGCTTGCTCCTAGGAACGGGGTATATTTATACAACGTATAGACTTATACGTCGTGAAAGCAATAGGGCCGATGCCGCGAACCGCCGATCCGGAGCTGCCTCACAGGATCTTGAAGGCCGCCGACGCACTGTGGCAGTCGGGCGGCGAGGAGGCCGTGACGATCCGCGGCGTGGCGGCGCAAGCAGCCACCACGACGCCGACGGTCTATAGCTACTACGCCGACCGGGAGGCGCTGCTGACGGCGTTGCGCGCGCTCGCTTTTCAGCGCTTCTCGGCCTACCTTGCAAAATCGCGCGACTTCCAGGACGCCTGCGCGCGACATCTCGAGTTCGGCACCAGCCACCTCCGCGATTATGAATTGCTCTACGGGCGCGGCTGGATGGAGCGTGTCACCAGCGGATGCGCAGAGGAGTCGAGATCGAACGATACACCACCCATCTCGTGCGCGCCGGTGTCGATGAAAGCAGGGCCGCGCACATCGCGTATCCGATCATGATGATGCTGCACGGCGTGGTGATGCATCGGCTGTTGAACAAGAAGCAGAGTCCCCTCGGCCGGGCGATCGCCGCAGCCTGTCTCGAGGCCTGCATGACGCTGCTCGAAATCGCGCGGCAGGAAAAATAGCGCATATTGCGACATAGAACCCACAGTGGCGTTCAGTTTGGCTCTGCGCTGAAAGTCTGTTCCGAGTACGTCTGCTCTGGACGCTTTCACACAGATGCTATGGGGGATGCGGCGAGGACATTGCATCGGTCGGCAGACTGTTAACCGGTCGATGGCATCCATCGGCGCTGATGTTAACCGCCCGATGGAGCCACCGATGCGCAAACCGAAGCAGCGCAAGCCGCTAAACGACCTGAGTCGATCCCTTACAACGCTGGATGTTAATCAGACCTTAATCGCCGTGATCGAGATGGGCCTGAAGAGTTGGCTGGTCGCCGGGATCGTGCCTGGCGTCGAGCGCCAGCCATTGAAAAAGCTCGATACCGATGAGGACGCTTTGCTGAAGCTCCTCGATCGATGGCGAATGGAAGCGGAAGAGGCTGGGCACAAGATCAAGCGGATCACGGTGGCGTTCGAGGCCGGCCGAGACGGCTTCTGGCTGGCGCGATGGCTCAGAGAGCGCGGCATCGAAGCCCACGTCATTCATGCATCGAGCGTGGCGGTGTCGCGGGAGCACCGGCGTGCCAAGACCGACCGGCTCGATACCGAGCTCTTGAAACGTGCCTTTCTGGGCTGGTTGCGCGGCGAGCGTGATCACTGCAAGACGGTCGCGATCCCCACCATCAAGGAAGAAGATGCCAAACGGCCCAACCGTGAGCGCGACAGCCTCGTTGGCGAGCAAAGTCGCATCGTCAACCGCATGAAAGCCGCCTTGGCGCGACTCGGCATCCGCAACTTCAATCCGAAGCTGAAGAAGGCCGCCGAGCGCCTTGGTGGCTTGCGCACGCCCGAGGACGAGCCGATCCCGCCCAACACGTTGGCTGAATTGCATCGCGACATGGAGCGCCGACGACTCGTCACGGACCACATACGCCAGATCGAGGATGCTCGCCTAGAGCGTCTCAAGCAGGCGCCCAAAGATGGGCCGAATGTCATGGTTCGCCTGCTGGCGCGCGTGATCGGGGTTGGCATCGAGACGGCAGACATGCTGGTGCAGGAAGTCTTGTCACGCAATTTGCGGGACCGACGCGCTGTGGCGCGTTACGCAGGCCTCACGGGCTCGCCCGACGAAAGCGGGAGCAAACGCCGCGAGAAGGGACTCGCCCGATCCGGCAACGCTCGGGTGCGGCGGGGAATGATCCAACTGGCGTGGCGCTTTCTCAACTTCCAAAAAGACAGCGCCTTGGCTAAGTGGTTTCAGGCCCGAACTGCGAACGCCCGTGGCTCACGCAAGAAAATGATTGTGGCCCTAGCGCGCAAGCTTCTGATCGCGCTCTGGCACTTTGTCCGCGATGGCGTGATGCCGGAGGGTGTCATTCTGCGTCCGGCACAGTGAAGGGAGATCGCTGAAGGTACACTCCTGACAGTTTCGGCCCTGTCCGCATACTGTGACAGGTCGCCGATGACGGTTCGAGGTGGCGGGGCCCCGTACCCTGGCATGGCTTTGATGCCGCCACACAGAATGGGTCCGCCGCCTCGGAGCTTCGCTGCCGATGCGTATGACTGCATCATGGATCGGGTCAGACACCCTCCGAATACAAGCATGTGGGCGCGATCCCGCGCCACAGCTAGCGAGCTCCCCTCGAGTACGTCATCCCGACCACACCGTGTGTGCCGTCGTCCTCGGAGCCGTCAAGGTATGGCCTGGCGATGATGGGAGCGCGTGGCAACATTGGCGCGACGGCCAACCTTGACAGCCACCCTGCGCGCGACAGCGTCTGGGATTTGTGGGTCGGGGCGAAGAAACGGGCTTCAGATCGAACAAAGAAACTGACGAAGAAAAAGATGAGCCGCCTGCAGAGAGGCTTGACAAAAAAGCCCCATACAAGCCAGGATCAGACGCTGGCTGTCTGAAATCGGACAATGACCGATATTCCACCAATATCTAGTTAGCCCGGACTGCGACTAGCGTCGCCCGCGCCCGATCCGCGAATATCTGCTTCGCATAAGAGCGCAGATCGCGCGCAGAGTATCAATCGAACGCAGAGAGCCGGCACTTTGCGCTCACTCTGGCGTGACGCAATGTCGGACCTACTTCACAAAACCGGACAACCACGTCGCAGCCCTTTTTGACCCTGCACTAACCGCGAGCCCAAGTGCCCGGTTGCGACGCAGTAAATTGCCCGAGCGTTGTAGTTTGGCGGGTTGTCTGTGGACGGAACGGTGTGTTCCGCAGCACAGCATCCGTCTGAAATTCATCGCACGTTCGAAGCATCGGCCTCTCTAGCTGCAACGGCCGTCAGCTGCTCTCGGTGGCGCCCTCGAGGACGAGCGGAGTGTTCAAATTCTTGCGGCCCCGTCGAGCAGGTGATTTCCAACTGCCGCTACCTGCAAGGGGCGGCATCACCTATCTCCCGATGTCGGTTTGATCCTGGCCTTCGCCGCCATAGCGGCGGCGACTATGGCGGCGAAGCGCGATAGGATCTCAGCCGGAGCTGACCGTGATCACGCTGGCCCAGGGACGGCTCGTGGGGCGTCGCCACGCACGGGCGCGGCTCAGGGGCCACGCGATTGCGACCGCCATTCGCCATTCCGCCTGGCGCGCGCACAACGATGCCTACCCTGCCAGCCGCATCGATGCCCAGCGATCTGCCCAGCTTGACGGCTGAGACATTTGAGACAAACCTATCCAAATTGTCGTCGTTCATGGCTGTTCCGGTCCGATTACGCGTGCATCGTTACTGGGCGATTAGGTGGAAGCTATTGGCACAGCGCTGATCATCGAGAACTAAAACTCTCTTCTTTCGAAAATGAGGAGGTTCGCATGGTGCCATACACGGGCGGCTGTTCCTGTGTGGGCAGTCCGTTTTGAGATCGCCGCCGAACCGTTGAGGCTTTCAATGTCAATGCCGCGACTTCATCAGGCGATACGGGGTCCGGACACGCGTCGGTCCTGGCGTTCCGCGCGGCCATGCGTATCATCAGTGGTCCCGTCTCTGAAATTTCCCGCATCGCGCACTCCGGTGCGCAGAAGCTGAAGGGATCTCCTGCGGGTCCTGCGGCTCGCCACTGCGGCCAACAAACCCGTATCCAAACCCGATGCGCCGGCATCTATGTCGGCACTCTCGATGATCCATCAAACTTCAAGCCTCGAGGTTGTGATGTTCACATCTCGCGGGCACCACTGGGATCATCTGATCCGACCCTGCCCAAGCTATCCCACATGCGGACATCGCCGTAGAGGTCCTTGCCCGAAGGCCGGACCGACTTCTGCAACAAAAATGTGGCGCGAGGCGGGCGTCTTCGGCACTGCAACGAGCCAGTCCGTTTACTGAGGTCAGGTCAAGAGACCCGATCGGCTGCATCGGATTGCGATGCCGTTCGTCACTCTGTAAAGACGAGATTTCTTACGGGTAACTAAGGTGGCACGAGCACACCAATTTTGAACATTTTTTTCGACGACAACTTGATCTGCAGCAGGTGCTGCAGCTGTTCCCGAACGCGCTATGAAATTTACGTCCGACAGAACCCAAAAAGGTTGGAGGCGGCGTCGCGGAAACCGACTTTCTGGATGGATGGATCAAACGTGGGGATGCACCACGACGTCCGGTTTGCGGGGCGGTCGTGGGAATGCCGCCACTGTTGCCGCCAATACGCCTCGAGCTCAAGGCCTGGGGATCGCGTTGGGGCGACGCCGCGTTTGGTCCCGACCAGCTCCCAATTTGACTGTGTCATAAATTACGACGTGGGACGATGCTGAATTCCCGCTGCGCAGCGCGGACATCGAGATAGGATCGCGACGAGCTTGATGATCAGTCGTCGACGCAGAGTTGCAATCGAATTTCGGCACGTGGCGCCCAGGCCGCGGCGGGCGGATCCTGGCAATTCGTTCCTATGGTGAGGCGCGAGGTGGATAAGATTGTTTATGACACCAGGGTTGCTCTAGCGAACCAGTTCAGTGAGTTTGCGAAACAGGCAGAGCTGAGGCGGAGAAGCTAGAACAGCAGAAGCCCACGACCGACAACCCTGAAGAGGATTAGCTCGGCAATGACGGATGAGGAAGCCCGGCAATAGGTAGAGCGCACCGAGACAGCTTCGTTGCCGCATTCCGCGAGTTGATCGCGTCCACTACTGACGCGGCAGGCTCCACCGAGGCTCCCTGCCAGTTGTTTCGCCGGGCCTCGATGGAGCTCGAGAGTGGGCGCTGGCCTCTTCGTTGACGATTGGCAGCCACTTCGACAGGCTCGGCGCCCCACGTCTCTTGGTGGATGTGGCCAACGGAACTCAGCAAGCTGGTGCTCCCTGAAAGCGCGTTCCGAGTGTGACCCATAACCGCCTCACTGGTGTGAGTTCGTTCCCTTCCGGCATCATGAAGAGCCAGCAATTGCGAAATTCGTACGGGAGCCGAGCCTCGGCACTGCGCGCAAACATTTATTTGATTACACTCAGAGACCTTCGAAGCCGTCAAAAGTGGCCAGGTGGAGAATTTCCACGCCTTGTGAGGATCAAACTTCTGCTGCCCTGGATACATGGTGGCACGCCATGCGCTTCTTACATGACTGGTAATCGCGCAGCATGACTTTTTCGAACGATCAGGTGTTCAGGTTCCTCCTGAAGCTTCGGGCCATATCGAAGTTCACGCCCCCCACAAGATGTGGCAGCGGCTGGATGCGCGCTTGTCCAAGACAACCGTGTCTGAGCTTATGTCGACTTTGATGGCATCGAAATTCGATGAGCTTGGGATTTTTACCGCGGACGATGGGCGATTACTACTGGACGCGTCTGAGCCATACACGTTTAAAGCCGCCGAAGAATGGACAAACGGCTAAGAGCTCCACATTGAAGGCACTCCTGGCGCAACCATTGCACTCAGAAGCATGCCGCAGAGAGCGGCCTCAGGCGGCTATCGTTACGGATATTGTAGAGAGTCGAAGGTGTTGTGGCGGTTTGACAGTCATGACGGATGAGGGCAACAGGTAGAGCGCACCGACGCTTTCATCGCCGCTCTTCCGCGAGCTGATCGCGTCCACTGCCGCTGATCCGGCGAGTCCATGTGAAAGGCTTGCCCGCCATCGGGGGCTTTGAGCGGATTGCCGCCACGGTGGCCGCGGTTGATTACGTCGTGTCTTTTGCAACGCTGGCGAACGTTAATGCAGCGATGCGTGTCGGGTTGCTGGATGTGCTTGAAGCGGAAGCTCTGTGTGCGTTGGCCAAGGCCCCACACTGGACTATGCGGATGCCTCGGCATTCCTTGCCGAGCTGCATCAGCCGATATTCAACCTATGGAAGCAGCGGCACACCTGCACTGACGTGGAATGCCGACCCTCATCACCCTACCGGCCACCCCCAAAACGCCACCCACAAGCGCCCTGGCGGCTTTTTCATCGTGGTGGTGATGTACAGCACAGCCAGGGGCAAGTGCATGTGCTGAATTGGCATCTGCGTTATGGTCATGCGGCACAAGTATCAGACAGGTGGGATAGACCGCCTATCAACAAAGAAAAGCAGGAGAAATCATCATGAAGACGGTCTGGTCTGTCCTTATCGCGCTGTCGATTATTGCCGGCGTTGCCAGCAATACGTAACTGAACGAAGCAAATAA